>SDBT01012361.1_pt1 | contig 13709 bp, 12 predicted proteins | sample 2277101 | NCBI WGS metagenome assembly SDBT01 (sample SAMN10404973, study PRJNA504765) | marine sediment metagenome | isolation source: marine sediment core GS10_PC15, 103 cmbsf | place: Arctic Ocean: Southern Knipovich Ridge | collected 2010
ATTATCTCGAGGAAGGCTTGAACCCTCGTCCTTAATTGTGCCAATGCCGCCTCGCTGTAATCATGCTCCAGATATATATTAGGCAAGCCAATATTGTCAAGATAATCCCTGAGTCCAGGCACTTCATAACCGTGAATATCACAATATCTCATCGCCTGAAGGATTATCCCGTTAACATTCCACTCCTCAGCATAATCTTTGAGATAGCCGAACCTGTTCTCCAGGTCAGTCATGTAGTCCTTCCTATTAGTCTCACTGAGAATGGTCTCCCGGAAAGTACGGGGAGACCTAAGCCCTACCAGATAGCGATAGGCTAACCCGTCTAATGGGTCCTCGGTAAGCTCCACCTGTGAAAAATAGGCTCGACTGCCAACAGAGATATCATCCATGACCACATTAGCGCCAATGCTCTCAATCATGTCAATAAGAGCTATGTTATCAATAACGCTACCCCAGATGAGAAGCCGTGCTGGTTTCAGTGACGGGCCGTCCTTGCGCTGCTTAATCTCACTTATAACTTGCCGCAATAGCTCATTCCCTTCCGTCACCGGCAGGCTCATCAGAGCCACCATCACCTGAAGAGTCTCCGTCCCGGAGATGAGAGGAGGGTCAGGCTTCCTCAACTCATACAAATCCCGCACCAGGGTCCGTTGCTGATTATAGACTTTGATGGTTTGCTTCAGCCTGTCTGCAGAAAGTTCTTTTCCGGTAAATGTCTCCAACGACTCTTTAAAGTCCTGCAACAACATCTTATGCTGCTTCTGGGCAGCGGCATGTGTGGTGTGAGGCGTATCAATAAAGTAGGCATAAGGAGGATTAAGATAGGTGCGCCAGATATGAGCTGTCTTCTCGGCTACTTCACAGGTATGAGCCATAACTACCCCATCCAAAAAGTCATACTTCCCTTTCAATCCTGAGTCCATAATGTTACGAATCAGGGAGCAAACCACTGTAGGCAGGTAAGCGTCTGCCTTGGTTACTGGTTCACTAATATCACCCAATATCCGGTAGGGAAACAAATCAAGAGCTGTCATCATTTCCAAAATGGGATAAATATCGAGGTAGCCTATCACCTGCTTTCCCTCGGCTTTAAGCTCTTTAACTCGGTGAGCCCGGTCCTGATAGATTTCTTTCACTCTACTGAGTCCCTGACTTTCGGTTACGGTCACCGCTAAAATCTCCTTATGTCAATTTCGCTCATTACCATGCCAGCCCTGCTTCCTTCCTCACTCTTCGATAATGGTCCATGGTCTCCTCAAATGTCTCCGCTTTCCTCAAGGCATCAGCCGGGTCAAAGAGATTGAGGTCAACGATATCCCCCTCTATTACCAGCGAAGGTACTTTCAGCTGTTTCATCAGCAGGTCCTGCACCACCATTAAATGGTTAGTCGCCGTGCGACAGGTAAGCAGAGGATGAAGCATTATCCCGTCACACTGGTATTCTCTGACGAATTCCAGGTAAGGCTGAGCGAAATATCCCCAGCAATTCCCGGTTTCAAAGGCCTCATCAAAATATCCAGAAAAGTATTGATAAGTTAAATTGGCAATTCGCTCCAGTGGGTCACTGACCTTGCTCAAATCTATAGGTTTGGGGGGATGGTAAGCCCAACTCTCAACGGCAAAATTCCAGCCTCTCTCCGCCAGTTGGTCAAAGAATTTTAGACTGTGCCACGGCGGGAGTTCAGCAAAAGCCAGCCTGTATTTTTCCTCAGCAATAGCCCCGCTGCCATTTTCAATCCGGGACTTCATTTCCTCATACATATCACGATACAGCTTGGTCGTAATCTTGGGGTCAGCCGCCATATAGAGAGCAGCGGGCATACTACTCCAGAAATCACGGGAATGCATCGGGCAGGGCTTCACCTTACGCAGCTCGTTCACCTCATACCACACCCGATTCATCTCTATGGTATCGTCTATTATTTCCTCCAACCTGTCCCAGTCCATCTTCTTGCCCAGTATTTTCTCTAGAAAGCGAATAAACTCTCTCAATTCCCCAACTATAAAATTGATATTATGCTCGCGAACACCTTCCATCTGGTTCTCTTTTACTCCGGGATGAGGCATCTCCAGTACCCACTGTGGAGCGTCCAGATAGCGCCCCAGAGCCTGAAACCATTTATACCTGGTATCACAAAAGAAACCGGAACTGAGCAATAAAGTTGGTTTGGGCATGCCTCCCATAGGCGACCCAGGCGGTATTTCCCCCAAATCCTTGAGTACGGAAGCATAGCCGAGACAGTTTCGGGCGTAGCCACACATATGGGTAGGAAAACCATCCGCATCGGAGTGAGCCAGGTACTCCGGGGCAACACCGAAAGCAGCACAGACAGCACTGTAATCCTCCGGATAGACAGCCGCCACACCCATTGCCATGAGGATAACATCGCCTCCCCACCAGTTAACCATGCACCAGGCTACGGGTTCTCCATTTTTACCGGCTTCAATAGCTTTCTCATACGTTCCATCTATCAGAGCCCGCAGCGGGTACATTGTTTTCAGCCGGTTTATTACTCTTTTCTTTTTTTCCTCGGTCATAACCTACCTGGCTCCTCTTAACCGCATCCATAATCTTCCACCTGGCACAGCTAGCCCAGGGTAGAAATAAACAAATCCACGGTTGGAATGCGGTATGATAATAACCAATGTCACTGTATAATACTATGACCTAAGTCATAATTTACGGGGGATGCTGGTGATAAGGCTCAATCATTCTGGCCTTAATCGACCATCATCAATTCTTAAGTTTCGAAGCTAAAGAGAGGTCCGGTTCCCTCACCAGCGGAATATTTGTCGCCAGGGAATACTTTGTGTCCCATCCTTACCCTGTTACCGATTACCTCCATAGTTACCATCTTGGGGTCTGTGCCGGCTAAATTGCCCATTATCCAGGGACCCTCGTCAAGTTCAACCAGCACTATAGTATAAGGAACCTCACCCTCGCGCCCTTCTGCAGCTACATTATTAACGGTAAATGTTTGAATTTTACCTTTACCGGTCAACTGGACAATCTCCAGATCTGGACTGGCGCATTTTCGGCAGACTATCTTCGGCGGCACCGTTACTACTCCACACTCCTTACATTTCAAGCCTAACAGCCTGTCTTCCTTAAGCGCCTCGTTATACTCTTTAAAAGTAAGCTTATATTCCATTTTCAGCCTCCTTAGAATTAACTTTCGTACGATTACCACCCCCGCTGCAAAATAATGTTAACCAGAGTAACACCATTTCCACCCAATGTATCAGTCATACCAATTTTAGCCCCTTCCACCTTCCGCCCTGGCTCCACTTCACCCCTCAATTGTTTCGTTTGCTCTTATACCTGACCAACACCGGTGGCGCCGATGGGGTGTCCTTTTGACTTCAGCCCGCCGGAGGGGTTTATGGCTATCTTGCCGCCGATATCAGCCTGGCCATTCTCCCATGCTTCACCTGACTTGCCAAACTCAAAGAAGCCGAGGCTTTCGGCAGCAATCAGGCTGGCAATACTGAAACAGTCATGAAGCTCACAGACATCTATATCCTGCGGCGTTAGCCCAGCCATATCATAGGCTTGCTTGGCGGCTATTTCCCTAGCCCTAATCCGTGGTAAATAATCCTGCTGGTTGGCTAAAGGCCCAGATGAAGCCTGACCCACACCGGTAATATAGACTGGCTTACTGATAAGTTTCTTGGCCACCTCCTCAGAAGCTAGAATAAGCGCCGCCGCGCCATCAGAGAAGGGACAGCAATCATGTAGTTGGAGTGGAGTGGCCACCATAAACGAATTTAGCACCGCCTCCACATCTATTTCCTTATGCAAGTGTGCTTTCGGGTTAAACATGCCATACCGGTAGGCTTGAACTGACACCGTTGCCATTTGCTCCTTCAGCTTGGGTAAAGGAATACCATACTTAGCTGCATAAAGGTGAGCCAGTATGGCAAAAAGAGACGGGAAGGTAATACCACTTGGAAATTCATATCGGCTATCACTAAACATGGCAAAAGTGCGTGTGGCCAGAGGCGTGCCCATAACCGCCGCCCTTTCTGTGCCCCCGACTAAGACGACATCGTAAAAACCGGAAGCCACCCACATAAAGGCATCTCTTACTGCCATGCTGGCTGAGGCACAAGCCCCCTCATATTTATTTGCCGGAATATTAAAGCAGCCGATATTTTCCGCGGCAAAAGCCTGCACCATCCCCTGTCCCTCAGAGAAGTCTCCCAGCACATTACCGAGAAACAAGGCCTGGACATCCTTTGGCTTCAAGCTTGATTCACTAATAGCCTCCGTGGCAGCTTCAGCAAATAACTCCACACTCGTTTTATCTTGAGGACCACTAAATTTTGTCTCGCCAACACCAACTACAGCTACTTTCCTCATACCGTTCCTCCTATCAGATTTTTAACCTCATGGGGATTTTCGATACGGACTCGCCCTTACTCTTTAATTACTCTCCAAGGGCACCACTGTAAAGCTACCATATCCCACTATCACCGTCAACTTTCAACCGATTTCTCTACACACCTGATCAGAAGAATAGAGCCTGAGAAGGACGACTTTCAGCTGATTTGACTGCTAACTCAGCGATATCCGTAACTTTAAGTAATTCTTCGGCAGGTTGGCCATAAACTTAACGTGGTGAATAACCTCAGTTCACTAGCTACTAATTAGAACTTCTAACGCAAACGGGTAACCGCAACAAAAATACCCAGAGCCAGAGCTAAAAGATCAAGAATGTGGAACAGGCCAAAAATAAATCCCCAGGGCAAAAGAAGGCTGACCAGATAGCTTATTGCCACTGCAATACCGGCAATGGTGGCTAAACCTGTACCGCGCTTACGGTTAACGGAAAGGCTCACCACCTCACCAATTGCATAGCCAACTCCAGCCGCCAGTAGAAAATTAAGGAAAAAGAAAGGCACCAAAAGCCCTATCACTCCCCAGGCCACACCACAAACAATAGCCATACCCAGCGCCGCGCCGCTAGCCCTCAGGTAGTACCTGGCAGAAACACGATAGGTGGGTAATTTATACAACTTAGCACACTCCTGACATCTGGCGCCCACTGGAGTCTGCACCATGCACTTGGGACATATCGGCTTACCGCATTTACCGCACCGCAGGTTAGTTTCAATCGCGGGATGAGTAGCGCACTTCATTGTATTAAATCTTTCCTTTACTGATGTTGTCCAAAAGGTTGTTCGGTTGAACTGGCTTCAGGAGGGACTCGATACATCCAGGCTTTCCTATCTTTTATGTCCCGGTCAAAAAGCAGGCGATTGAGCAACAATTCCCCCTTACTGACAGCACTAACCGGTCTCTGTGCCGTTAGCCGCTTGATAACTATTATCAGAAATATAGCCAAAAAACTCAGAGTAACCGAAAGTGGTTCCTGAAACAAGCTGACCAAAGGTAGTGCTACCGCCCCGATAAGTACCGGCAGTGGCGAACGGCGTAGAATGAGCATACCAATTATGAGAATGACGAAAAATGTCACCGTTACCCATGGTGTCATGTCATTGAGGAAGGGTAGTATAAAGACTACGCCGATGGTTGTAGCCACCCCTCTGCCACCGTGAAAACGAATGAAAATTGACCAGTTATGTCCAATGATTGCTGCCGAACCTACTACTATTTGCTGGGCGATGTCCAGACCCACCAATTGAGCCACCCACACCGCTGCCAAGCCTTTACTTAAATCAAAAAGACCTACCGGTAAACCCAACCGCCAAGAAGTCATCCGCCACAGATTACCACCCCCCACCTGGCTGGTACCATATTGCCTCAGGTCTATTCCACGAAACCACCTGGCCGCCAGGTACGAAGCCGACACCGAACCCAAAAGGTAGGCACCTAATATTAATGCAAACCAAATAGCCATAAACTTCTCAAGCAATTTATTACTGGTTGGTCAACTTTAGTGCCCGCTGCTCTGCCAGAGCCATAAGTCTCTCGGCTGACTCCATGGGCACATCCAAACTGCCAAGCATGGCTTCATTATCAGCTTCCAGACCATGGTAGTCACTACCACCACTTACAAGAAGATTATACTTATCCGCCAGGCTAATCAGCTTATTACTCTCATCAGTAGTGTAGCCATGGGAATAAGCTTCAATACCTACCAGACCAGCCTCCTTTAGCTCAATAACCATCGCCTCTGGGTTATTGGTAGTGAAGGGGTGTGCCAGTACTGGCAACCCATTAGCCCGCACTATTAATTCCACCGCCTCTACCGGTGTCAGCTTTTCCCGCTCAACATGGGCAGGCCCACCCTGACCGATATATTTAGTGAAAGCTTCCCGCAGCGAATTTATATAGCCCTTCTCCATCATAGCCTGAGCAATATGAGGACGCCCTATGGAGTCACCACTAGCTATCTCCTGGACTCGCCGCCATTCAACATTGATGCCTAAATCTGCCAGTTTTGCAATCATTCCCTGCGCCCGGCGCCGTCGAGAACTGCGAAACCTCTCAAGAGCCGCTCTCAACTCACGGTTAGTATAATCTATAAAATAGCCCAGAACATGGACTTCCCCAGTGGAGATATCAGTACTAATTTCAACACAGGGAATAACTTTTAGCCATGGAAAAGCTTTGGCCGCTTTTAGAGCCGGCATAATTCCACCCACAGAATCATGGTCAGCAAGAGCAATAACGGTTAATCCAAGCTCCGCTGCTTTGCGGATAATCTCTTCCGGACTAAACCGTCCATCAGAGACAGTGGAGTGAATATGCAGGTCTACCTTACTCACTACTCCTCTATCTTCCGACAAACACGCTCAATATCTATTGCCTGGCCACCAGTTTCATCTACTCTAACCAATATCGCATTAAAGATTGGTTTTCCCCTCCCCACCGATAGACGATGAGGCATTCCAGTCAAAAAACGCTGAAGGACTGCCTCGATTTCATCACCGATAATTGAATCCATAGGTCCGGTCATGCCAATATCGGTAACATAGGCGGTACGCTGAGGTAGTAACTGAGCATCTATGGTGCCGACATGGGTATGAGTGCCCAGCACCGCACTAACTCGGCCATCCAAGTAGCGCCCCATTGCCATCTTCTCGGAAGTAGCTTCCGCATGAAAATCAACAATGATAACCGGTGGCTTATGCTCAAGCTTAGACAACAGCTTATCCATTGCCTGAAACGGACAGTCTAAATCATTCATAAAGGTCCTACCTATCAAGTTAACCGTAAGAGTCTGCCCAATGATTACGTAGCCTCTACCAGGTACGCCTGGTGGATAGTTTAATGGACGCAGGACAGGCATGTCACCATCAAGATAAGGAATAATTTCCTTGTGGGCCCATATGTGATTCCCCGAGGTCAATACATCAACGCCAGCGACCAGTAGTTCCCTGGCTATGTCTGAGGTTAGACCAAAACCACCGGCAGCGTTCTCCACGTTAGCAATAACCATATCTAACCCATATTGCCGGCGCAGACCAGGTAGAAACTTATGCACCGCTTGCCTGCCAGGTCGGCCAATTATGTCGCCAATCGCTAATATTAACATCAACTTTTCACAAAAGAAGACAGCCACCTCACCTGGTCTTGTCTTCTCCCTGCAACTATTTCTCCTTATTTTGCATAGTCTACGGCTCTAGTTTCCCGAAGCACAGTAACCTTTATCTGTCCCGGGTACTCCAAGCCTTCTTCTATTTTCTTAACAATGTCTCGGGCAAGCCTCATTGCCCCCAGATCATCAATCTCTTCCGGCTTAACCAGAATGCGGATTTCACGACCAGCTTGAATAGCATAGGACTTATCCACCCCCTTGAAGCCATCGGCTATATCTTCTAGCGCTTTCATCCGCTTCACGTAATTCTCCAGTGACTCACGCCGTGCTCCTGGTCTGGCACTACTAATAGCATCAGCCGCTGAGATGATAAAGCCCCACATGCCGGTAGTCTCAGCCTCAAGATGGTGCTCAGCGATACCCTGGACTACTTCAGGAGATTTATCCCATTGCTTAACCAAGTCCGCCCCGATAGCAGCGTGGGTACCCTCTACCTCTCGGTCCACCCCCTTACCGATATCATGAAGCAGCCCGGATCTCTTAGCCAGGGCAACATCGACTCCCAGCTCGGAAGCAATCATACCAGCTAAATATGCCGTCTCAATACTATGAGTTAAGGTATTCTGCCCATAACTGGTGCGATACTTAAGACGACCAAGCAACCGAATTAACTCAGGGCGTAATCCGTGCACTCCCGTTTGATAAGCCGCTTGCTCACCAGCGCTATACATGGCCGCCTCTACCTCTTCCTTAGCTTTAGCTACCACTTCTTCAATACGCGCTGGATGAATACGACCGTCAAGGATAAGCCTACTTAAAGCATTACGAGCTATCTCCCGCCGCACCGGGTCAAAACTAGACAGGGTTACTGCCTCAGGAGTATCGTCAATGACCAGGTCAACGCCGGTAGCCTGCTCCAGGGCTCTAATATTACGACCCTCCCGTCCGATAAGTCTACCCTTCATCTCATCACTGGGGAGAGGGACAACCGTGACCGTAGTCTCAACCACAACTTCAGCAGCGCTACGCTGGATAGCCCGCGATAAAATCTCCCGGGCTTTCTCATCGGCTTCCTCCTTTAACTTAGTTTCCCACTCGCGAAGACGCCGTGAGGATTCCTGCTGTATCTCAACCTCCATAGTCTCCAACAGCGTTTTCCTTGCCTCAGCACTGGACATATCCGAAATCAACTCTAGCTGCTTTAACTGCCTATCTCTGAGCTCCCCTAGCTGAGTCCGAATAGAATCTATCTCTTTTTCTTTACTCCCCATATTGCGCTCACGTTGCTCCACGCCTTCTAACTTGCGGTCCAAATTCTCTCCCTTTTGCGACAAGCGGTTCTCCTGCCGTTGCAACTCAGAGCGTCGTTCCCGGTACTCCACCTCAGCTGACGCCTTGGTCTTCTTTGCCTCTTCCTGCACCTCATGTAACACAGCATTGGCCTCTTTTTTGGCCTCAGCCATTATTCTGGCAGCTTTCCTCTCAGCAATACGCATTTGCCGGTTAAACATAAATCGCCGAGAAATAAAGGCTGCCATGCCACCAAATATCACACCGATGACAAAACTAAAGAAAATAGCTAACACGATATCCATTCCCATTTTTCCACCCCCTTCCTTCGTATTTTTCTATTCATGGGAGGCAGCTAAAGATAGCTAAACATTAAAGTAAAATACTAGCTAGAGCTATCCCCTCGCTCCTGCCATACTCGTTCCACAGTATGATTTATCACTTCGTAATTAAAGCCCCGTCGCTTGAGATATTCACCCAACCGACGACGAAAGCTCTGATAGTCAGACAGTGGCCAACGACGAGCCTTACTAAGAGCCGCCCGATAGGCACTATCGCCGTCATCAACAGCATCAACCACCCGGTCTATGATGTCACTGACTACCCCCTTTCGTCTCAGCTCTAATTTAGTTAGCCACTGACTACGCGGGCTAAATGATTCCCGGTTATCTTTCCAGAACTGAGCAAAGGCCACATCATCTACCAAGCCTTGCTCCTTGAGCTTAGCGAGCACTGCCTCTATACAATCACCGTCAAAACCACGCTGTTGAAGCTTTCCCCTTACCTCAGACTCACTCCGAGGTCGGTAGCCAAGGTAATGAGAAGCAGCATTAAGGCAACGGTGGAAATGGTCAGACCTATCTAACACCTCAACCTGGTTAGTGGATAACTCCTGCCCAACTTGCAGTCCTTCTTTTACTGCCACCTCAGTCTCCAGACTAAAAGCAAACCTGCCGTCCAAGAATACATTCATCCGCTTTCCTCTACCCCTTCCAATACGGAGGGCAGTAACCTTTCTCATTAACTAGCCCTATCCCCTAAAAAAATATAAGGCCAAAGCTTATGCCTCAGCCTTACTTATTCTTTACCTATTAATCTAGCTATTTAAATGCCCTTAATCGCCGGGCACGGCATGAGTAGTGACGGCTGAGGCTCTAACTCTCTGCTCAATTTCCTGAGCAAGCTCGGAATTCTGTGCCAAGTAGTGTTTAGCACTCTCCCTGCCTTGCCCCAGACGAATATCACCATAAGAGAAGAAAGATCCAGCCTTTTTCATCAGCCCCAGCTCTACACCCAGGTCAATAAGATTACCCTCTTTACTTATGCCATGATCAAACATGATGTCGAATTCAGCACTTCGGAACGGAGGAGCGACCTTATTTTTAACTACCCTAGCCCTGACATGGCTGCCTATTGCCTCATTTCCCTGCTTAATTGTTTCAATACGCCTTAGTTCTATCCTTACTGAGCTATAGAACTTTAAAGCTCTGCCGCCCGGCGTCACTTCAGGATTACCAAAGACAATACCAACCTTCTCTCTTAGCTGGTTGATGAATATAACCGCTGTCCCTGACTTACCGATAGCAGCAGCTAGCTTTCTTAATGCTTGCGACATCAGGCGAGCTTGTAAGCCAACATGAACATCTCCCATCTCCCCCTCAATCTCAGCCCGGGGTACTAAAGCAGCGACACTATCAATTACTATCACATCAAGAGCACCGCTTCTGACTAGAGCTTCGGTAATCTCCAGAGCCTGTTCCCCGGTATCGGGTTGAGAGATGAGCAAATCCTCAATGTTAGTACCACAATTCGCAGCATAAGATGGATCTAAAGCATGCTCCACATCAATATAGGCGGCCATACCCCCTCGCTCTTGCGCTTCAGCAATTATATGCTGGCCCAGGGTAGTTTTTCCTGATGCTTCGGGACCAAATATTTCCGTGATTCGCCCTCTAGGGATACCACCTATACCTAAGGCTAGGTCTAAAGCTAGCGAGCCACTGGGAATAGCCTTTACTGATGTTATTGCCGCCGACTCCCCCAGCTTCATAATGGAGCCTTTGCCAAACCGCTTTTCAATCTGGCCAATAGCCAGTTCCAGCGCCTTTTCTCTCTCTGTGGTCATTCTTTCGCCTCATTCGCATCATAACACACCCATTTCATTAAAACAATAGAAAGGCAAGGAGATTATTTATTGACCTCAACCCCTGTATTCCCCTCTTCTTAAAAGGAAGGAACCAAGATTAAAAGCTGGCTATTGGAGGCAGCGAGCATTTATGGGCATTGGCAGTTATCGCCGACTTTATCTTCCTTTCCACCTCGCCTGAGACCTCACCAGTAAGCAGATACCGGTCAAGCTCATCATAGCTGAAGCCGAGCTCACCTTCGTCAGTTTGACCCTCCCACAATCCAGCTGAGGGAGGCTTATCAATAATCAGTTGCGGGATACCAAGGAAGCTTGCTAGTTCTCTGACCTGTCCTTTAACCAGATTACCCAAGGGCATGATATCAATTCCACCGTCACCATACTTGGTAAAGTAGCCTATAGAAAGCTCACTTCTATTACTGGCGCCAGCCACCATATATTTGAGCTGATTAGCCAGGTAATAAAGGGTGAGCATTCTTAACCTGACCTTAAGGTTAGCTTGAGCTATATGGCTAGCCGCAGAGCTTGCCTTGTAATCAGGTAAAGTCTTGAGCAAGGCAGTAAGAATATCATCCAGAACTACTTCTGTAGTTGAAATTGAAAACTTACTAGCTACCGCCTGGGCATGTGCCTTATCCTCCGGCTGACTGAAGCAGGGTAAAATCACCCCGAGCATGTTTTGTGGAAAAACACGATGACACAATGCCGCCAACACTGAGGAATCAACCCCACCACTCATGCCTACTACCACCCCCCTGCATCCAGCAGTCGACACCTTATCTCTTATCCACAAAACCAGCTTCTCCGTCAACTGCTCGGTATTCATATAAACCTCCATTGCAACACTAAGCTATCGGTAGTATACTACCCAGCAGCTACGTGGTCAAAGAGTTAAAAAATGCCAGTCGCCGACCTTATTCTTAAAAATGCTGATGTGGTAACCATGGACGCCGGGCAGCCCACGGCAGAACTGGTGGCTATTACCGGCGACAAAATCCAGATGGTCGCCAGTAATGAAGACCTGGAATCAGTCGCCGGGGCAAAAACCAGAATCATTGACTGCCAGGGTAAAACGGTGGTACCCGGCTTTAATGATGCCCATTGCCATATCATTTCTTTTGTAAGGAAGCTAGGTAGCCTTGATTTAAGCCCAGCATCAGTCAGCTCCATCCCTGAGATAAAAGCAGCCATCCATCGCCAGGCCCGGAATACTCCACCGGGTAAGTGGCTGCTCGGCACCGACTATAATGAATTTTATCTTGCTGAGAAGCGGCACCCGACTCGCTGGGATATAGATGAAGTAGCACCTCATCATCCCGTAGTTCTGAGTCACCGCTCCCTGCATGCCTGCGTGCTCAACAGTCTGGCACTCTCTCTGGCCGGAATTACCGCTGAATCTCCGGCTCCACCAGGCGGTCTCATTGACCGAGACCCTAACACTGGCGAGCCAAATGGTATTCTCCTTGAGATGCTGGGCTACGTCAGGGCAAAGGTAATACCCCCTCTCTCCGAAGCAGAGTTAATTAAGGGCATATCCCTGGCTAATAAGCACTACCTGTCCTGTGGTATTACTTCCCTGCAGGAAGCTACCGCCAGTAATGACTATAATCGCTGGCAAAACTTCCAATGGTTCAAAGAGACAGATATATTACAGAGTCGGGTATATATGATGCTGGGTGCTGAAGCCCAAAGCCAGTTTCAGGAGGCAGGACTAACTTCAGGCGCTGGTGATAGTCAGTTGCGTCTGGGTGGAGTAAAGATAATGCTGAGTGAAGTGACCGGGCAACTATACCCACCGCAGCCAGAATTAAACCAGCAGGCAGTTAACAGCCACCGGGCTGGCTTCCAGCTAGCCTTCCACACCTCTGAGGAGAACACTGTGGCCGCCGCCATCACTGCCCTGGAATACACCCGGAGCCATCTTCCCCTACCTGGACGACGCCACCGTATAGAACACTGCTCCGAGTGCCCTCCCCATCTACTTGAGCGACTGAGTAAGCTGCAGGCTGTCATCGTTACTCAGCCTCCCTTCCTCTATTACAGCGGGGAAAGGTACCTGGCCACAGTGCCAGCCAGCCAATTACCCTGGCTATACCGAATTAAATCCCTCCTCAGCGCTGGTCTGGTTGTCGCTGCCAGCTCGGATTCCCCGGTAGTCCCTAATAACCCGCTGGTCGGCATATATGCCGCCGTCACCAGACAGGCAAAATCAGGTCAGCCGCTTCTGCCCGAGGAACGTATCTCTGCCGACCAGGCAATAGCAATGTATACTCTAAATGCTGCCTATGCCTCCTACGAAGAGAACATAAAAGGCTCCATTACTCAGGGCAAGCTGGCTGATATGGTCGTATTAAGCAATAACCCCACCCGCTCCCCCCCAGAGCAGATAAAGGACATCAAGGTAGAGATGACCATTATTGGCGGCAGGATGGTCTGGGAAGCCTAAACGGGTGAGGTTAATAAACAACATTAAAGTGAGACGGTTTATTAACCTCACTTTCTTTAAATTTTTATCTGGTAACCCCATCCCCTTTTATATAAGAGAGGCTTTGCCTCTCTTTGACTCTCCTTGCTCTGGGTTAATAAGGTGGGGTGTTTAAGAGGGGCGTCAGCCCCTTTTATATAATAAATCCCCCTCTCCTTGGTAAGGAGAGGGGGACACAGGGGGTGAGGTCACCAAACAGTTCCCTCAACTTGACTTGCCTCCTGAGAACGCTTAAACTAATTATCGGGAGAAAGAAAATGCCGATATATGAGTACGTTTG
>SDBT01012362.1_pt1 | contig 13709 bp, 20 predicted proteins | sample 2277101 | NCBI WGS metagenome assembly SDBT01 (sample SAMN10404973, study PRJNA504765) | marine sediment metagenome | isolation source: marine sediment core GS10_PC15, 103 cmbsf | place: Arctic Ocean: Southern Knipovich Ridge | collected 2010
ATCCTTGGTAGCGTAGGTAAGCACATCGCCCACTAAGCCCGTTTGTGTTGATTCCCACTTACCAATTAATGGCAACGCATCTGCAACCAATTCCTTATCCATAGATCGCAAGCACAAGGACATTAATTTCAAAATTACATTCTGAACATAAGAATCATCAGATTCACACATTTCCGTTAAATCATTTGGATCAATTTCCACATGGTAGCTAACGCCCGTTGAATCAAACTTAACAGAATCCGTTAACCTGCCTATTTTATTAGGAGATGAACAGACTTTAACTGCGGTTGCAAGGGCTTCGCTAAGTGGCAACCTACGGTCGTAGTATCTTAATACTTCCCTTTGTCTGCCATCAACCGGATTTACTTGTTCTTGCAACTCCCCTGCGGTGTTGATTGCGCTTTTCAAAGCAACGACTAAAGAAACGTCATCCATTGAAGGCATATCGGGCCGAGTGCGGTTTTTGTGTGCTAACGGCATCAAATCGGCCTGAATCTTTGGACATGGTGGAAATGCTGCTGGTAATGGCATAGTTTATGTTTTAATGGCTAATTGTGATTAATTAGGATAGTGGCGTTATCCCGTGTTATGCGGTTGCTAATTCTAATTCTTTTACGTGAGCTGCAATATCATCAGAAACATCTTGATTAAATTGCGGGGTATCTTTTGTTGGTGTTGGCGTTGTATCAGGTGTTGGTGTTGGCGTTGGTGCCTTTGAAGGCTTAACACCGTTCATTATAATTTTGGCTTCTGCTTCAACGGCAAATTTCAAATGAACCTCTTCCGGTGTTAATGCTTTGGTTTCTGATTCATTCATAAAAGAATTACCGTCCAATTTGGTAACGGTATATTCTCCATTTTCATCCAGTCCATGTTTTGCACCCTTCAAAATCCTACCCTGAATAGCTTCAATTGTTAAATCGTTTTCTCCTTCATCAAATTTAATGTCGCTAAAGGTTTTGCTGAAAAGTCCGTTGATCTTGGTTTGCTTCTCACTTTCTTGGTTGCGTGTTTTCTCAGAATCCAGTTCGTCAGTTTTGAATAAAAGATTCTTTTGGAAGGTGTCACGTTCACCTGCTATCTTCAAGTTCGTAGCTTCTAAAGCTTTGTACTTTTCATCAGCATCACCATTGTTGGCATCTTTCAAGGTAGTTGTTGCAGTACCTAAATCAGTGGTTGCTTTGGAATTGAACGCAACATGGTCAAAAATACCATCCTTTGTAAAATAGTTTGGATCAATTGCAACATCGACACTCTTGCCGATTGTTACCATTGTATCAGAATGCGATTTATTCAGCTTGTCGGTTGCCAATTTCACGGCTGCACCTGTGATGGTGGTATCATTTGCAGCGTTCAAGCGGGTAACGTGGGTTTTGTCAATCGCTTCAGCGTACAATTCTACTTTTGCACCATCTGCAAGTAAAGCCGCTTGATCGGCTTCTGGTATTCCCATTTTGGTAAAAACTTCTTCTAGCTTCATTTTGCTTTATTTTTAGGTTACTTTTTGTCTGCTTCTGCCTTTGCTACCTTTTCGGCTTCTGCCTTTGCTTCTGCCTTTGCTTCTGCCTTTGCCACCTTTTCCGCTTCAGCCGCCTCTTTCTTTACTTTTGCCGCTTTCTTATTTGCATCTGCTTCAAAATCAGAAGCCAACACCCAACCTTGTTCCTTGATAATCTTCTTGCCTTTTTCACTGTCAACCCATGCTTTAGCAGGGCTATGATTCTGAGGGCTTGGATTGCCTTCGCTTGGTGGTTGGATATAATGGATTGTATCTTTTGCCATGATGTTATGGTTTGTCTGGTTTCTTAGTTGACTCTGTCTTTTTTTCTAGCAATAACCCTCTTTCTTTAATCATCTTCTTGCCAAAGGCTGTTTTAACCCAATCAGCACTAAACTCATAAGGTGTTTTTGTATTTGGATCGATGTACCTTACCTTTGACATAATGCGAATTTAGTTAATTTTTTTGCTATTCCCAACATATTGGGATTTTCTAGTTATCAATTAGCGGCCCCAATACTTTAAATGAGTGATCAACCAACCCCGTAAAGTTGTCGCTCAACCTTACTATAATTCTATCGGGAGTGACATTATCACCATTAAGAGGGAGCATTACGCCCGTTAGTTCCACTGTGTTTACAATAGATGCTCCTGATTCGTTTCCAGTTCCAAAGGTAATATCTATCAACGGAGCGCCATGCTTACTGAAATCCGTATTTTTCTTGATTAACACGCCTGCAAGTATGCTTGCTTCAACACCGTTTATTGATACAAGTATGTCAATCCCGTTTGTTAGTGCTGTAATTCCACCATAATCCCCAGACTCAAAAGAGTTGTTTCCATCCTCTATATAAATAACAAGTGTCTTTAATAAAAATGTTTTTCCAACAGGAATCTCATAAAAGAAATCATCGGGAGTAACACTAAAATCACCAATGGGGCTTATGCTGCCTGTGTTTAGCCCACCGTCACCTAAAAAACCAGACTCTCTTGGTAGTGTGCTGCTTGCGTTTATCTCCTGGACTTCTAATAATACGCTTTGTAATGTGGCTTCTGTTGCAACGCTACTGCCTATTATGGATAGTCTTGAGTCAACAGATAAAAGGGTTGTTTCTGTTGAAAAGTCTTCTGCTTCAATAGAATTTAAAGAGGCATCGATATTGGTAAGTAAATTGTTGCCTGTGGTTTGCTTTGCTTCGGTTGATACTTGTACTATGTCAAGATCAGCAGCAACTATAGATATTACAGCCTGAGTAGTTTCGTTGTATTTCAATTCGCCAGCCACAGTTATTATAGCATCAACTTGTTGCAGCAATCTGTAAATTACCACATCATCGCCTAAACTATATCCTCCTCCCGCTTTGTTGGCTTTGTATAATTGTTTTTCTAAATGATACTTGCCCACAACAGGGTAAAATTCATCAGGAGCAGCAACCGCAGTTCCTTCAAAATCGAAATATGTAAAAATTACCGTACCATCATCTTGGCTAACACTTCTGACTTGTGTTATAATAATCCCGTTATCATCTTGAATAAATCTAATTTCCTGATCTGTATCATCTTGCAATTCTGCTATGACAACATCTTGCTTTGCTTCAGTAGATGCACCAACGGGCAACGGGATGGCTCCACCCGTTTGCAGAAAGGCATCAATAGCAGCCCTTAGTAATTCAGCACTTCCAACAGAAGGGGAGGTAATAATAGTGAAATCAAGCCTGTATTGCCTGCCTTGGTTATTTGTCAAAAATACAAAGGCACCATTAACATTTAGAACAGATCCTTCTTTATCGAAGTTGGTTTTATCGCCACTTTCTTCTGTGATCAACAAATTTACCCCATTGTCAATTACTTCTGTAACGCCTACAATGGCGGCTGCATTGGCAAAAAGAAACCAAGCACCGATCAAGATTAAAGTGAAAATACCTTTTTTCATTGGGTTTATTTTTGTGCTAAGTTACGAAAATATAGAAAAACAAAAAGCCCCAACTTTCGAAGGGGCTTTATATTATGAGTACCAGATTCCAACTTTAACACAAACGGTTTATGGAGATAAGTAATCCAATTTCGTTCGTTTTGCGTGGTTGCAATGGGTCTCCTATTTTTTTGATAACCGGATAGGGTTGTGTATAATCCTCAAGAAGCCATAACTGAATTTCAGCGGTATTGACATCGTACACAAAGAAATCCAATTCGAGAACCGGAACTGTGTAAATGCAAGTGTCTTGAAGGTCAATTGAAATTTGGGTTTGATCGGGTGGATCTGGTATATCCGCATAAGCGAAAAGAAAACACCCAATCATACATACTAGCGCTAATACTTTTTTCATGATGATTGTTTTAAGTGAATGCCTATTTATATAGGGCTTTTTTAGGTTGTTACCTGAGCCATAAAGATAGTGATTATGTTGCAATAAAACAAAAAACCCTCTACCATTGACAGGAATAGAGAGGGCTTGCATGGACAAAAGGGAATTATGATGCTGAGAATTTAATAAAGTACTTAAAATAGGAAGGGTGTACTTTAGAACAAATTGGCAGTTCTTTGTAAAAGTGAAGTGAAATAAATCCTTTTACTTGGCAAAACTTTCTAGGTATGTGCTTTTTGTTATCCATATTCTAGCTTTTTGATTTACTTAAAGTTACTATTTTATTCTTGCAATTACATCTAATGGCACGTCACTTTCATCAACTGGCATAAATAAATCCAGACAATTATAGCCACCACGAAAGATAAATATTGTTGTCGAATCGGTTGTTGGAATCTTGCCTTGCCAATCCTGTTTAGCCCATCCCCTAATCTCTGTTTTGTGGAATACTTTACCCTTTCGTTCTAAACAGAAACCACGACTTTCCTTTACCGTTTGACCTGTGTATAAGAACCATTCTATCCCCAAATCATTGGAAACCGCTATTGTATATGATGCATCTGATACACTGAAAAAGTCCCGTGATGCTGTTCTTATATTGCCTATTAAAGTGGAATCGGGATCAAGAAGCGCATTTTCAATGGAAGCGACCAAGGAAGAAAATGATTGTTCTGATGAAATGGCAGAGTTAACAAACTGCTTTAAAGGCGGTATTATCTCACTTCTTATAGCACCTTCCCCAAGTGCTTCGAGTGCTGTTTGTTGGGAATTTGCTATTATATTTCTATAAACAGCCTTTTGTTGATAACCATCAAACTGACTGTATAACTTCTGTAATATGGCTTCCTGATCGTTAAATGATCGGGCATATCTAACCAATGCCGCTTGCAGTTTTGGATCATCTAATAGAGAGGCTTCAACAGCACTGCCAATAGCAGCAACCTTTTGTTGGTTTTCAACAGATAGTACCACTTTCCCGTCTATCAATTCCAAGATTGCCAATATCGCAATAATGCGAGCAAGCATAGAAGGCAACGAATCGATATAATCATCTGCAAACTGATCGGGAACGTCTTCTAAATTGTTGATACGGTCATCAAGAAGCGCCATTTGTAGGGACTAGATTAGCGATATTTAATAAATTATTGGTAGGGCTAACGGGTGCCGGGTAGTTATCAGTCATGTACTGAGTAGTAAATTTTTTGATTTGTGTACGTTGTTCGTCAACATCCAATGTAAGAAAGTTAGGATTATCTTCTAGTGCTACAGTCGCTAAATATTGGCCGTTGTCATGTAGTACAGACATCCATTCAGGCACTCTTTCACTTGCCTTTGCTGCATTAAATTCTAGTTCTGTATAGGTAATAAATATATCAGTATTAAGCAAAACTTTCAATACATTTCTAAGGTGGGCATTTGTGCCAAATCTTGCTTCAAACAAGCTAAACAGCGTTGCACCCTTCAAGATAGCTGGCATTTTCTTCTCGAAGTAGGAAAACAATTCTTCGGTTAATTCTTCAACGGTTCTTATAGTGAAATCAGTAGGGCGAACAATATCGGGCATTACCCAAGCATCTCCATAACGCTGTATTCCAATGGCATTGATGCAGTTTTCCATTATGTCGAAAGCCATATTCATGTCCATCAACAAAAATGCATACTGTTCGTTTTGATTGATCTTGGCTTTTAAAGCTGTTTCACTACCTTTTGGCTGCGATATTGAAACGTCTATATTTACAAAGGTGAATGCCAATACAGACATGTCTTTAATATGCTCATTGAGAAGTTCAAAGGTATTTGTTTCAGGTGATTCCCACCCAAAAGGAGGCATAGGCGGCTTGTTTTCACCAGATTGTAGCTTTTTATAATCGACCTCAAAAGTTCTGAGTGGGTGAAATTCACTTCTGCCTGATCCGTTGCAAGATTCACAACGAGTTGGGCTTATACCTTCACCATGATAAATTTTACCTTCTACACATCCTTCTGCATGGCAATTATCAACAAGGGACCATGCTTGAGGGAATGCTGATCGGGTCATCGCTGCCTGGAATGTGGATTGATTCCAAAGTGCAATATTCAAATGCGGTAAAGCAGGGCTGAATTGGGATTTATACAAAATCCTGTCTTCTAACTTAACAGGGCGACCCCTTAATTTCCATGCAGGTTTACCGTCAAACTTATGTTCAAACCATTCTAATTCATAGTCGAATTGCCTTTTACCATCGATAGGTTTCTTCTCTAAAATCCTGTGTACAAATTCTTGATCAATTAATACAAATACAGGATAGGCAACTGGATCATCTTTGAAAAATCTAACTTCATCGGTTTTTAAAAGCGTGTAATCTTCTGTAAACTCCATCACCTGAATAGATGGGAAAATTATAGCTTCCGGTTTTAATAGTACTTGATTGTCTATCTCCTCAACGCCCTCTTCACTTACCTTGGTTGGCAAGGTAAGGGGATAGCATGCAATAACGCTGTTTGGATCCTTGTTTCTCCAATCATCAACCATCGATTGATTAAAAGAGTATATGGATTTATGCTGTGGATAGTCCTCTTCAAAATAGATTTGTTCGCTTAGCCCGTTTTTGGTGGTATGGGGCACACTGTCCATTTTCCAGTTCACCTTATAATTGGCCTTGTTCCATTTCTTCTCTGTGGCGGTTCTTGCTCTCCACCAAAACGGCATTGTATAGGGTTGGTAAGAAGACTTGCGATATGCAAACTCTTCATCGAACTCATTGGGAGCGTTTGAGCTTATCAGCTTTTCAGGAAACACACCATCTGCATGCACCTCATTTTCAGTGGCATGCTCAACAGATGCGATATAAACGGGATTGAAAGGTTGTAATTCGCCCTCCTTATGAGTAGAAAGTGAAGGGTTGTTTAATATGCTGTTCGTTATGAGTTCTACGTGTGCCATGACTAGATTTTATCCTAGCATGTAGAACATGGTTTGGATTTGGGCTTTCTGATCAACGGCTTTTTAGGCCTTCTGATCTTTGAAAATTTCGGCTTGTAGTCCATTATACTGGAAGTTCATCAATAAACACTTCGGCCGGAACGCCTTCTGTAATTGTCAATAAGTCGGTTTGGTTCCATTTAGCTATGCCTGCATAAGTTTGTTGAGTGTCCGGTGTATCTGTAACGGGATCACCAATAAAATAGGTAGCAAACTCGCTAGAAGAATAAAGCAATGGTACTGTAGGCGATGCGCTAAACAGTGCAATGCGCCCTTTTGACTTTTTCAACCTGGAATAAGCAAGGCTATTTACACCGCTCCTGTGATCATCAAACCAGTTAAATTGATAGTCTGTATTGATAGGTAACGTTTTTGGACCGCCTCCTAAATTCAAAGGGGTTTCAACTGGAGTAGGATCTGGAATGCTTCCCTTTATTTGCTTGTAAATAACGATGTCACCCGATGCTATGTCGGTTGTCCATTGAAGCAAAACGGTAAAATCAACGATTGCAGCCAATGGACCGATCCAAGCAAAGGCAACTATACTACCTGGTATAAGACAAGGAATGGGAACATGAGTATCGGGCTTTACGCAATTAATCGGAACTACTGTTGGCATGGCTAATGTTTTGTTTTGGCATTACAAATATAGGTAAAAATTAGAAACGTTTAATTAGGAGTTGAAGGATTGTAATATTAAGTTGATGATAATACTAAAAAAGGCGCTTCCAATTGCGGTATAAATTCCCAATGTCATCTTCATTTTAGTGTCAATTCTGGCATATTTCAATTCAAGGCTGTTCACCTTTTCAAGAATTTCCTCCTTTGCATCTGCAATCTGTTTTGAAAAGTCTCTTTGAACACCGTCTAATTTTCCGGCAAATGATACATGTTGCTTTTCAAGCGTCTTTAGTTGATGCTCTATAAGCCTTTTGAATTCAGGCCATCCGTTATTGTCGCTTTTTGGTACTGACATTTTTATTTTTTTTATAGTATGTGCAAAAATAACCTAAAACAAGAACCATAACCAATCCTATAATTTCATATACAATAGAACCTGTAACATTATTGCAATAGATCACGTCCCAACATTCTTTTAGCATGTATAAAAAGGTAGCGACAACAACAAAGAACTCGAACGAGTGCCTTTGTTCCCAATCAACACGCCTTAGAATGTATAAGATAGCAACCGCATTACGTGCCATTATTCCAAAGTGGTATAAAAAGCGACCTGTACGGGTGCTTCCATCCTCGTAAACCTGTGTGAAATCATACGAACCCCATGCAAGATCAAAGGTAATGCTACCAAAGATTGTGCTTGCTAGTCCGAAGAAAAGCAAAAGGATTCCATACAATATTTGTTCCCACCTTTTCAAACTCCTGGATCACCGCCTGGATTTTCACTAATAACAAGAGTGGAAACCTCTGAACCAAAAGTAGCTCGTTGGCTTACGTCCATATCCCTAATCTTTTGGGCGGCATTACTGATGCTAATAACCATGCCTTGACCAAAGTTTTCACCCAAATCCAAATCAAAATCGGGTTCGCTTTCCAGTTCGGTTGCTATGGCGGTTGCTTCTGAGGCCAAAATCTTTTTCCCGTCTGCAACTATGTCATCAAATTCATGCTGTGTTAAATCCATGATTTTTTGTTTACGAAATTACAATAATTTAATTTTAGTGCCAAATCAATGAATGGGTGTTTTATTTGGTAGTACGGAATAAAAGAACTATATTTGTGGTATTGATTCACGAAAGCTAGACAAATGACAACAAGAGAAAAGTTCGAGAAAATGTTAACAAACAATGGAATGTTTGAATCACAAGCAAAAAAGGTAATGGATTTGGCTATTCCGGTTGTTGATGGTTTTGACAATTATAAAATGACATGGGAAAGACCCGCTAATGAATACCCTGACCCACTGTATGCTGTGATTTACATGATGATTGAACCAATTGCGCTTAAATGGATTGAGGATAATTGCCCAAAAGCATGGTTTAAGCCAATGTTTGAACCCAAATAAAACCACATGAACCTAAAAGAACAAAAGGAAAAGATAGGCGAATTCCTAATGCATAAGCGCATCCAGAAGGGGATTAGCTATTACAGGATTGAGAAACTAACGAACATGAGACAACCGTTAGTACAGTCGATTGAGAAAGGCACCCAAGCCTATACTATCAACAGCCTGATCAAGCTGTGTGATGTTTTGGATGTGGATTTATTTAATTTAAAACACTAGGAAATGGAAAAGATAAAAATTGATTGGAAGAAAATTTATGAAAGTAATCCAGAAGGGTTGAGGGAATGGTTTTTTTCGAATGAAAAAGAAAAAGTAAAAAGACTTGATATTGGAGAGGCCGGAATGACTATTTGGTTTGAGCATGGAGGCAGTAATATGACATATTTAGAAGACCTTAACGACAAAGCCCTCGATCTCATTTTCTGGTTTAGCGAACAAAAGCACATTGATGTATTGATTGATATAAACGGATATGGTGCATACTACTATAAAATTTTGGATCAGATGAAGGAAGAAACCATTGAGGGAGAGGGTGAAATAACGTCCAAAAAAGCATATGCAGCCGGAATCGAAAAGGCGTTCGAACTGTTAAATAAATAATTGACTAAAATTGATCGAAATGGAAACACTTACGGAAACAGATTCAAAGTTTGAAACAATATCGGGCATCATAAGGCTTTTGTTTCGGTTTTTCTCTATTGCTATCCTTTTATTACTTGGCTTGGTTGTGTTTAATTTCTACACCCAAAAACATGAAATACAAGCACTTGAAAAGCGAATCAAGGTTTTAGAAATAGCATTGACTTACCATGTAAAAATAGAATGTCATGATTGATCCAAAAGAATTGAGAATAGGGAATTTAGTACAACATCCCGAACATGATACCTGGAAATGGGAGTTTAGCCGTGATGATTTTGATCTTTACGAAATGCAAGAATTTAACCCAATTCCACTAACACCAGAATGGTTGGAAAAATTGGGGGTTGTCGAAGAATGGACAACGGGAGGTTTCTTAAAGTGGGAAGTGGGGAGGCTTAAATTACTTGATAGAAGATTACCACACCCTCAGTATCATAGTGCAGACGCTTGCATATTGAATGTCCACCAACTCCAAAACTTATACTTCGCATTAACTGGAAAAGAATTAATAATTGACTAAACAAAGCTAGATTATGAAGCACGACATTAACAAACCACCTCCTCACCCTTTCGCTTGTGATGAATGTGGTGGATTGTCTCCATTTACTATCAAGGGTTGCCCAATTGAACATAAATTAGGATGCTCTGAACATGGAAAGGAGTTATCAAACGAACAAGAGGAAAAGCGTTTTGAAGTAGCTAAAGAGTGGTGTGTTGCTACAGGTAGAACTATTCATTAATCCGCAGCCTCCAGCAAAACAAACGTAGCCATACCCTCATTATGTTTGTACGTCAATTCCAACAAAAAGCACTTTATATGATCGCTTTCTGTTTCTGAATACTCAACGGCCTCGTAAGGATTATCACGTATTAGCTGGAATTCAGAAAACTTCAAAGGAGCCTCGAAAGTGTGAACAAATACTTTGTATAGCGGTGCTATGTTAGCAGGGTTTGGATCATCCCACTGTTGATTTGATTTCTCAGTAAGTATTCCAGCCGTCATTCCAGCACAATCAATAAAAGTAATTTCAGCCGCTAAATTAGTGTTTCCTTCGCCTTTCTGGAATTTCAATAACCGGCCTGCAAACTTTTCTAAACCGGCACCTATTGAGGCTAAGTGTTTCAGAAGAATCCTGTGTGGTGTTTCACGGATATTGTAAACCGTAACAGGTGAATCTATGCCTGAAATATTGCTTGCATTTTCATCTATTTCAGCTTCATCCAATGTATCGGGAACGCCTCCACCATCTTCGGATCTGTTAAGCGCAATCATAAACCAGTCTTCATCCCAATCACTATCCGTTGTTGGTAAAAACTGCTTGCGCCTTTGGAATTCTATGATATACCGACCTGCAATAATGTTAGCAACTGCATCGATGTGGTTGTCGTTTCCGGTTAATGTAGCTGAATAAGTATGTTGTGTGTTGAATTCTTTTAACCCTTGGTTGTCTTCAACTTCCCATTTTTTGTAACCTACAGATATTGTATTTACATAGATGCTATTATCTTCTGTGATCACAGGATCTAAAACATTGTCTATTGTAAGGATTGTGCTTGAAGCATCATAAAAGAAGTCTTGGCGCTCAACCCTGATCACTTGGTTATCTCCATCCACGGTATCAACACCTAGTCCAACATTGTCTACTTTCTGGTAAATACTAAAGATGTCTTCAAGCGACATTGTTAGAGGAAATTCGGCCTGTGATAACTTGCGTATCAATGCACCTGATGTAATAGCCCTGAATGCACCGCAGCCGTTAGTGGTATTTTCAGCACTAACACCTTTACGCCCGTAATACTGGGAGCGAAATGCGTCTGATTTGTCTAGTATTGATCTTGATATTTGCTGGAATACTTCATAAATGGCAGTGGCCTTGCATGTTGATGGATCAACTATTGATTGGATTGATAGCTGCACCTCGCTTGTGTCAAATTCAAAATCTAAAGCAACGGTAAAAGGTGGAGATCCAGCCCCTCCAGACGTTATGTGATATTGAAAAAACTCCCATACCAACCATAATTTATCACCAATTCCTAAGCTTATATTTGCCACAGAATTGAAATCGAATGCACTTGTTACCGTTGGTCCTGTGCTTGAATAGCCTGGTATAGAACCAAGCAATTCTTTTTTTAGGGTGTTTAAATCTGGGCCGTAAACTAGAAATAAACTGATCCCATCTGTAACGCTCCAATTACCTCCATCATTATTATCTAATAAATCGCCCGAAATATCCCACTGAACATTATATACTCCTGGCAATACTAATATTTCGCTTCCACTCGCATCATGGAAAGCCGGAATACCAAAACCTGCCAATGTTGGAAAGTCTGCGTTTCTTGCTGAATTGATGGTTTTTGCATTGGCTGTCGTTGCCTTTAGTTCATTTTGCACTAAAGGGATAGCATTTTGTACGAAAATCCTGTGAGATTCTAAGGTGTTTAATTGCGTGTTATGCAATTCATCAAAGGCACCCCCGTCTATTTCGGCACCAAGAGTAATAGTATCGCTATGCAAATTAAGATCGTAATCAACAAACGCACCTGGAGCTATTACCGTATCATCTAAAGTGGTATCAGATCCTATGGCTATCGGAATAGCCATACGATTCATGACCGTTTCAGTGATGCCTTGCTGAGTTAGGTTGAAGAATAATAGTTCGGGCGTGTCACCGATTGATTTCATTATCAATTGACCGTTATAAAGCAGTTCAAACTCATCTAGGTTCGAGTTCCTTGTGTTGATTTGGACATTGATTAGTGACTCGATACCAAACACATTGTAAACCTGCTCGATTGATTCACGCCCACCTCCGTTGCATGTGAAGCCAAGCCTTAACGATGCTTCTTTAAATATGCCATGCCAATTACGATTGCGCTTTAAAGTGATCTCTAAAGAATCCCATCCAAAGGGATCAATATCAAGGATTTCGTTAATGTCGAAGCTCCCCTGTGTTGATGTTATGATAAATTGTAGTGGCATAAATTAACTTAGGGGTTTAATGTTAACCGCTTCTTGTTTTCGGTACTGCAATCTATCGTTTCTATCTTTTCAAAAAGTTCATAATCATCGGCTAAATCTAAGTTTACCCCTAAAGGAGTACTTATTAGATGTTCCTGTTGTGGCTGTATGTAAGGATATTCAGTGACTACCCAATAAGTACCCTTTGGTGTATTTAACCACAAAACATTTTTAGTCTGTAAGTAATAATCCATAATTCTAGCTTTTATTTATTTGGGTACTCCCCTATTGCAGCCTTAATAGCTTCTTCAATTCCACCTTTCTCGTATGCTTTATTTATTCTCCTTTGTTTAACTTTCCATGCCCTTCTATGCTTTCCTCTTAGCTTAGGCCCGTAACAATTATTTAGTGCTTGACCTATTCCGTTTTCAACTCTTACGGGTCTCCATTTTTGTATAGCCGTTCCCCATATATGCCCGTCATGGTCTATAACTGCATAATCATTACAAAGGGTGCATCTTACGTGATGTTGTTTTATAGAATTAAAACTACCATATTTCCATTTGCCTAATTCGTGGCCTAATTCGTTAGTCTTCTTTTCAACATATAATTTTCTATCTGATAATTTCGTCTTTTTGGCAGGTTGAATATTAGGTAGGGTCATAATTAAAGTTGCTTTAATTGGGTTTGCAAAAAATCATAATTAATGCAATAACAAGGAGCCATAAAAAAAACATAACACATGTGCCTATCGCAATTGAAGGATCTGCTAGCTCCCATGATGGCTCAATTCTTCGTTTTCGTTTTTCCATTGCTTTAACCATAATTCTAGCTTTTTACTTGTTTAAATATGCGTTTACAAATGCTTGATCCGAATTAGCCTTAGCCATTTCGCCAACGTTGCTAATAACAACATGATGATTTTTGTCTCTGTTTACGGCTGCTATCATTGGGAAAATATCAGTAACAGCTTGCTTAACGGCAGGTTGAACAAACTTCTTATCGATCAATGCAGGCAGTGTTAAGTTATTTGCAGCTAGTAAAATGTCTGGATAAGCATGGGTTCCGGCTGCATTTATTACCGATTCATGGTCTGACATCATTACTAGATTACTGTCTGATGTGGTTGTACCTGTACCTCTAAAGTCAATAATACCATCTTTGAATGAAGGTAGCGGCTGTGATTGTATTAGTGCAATCTGTACGGCTCCTAATATTCCGGCTGCTATGGCTGTTGGTGTTGTCACCCCATGCTCTGTAA
>SDBT01012363.1_pt1 | contig 13708 bp, 17 predicted proteins | sample 2277101 | NCBI WGS metagenome assembly SDBT01 (sample SAMN10404973, study PRJNA504765) | marine sediment metagenome | isolation source: marine sediment core GS10_PC15, 103 cmbsf | place: Arctic Ocean: Southern Knipovich Ridge | collected 2010
ACAGATATCTCAGGTTACGATGCATCAGGTGGAGCACAGGGTTCGCAAGAGTTCACTGTTACTGCTCTAACCGCAGCCCCGGCAAACGATGTCCTTGGCGTTATTCATTAGTCTTATCGTCCTAGCCTTTCTACTTGGGCTGTTTAACCAGAGGCTGCTCTTTGCACTCAGGAGAAGGCTCCTGCGATTCACTGGTCCTGTTGTCGTTCCTACTGGAGAATCCGCTAGGGAGCAGTATCAGTTACATAAAGCAACTATGGCCCTAAAGCCACTTCCAGCACCTGAGGGCACGCCACCAGAAGCCGCTGAGCGTTGGAGGAAACTGGGACCGTTAGCACAGCGCCAAGTCCTCGCAGCACGTAAACAGGTAGGGTTAGATGGCTAGAGTATTAGGATATGGAGGCATAGCGAACACGAACGGAGCCAGAAGCTTCTCTGGCAAAACGTCGGCTGTAGATGTATCACAACCTGTGCATCCACAATTTATCCAAACGATCATTGTCTTCTTCAACGCGTTAGGAGGCGCAGTAGTAAAAACACTATTCTTTTAAGCACACACTCTAAGGAGGAATATCGTGGCTAAGGGCGACACACATTTTGGTGGTCTGGTTTACAGCATGGGAGTGCCTACAGTAGGCGGCGGTGGAATTCCACTGACATTCGGAACATATTACTTCGTTGATGCAGACGTTGGTAGTGACGGTAATCCAGGCACATCCATGGACCGTGCCTTCAAAACTGTTCTAGTCGGCTACAATAAAATGACCACGGGCAAGAACGATGTACTCGTCTTGTCCGCTGGTGCAGCACATGCGATCACAGCGGAACTTGCCGTTTCCAAGAACAATGTTCACTTTGTAGGGCTTGGAGTTACTTCTAGATACTTCGGTCAAGGTACACGTTTTGAGATGGGTTCTGGAGGTAGTGCGAATAGCGGTATAATTCTAAATACCGGTAAAAGGAACTCGTTTTCGAATATCAAACTCTTCAATACTGACTCAAGCACTAGTTTTGCTGCAGTAGACGCTGGAGAGTTTTCACAATGGAATCATGTTGAGTTCGTAAACACACAGAACCTCGGTACAGTTACCGATGCTCATCTCTTGTGTGTTGTAGATAGTGGGCATTATTACAAATGTACCTTTGGTTCTTCACAGTCTGGTCATCAATTCACTGCTGCTCGTGGCTGTGTTTTGTTTGATAGGACTGTCGTTTCAGGTAAGGTATGTCGAGATACAGTCTTTGAAGAGTGCCTTATTGTTCTACAGTCGACCAATACAGGAGCTTCTGGCTTCTTGCTCACGGGCGCAACGTCTATCGAGCGGATACTATGGGTGAAGGGGTGCTTGTTTTGGGGTACGAAGCTCTCTGGTACAATCGATAGAGCAATTCAAGTTGATACCGACCAAACCGATGGCGATATTCTTTGCGATCAGGATTGTACGGTTCACGGGATCACTGCTCTCGTTGATGATAGTCTTACCACTGTGTATCACGGTAAGACAGGTGCTGCGACTGATACAGCAGTAGCGGCCCTGTTGGGTGGTGCTTAATAGCCATGGCGTTACTTCCATATATTACATTTGTCAACGAAAACGGTGGTGGAATACTCATGGAAGTTCCTGGTGTATCTTCTGGTCACTCTCCTGGTGACTTTGTGTGGTTAGGAGAGAAGGGTGAATCGCCAGTAGAGTACAAAATCGAAAGGATCGACCACAGGTATATCTCTGACGAAACAACGAACCCACAGACGGGTAGAGTATATATCGGTGTTAACGGGCATACCACAATTACAGTGAGCGTGGTGTTGCCATAATGGAGATCACAATCGGGGCAGTAGAGGCGTTTGTAGGTGTCGCTGCTGTCCTGATTGCTGGTCCCATAGTTCAAGTTGTAACACTACGTGTGGGTTTTAATGGCCTACGGTCGGATGTTAGAGATACAAAGAAGGATGTAGGTGTACTCAAAACTGACGTAGGCGAAATTAAAACATGGATCGCTGTTCGTGAAGACAGAGAGGGAGGTAACTAATGGACTGGTCACTACTTATTGGACCCATATTCGGGTTAGTAAGCACACATGTATTTAAGGGCTCGAAGAAAGTATTCGGAATTATCGACAAAGCTCCTGCACCTCTGCAACAGGCCGGAGTCCTGGCTCTTGCAGCTGGCACAGTCTGGGCATCTCAGTGGGTGCCATACTTAGCAGATGTTGTAGCCTTGTCCGACCCTAACGCTGCTGCTGGAATCGCTGCTGCTACAGCATACGGTATGCACAGGCCTTCACGCTAATGCATCGGTATAGAGAGAAGACTCTCGTTGTCGAATCACGCAAAGACGGTCCGTGGGTTCCAGTAGTGCGGATGGAAAAAGTCGTAGTCCGTGATGCATTAAAAGAAGACGCTATGGAGTTGTGCTTCCGTGGTGACGACTTAGTAAGCACTCCAGAAGCTAGAATACTCCGTGGCTCTGGTGTGTCCCATTTCGATTTCCCTAAAGGTGAAGTCATGATTAAGAGAGTTCGTGGCACTACACCTATAACAGTCTTAGCTCTCTGTACAAGGTTAAATCCCAATGGGGCTCCGACCGTTAAATGATACGATTTTTGGGGACATTGTGGAGGATGAGAATGAGAACACTGAACTCGCTGAAATGCTGGATATGGAACACAACGCCTTTATCACTACGCTTTCTAGTCCTTCGTCTGAGTTTGAACAGGTGGGCCAAGGGATGGTTGCAGGTCTTACTCAAACGCGAAAGCGATCATATCAATGTCGTGTTACTGAAACGGGTCCGGATTGTAAGGATCTCCAGATTGGAGATATTGCAATACTCCCACCTAAAGTGGGCACTATGCTCACGGTTATTGACGAAGATACGGACCCACCTACATACCGACGGGTTTATGCAGTCTCCGAACGTGTAGTTCTAGCTGTACTTAGCGAGGATTAAGTATGCCTGCTAATGAATTACCTAACGTAAAGATCTCTGAGGATAAAGAGAACGAGATCAATCTCTGGCTAGAGACACAGATTACTAATGCTCTACTGGCCCGCGAGGACTTAGAGAAGTCCTGGATAGAAATCTACGAATGGTATGAGAAGGTAGAACTGGAGTCTAAGAAAGACTTCCCGTTCAAGGGCGCGGCGCATATTATGGTTCAGCTCATGCCCACGTACTGCGAACGAATCAAGGCTAAGTTGCAAAACACGTTGTTCATGCCAAAAGATCCATTTGCAGTTTTTCCTACAAACAAACAGTTTCATCCGTTAGTTAAAGGCATGCGGAGTTTCTGCACATGGGCTGCGATTCATGACATGGACTTAGAGGAACAGTTTGATGAAGTGATTCTTGAAGAAACAATACTCGGGAACTCAGTAGTAAAGATCGTCTATATACAAGAGGACGAAACGTTCTTTGAGTTCAACGATGAAATAGAAGACTTCGAGGAAATCACTAAAAGAACTCAGGATGGTGTCGAGGTTATTCCTATTGCTCTTGTAGATCATCTCTTTCCGATGGAGACTAGGAGATACAATAAAGCAGAGTGGAAAGCGCACAGAATCCGGCTTTCCTGGAACGAAGTTCTTCAGCGAATCGCTAGTGGGTTGTATGATAAAGAGGCTAAGGATCATCTAAAAGCCTGGGAAGAAAATCAACAGACAAGTTTCGAGGAGGAACGTCAGGATCAAGCAAACGTCAATCTACAAGAAATCGTTGAGTTTGAAGTATGGGAGGTGTGGTTTCAGTATCTGCTTAAGGACGATGACAAGATCCCTACGAAGCTTGTGTGGGCTTTTCACCTGGATTCCAAGACCGCTGTACGTAAGCAGTACAACTGGTTCCCGCTTGGAAAAGATCCGTTTGAAATGATCTCTTTCGAGCCACGTGTACATAAAGTCTACGCTACAGGTGTTGGACGCATGACACTTCCAGTACAGAAGGAAGTGAGTGTCATGCATAACCAACGACTTGATAGTGTGAACCTACGCAATGCTGTAGTGTTCAAGAAGAAAGCAGACTCCATGGCTCCAGATGAGATTAGTCCTACGATGGGTGGAGTGATCACTCTGGAGGATCCTGTAAATGATCTAATTCCTATGCTCTTTGGACAACAGTACGACTCTACGATTCAAGACGAACAACACACGTTGAGTCTACTCCAGCAACGCATAGGTCTTGAAGACTATCTAGGAGATGATCTCTCTGGAGCCGCGGCTACAGTCGCTATGCAGATGCGACAAGAAGCTACAAGACGTTTCGACGGACATCTAAAACGTCATCGTAAGTTTATGAAGAACGTAATGATCAAGGCCTTGTTACTCTATCAGAAGTACATGCCCGAGGAGAAACCTATTCTCATCCTCGGTGAAGACGGTCAGTGGGTCCAAGCAGCATTTCAGTTTCCAGATGTCTGGATAACCGAAGCTATGGGTATTAGTGTCACAGCTACTACCTCTAGCACATCAAAGGAGCACGATCGTCAGAGTAAGTTGTCACTCTTCGGTCTGTTAACACAGTATTATGGTCAACTTACTTCGTACCTTCTACAAGCCTCAAGTGAAGAGCTTCCGCCACCTGTGCGCGTTGCTATGTTTCACATCGTCAATGGTCTTACTACGTTTGTCGAGGATATTCTTGAGGACTTCGACCTACACAATACCGAAGAACTTACTGTTGCCCTCGATCAAATACGCCAAGAAGCCAGTCAAGCCCAAGCTAGTCTTGATACTCAAACAAATGGTGGAGCACCCAGGCTTCCTGGTGTACCAAGCGCATCTGATCAAGCTGCTTCAGGACAAGCAGCAGGAGTTCCTGCACAGTAAAGGAGATGATTTAATAAGGACACAAGCACAGTATTTAACGATTCTGTCTTTGGTAATGTTACCAGAGAAAATCATTAGTTTCAAGGAGCGTGAGTAAAATGGAAGGTTCAACACTTCACACGGCTGAAGACTTCGAGAAGCTCGAAGAAGAAATGAAGGGTGAGAAGGAAGAAGAAGAAAAAGAGAAAAAAGAAGGTGAGGGTGAAGGTGAAGAAGAAGGTAAGGAGGGTAAGGAAGGAGAGAAAGAAGAAGACAAAGAAGTACGTTTTGCAAAAGACTCTGGTGCACTGTCTGGAATGACTTTGGAGGAAGCCTCTACAGCTTTCGCACAGCTTTCCGCAGGAGCACAAGGTTTAGCTGCAAAGGCAAGAGAAGCGTTAGTACCCGAAATACTGAAAGAACCAGAGCCACTGATTGCTGATGATCTGATTGATCCTACAGCGATTCAAACTAAGCTCGATGCAATGGTCGCGGCTAAGTTAGCACCACTAGAGGCTCAGGTAACTAAGGCTAATGCTACTGCTGTGTATCAAAATGCAGTAGCAAATTCAGATGTGTTGTCCATGTTCAAACCTGAAGTGGATGCTTATGCAGGACAACTATCGTTAGAACAAGCGGCGAATCCTGCAACATGGACAGCTGTTGAGAATCATCTATATCGTACACGGGGTGCTCAGATACAAACAGCTAGAACTAAACCGAAACCGACACCTGCACTTACAGAAACAGGGAAGTCTAGTGAGGCCAAAGCTAAGACTCCTGTTGCAAAGCTAACTGCACAGCAGAAATTTATTGCAGATCAAATGGGCGTGCCGCATAAGCAATACGCTGCAATGTTGCCTGATTTTGGAGGTGAATAATGGAACAGGAAAACGATGCTGAAGCTGCTGTAGAGAAAGCACGGATAATTGTAGCTAAGAAAAAAGAAAACAAGACAAAGCTACTAGTAGAGCAGTTCAGTAAAGGCTTTAGAGCGCATGAAGAAGAACTGACTCTAGAAGGTACTAACTCTGACTACACCTACAGACATGTTAAAAACACACCGGCAAGGATTAGATACTGGAAACGTATGGGTTTTGAAATGTGTACCAGAGAAAACGAGCCAGATTTAATCACCGCTAGTGACAGTGGTGCTCCTGGAGGTAATATCCACACAGCTGGTGTGTATGTAGTAATGCGTCGTGAAAGAGAGATCACGGAAGCCCATCAAGCGCACCTCAAACTCAAATCAGCCAGAGCAGTCCACGGACCAGCTAAGGCCTTTGAAACCAAAGCTGCAAGGCTTAATGTTGAGACAGAGGATCATACTCGAGTTTCAACTGGTACAATGGCTGCTGTCATGGGTCCACAAGGTGAGGATCTTGAAGGCGATGATGACTAATGCCTAATCCTCGTCCATGGCCCGCAAAGTGGCCAGGATCAGGATTGATTAAGCACAAACGTCCTGTCATGGAACGACACCCACTAGAATCTAGTGCGTCGTTTCAAACAGGAGACTTTGTAAAAAAAGATGGATCGGATGAGATAATTGCACTCAGTGGGAATGATCCCACACCGATCTTTGGATTAGCTGCAGAAGACTCAGCTAATGTAGGGGAGCCAGGGTTCGTAATGGTATACGTGGCCGATGACGACACGATATTCGCCATTAAGGGTTCTGTGGTTCCAGTAGCAGCAACACATGTTGGAAATAGTTATGGGTTTCTTGTAGATAGCGATGGGATACACATTATCGATATCTCCGATACTTCCAATACTAGATTCAACGTGCACTCAGTAGACGAAGATAGGGAGCTGTATTTCGTTAAGCTCCTTACCGCACATCAACAATAGGAGGTAAGCATGGCTGCATTAAGACCATGGCCAGCGTACAATATGTACGGTGGTGCCTTTCCACCTCCGATAAGGTACGCACTGAAAGCGTCAGAGACTTTTAACGTGGGTGACCTCGTTAAGCTAGACTCTACTCCAGAAGTGCTTGAACTTAGCGGAGCGGACGATACTCCGATTCTCGGTGTAGCTGCAGAAAGCGCAGCTAACGTTGTTGAGTCGGGGTTCGTCATGGTTTGGCCTGGAGTAACAGGCGCAGTATTCGCGATCACAGGAGATAACGCTCCTGTTATAACTGACGTTGACAACGAGTACGGGTACATCCAAGATGGTGATGGGATCTATACTCTCGATGGTACGGAAACATCCAACGTGGTGTTCTACGTCGTTGGCGTCGATATCGATCGCGCGTTGTACTTCGTTACGTTCTTGGACGCTGACCGTCACATCCTAGCTTAGGGGGAGAACATGTCTGCTACAAGAGGTGGGTTTCATCAACTCATCGCCCCTGGGCTTGCGTCGATCTTTTTCAAAAACCTCACTGTTATCAAGAACGAGGCGGAGAAGTGGATCAACGTAATGAAGTCCAAGCGTGCCTTTGAGGATGAACTCAAGGTCGCTGGACTAGGGACGATGATACAGAAGGGTGAAGGTGCACAGTATACATTCGACGACCCGATTCAGGGTTCAACGGTGCGATACACGCATCTAACCTATGGCCTGGCTTTTCGGGTCACGAAGGAAATGTTCGAGGACGATCTTTACGGTGTGATGAACAAGATGTCTGCAGAGCTTGCGAAAGCCGCTGCGTACAACAAAGACGTCCGTGCCACCAACGTTCTCAACAACGCGTTCGATAGTAACTTCACTGGACTGGACGGAGTAGAACTCCTTTCTCTCGTCCACCCCAACCTTGGTGGTGGAACACAGTCCAATCACATTACAGCCAATGCTGACTTAGACCTACCGAGCGTTCAAGAGGGAATCGAGAAGTTCGAGTCCTGGACTGACGATCGTGGGTTTGAAGTTATGACAGATCCATTGTGGCTGATTCATGCCACGGGTGATATCTGGTCAGCTGGTGAGATCCTTGAGTCGGAGTTCATTCCGACCAGTGCGGATAATGCGAAGAACATTGTCCGTTCGAAGTACGGGATCAAGCCGTTGCATCTTCGGCACCTAACCGACCCGGATGCTTACTTCATTGTTGCGAAGAAGGGTGATCACGACATGAAGCAGTGGCGGAGAGTCGGGGATCAGTTCAGAAGTGCGACGGACCCGTACAACGATGACAGTATCTTCACTGCAAGACACCGTATTAGTAACGGACACGGTGACTGGCGTGGTGTCTGGGGTAGCCCAGGTGTATAAGTAATGATGAGAGGGAAGACCCTCGATTCATTACTATGTGGTTTTTTGGGAAAACTTGAGCGGGGAACCTGATGGCTATATCTACATTCCTAGAGATGCAGACTGAAGTCATAGCGCATTTGGGTAATCATAAACAGGCTACTAATGCTCTAACAAAAGAATGGATTAATCGTGTCTATATTATGCTCACTAGTGTCTTTCGCTTTCACGATTTAGAAGCATCGGATACTAGTATTACGACTGTAAACGGAACTGCCTCGTATGCTACACCTAGTGGTGTACGAGTTATTACGTCCATTCGTGATACTACAAACAAGTTACTGTTGACTCCGAAAGACATAGATTGGTATGAGACACAGGACGATAGTTCAGATACAAAAAGTAAGCCTGAGTTTTGGCTGCGTTATGGAGCTAACATTATACTCTGGCCGACACCAGATGGCGCATACGCTACACGAATCCGGTATCGGAAAAACCCTACAGCTCTTAGTGCTGATGGAGACGTAACAGTTCTTCCTGACGAGTGGGATGATGTGATAATTCTACTAACAGCATCTAAAGGGGCTTTTCTTCTTAGCATGGACCGTCGAGGGATGAATCTTAAATCAGAAGGCTTATCGGTACTCTCTCAGATTAAGGAAGATATATCACAAGAACAACTCCGACGTGTAGGCCAGATCCAGCCACAACGTAAAGGACAAGATGGCTGAACATATAGGAACTGTTCGCCGGGCAGCTAGACATACAGGGCGTGAGTATGGAAAGGGATATCCATATCGAGTGGATGAGGAGTTTACTGTAAATTTCGGTCCGTTTAGAGGGTACTCCCTGGCTCCTGGTATAGGAAACGAACTCGACTATCTACAAGCAATGACCAAGACCGTAGTCAGAGCAAGCGGTGCGACTGCTCCCTTAGCATTAATAGCTGCAAAAAATCATGGAGTTGAGATACTAGGTCAATTCCAGATGCGTGTAAATGGTGTGATGTATCATGTACTGTTTCAGGAGAAGGCCTCTGAAGCTGGTAAGATTGAGGTGATAATCACTGAAACTGATGATACACAAACTACGCACCAGAGTAGCCAGAATCATGGTAGTAAACGGATAGATGCTGAGCCGTGGGGTGTGAGGATTTATTATATCAATGAACATATCACTTCAGGAGTCTTCTTCCTGGATCTTTCTGGTACTCCAGCATTTGCTTCTGTTTCTGGAAGTCCTACTGGTGGTGGAAAGTTCCTGTTTATCCTCGAAAATAACATGGTGTTTATCGGACAGGATTCTACGACTAAATTATGGTCAGCTCAGTGGGCTGTAGATTCCGACCCGACTGACTGGACGGGGGCTGGCTCAGGTAGTAATACTTTCTCATCGTACCTTGGTGATCCGGTAGGTTACGGTCGCATGGGACAGAGGATGGTTGTTGTATTTGAACATGGAGGTGTGTCGTTAGTTCCTACAGGAACACTACCTGTGTTTCAGTTTATCGAGGAGCCTGGAATTTCTGGAGGGATTGGAGAAGTTGGAAGTGATAAGACCAACATATACTATGTTGACCGAACACAACGTGTGGTCCAGTTCAACGGAAATCAAGAGATTTTTATGGGTCATGGCTGGGAAGTGTGGACTAGTACAGCTGCTGTTTACTTTAGCCAAGCTTGTAGATGTCTCATTGTTACCGATATAGCAAATGCTGATAGTGATCAGACATTGTTCTATGATATACAAACTCGTGAGATTATAGGTAGGGCAGATGGAGAAGCTGCTCAAGTCTATATTACAGACAGACCTTTTGGTAGTGGTCGCTCACAGTTGTATATACAAAGAGCAGACACAGGAGCTGGACAACAGTTCACGTTTCCAACTAGAGTAGCAGGCTTTAACGACGTAACAGGTGATGGTACATTTAACACAGAATGGATAACCTTTCCACAGCTGGTTACTATAGTAAAAGTAAGACTCATCATGGGACAAAACAGAAGTACGGCAGGAGCCGATATTACATGTGGAATAGAGTGGTATCCAGGTACATTAGCAATTCCTGCTACTGCTGGTGCTACAGGACTGTTGGATGCTACAAATAAAACATCTCAAGAACCTGGTTTAGAATATGACTTTAATCAAGCAGTAGATCAGTTTAGAGTACTGGTGGCATGGCCACAGTTCATTAGGTCTACTGACGAGATAAGAAAGATTATAGTCTATTGCCGAGTAACAACTGATGACGACGTTGAGGTGATGGGATGACCTGGGTTAATATTCAAGAAGGTAGTCTGGAACAACTGCGTGATCAGTTGAATCGACAGATGCGTGATTTGGATATTAAATTACAGTATCTAAACGCGATAGAAATACTTGTAGATATATTGAAGGTTAGAGGTGTTGGGCCTCATGTGATAGGCGGGGTGGTGTCAAATCAAATACAACTCCTCATAACGGGGTCGTTCACGAGTGGCGGTGCTGGTAACGATTCTCTTGGTTTTAGGGTTGATAGTGCTATAACAGGTTTTGTAGGAGACATTGATAAGCATGCTGTGATGATGATAACGGGTTCACTTCTAACCCAGGGCACAGACACCAATATCGGTGTGATGGCGCAAGCTCTTTTTACTGAGCCCCGAATTACGAATAATCTAGCCAGTTCTGGTAAGCCCGATGTGGCGACGACTGTTTATATTCTTGACGCCCCCACTGAAGGAGACATCAACGCTGCGTTGTATGTGAAGAGTGGTGAAGTGATTTCAGTGACACACGGTTATACGATGAAAGAAGTAACCACCCCAACTGCCCTTGCAGATCATGGCAGAATTTATACCAAAGCAGACAACAAACTCTATTTCCAAGACGGTGCTGGAACAGAACATGAATTAGCGTTTGTATAATATAAACTGTGGGGACTGATGCAAAACGGTGAACTCCTAGACCTACCGATTGAAATTGAGAGTGAGGATGAAGAGGTTTATCTCATCTCTCCGTACCAAGCGACTATAGATAATATAGAATACATCTGGGATCGTGTAGGGAAGTTTGAGTTTATGTTCTCTGATGAAGCGTATAAAGACAAGGATGTATTCTTCAGATATTTACTTTCCCCAGGTGTTGTGGTGTTGATGATAACAGAAGGTGAGAGTGAGGAAGAAATAAAGCCTGTGGGTATTGTTTACATAGATCGAATACGACCAGGATATGATGCTAGAATGCATTATATCTTCTGGGATCGTAAACAAAGAGGTAGGCATCGTGTGCTGTTTACTGCTGCCGAGTGGTTCTTCACTCAGTTCGGTTTCCATAGAATGAGCATGGAAGTCCCTGTATTCGCCTTCGCAGCTCTTAGACGCTTACGTAAACTCGGTGCTCGTATTGAAGGCCGTAAGCGTGGAGCTGCGAAGCACAATGGAAAATGGCATGATATACTATTGTTTGGTGTGCATCACGATGAAATCACACGTGAAACAATAGAAGAAGGAAAATTGGAACGGACAGAAGATGAATCTACATGGTTCGGATTGTTAGATAATGATAGTGTCTTCTCTCACTCTATTCTTAAGGAGCACTAATGTCTGGTTTATTTGAGCCAGGTCAAATCGATATTGATCCCACAGCGGAAGCACTTAGACCTATCCGGGATCTGTTGGGGCAAATGTTGGAGCAGAGAATAAGAGGTGGTGTTCCTCCAAGTGATCCTGTATTCAGCGGTTTGGCTAATCCAGTAGAACAACTGTTTCCTGGATCGTCCTTAAATCCGACTCAGGGTTCGGCAGGATTTAATCCTCCTCCTTCTTCTCCATCGACAAAGGATGAGAGTCCGTCTTTTGAGCCTTTTGAGCCAGGTGGGGGTTTCAGGAAGCCTAATGAAGATGAAGATTCTACTCCACTTAATTTTTTATTCAATCCTGCCACAATTAAACCCAAGTCCTCTAACAACCGTGGACCGTTTGGTTCTGACAGTGAAGACTTCGGTCCGTTTCAAGAACCAGAGACTGATGGGGTTGTTAGTTCTGGGTCTAGATTGGATCAGTCTTTTGAGCCACAATTCAATCTGTCTAACTTCTTTGACTCTAGTGGAACTCAAGGCTCTGATCCATTCAACCTTCAACAGTTCGGAGGTCCATTCTCTGCTCCATTAACTGGAGGTCAGCTTGATGCACTCGCTGGTTTTCGTCAGTTATTTAGTTCAGCTCCCGGTGCACAGGCACAAAGTGCTGAGAGTCAGTTAGAACGTGGACTTAGTGGAGATCCTGCTTTAGCTCAGGGCCAGAGCCAGACGAACCAAACTGTTAGGACAGCTGATCCGTTTCTTGAACAGGTATTCGGAGGTAATTCGGGGATACAGTTTTTAAGACATGGTGGAGAGATCAACGAAGAAGACGATACTGTAGTTGGGGAGTCTGGACCAGAGTTAATACCTGCTGGGACTAATCAGGTGATTCCACTGCTACCACCTCCACCAACAGCAGCAATACCACCCCCCGCAGCAGCAATACCACCTCCACCAGCGGCTGTTGCTCCGGCACCTGTGTCCAGCACAGACTTCGCTCGCTTTACTGGTCCTCTAGTTAATGCTCAAGTCGGGAGTGGTCCTAGTGGAACTGCTCCTTCTGATAGAGTACGGCAAGAGCAGTTGAGTGCAAGAGATGATCAGCAACAGCAACAACAGCCAGGCGCGGCTGGATTCGCTGATTCTATATTTCCAGTTCTGGGTGATTTCCAAAAAAGTCTTCAAGAAGCACTTGGTGCCCCTAGCTTTGATCTAACCGAGACATTCAAACTCGGAGAGGATATATTCAAATCAGATCTGGATCAGCAGCTTGCACGAGTTAAAGAGGAGGCTAGTAGATTTGGTCTTAATCCTGGTAGTACTGACAGGAATAGAGGATTGATAGAAACTGGTAGTAATGCTCTAGGTAAATTTCGACTTGGTCAGCAAGATATAGCCAGACAAGCTTTTGACTCGTCAGAAGGTCGTAGAATAGATGCTCTTAATGCTGGAGGACGATCTGGAGATTTCTTGAATCTTCCGTTTGATCGACTAGAGCAGTTCTTCGATCTTGAAAACAAGGGAAGAGGCATAGCCGATCAGGATATTCAACGTAGAATGCAAGAATTTCAGAGAACACAGGGTGGTGGATTAGATCAGATACTAGCTGCACTTTCTGGCACTCCGTTGCAAAATACAGCGTTTGGACCTAGTGGGTTTGGGCAGTTTACTGATCTATTAAGTTCTGTTAGTGGCTTCTTTGATCCTACTAGCCATAAACCAGGAGGATAACTAAATGCCTACAGGCCCAGGTAATGTTACTATTCTGCCTAGTGAACTCTTCGGGATTTCAAGACTAGCGCAGAATCTACGAGGACTTAGTACGCAGTTGGATGAGAAGGAACAGAAGAAGAAGGATGAGGACCGACAAGAAAAGCAAGATATAATTGCTGAGGAACAGAGGAAGTTTCAAAATGCAATATTGACACAGCAGCAAGAAAGGGCTGCCTCAGGAGAATTAAGGTTACAAACTCAGTTTGAAAACCAGTCTATCTTCACTCAACAGACAGAAGATTCTGTACGGACTCTCGGTTATGATAGTCTTGCTGATTTTAGAGTACAGGCTGAGCAGGGAACTATTGATTTAGCTGAGTTGCAAAGAGGCCTTGTGGAAGCAAGGACGACGACAGAGGGTTTTCAGCCAG
>SDBT01012364.1_pt1 | contig 13708 bp, 17 predicted proteins | sample 2277101 | NCBI WGS metagenome assembly SDBT01 (sample SAMN10404973, study PRJNA504765) | marine sediment metagenome | isolation source: marine sediment core GS10_PC15, 103 cmbsf | place: Arctic Ocean: Southern Knipovich Ridge | collected 2010
CCTTCTTTACATTGCTGTTTTGTCCATAAAAACCAGACAACAATGACAGAAATAACAATAATAATTGCCCAAGTTACTTCCATATTCGTAATTATGTCTTACTAATCCAGCAAGAATTTAGCATTTCTTTTTCTTAAGTTGATTTATCAGTGATAAAATAAAGACAATGTTATTAAAGGTACAATATTTGATATCTAAGACGATGCGTACAACTAACCCTTTTTACACTGAGAATTCTGTGGAAATTGATTATGCTCTAAAAGATTTGCGCTCTTACCTGGAGCGAGCAAGAAACGGCGAGAGTGTCACGTTTCTTCTTTATCGAGTGGGAGGAGGAGGACAGGTTTACAATGAAGAAAAAATTGGGATCATGAGAGAAATCATATCTTTAGGGGGTCACATTAACCCCAATATATGGACATCAGCCTATCCCGGTGTGACCGCCTTACATACGGCCAATTGTCATGGAAACCAACCAATGATTGATTTTCTTATCGAATTGGGAGGAGATCCCGAAGCTGTTGATCATAGAGGTAGGAAACCCAGTGAATGTTGGATAGATGAACAATTCATAATGACCACGGATGAGAACGGATTTATTGCTGAAAAGCAAGTTTAGGAAGGAACTGGTAACTTATGTCTCAAACATAAGTTACATTAATAATTTTATTGATTTCTATGAAAGTGAAATATTACTTAATACCTTTGCATGAGTACATAAACAGTATAATCATCAATATGGCGGCTAAAATAAGAATAGTCGTCCAAAACGTATTGGGGTTAGAATCGCAACCTAACATCTTACTTCTTATCTAAATAAAAATGCGTTATAAAAATAGATTAATCAATAGATAGTGAAACCATAAATCTATTCAAGATGAGTTCACCCAGTTATTGTACAAAATCTTCTGGAGAGTTACATCTCATCATCGGAGTAATGTATGCTGGCAAAACTACGGAGTTATTACGTAGGTTGTTTCGTGAAACGGTAGTCGGGTTAAGATGTATTTACATTAACCATGAAAAAGATATCCGCAGTGAAGAACCCTTCTCTACTCACAATCCACTTTATAAGAAGCAACTTTCTCAGGAGAGCGGAGTGGATCTGGTATCCGTTAAATGTATCAGAGATGTCAACGTTAAAGAGTATGATGTTATAGGAATCGACGAAGCCCACTTTTTTGATGAAACCTTGGTCGATGATGTTATTGACTTAGTGGATTGCGAAAACAAGATTGTTATTGTGTCAGGACTTAACGGCGATATGAAAAGAAAAAAGATAGGGTTTATCAATGATCTGATCCCTCATATGGATAGCTGTACCTTTTTCACAGCCTATTGCCAACTCTGTTCTGAGAAAAATATAAAAAGAAATGCGATCTTCTCTCATAAGTTTGGAGAAGGGAATGATGTTGGAGGGAAAGATAAATATATCCCCTTATGTAGGCATTGTTTTAATTAATATATTATTAATTTTCTTTCTTATTAAGAAAGAAAATGGCTGACATACTTGATTTACGCAGTTTGTGTGGTTGGTCAGGTCGTAAAGTACCATGTGATTTGCCGGTTCCCAAAAGAGAAATAAATTCTTTATTTCTCAAAGAAGTAATTGATAAGGGAGCTTATGGAGTGATCTACTCTGCTTTCGACAATGATACCCATACCGATCTTATAATTAAGATATTTAAAGGTACCAGAGAAGAAATTGATAATGAAATATGCTATCAACACCTAGCTTCTAAAATAAGAGTTGCCCCCGATATATTAGATTATTGGTTTTGCGGTTCAGATTACGATAGAGCTCTGATCGCTATGGATTATGGTGGAAATTATAATCTCGAATCATACTTAAATGTGATTTCTACGGTTAAAATCATTGATGTAGATACTCTAAAACTAGCATTGCAGGTTTATCCAGCGATGCTAAATCTGTACCGGAGAACCCTAATGCTTAATAACATCGCTAAAATATTTCATCTCGATTTACATCTGAGAAATGCCATGGTAACTACCAACAAAGATCTCTCAATTACAGGATTAAAAATTATTGATTTTGGAAAAGCGGTTAACTGGCAAGAATATCAAAAAATAATAAACGAAGAAATATGCTCTAAGGAACCACCAGAAAGTTTTAATGGTGTAGGAGTTATGTATAAGAATCTTTATGTTGATATTATGATGCCAACCGAATTTTATCATGATAAGTTTATTCTAGAACCTTCCGCAAATCTAGCTATGAATTGGTTGTTTGGAGATTTTATTTCTCAATTACGATATGAAAGATTTATTATAAAAAATACAAATTGGTCGTTCGAATCCCGAATCGATATTACCGATCATATCGGTCATATCAGAGAGACTATGATGATGGATATAGAATTTCATATTGAAAAGGAATATCCTAAGTTATATAAAGAGATTGAAAAAAATCAGGATATGAGAGATTTTTTATCCTCTTTTATTAAAGTATTGAAAGGTTAATTTCATTTCTTGTATTGAGAAATGAAATTTAAAAGATGAACAACAGACTCTGGGAGTTAACAAACCACTTGTACCCTTTCTCTGATATAATCTTAATGACTTGAGGCATTAACTCAAGTGGAACACTATAAAAAGTTCCGTGTTCGATATTGTCTAATTCTTCTACCTTAGTAATTAGATTAGACTCATCCATTTCTTGATTACTTATCAATAAGTTAGATATAAATCGCATTTTTCTTATCAAATTCGACCCTTTAAGAGTATTAAAATGGAGCGTATGGATTAGTGGCTCTAGATTGACCATTTCCAGTTGGGATATAGTAAGTAATTCCCGTATGAACTGGTTTATCTATACTATAGGCGACGGTGTCTGGAGGAGGTCCATCAGGATTACCATTGATAACTCCAACACTGATATTTCTCATTTTATTATCAAAAAGAAATGCTGTGTATAAGAATTCAGATGTCCCCTCAGACTCCGGGATGCTATAGGCAAAAGTGATAGGCGAATCAAATCCCAGACCCATTCTTTGATTATCGAACCATATAGTAGCTCGTGATCCCCCTAGATAGGTCATGCCATCATAAGCTCCTAATTGAGACACTAGTTGACCTTCATAATATATATTTAATGGAAAAAGAAGTTGGTTGTGAATCCAAACTCCCGGTAAAGCGTTGAACGGGCTAAGATACTCTGATGGAGAATGACCTTGTCCTGTATACCCAACATCTCCAATATTGATCTCTTTTTGAAATCCTCTCAGGGAGTAAGGTTGCATGGCTTGATAATTTTTATATCCCGCTGCTAGATCGTTCTGATCCAAGTGTTTGAAAAGAACTATCAGTAAGTCTCCAGTTTTAAAAGTATCTGCAGCAAACTTGAGGGTTCCATTTCCAGGAAGTTTTCCCATGTCGTAAACAATATCATTCACCATAAGAGTAGCCCCAGGCTTCATGTACAAATGAAAATCGGAGGGAAGTTTATTGTTGAATTTCCAGATAACGTTTTTCTGTGCTACCGTAGAGGCATGCCTTAACTCATCGCCTACTGTACTTGCCAATCGACGATATTGAAAAGATCCCGTTTCAGCCATTACTTATACTTATATTAAGTAAAATACTTACTTAATATAAAAATACTTACTTAATATAAAATACTTACTTCTTTAGAAAATGAGAACCACTAATATATTATTACATTAATGAACGTTGATGTATACTCCTTGTGAATTAACGGATAAGGCATCCGAAGTAATATATGACGCAAAAGATCCAGATATAGAAGGTTGTTTAATTATTGGATTTCTTTTTTTAGGGATATTATCCCCAATTTGGTATCCAATTTATACTGGTGGTTGTCTAATTAGACATTGTACGTCTAAATCATGTAAATAAAAAAGCTAGAATGGGAATGATTTTCCTGTACCTATGTGCAACGAGTGATCGGAATACCTTTCCAACCCCGATCCGGGGTTGGAATTAGAACTTTATTTTACTGGTTATTTGGTTGAATAACCAGTAAAATAACACCAATGAATGCCTTTCATATTACTAAGTAATATGAAAAGTAAGCATTATACATTCTTACTTACGTCCAAAGCTGTAATTCTTAATCTTTGGAGTATCCGCCCAACCACCAGCTCCTCTCAAAGATACTTTCCTCGGAACATCTAGCCCTCTTTTATAAGAACCAGCATGAGAGATTCGTCCATAAGATCTCAGGGGTTGTAACTTACTATGTACCTTTGGTCTTTGAGTGAGTTCATTCCGTTCTCTATATCCGTAATTCTCTGGAATGTGGTACGAGTAAGAAGGGCGATTCTCATGGATGTATTCGTTGGGATTATTGGACATAGTCATTCTTTCCCGATAGCCATCTTCTGCTCCTGGATTAGCTATAGCTAACGGGGCTTCAATGTGTGTCTCCAATTCTAAGTTATCTCGTCCGGGGAATTCCCCATGTATTTCATAAGGAGTGTTCATTCCTGCTGTGGCAGAAATCTGTGGCCTGTTATAATCTAATTCTCCCACATATGTCTCGATGTTATTTGCTTGGAAATCGGGGTTGTACCCAGAATCAGCAGAAATTTGAGGGTTGTTATAAAACAATTCCCTGGTGTTGGTCTCAGCATTGAACTGAGCAGGGACATTCATTCCCGCCGATGCTGAAACCTGCGGTCTGTTATAATCCAATTCTCCCACATACGTTTCGATGTTATTTGCTTGGAAATCGGGGTTGTACCCAGAATTAGCAGAAATTTGAGGATTATTATAATCCAACTGCATACTCTCGAATCCCGAACCACCATCCATTTTTACGTGGGTGGTAAAGCCGGTGCGTTGAGAAGGCTGCAACTTCTCATAACTTAAATTAACTTCTTGGACGGGAGCATCTTTTGTATAAGGGTTAAATCCTGCATGAGCAGACACAGAAGGAATGTTCATCTCTAAATCTGGAAGAACAGAGTTATCTTGTGGTATCTCTATCGGGGCAAAAAAGGTTGCCCTCCATTTTCCAGGCTTGATACGGTCATTAAGGTTCTTATCAATACCGCTCAAGTTATTATTCCTGGCCGTATAACCGCTGGTTCCTCCATCAACACCAATAGTGGTAGGATTAATCCTAGGAACAATATTCCCCCATGACGTAACAGGAATTCTCGTAAGAGGAAAGAAATCTTCGATAGGATCTAAGAGTGGCGGTCGGAAGTTAGCATTAACTATATTTTTATGACTAGATTGACCGTAAACAGTCTGATTGTAATCTCTTGCTTGTGCCAAGATAGCATCTTCACGAAATTGACTAATCTCTCCTGTATCCCTCAATACAGCTCCAGGATCAACTTCCCAGTGTTTCCGAGACCATTTAAAGATTGGCGGACCCTTTAAAATATTCGGATAAACTGGATTCTCGATGGCATTAAGAGGTTTCTTCATTCCGTTAATATAAGGAGTCGCAGTTGCTGCCATATCTGTTTCTTATAGATACCCTCTATAATAACCTTACGTATTTTCTGTTTATGTCTTTTCAACTCCATGTTGAAAAGACATAAACAAAGTTTTTATTAAAAGACATAGTAAGAAATGGCTGACTCGGGTAGTTACTCGTGTAAAATTGGCTCTAAAGGGCAAAAATTGTGGTACAAAGACGGGAAAAGAATAGCCAAAAAAGAAGTCCCAGATCGATATAAGGACGACGGTAGCGGTGTTTGTAGTAAGCTCCCACCATATTCTAAAAGACAAAAAAGAGGAAATACTGTCGTCTGTAGGAAAGTAGATCCCAATTTGTACTCGAATCAAAATTATCGTCCGTTGATAAATGCCAAAGGCAAAGTGATTTCGGTCCTTAAACCTCCAAAATTAGATTTTGTAAGAGTTAGTCAACTGATTCATGAAAATGTGCGGGTACGGCCCGATTATCGTCTCAGCCTCATTATTTGGAGAGATCCTTGGACAGTTCTTCCCGTAGAAGGAACTGTCCAAGGACAAGATACCGGTCTTAAAGGTTACGATGTTATAGATATTCCCAAACAACATCTCTACGTTCTCTCCAAGATGAGATCTCCCGATTTAGATGCCGAATTAGCCAAGTGGTCGAATGAAACACAGCCAGGAATGTATCCCCCGGAAGACAAAGGTTATTTCATATGTTTTAATATGGCTGATTATATATCACATTTATGGGGAAAACCTTGCTATGCTAGAGTTGAAAGGATGTACTTAACCTGGGAAGCCCTATCTCTACTAAGAGGAGTCTTTCATTGTGATATTCACAATAGCGTCGAAGGTCATGGTTTTGTTATACGGATCACGGATGAATGGGTACAAATCTATGAAGGATATGGAGGGTATTTTGAAGGTATATATCTCAAACTACCGAGAGATAAATGGTTTGAGATAAATTCTAGGTTACCTAAATTTAAGTGCAAAGAACAAAAGCAAATGTTATTGGCTTTATTCGACTTTCCCAGAGAGATTTTTGAGAAGAATTATCTCTGTGCCGAATTTGAGCCTATTATCTTTAATAAATATGTCGAAACGATGCGAATTGCATGATTTCATTTCTTATCCAAGAAATGAAATTCATTTTCGACAGACTTGACAGAAGTAATATTTACAGTAGAAAAAGAAATAAGTCTTTATCTTTTTAGATATAGACTTAGATCACTTATGTCAATAAGTTTCCAGCTGATACTTCAGGAGCAGCTGAGAATGCACCACCTCCCAAAACATTTCCTACTGCAAGGGTTCGTGGGAATCCAGCTCCACCATTCACCGGAATGGTAATACCCGAGGCTCCAGTACCGTCAAAGAGAGTTCCCACAATATTGTTACTAACCTTAACTACAGTGTCAGCTACAACACTAACTGCTCCAACTGCTATAGCAGTCGCAGTATTATCCACGACATTGTTGTCATGAATATCGACACCAGACACAACGGCCCCAACCGCCACAGCATCAAAGACGTCAATTCTTCCTGCATCTATCCGGTTGCCTCCAATTTCAACATTAGCTAGGATAGGAGTGACCGCAGCATTTTGAAAGGCTATATTTCCAGTGACGAAATGGTTATTAATAACTTTATAACCGGTAGTTATAGCGATATTGGTAGCAGTATGAAGTGAAACAAAAGCATCAGCAGCACCTCCAGTATTGCGAATAGTATTATTGCTGATGATACAACCCGATCTCTCACCGATAGTAGCATCGGTTTGAGTTATTATCCCATCAAGAATATTTCCCTCAATATGAACCCGATTTAATGAAAAATCGTTGCTGGCCGAAGTTATATTCCCAAAATTTCCAACTCCGGCGACAAGTCTATTATTAATGATCTGGATATCCGAAGAGTTAGCGGCTCCAGCGATAAAGTTAAGATCGGATCCTTCAAGTAGACAATTAGAAAGCCTCCAGTTACCCAAAATACAAGTAACATCCTGAGCGTCAAATTGACATTGATCGACTGTTAGGAAGCTGGCTGTTCCCGTGGTGCTTCCAATAATAGTAGTATCTCCGGCATTAATTCCGAAACAATGAATATTGCTTACATGAATCGATCCTGATAGAGTCATTATATTTCCAACCTGCCCATTGGAAATAATAGAATCAGATCCGGAGACGACGAGATCCTGAGGATCGGCTGCCATAAAAGAACCACACGAGAACCCATCCAGAATAGTTCTGGGTCCAGTAATGGAAATACCCTCTAGAATAGTCTTTAGATTGGAAATAGTATTACCAGTCCCAGATATAATGCAGAGTATAGCAGTGCGAGAATTAAGTCCGGAAACAAGATTGTTATCCCCGGACAATGTAAAGCCTGTACAATCGAGGTTAGTAATTACATTGTTGTTACTTGAGATAATAGCTGGTCCAAAGGAGTCAACCCCGCTAATAGCGGATACGCCTCCTGCAATTCCGAGTGTAAGAAATGTAGTAGCTCGATAATTAGATACACGAGTTTGGGCTCCGGTAATGGTTAAGCTGAGAGCAGCTCCTCCTTCCAGAATATTGGCTACCCCCGATAATGTTAGAGCAGCGGCTTCAAAGAATATGTCATCTAAATGATTAAAACCTGTAGAAATGTCAACGGCTGTAGCACCTGTGACCTCGATGTTAGAAATATTGTTAAGACCGCTTGCGAAGACCATGGTGTCAAATCTACTATTACTAAGATGGTGGGTCCCATCTATAATAGCTGTAACTGCGCCAACTCCATTTTGATAGATACTGTTGTAGGAACTGAGTGTTCCGCCGAAGTTTATCGACATTGGATCAGTCCCAAAGATCTCGAACCCTTCTACTGTTATCTGACCTCCTACGGTACCAAAACGGTATGTGACATCCACGGCAGGATCAAGAGAAGATCCTTGATGAGTACAGTTGGTTAGCGTCAAAGCTCCATTGTTACCTGCATCAGCATTATCTATCATTCGGCTGGTGATATCAAAAGCAATAAAAGTGCATTCATGGAACTCAATTTGATTTCCCGCGCTGTTACCTATAGTAGTGAAGCTGTATACAGCCAAACTAGCACTAATTAATATGTACTGACAGTTTCTCCAGATGAGCCGTCCCATGGGAACTGGGAAAGCAACCGCATCAGCAGAAGTGACAAAAGTCAGGTCCATCCACTGAATAAGAGAAGCATCGTTAAGGGCAAAGACAGATGCCGGGACACCTCCATCTTGAAGTTGTCTCATGATACTGGCAAAACCCGAACCTCGAAAAGTAACTACAGAACCTGTCATATCAATCCCTCCAGTACCGACCACGGACTGTCGTAGTTCCCAGTCAACACCAGGATCGATGTAGATCATGACAGGAGCTCCCACAGCCGAAAAGGCGACTGGGCCTGGCTCGAAGTATCCAGGAACCTGACCTCCGACAAGTCCGTCTAAAAGACGAATATTACGACATCCTGCTGTTAAGGCAGCTTGAACAGAATTATAATCTGCATTAGGATTAGCTACGCTACCAACTGTGCAGTCAACTATACCAGCTGTACCAGCAGAACCAGCTGATAGACAGATCCACGCCGTTCCGTTACAGTAACAGAATTCATTTTTAGTGGTATCATAAATTATCTGACCTTTATTGGCTGGAGCCGCTTGAGGTAGAAAAGTCGTAGGATAAAAAGGAATCCTATTGGTTGTCACATTATTAATATTGTTGTTCCTAAAATCTCTCACCACTCCACTACTTGTTGGCAACCCATAAAATATAGTAGTCATCTTATATACATCCTAAGATTTTTTTTGTCTCTGTTAAGACAAAATGATATATTTTTTAACCGTCCATTTTATCTCAAGATAAAATGGACGAAACAAAAAATGACCCAGAGAATATTGTCCAAGTGACCAATATACAAGAAGTAGAACGACTTTATTTTATTTTGCGTCAAACTCCCGAAAATGTGTCCATCTCGCACGCAGGTGGATCGAACCACGCGGCTACTGTAGGAGAATTCACTTCATCGGGAATTCTCCTACAGGTGCCATTTGTCTTCTCCATAGCATATTTACACGCGTTGTTCCTTCTATGGTTACGGATACAGTTCTTGGGAGAATGCAAAAAGCGTACTTTGAACTGACTTGTAAAAAAGAGACCATCATAATGAAACAACATAGAAATGCTGGCGGCGGCGCTGCCGGGATTAGCGCCGCCATCGGCTCTATTACGTCTGGTCGACATCAAACTGGTATAGAAGCAGTCAAAGAATTGGAACAACTCTTGACCCATTAATTAAATGATTTAAGATTCGCATTCTTAAGAATGCGAATCTTATTATATACATCTCCTTAACAGTCTACTCTCTATCTCTTTTCTCTTCGAGTTTATCCTTTCTTGTGGTATTTTAACCAGATATACATTATTTGAGTACGTTTGAATCACCCATTCATTGAGTTCTTTATCTACACTGTATTTAAGAGGGTAAAAATAATTTATAATAATATCGATGATATTACCCATCGAGTAATAAGTACATTGTAAGTACAATATCCTATAAAGGGTTATCCAGGTATCCTATTTTCAATAATTCTTAATTATTGAAAATGTCAAATGAATGTATTATATTATTTCTTGGGTAGCATCTTGAATGCTACCCAAGAAATTCTCTCGATCTACCCAAAATCCTCGCGGAGAACTGGGGGATGCCGAGACTGTAGGAAACGTGTCATTTAAATGTGGTTCTAGAGGTTGATATGTTCTCGTATTGAAAGAGGGAATTTTCTTCATTTCCACAATCGCAGGGTTTTTATAGATGTGGAGACAAAAAAGGCGTCTGCCGATGTAAAGAGCCATGTTATCGATAATGTCATTAACAGATGTTCTTTTATATCAGTTTTATGAGTCATAATCACTATCACTCATGTCGTCTGTGTCACTATCAGAAGCTTCTTCTATCTTACTAATGGCTGTATTCCAGTTGGAAGCGGGTAAAGTACGAAATCCTGGAGGATTACCAGTTGTTCTGGTGAAATTTACCCCTTCACCTTCCATGTTTCCAGAAAAGATGGCTCCTAATACATCCCCAAGACTATCAGGTTTTCTTCTCTCTCGTGGAGGAAGTTGACGTAATATTTCAACTACGTCAAATCTTATACTCTCTACATCTTTCTTAATAGAAGAAAGATCTTTCTCTAAATTACTCTGGTTAGATTCAGGCGAGTCGATAGATCTAGATGATGTGTCTATAGACACATTAATTTTGGTCATAATGGAGTCAACCATATCAGGGATTGCATTAGATACGTCGTCTAATGTAAACGACGTAGTCATCTCTGATTTTGAAAGATCGGGAGAACATTCGGAAGATGAAGTCCGCGTTTTTAATTTGCGATTATCTCGGCGAGGCATTGTGAATGGTAAACACGTATGTGTTTACAAATATATCATCATTATGTTTATATACTTACAACTGTAATATCATTTTTTTACGACTTTATTCTGTCAAATAACAGAATAAAGTTTGTCAAATCTTTGTTTTCACCTAAAAGATCGAACCATCTTCCGAGTCTTTTGTCGTCCCATAAGAGCCTCTACATAATTTTTCTTTTTAGCCGCTCCCCCTTTTCCGGTTCCCACTACAATCAGCCCTCTAGTATTAACTTCATACTTTAATCGAGGTAATTTCATTACTCGACATTCGAACTCGGTAAAAGGTGGCTTATTTTGTGTCACCTTGACATTGTTCAGTTCATCATTAAATGCAGATATAATTGTACTTTGCAGTATAGAAATTAGTTGATCCCGTGTTACATCATAGCAATCTTTATCTGACAGAGAATTCATAGACGCCATCATTATCAAATTCTTTTCTGTAATAAGTTTATACAGGTTGTAAAAGAAAACTCGATAATATTCCTAATTAACAAGTTGAAATTTCATTTTTCTCACTACTTAAGCTACCCTGATTCTCAACACTTATTACAGTCATACTGGATTTCTTCATGATCAGGACATATTGATTCGTCATCACTTTCTATGGAAGTGTCATCTGAGATAAACGCATTCTTAAATGCATTGATATACTCAGTTTTATCTAGAAGAGATTTTTCTTCTCTAGTGGCAGCTCTATTTCGTTTAACAGATGCACATGTAGTGATCTCCTCGCGAATTGGTATCTTTTTAATCGCCAGAATAGTTCTCTCAGCATCATTCAAAGGTCTTATTCCACCTCCATGCTGAGCTATCTTACCATAAATCTCCCCTCGTAAATTGTACAAAAATCTATCTAGATCGACCAAAATTTGTCTTTCAGAATCCCATGATGGTACTGAAAAAGGTTCCTCTGAATGCCGAGGTTGTTGTTCCACAACTCCCTTTGGGAGAGACCATTCGATGATTACCTTTCCGGGTCCTTTCATAACTGTCTCGAAATTTGTACTTTCGTGAGTTATCCGAATAGTATTTCCAGAAACACAAAATGATAGATTACCGTCGATTTTTAGATTATATTCATCAGAAGTAACTTGAATATTAGTATCCATTTATACTAGAGTTTCCTCTTGATAGAAGATTAAGATAATGTTAAAATAAGTATAAATATTAAGTATAGTATTTCATTTTTTATCAGTCATCATCACTCGAAACAATCGTGCTAGATTCGCTAGATTCGCTAGATTCGCTAGAATCTGAGGAGACCTCCGTTTTCTTCTCACAAGTTTTTCTATATTTGTTGACCTCATTTTGTGATACCTTACAGACAAAAGAAATATGATTCTTTGAAAGACAATCTCTTTCATCTGAGGTAAAAGGGCGGACTTTTCCAGATTTTAGAATTCGACCATACACCTCTCCTTTTTCATTGGCAGCATCTTTCCCTATAACGTAGATCCTTTTTTGTGACTCATACACTACTTTTTTCTTTTTCTTCTCTGGAGAAGACTCATGTTCGTCTGGAGATGTTTCTTGTAGCAAGAAGTTGATATTATCCGTCTTTGTGGGGACTTTACTCTTACCTGTTACACGAATTGTAACTTTTTCATCAGAAGCTTTTTGGGTAGCCAATTTCTTTATTTGTACAGCTGACATACTCTCCAATTTTTTACGAGAATCCTTTTCATCTGAATCTTGACTGGATGAGTCAAGTCGGAGTTTCTCGATAGACTCCTCGAGAGCTTCTTTGATCAACAACCGCAACTGGCTCGGGCGAATAGTTATAGGGTCATCATTTTCAACTACGCTAATTATATCACTATCGACTGGCTTAAAGGATCGTCCCTTAAGTTGTTTAATTTTTTGGTTAGTTTGTTTTGTTGCCATTGCGACTCCTATTCATAATGTCGTGTTCTTTTTAAGATACGTTTTCATTTTTATTTATCACCTTTGTTTTATCTTCCATTTTGGAAGATAAAATAAGTACTTAACTTGACTTAATATTAGACCATAGATTCTTTCTCTTAAAAGAATCTACAAATTCGTTGTCATGAACCTTTTTCATATCGGCAAATAAATCGACCGATAAACCTCCATATTTATACTTGCTGAGGTATTGAGTGAGCTTAGAAGCTTTATCGCGCTCCAACATGATAATTTCCACGTCTTTCTTCTCTCCGTGAAAGTGGAGAGTCACTGTAAACGTAACCTGAGTCATTTTGGATTACTCACAAAAAAAGATCTCTTATTTTAATTAAAAATCTCATTTTTAAAACCTTTTGAAATGTAAATTTTATTGACATGCAACGCACGTTTCCTGTGTCACATCCGGAACCTCCTGAAAAGGAATGTATTGTTCTTCAGAAGTAAGAGGGGCGGACATTTCAGAGGAATGCGTGTCATATTCTGACTCCGGGGGAGCATAATGCTCGGTAGCCGGTTTGGTTCCCCCAATCAAACCAGGATACTCTTGCTTCAACCGAGAGACTTCTTTATCAAGAAAATATGTAATCATCTGCCGGAGAAGGACCAAAAGAGCTACCTTGAATAATTGGTATATATTGGGCACTCGGAAAGTCTTGATAACTTCCGCCGCTAAAATAAATGTCAGACCCAAAGCGATTGTTTCTGATAAACGAATACGCATATAAGCCAGAGACTCATCCTGAGTTTTCTCTCTTCTGGTGCGCCATCCTACCACTATAGCATTGATAGCGCCTAGAATAATCGCAAGCATTCCCATAAAGTAGAGAGCATACTCAAAGAATGGTTCTATCTTGTACTTGATAAAATTAATGAATTCGGAGGATCCTCCAAATTCTCCAAATTCTCCAAATTCTCCA
>SDBT01012365.1_pt1 | contig 13707 bp, 11 predicted proteins | sample 2277101 | NCBI WGS metagenome assembly SDBT01 (sample SAMN10404973, study PRJNA504765) | marine sediment metagenome | isolation source: marine sediment core GS10_PC15, 103 cmbsf | place: Arctic Ocean: Southern Knipovich Ridge | collected 2010
CATGATTATTATCTTTGAATAAGATAATGGATACAATCAAATTTTTCTCTTTCGGATGTTGGAACCTACGTGGGTGCATAGGAAATGAACATCTTCAAAAGAATGTCGAGAATATAAAAAGTAATAACTATCAATTTGGTATCATCCTTGGCGACAACATCTATGTACCTAAAGACAAAGAACCCCGCACTAGCTCACTGGCCGAAAGGCCTCCGTCGCTTGCGGGGGCGGAACCCCGCAGCGGTCCCAAAAAGAAAAAGGCTTATGATATTCAGACTCTTGCAGGCGGTATGCAGTGTATTAACGATATCCAACGACCTCTGCACATAGTGTTGGGAAACCATGATGTTGAACAATGCAACATTCTTTTATATCAACTGTACAAACATGCTGACGAGATTCTTCCTGTGGATCTAAGTAACTGGAATATTCCTAGTAACTACTACACTACTACAGAGAAGAAAGATGGCGTTACGGTCAAAATCATTGTTATCGATACTAATATCCTTGATAAACCACAAGTCAATTATGATCCAGAAGAATGCCCAGTTCAAACAAATGTTAATGGTGATGTAGACCAAATGTTAGAAATGTTAGAACATGAACTACACTCTAGTGACAATGTAGATTGGATCATCGTCGCAGGTCATGTTCCGCTGGCCTCTATTAAAGAGAAGGGCTCTAAGATTGTACAACATATCCCACAGGAATACTACATCCGTATTTATGAAGCAATCTACACTTCTCCTCATCGTAGCAAGGTACTGTATATATGTGCAGATACTCACAACTTTCAACATAATACTCTGGGATACAAAGAATACATACTTAATGAAATTGTTATAGGTACTGGCGGAGCTACACCGGACGTTATTAATAATGTAGCTGTAGGGACCCAAGTTTCAATATTTGAAGGGAGCGAGGCTCTGCCTCGCGAGTATACTCTAACGATGAACGAGTACTATCCCCCATATGGATATGCAGAATTTGTAGCCTCAAAGGATAAAATGGATGTAGCCTATGTGACCGCAGTAGTTTTAAAGCAGAATTAAATCATATTTAGTATTTTTTTTAAGATACTAAATATTTTGTTATTAAACGCTGGGCTTTCGATAGAGATACAAAAACACCGTTAAAAGGCAACTAGTAACATGCTCAATGATAATATTGTATATAAAATCTATTACATACCTCTCAATATCCTTTACCTCGTGTGAAATTCGTAACAAAGTAATACCTTTCTCCATGCAGTACATATTTTTTATGAGGTCTCGTTGTTGGCAATCCTGGAGAGAAGTGTCTCCACCCCACACGTCTACAGCCTTTTGATGTTGGACTCCATCATATTCTATAGCCAACTTTCGTCCTAAAATTATACAATAAATGTCTAACCGCAGAAAAGATACCCTTTTAAGGTCGTGAAAGGTCTTTTCCTCTTCGTAATGTACCCCAAAACGATCCAAACACTTTGTTACTCGGATATGACCTATAGAGCGTTTCTCTTTGTACACTAGTTCTTCATTGTCATGGTTGGGTATGTACTCGTATACCCTGGTGCCATGATCTTTACGATGACGGAGGATATTAAGATCACGGAGTTCTCGGAGTGTCTTGTCTAAGGTTCTATCAGGAGACTTTGATCGGGAGTTAGTTTCAACAACAATGTATTGTAGTATTGCTTGTGATAGCTGTTTTATAGAGAATACATTCATATTCTTCTTGTCAACAGGATCTTTATTGACAGTGACCAATGCTTTGATGTGATTAAGAGTAGATTCTTTCCATGTTAACCTAGGCATTCTACCTCTAACATAGAAAATTTGGTAAAAATATTGTCATCAACTAATGGATACAATATTGCTATTTAAAAAAGATCTAGAAACGTACCCAACTGATTCACTCCGAGTGCTGCATCGGTATCTTGGTTTACCAGCTGCAAGTAGAAAAGACCTTGTGTGGTTATTGGCTATCCACCAAGCACAAAACAACCACAAAAAAGCACTAATGAACGGGAGCGCGTCTGAAGGAAAGGAAGAGGCGGACTTGCCACCAATTGAACCAATTGAACCAATACAGTCCTTTGGAGATGACGTCAAGATAGCAGTCTTTAATCCTGATGGTTCTCTAGTAGCAACTGCATCAGCGGGTGGTGCAATAGAGATCTGGGATGTACAGAGCGGTGAGCTGGCGCATACATTACAAAGCGATGGAGTTAATGTCAGAAATATAGATTTTAATGATGATAGTACTCAAGTAGTAACCGCATCAGATGATCGCACAGCAAAGATCTGGGACGTAGATAGTGGTGATTTGGTGCATACATTAGATCACCGCGCCCCGGTCTTAAATGCAACCTTTAATCATGATGGTTCTCAAGTAGTAACTGCATCAATAGATGTAAAGATCTGGAATGTGCAGACCGGTACGGTGGTATGGACCTTCGAAGGTCATCGTGCAGTAATTCGACCGGTTTTTAATGCGGTCTTTAATCATGATGGTACTCTAGTAGTATCTGATGCGGGTGGCAATGCAAAGATCTGGAACGTAGATAGTGGTGAATTGGTGCATACCTTAGACCATAGTGGTCATGTCGATAATGCGGTATTTAATAATGCTGGTACTCTTGTAGTAACCGCATCACAGAATGGTAAAGTAACGATCTGGGATGTGAAGACCGGCGACTTACAGACCTTAAAACTCGATGACCTATTTGGGTCCATACCAAATCGGATCCGTAGAGCAGCTTTTAATGATGATAGTTCTCTAGTAGTAATTACATCACAGGATGACAAAGTAAGGATTTGGGATGTAGAGACCGATGAAGTACGGATATTAGGAGACAATATCCATACTGCTGCCCTTAATCATGATGGTTCTTTAATAGTAACAACAACAACACAAGATAACACAGCAACGATCTGGGACATTCAGACTGGTGAGGTGGTACAGATCTTAGAAGGTCATAGTGGAGATTGGGTCCATAATGCGGTCTTTAATCGCAGTGGTTCTCTAGTAGTAGCCATATCAGGTACCACCCATCGTTCCAGCAAGAACACAGCAATGGTTTGGCCGACGGGTTTTGGAAGAATGATCAAGGCGGCTCGGCCACGAGGAACAATGAAAGGAGCAGCTCAGCCATCAGAGGGCACTGCACAGAGTGGGAAGCCAACTGTGTATCTGGTAGCTGGGGCTCCAGGAGCTGGTAAAAGTACTTCTATTGAACACTTGATAAAATCAGGTATAATCCCTAAAGATGTTGTAGATATTGATCGTGACTTGATTACTGAGAATAATATAGATTTTGACCAAAAATTACAAGAAATTCATACCGCACATGGCTATGATTCAGAAGTAGAAGAATTTGAAATTTATAAAATGATGACTGATGCGTTTAGATCTACAAAGCCATTATACAAAGACGCAATAATGTTTGCAGTAGATAAACAACAAGATTTTGTGACATATATTCCGCCATTTACTATAAAAGAGGTGCCAGAGGGTTACAATATAGTATTAATTTTTATCGATACTGATCCAGATGTAGCGTATGAACGAACACTGTTACGCGCACAGGGGAAAAAGTGGCTCAAGCTAAATACTGTTGATGTATATTGTAGCTGGAACAAAGCAATAGAGACAGTAGAAAAATACTGTCTAACTGGCAAATGCTATATCTGTGATAATCGTGGTGAAGAGATAAAGTGCCTAAACTTTGAAGAATACCCAAGAAAACTACCCACTGCTGATCAGGCTGTAGAAATGTGCGAGGTGGAGAAACAACAAGTTAGGCACCAACAAGAACAAGTCCTTGAAAAAATAGCAAGGAAAACAAAACATGATGTAGCTTCTCCCGGATATGATGAGGATATATCCACTCCATTATCAGGAGGATATGTTGATATATCCACTCCATTATCAGAAGGATATGTTGATATATCCTCTACCTCTTCAGCAGTTGATGAAGCAGGATATTTTGATTAGTGCTTTTACTGTTCTACAAGAACAATAAAATCTAAAAATATACAGGTAAGCTACTATATTTCTTACTTGTATAAAAGTATATTTCGTACTATATTTCTTACTGTAGTTCTTCGTCCATTGCTTTAAACCTCTGTTGAGATTTGAGCATCAGCTTTGTCACATTCCTCCTGTAGTTCGCGTCCTAACTGCAACAGCTCCCCAAATTTATCTACAAGAGTAAGCACCCCGAACTGTTGCTTGTCAAATTGAGCTAGTAGCAAACCTCCATGCTGATGGATGTATTTACCAAAGACTGTATCATTAGTAGACTCAGTAGTCTCACGCAAAAACTTTATCATAGCCTCATCTCGCTCCTTTGCAGACAAGGCTGGACTCATGATGTGCGCCTTCATCTGTGCAACGATCTTATCTAGTTCAGCCCGTTCGTTTTGCTCCTTGTTCATCGCTCTTTGTAAAAATTGGACAATTTTCTGGATGAATCAGTTTTTTGGTATTGTTCCAGAGTTTGTTTTTGTGGTATACATGATTGCTAATCGTATCCGTGGGAAGACACCTGATGAAATCCGTGCCACGTTGGGTAAATTTCAACAAAAGTTTTTCATTCACAATCAATGTCACCAAGAGACTCAATGTGCTTGAGAATTTCAGCGCCCAAGTGATCCAGGGTTTTCTTCTTGGACACGTAATGTTTCTTGAAAACTCCAATTTCCGCACGACACTTTTTCCATTTGCGTTCATAATCGGTCTTTCGGTCCTTCAGGTCCAGATAGGCCTCATCGCGTTTCTCTGCTCCACATGTCATTTTGGCATCCCATTCAGAAATCTCCTTTGCATACGATTCAACCATGTACGAATTCGTGCACATGCCCTGGACAGCATTGTGTAAGAGTCCCGCGACATCTGCTGCTTCGGTCATGTGTTTAGAATACCAATAGAAATTATCTAGTTCATCTTTTCCATTTTGCTCCTTGTTCATCGTTCTTTGTAAAATTGTCCAATTTTCTGGACGAATCAATTTTTTGAATTTGTTCCAGAGGCGCTTTTGACTGCAGCTCCGACGGCTTGGTGGACGGGCAAGCGGAACACCCACAAGATTTCCATATCCTCTGGGTGGACCTTGCGCAGACATTTTTCTCCCTTGACATACCAAATATGATTGAATACAAAGTCTCGTTTCGTGCTCCGCCTTCTCTTCGTAACATTAACGTTTTTTCCTTCTGTTATTTGGTCAATCTTTTCATATGCCCCCTGTTTTGTCGTGAACAGCTCCAAAAAGCCGTCTCCATCGGTGACTGCAAACACGCAGACGCTCATGTTTGTAAGAAAGAGACAATTTTCTGGATAAATCAGTTTTTTTTGAGCAGTGCTTTTACTGTTCTTTGTGGAACAATAAAATCTAAAAATATACAGGTAAGCTACTATATTTCTTACTTGTATAAAAGTATATTTCGTACTATATTTCTTACTGTAGTTTTCAGTCCATTGCTTTAAGCCTCCTTCTCCATATTAATTGCTAATGATAATCCAGCAATTACACCTGCACTTGCAAAAAACACAGAACCTGGAATTGCCAATTCCCACATGTATACTGCGGCAACACCTGCACAAACAGATGCAAGTGCCTTCCACACATAAAGAATTGCAATCTTTTTCTGTATATTGTTAAATACCTGTACTACACTAGCTGCAGCTATTAAACCTGTTATAAAAGTCGGCGCCATACAGAGAAGAATAGATCCAATAATTATTGTTACCAGAACTTCACCAACAATCGTCCTTTTAATATTATTATCACGCTTCTTTACTTCCCGCTTTAATTGCGCAGATAAATCAGAGAACTTACGTGTATTCTGATCAAGGTTGTTTATGTAACGGCGAGAGCGTTCATTCTGTTCATCCCTAAGTTCGTCAAGTTTGTCCTTATCGGGACACTGGTGAGTCCAGTGCTCGCCTTTGTTCCCACAGGCGCGGCACAATATGCTAAGACCCGGTAAGGGACTCGGAGGTGGAGTATTAACACCCTTTTTGATCTTCAGGAGCAGGCTGGTCTTCCATGCATCGAGATTGGACGCCGAGTCGTACTCCACCACGGCGTCCGTGAATGCTTTCACGTCGTAGTCCTCGGTGGCTGTGATGATGGCGTCCAAGAACTTGCTTTCCTGTGTGCTGCCGAAGGTCGGATCCCAGTCGCCGTACTTGTCGAGTGCCTGCTTTGCAGCCACGACGTCGAATCCGTTGGCAAGATGGCACAGAACCGCGCGGAAGAAGTGGTCATTGACACTCAACTTCAACAGGTGGTCCAGTGAACCCTTGGCGACCTTCTCATACAGCTCGATTGCCCGGTCGTACTGCTCCAGCTGTGCGCACATGTTGGCCACCTTGAACAAGCAGTTGTTGGCATTGATCTGCGAGTTTTCGCTCTCGTATAAATCGGCGGCCTGCTGGAAGGACTCGATAGCAGCTTCAACATTCCCCTCACTTTCATGCAGCTCCGCGATCTCCTTTTGGTGCTTCGCGGCAATATCAAGAGTTTCTTGATTATCCTCTTCATCAGATGGGGTAATAGCTTGCTCGTCCTGACACGATGACAACATCACCTTGCCCTTACGCTGAATAGCCGATCGACCGGGACTCGGGGGTGGGGTAATATCAAGAGTTTCTTGTTTGTTCATTGTTGTTCTTTATAAAAATTGTCCAATTTTCTGGATGGATCAATTTTCTGGAATTGTTTCCAACTGTCGTGCTACCTGTAGCACTTTACGAAATTCCCTTACAACAGTATCAACGTCAATCTCATTCTTACTGAATTTAGCTAGTAGCACACTTCCATGAGAACAGACATGTTTACTAAACATGGTATCATCTTCAGTATCAGCAATTTTTTGTAGATACATTATAATAAGCTCATCTTGTCTCTTTTCAGACAATGATGGGTTTAAGATATTTTTCCGCGTTTCAACAAAGACTTTGTACACTTTAGCTCGTTCGTGCATCTCTATCATAGTAAGAATACTATCAATCCCGGCGTTTTTGTATATATTGCTCATGTTTTAACTGTTGGATTGAGACTTTTATTTTATCAGTTTTTGATTTGGATTTCGCGGTGGGGCCTTTGTATACCCGTCCTGTAATCCAAATAAATTGTTGACCAATTTGGTCCGTAGTCTAACTGTTGTGCTGCACAAGGTTGTATAGGTTAAAGTATATACAATGTTGTGTCAGGTTGATAATTTTAATACACTAGTTGTGTAATAAAATTTGCTTCTGTATATTTGGGGAACATCTCTGGGTATATCCTCATGGATCTACTGCTCTTGCGAATTCTACTTATTATAAAAAAGTCTCAAAATTGTACATTCTTTGTCTGGAATGTTTCCTATGTGTTGCTCAATTGTGTCTTTTAGAATCTTAGTGCGTACCTCCCACTCCTCTTTGGTGGGTTTCAATATTCCTGCAGAGTTTCTTTTAAAACAACCACTTATAGTTAGTCCATTCTTAGTATAAGAATCTGGGTTAAATCGGATAAAAACAATAGGGCGCATGCCTGCATCTTGAAACAGTTCCATCATCCGTTTATTTTCACATTCATAACTTTTGTGTTGGTTTTCATCACATTCTATAATAATACAGTGAGTATAACACTCAATAAATACATCAGGGCGACGTAGGGAACATGCTCCTAATGTTTTGTCAAAAACTAGGGAAATACTCTTAAATGTTAATTCAAGATAATCTCGAAGATAATGTTCTCTAAACTTATATCTCATAGGGACATATGCGTTGGGATTTAGAATACAATGACAACGGAAACAATAAGGGTGAAATTTGCTTGTTTTATTAACATATTGGCACAGACAATTTTCACATGCGAATTGAGGTTTGCAAGTAATACATTTTGAACGTAACTCACCATGCTCACATAAAGCCTCTTTATCACATTTTTTGCACTTGCCGTAATATTCATTATGTTCGCAAATGCTGCCAGAGCATTCGACACATTTAGAAAGATATACATTATGCTCGCAAAGAACGCCGTAACCACAATGTCGGCATCTCTTACCCATAATGAACATACAATATCTAGCACTGACAATTGATCCACAGATACACTTGTATTTGATCGGGGTATGAGTATTTATATACTTACCAATTAATCGACAATCATATTCTTTTAATTTCTTCCGTACGGTAGATGTTTTAATTTTAAACTTTTTGTTTTGACACTTTGGACACTGTGCTTGTCGTCCTGAGCAAGTTAAATTAGTGGCATAACTGTTATTTTTGCTGCCACACTTGCATTTATACATAACTCTTCTAGTATCCACTTTATATGTTAAAAATGCAAAACCCAACTTTTCACATGCCTTACGTACTGAAATTTCTTCTTTAGAAATTTCAGATTTTTCACATTCAGCACAGATGCAACGTTCAGGATTCTTTTTTATAAAGGCTAATTTATTGTAAAGACTTGTTATACGTAGACTGAATTGATGTTCAGCTGAACATTGTAATACTAGCTCAGGATACTTTTCTATTTCTACACTAGATAGATATTCTTCCAATGTGGTTATTACTGTCACATCAAAAGCTGCTAGTTTGGAAACAAAGTTTTTATATTTTCTAGATAGATCCTTGTTTCCATGATTAAATTCCTGCTCCCATGCCTGTCTTTGTTGAACTGCCAAGTAGTATGCTTCCTGATCCCCATATTTGCTGATCATAAAGGTTTTCTTTACACGCTTATCCTTGGTTCCTATTTGAGCACACCACCCATTACCTGATTTATAAACACCCGTTATTCCGGAATTATTATTGGATTGGGTGGTAGATATTGGAGTAGAAGCATCGTACATATTGTAACTTCGGTTATCCAAACCATCTCCATTTAGGTGTCTAGGTTTTTCATAATCAGGATATGCCAATGTGTGATACATAGCATAAGATTGCCCAGTCTTTTTACTAGATCTTCGTTTCACATACCATATATCACCATTTCCTTTCCAGGCAGTCCATATGGAATCTTCAATGAGATCAATATGCTCTACGTCGCATTTCATTACCAAGTCTGTTTGAAGCTGAACTTTAAGATATGGCGCCTCATGCTCTTCATTAATACAAATCCGATTTTTTGTAAGTCCTTGTATCGTGGACTCGATATAGCGCCATTCTTCGGCAGCGTCTTTTGCCTTTTCTAACGAGCCATACTCAGAGCTAGAAAAAGATTTTGTACCATGAGAAAATATTACTTGATACGATCCACTCACAAGTCTAGTACATCCAGCTGGTTTTCCTCCAAACCATTCCATATTGGTATTAGAGATGGGGGTTTATAATTTTTCAATTTTTACAATTTGGGAATAAACCAAAAATAAAAATTGAGAAAAGTGCTTACAAGACAGGCAAACCGAGGGCGCCTCCGCTGATCCTCACAATATTGAAATTTAGCGCTCTAATGTAGACCTGGAACTGCTGAACTTCAGTGTTGTCCTGCTGCTCAATATCCTGAGCATCAACAGCGTCCTGCGACGGAGTGAGCTGCAGAGAAACGTTGGTCAGTTTACCAAAGTTAGTACTTGCAGTCGGGTCCATGGCTTCGGGCTCAAGCGCAAAGCTGTACACGTGGTATCCAGTCTCTTCTGGGATAGAAGTGAAATGGAACCATGGCTGGACAAGCGAGAAGTAATCGCTACCCATCTCAAAGAGACGGTAGGTGTTCTCGTACAGCAAACTAGAGAGCGCAATCGGATCAGTTCCGTCAAGACCATTGATGACCTGGTTATCGTTGGGAATCACAGAGCAGACACCGCCAGTGGTGTAGTTAGACCACTCACGAGCCTGGTTGTTGCTTTAACGGTTACAAACGGTACTGTTGCAAACGTTCCAGAACAAAGCCTTGATGCTGTGGCTGAATCGGACATCGTAACTAGCATTGCTGTTAACACCGATCTGAGCCGCATTGAAGGAACGGCCTCCATGGCGTTGCACCTGCTCAATGACCATATCACGAGGGCACTTGCCCATCTTTACACGTTCCTCGTTGGAAACGACAGCGTAGTTGGCCCACAGCTGCACGTTTCGCAAAGAGATGTTACTCTGAGCAGTATTGAGATTGTCTGGGTTGGCGGCACCATCAAAGATGAGCAACTCGCGCCAGTCACGGAACTCAAAGTGGATGCGCATCTCATTGTACGGCAGAGCCGCAGTTGGGAGAGCAACACCAGTATCCCGAGTGAAGAAGTACGGCAGAGGTACGTTCACAGTGTAAGCCGGGAGGGTTAAAGTAGGAGTAGTAAGATCGGCAACATTACCGATCATGTTATTATAACCGTTACGCTTGCTGGCCGGCACAGTGAAGGCAGACCACATATCAAGCCAGAAGCTATCAAACTCCTGAACCTTCAAGTCATTGAAGGAGATCCAGGTAAGATCGATCAGATTATGGCCAATGTTGGCAGCCCAACGGATACCAGTACCTGCCTCGGAAGGTGCGGAGATACTTATTTCAGGGAGAGTAGCACGGAGCCAGACGTGAAGCAAGTAATCTCCAGCACGGGAGATCTGGAAGGCAACATCCCCGTTAAACTCGGGGTTACCCGCATTCTGAGTTAGGGGTACAGGAACTTGGGCAAACCAAGTAGCCTTGCGCACGCATCGAACGAAATACGTAATGGCGGTGGGGCCATTGTACAAGTACTTTTCGATTTCGTCAAAGGTAGCAAGATCAATAAAGGCGCTGGTGACAGTATTCGACATGATTACTTATTAACAACATTATCTAATCGAAAAAGCGAAAAAAAAAATCTGAATTAAAGCAACCCTTGATAAACGAGCCTATTTCCAGACTGCCGACATTTTACCTCAACTTTACGTAATGAATTTTATCAAATAGAACGTTATCAACTCGACAAAAATTTAAGGAGGTAACTATTTAACTTAATGAGCGATAATCCTACTGATAACGAGGCAAACACTCGTATAGTAAATTTCTTCAGGAGAAAGACCGACCGCCCCAAACCGCGTCCCCAACCTAAACAATGTAAGACTCGCCGCAAAAAGTCTGATGGTAATCAGACCCAAGATATATTCGAACTCCACAGCCAAATTTTAGATATACTCGAAGAAGAATTTAATCAACTACCAGACCTCAAGAAAAAGACTACCCGCTTTGATTGGATCGTCACCAATAGTGATGATGAAGTAGAACGACAACTAGCTAATAATGAACTATCCAAGCTTAAAACCCAAGTCAACCTTATTGAATCCGGCTATCGAGAAGCAAAATATATTCATCGCACCGAAGGAATGCTCAATGAGTTTACTGAGATACTAAACCAACCTATTCGAGTAGACTTTATGGGCAACCGAGTCTTTGATCAATATGACCGCAAACAAGCACTTATTATAGAATTCCTCAATGTCGCCAAAGACTATATAACCGTTCAACCCGTTGAAGGACAAAAGAGAAGTATGTTATGTGATGAATGTCGTGTAGAACTCCAACGGGAAGATGATTTCCTATTCGTATGTCCTTTGTGTGGCTTTGCAGTAAAGCATTTTGCATCTGTTGCTAGTTATCAAGAGAATAATCGTATTAATGTTGCTCAGCGATATGTCTATGATAAACGGGCTCATTTTGGTGACTCTATCAAAAAGTTTCAAGCTAAACAGAATACTACAATCTCAGATGATGTTTACCGCGATTTGTGGGATAAATTACATAGTCATGATATCCCCATCGAACATTTGTCAAAGGACCATCTATACGAATTTCTCAAGCTCACCAGACACTCTGATCATTATGAAGACATTACGCTTATCTACTGTGAGATGACCGGTAACGCTGCACCTAATATTAGTCACTTGGAACAGAAACTGTTTGCTCTATTTGATGAAGTAGATCCAGTATACGAACGAGTTAAACCATTAGGTCGGGTTAACTTTCTTAACGGTCAATTTGTATTGTTCAAACTCTTACAAAAGCTCAAATATCCATGTCGTGAAGAGGACTTTTATATTCTCAAGACACGTGAAAAGATGTTGGAACATGATCAGATCTGGAAAAGAATCTGTCATGAACTGTCATGGACCTACATTGCTACTGTATAATGCGGGGTTGCGCCCCCGCAGACGACGCGTGCTCTGCAATGATCTGCCTTACTTTTATCAAAAGTAGATCAAAAAGGATGCGAAGCATCTCCTCGTTGGAACCCGAAGGTCTCTTATAAGATCTGTAATCTATATAGATTATAGAACTCACTCTTCTTCATTATCAGACATGTACTTGAACTCTGCAATGTCTTCGGTATAGGTATCAATGCGGGGTTCTTGCGAACCCTTTCTCGTAACATCTTTGTCGTCGTCATCATCTTTGTCGTCGTCTTCATCGTCTTCTTCATCATCGTCGTCATCATCTTCGTCATCTTCGTCATCTTCTTCATCATCTTCTTCCTCGTCTTCTTCTTCATCATCATCGTCCTCGTCTTCTTCATCGTCGTCATCGTCTTCTTCATCATCATCGTCTTCTTCGTCAGAATAAGTGCCCAATGGATAACATTGCTCCATGTAGGACGATAGTTCTTTGAACCACACTATTGGAACCACACCTAGTATAAGAATACCCTCCCATGTCGATCCAGTACATATAGAAGTCATTCCAAGGCTAACCATTAAACACAAGATGATACTACGCTCTACATATGTATTGTTGGTATTGTCGGTATTGTCGGTATTATAATCAATACTGCCATACTCTACAAAATTTTTTGGCATCTTATTTATAACCAAAGATTTTTTAAAGTCTATAAATATTCTGTTAGCGTACGTTGATTATACCCCCTTTGTCTAATTCTACAACCGAACTTGCGTACTTGAGGACGTCCGGATCGTGCGAAATAATGATTACCGTACGATTTGAGAGTAGGTCCTGCAATATACGCAGAATGTTTTCTTTGGTTTCACGGTCTAATGAGGAAGTAGGCTCATCTAATAGAACTATTGGAGTATCCCTGATTAAACAGCGTAATAAATATACAACTTGTCGCTGACCTCCAGATAGCGATTGACCAAATTTCCCAACCTGTCTATTAATGTCAATATCCAAGTCGTACTTTTTCAGAGTCTTGACAACGGTATCACGACTAATACTAGTACCATAAACAATGTTTTCATAAATAGTACGGTTAAATAACCGCGGGTTTTGAGGCACATACAAGATCTGCTCCCGGAGATAACCAAGATCAGTGTCTTTGATATTGTGGCCATTAATGGTAATAGTTCCTGTAAAAGGCACCAACCTAACCAGGGCATTAATGATGCTGGTTTTTCCACTGCCTATTTCTCCTACCAATACTGTAGTACTCCCTTTTTTAATATCCAAATTGACGTTTCTCAATGCTAGAGTGCCATTGTAATCTACATATACGCCCTGATATCGGATGTCACCATCTAAATTAGGCCGATTATGAACAGTATCAGGTTGTTCAGGTTGTTTGGCGTTACGTTTGCTAAGCATATCAAGTGTTTTTTGGACATGGGTGATTGTGGACATCTCGTACATGATTCGGTCAATAGAACCAATAAAGCCAGCCATTTTAGAGATGAGCTCTAAACTAATAATAAGTACACTTACGACTTCATTTAGTTTCATTAGTTGTTTGGAGAATAGATAAAACGACAGTACATTAATACTACAGAACAGACAGATATAACAGAGGTTTAGCATTAGCC
>SDBT01012366.1_pt1 | contig 13707 bp, 17 predicted proteins | sample 2277101 | NCBI WGS metagenome assembly SDBT01 (sample SAMN10404973, study PRJNA504765) | marine sediment metagenome | isolation source: marine sediment core GS10_PC15, 103 cmbsf | place: Arctic Ocean: Southern Knipovich Ridge | collected 2010
CAAAAGAAAGACACTCGTTTTGCTCAAGCCTCTGGTCAAAAGTGACGAAAGTGTCAGGCACCACAGCATCCGTACTAGCACCTACTTTGGCAGGCTATGCAACTGAAGCAATTGTTGGAACTGCCATTGGTCCTTCTACGGGATGTGATGACGAAACGAGCGCCTATATAGGAAAAGCTTGCGGCACATTGGCCGCTGGATTTGTCGCCTCACGCTTCTAGTTATTCTTCAATCGTTACTTTTTCAATGATCACATCTTCAGTCGGGACATCATCGTATCCTTGCTTTGAACCCGTTTTGGCTTTTGCGATTTTATCGACCACGTCCATGCCTTCGGTGACTTTACCAAACACGCAATAACCCCAACCATCAATTGATTTGGAACGATGATCAAGAAAACCATTATCAACAAGGTTAATAAAAAATTGTGCGGTAGCTGAATCTGGATTTGACGTTCTCGCCATGGCGAGTGTGCCGCGCTTATTTTTCCCAGCTTTATCTGCTTCATTTTTAATCGCTTGATGTGCCGCTTTTTGAGAAAGACCGGGTTTAAATCCTCCGCCTTGAATCATGAAGCCGTCGATCACTCGATGAAAAATTGTGCCGTCATAAAAACCTTCTTCAACATATCGAATAAAATTGTCAGCTGTTTTTGGTGTGTTTTCAGCATCGAGCTCGATGACAATTTTTCCTAGGCTAGTTTCTATGGCAATCATGAATGTTCTCCTTTGTGAATGGATCCCGGATATTCCGCCTGTGGCGAGATTCCGAGACAACTTATTAGGCCTCGTGATAACTGACGAGGCCTAATAAATCAATCTCTAAAATTATCAAACTGTAATGGCAGACCTAATTTTTCTTCTTTTAAAAAAGCAATCGCTTCTTGCAGATCATCTCTTTTTTTACCTGTCACTCTCACTTGGTCACCTTGAATGGAAGCCTGCACTTTTAATGTTGAGCTTTTGATCGCTTTAGAGATTTTTTTAGCCGTCTCTTGATCAATGCCTTGTTTTACTTCTATAACTTGTCGCGCTTCATGTAAACTGACTTCAGGTTTTTTAAAATCGAGTGATCGAATATCTAAATTTCGCTTAGCCATTTTGTTATGTAAAATATCTACAACTTGCTTCAGCTGAAAATCAGAAAGCGCCGTGATCGTAATGGTATAACCCGCTAATTCAAGTTTTGCATTAGATCCCTTAAAATCAAAACGATTGCTTATTTCTCTGCTTGACTGATCCACCGCATTTTGTAATTCATGATCATCAACTTTAGATACAACATCAAATGATGGCATAGTACTTATCTCCTTATCGTTGGCTTAATCTTAAATATTCCAGAAGCATAATTCCTTTTTGGTGACGACTTTAAACTTATTTTATAAGTGCCCATATCAGGACTATAAAAGTTTAATTGTATGTTAAATGTCGACTTACCAAAAGTGCCCGTCTGATTATAAAATTTAATAAAGGCCAACCTAACTGTTTTCGTACTTAAAATATATTTATAAGTTCCTGTAGCAACCAAAACATGGCCGGCCGCCTGATAATAGTTAAATGTATTTTTTGATGAAAATTGATAAACAAAATCCTCTAGTGTGCGCTTTGAGAATATGCCTTTCGATTCAGCAAATGTGAGGTATAACGATTGATTTTCAAGCGTTTTATGTCTCGAGAAAGTTTTATCTATACTCATCGTACCAGGCTTGCCCGGCTTATGTGTTAACCAAAAGCATGAACTCATCAGCAAACAGCAAGCTATAAGGCAAAAACTGACAATCGGTTTTTTGTGCAATAACTTTAACATACTCTAACTCCTGATTAACTTCCCTTGCTGTAATGAATATGAAGACTGTAACTTTTTAGCCAGCAACAAATTATGTGTCACAATAATAAAGCTTGTATTGAACTCTTCTTGTAACAACAACATGGCTTCAAGCACATCATGTGCCGTTTGATTATCTAAATTTCCTGTTGGCTCGTCAGCTAAAACGCACTTTGGCTTTGTGACGATAGCTCTGGCAATTGCTGTGCGTTGACGTTCACCGCCAGAAAGCTCGGATAATTTATGCTTAGTTCTTTCAGCAAGACCTAATTTTTTTAAACATTCATTTGCTTCATGAAGAGCTTCACTGGAAGAAACACCTCGAATTAAAAGCGGCATTGCAACGTTTTCAATCGCTGTAAATTCTGGCAATAAATGATGAAATTGATAAACAAATCCTAAATGCCGATTCCGCATTTTGCATTTCTGTGTTTCAGAGAAAGTCGAAACATCCTGATCATTCCAAAACACCTCACCTTCAGTTGGCTGATCAAGCCCGCCCAACAAATGAAGCAAAGTGCTTTTACCCGATCCTGAGACACCTAAAACTGCAAGCGATTCACGTTCTTTTATCTGGAGATCAACGCCCAACAAAACATCGACACGATTTTCAGCATCAAAAAAAGTTTTAGTTAAATTACGACAAGATAAAATGGTATTACTCATATCGTAATGCCTCTACTGGCTCCGTTCGAGCAGCTCGCCATGCAGGATAAATGGTTGCTAACAAACCCATTATGATTGCTGCGAAGCAAATATGAAATACATCCGTCAATTGCAGTTGTGATGGTAAATAATTGACAAAGTAAACACCAGAAGTCAGCAGCTGAACATGAAAGATCTGCTGAATAAAATTGACTAACCTTGTCACATTAAGCGATAAAATAATGCCACCAATGATACCAAGCAATGTACCAAACAAAGCAAGTGTAAATCCCTGTATTACAAAAATTGATAATATCATTTTTGGTGTTGCACCAAACGTTCGCAATATCGCAATATCCGCCTGTTTATCATTGACCAACATTACCAATCCAGCAACCAAGTTAAAGGCAGCAATGGCAACAAGCAATAACAAAATGACAAACATCATTGTCTTTTCCATTTGTACTGCATGATAGAATGCGCCAAATTGGCTCGTCCAATCAGAAACCTGATAGGCAAATCCTAACTGTTTTTGAAGTTGCAACGCAAGCGAGGGCGCTGCAAATAAATTTGTTGTCTTAATATGCAATCCACTAATCTTTTTCCCCAAAGAAAATAATGCCTGTGCATCATGAAAATTAATATAAGCAATAGAAGTATCAAAACCGAAACCCGTTCCGATATGAAACACGCCAACAACTTTAAACTGCCTAAATCGCGGTAATATACCAATTGGAGAAACATTAATTTGAGGTGTGATAAGATTTACAGTATTACCAACATCAACACCCAATGATTCAGCAAGCTCTTCACCTAATACAATGCCATAACTACCGGATTTTAAATTATCAAATTTACCAGAAATCATTTTTTGATTGATGACTGAAATGGTTTGTTCAAGTTTAGGATCGACACCCATAACAGCAACAGGATGAACCTCGTTATCTTTCGTCAACATACCTTGGCCCGTCACATTCGGTGCCATCGCCATTACGCCAGGCATTTTTCTTACTTTGCGATCAAGTTGTTGCCAATTAGATAAATTGCCATTAATGCCAGTAACCGTCACATGTGGCACCATGGTGAAAATACGCTGTTGAATTTGCTGATCAAATCCATTCATCACCGACAATACAGTAATCAAAACGCCAACACCAAGCGCGATACCCAGCACTGAAACAAGGGAAATAAAGGAAATAAACTGATTACGTCGCTTTGCTCGCGTGTATCGCAATCCAATGTAAAGAGCTAATGGTTTGATCATTTGATGCCTAAAAATCCAATCTCCAAACTGATGTCTTTGAGCGACATTCTAACATAAGGAGTTAGGAGTTGGGAGCTGGGAGGTGAGTAAAAGCTAAATTAACTCCTACCTCCCGCCTCCAAACTCCTAAATAGCCGATAAAAATTTTCAGTCGTTTGTGTCGCGAATTCATCAAATCGCATTTTGCGCAAATCAGCCATAAATTCGGCCACATACTTTACAAATGCTGGCTCATTTTGTTTACCTCGTTTTGGCACAGGCGCTAGATAAGGCGCGTCTGTCTCAACAAGCACACAATCAATGGGCACTTTTTTGGCAACTTCTCGACATTGTTCAGCATTTCTAAAGGTCACTATGCCAGAAAAACCAATATAAAAACCGAGGTCCAAAACAAGTTTTGCCATTTCCCAATTCTCGGTAAAACAATGCATAACGCCACCGACATCAGAAGCACCCTCTTCTTTTAAAATAGCAATCAAATCATCATTGCCCTCTCTCGTGTGAATGATTAATGGTTTTTTCAGTTGTTTGGCTGCACGAATATGTGTTCTAAAACGTGCTTGCTGAATGTCTTTTAACACATCATCATAATGATAATCTAATCCTGTTTCACCGATTGCAACAACCAAAGGATTATTCGCTAATGCAACAATCTCTTCAATTGATGGTTCATTTTCTGCTTTTTCAGAAGGATGCAATCCAACAGAACAACTTATTTTCTTTGGATACGCGTTCGCGATTGCTAAAACACCAGGAAACTTATCAAGCGTCACACACACATTCAGTATATGCTCAATATCATTATCCCAGGCTGCTTGTAAAACAGCTTTAAAAGCAGCTTCATCTAAGTTTGCCGCTAAATAATCTAAATGACAGTGGGAATCGATTAACATGATTGAACTCCAAAGCTATACAATAAATATCTGTATGAATCGCCTGTAGGGGTCACGCCTCTGGCGTGCCCCCTACAAAAAAGGCCTCATCAACAAACCTTCCAACAATAACTGCTGATTCAAGGCAATATGCTTAGAAATAATAGTTTGTGCTTTTAACAGTTCATCATAAAACTCATAAAACTGCTGAGTTGAATACTTCGATGCGATCGCTTTAAGTTCAGCTAAAAAATCAAGATTCACAATGTCTGTTAAATCAGGGATCTGACTTAGCAAAATCAAATCATTTAACCAGCTCATCAAATATTGAAGCACAGAAGCAATATCCAGCTTCGACCATTTCTTTGATATGTCGATTAAGTCTAATTTTCCTTGAAGAAATTGACACCATTCTTTAAATAAGTTTTCTCTAAATGACAACTCATCTTTTTCAACTAATTCTAAGACTTTCAATGGCGCACCATGCGTCAAATGAAGTAGTAAATCTAATTTTTCTTTTTCTATATTGTGTAATGCCAACCAAGTTTTTGCCCCGGCTTTCTCGGGAACACGGAAATGAACAATCTGACATCGGCTGCGTATTGTTGCCGGTAAAGTTGATGCATGCTCTGTAATTAAAATAATAATGGTACTTGGCGTTGGTTCTTCAAGTGTTTTTAATAACGCATTTGCCGCATTAATATTCATTGCATCAGCGGGTTGAATTAAAATAACTTTATGTGAACTCAATTGGGCTGTTTTAGCGACTTGTGAAATTAATTCGCGCACTCGATCAATTTTAATCGCTTTACCGATGGCTTCAGGCTCTATCACAAAAAGATCCGGATGATTGCCCGCCGCAACTAGCTGACAATGTTTGCATTGACCACATGCAAATCCATGCTCATTAGGCGCCGAACATAAGAGCGCATGAGAAAATTGTTCAGCAAAAACTTTTTTGCCAACGCCTGGCATGCCGACAAATAACATAGCATGTGGCAATTGGTTTTGTTCTTTTTGCCGAAGAATAGTTTTCCATTTAGAATCCTGCCAAGGCAAAGGGACGTTACTCATAATCTTTTAATATTTCATCTAACAACGTTTTCAGAACCGCCTCTACTTCTTCCAAACTTTGTTCAGTGTTGATCACTTTGTATTGTTCTGCATAACGTTTTGAACGATCCAAATAACATTGTCTCACTCGCTCAAAAAAATCTATTTCTTCTTGTTCAATTCGATCTGGCGCTTCAATTCGTTTTTGAATTCGGCTTAAGCCAATTTTAGCTGGCACATCAAACAATAAGGTTATATCAGGCCGCAAATCACCCTGCACCCATTTCTCTAAAACTGCAATGCGCTCTTCAGAAATGCCACGCCCGCCGCCTTGATAAGCAAAACTTGCATCCGTAAAACGATCAGACAAAACAAATGTGCCGGCAGCAACAGTCGGCTTAATGACATGAGCAATATGTTGGGCGCGACTCGCGAACATTAACAATAATTCAGCATCTTCTGCCATCGATTCTTCATAATAATCTAACAATACAAGGCGAATTGCTTCTGCAATTTGAGTACCACCCGGCTCTCGTGTCACCACTAACTCAATACCTTTTGATTCAAAATACGATTGAACAAACTTAATGGCAGTCGATTTTCCCGCACCTTCAATTCCTTCAATGGTAATAAACAATCCTCGTTTTTTAGTCATCATTACTGTCCTTTTTGTTTTTTCTGAAGTTGATATTTCTCTACTTGTTGATCATGCTGACTCAATGTTTTAGAAAACACATGCGAACCATCACCTTTCGACACAAAATATAATACATCCGTTTTGGCTGGATGCAAAGCTGCATTAATAGAACTTTTTCCAGGCATTGAAATCGGCGTTGGCGGCAAACCATATTTTGTATAGGTATTATACGGCGTTTTATGCTGCAAATCTTGAACCGTTAACTTGCTCACAAAATTTGGTCCGAGTCCATATATTACTGTTGCATCGATTTGTAAATACATCCATTTTTGTAATCGCTGTAAGACCACCGCAGCAATCATCGGTTTTTCAGCAGTTAATCCCGTTTCTTTCTCAATCATTGACGCGACAATCAGCGCTTGATATGGATTTTTATACCATAAATCTTTTGCGCGATTTGCCCATGCCACTTTAATGTTATCCAACATGAGTTGATGCGCTTGTTTTAAAATTGATAAATCTGTCGCACCGCTTCTATATCGATACGTTTCTGGATACAACAGCCCTTCTGCTGTTGCATGTTTAATTCCAAGATTTTGAGTAATTTGCATTTGCGTCAATGTTTTCATCGTGTGCTGAATATACGGTTGTTTATTGATATTTGCCATAACCTCCCAAATATTCCAACCGTTAACAATTGTAAAAGCATAATAGACAACATGTCCTTGTGCGAGTTGAACTAAAATACTGTGAATACTGCTCCCTTTTGGAAAAATATATTCACCCGCCTGAAGTTTATGATCAACATTTTTTAATCGCGCAATCACTCGAAAGATAGCAGGATGAGTGAGATAAGTGGATTGAGCTAGATCTTTCGCGATATCACGAGTCGTCACACCTTGCTTGACAATATAATGGACGTCATTTTTTGTGATGATTGGAATACGTATGATGTACTCAACAGTAATCAAAAAAATGATAATACAAATGGTTAAAATAATAAGGATGTTGCGAAACAGTTTCATTGGATAAAGCACTCACTTTAGCGATTTTTCCTAAGCAAGATAAATTAACTTAACTTAAGAACTCTTTAAAGATAATCGTACCATTTGTTCCGCCAAAGCCAAATGAATTTGACAAAGAAACTTTAACGGTTTTTTCTTGAGCAGTATGTGGAACAAGATTTAAATCACAACCTTCGCTGGGATTGTCCAAATTGATTGTGGGCGGCAAAATATTATTGCGAATTGCTTGAATTGAAAAAATCGCCTCAACAGCGCCTGCAGCGCCTAACAAGTGGCCCGTCATTGATTTGGTTGAGCTCATGGCTAGTTTATAAGCATGATCACCAAATGACTTTTTAACTGCCTTAACTTCGAGAACATCGCCAGCTTGTGTTGAAGTACCATGAGCATTGATATAATCGACTTCATCAACGTTGATGCCCGCATCATTAAGTGCATTTGTCATCGATGCTGCAGCACCACGCCCTTCTTGATCGGGTAACGTCACATGAGTCGCATCGGCACTTGCACCAAAACCAATTAATTCTGCATAAATTTTAGCACCGCGTTTTTTAGCATGCTCTAACTCTTCTAAAACTAATACGCCAGCGCCATCGCCCATCACAAAACCATCACGATCGCGATCCCACGGTCTACTGGCTTTTTCAGGCTCATCGTTGCGAGTCGATAATGCACGAAGCGAGCAAAAGCCACCCATGCCTAATCGGCATGTCGCCATTTCCACACCACCTGCAAACATTACGTCAGCATCTCCATAGGCAATCATTCGCCCGGCCATGCCAATGTTATGTGTTCCTGTGCTGCAGGCAGAAACGATTGAGAGATTCGGACCTTTTAATCCAAAATTAATTGAAATATTGCCGCCAACCATATTGGTTACAGCAGATGGAATAAAAAATGGAGAGATTTTTTTAGGACCGCTTTTATAAAGTGCCTCTGTATTTTTTTCCATGGTCAAAAGCCCGCAGACTCCTGCTCCAACAGAAACACCAACTCGCCCTGCGATCGCTTCATTGATTTCTAGACCTGAATCAGAAAGCGCCATGCTAGCAGCAGCAATACCAAACTGAATAAAAGGATCAATACGTCGAACTTCTTTCGGTGGCATAAAATCGACTGGATTAAAATTTCTCACACTACCACTAATCTTCGACGTTAAGTCCGTAGTATCTAAAAAATCAATCAAGCGAATACCGCTCTTCCCCTCGATCACAGCACTCCAAGATTCTTGAATGCTATTTCCCAGCGGAGATAAGATTCCCATGCCTGTAACGACAACACGACGACCTTTCAAGTAACGCCTCCGAATTCTAAACTAGATTAACTCATACAAAATATGAAAGATTATTCTTCCATGTGACTTTGAATATAATCCACAGCCTGTTTAATTGTTTTAATATTCTCGGCATCTTCATCTGGAATTTCAGTACCAAACTCTTCTTCGAATGCCATCACTAATTCAACTGTATCGAGTGAATCAGCGCCAAGATCTTCTACAAATGAAGAATCAAGATTCACATCCGCGTCTTTAACACCTAGTTGTTCAACCACTATATGCTTTACTCTTTCTTCTATATTACTCATATGAGTTTATCCTCTTGTTAACTAAACAAAATACCTAAAATCCATTCGCGCAGAGTATAGAGAAACTGCGGAAACTTGCAAGTCTTGGATTAATTTTTCGAAGATTTGCAAGAAAATAAGCCTAAAATTGGCTTATTTTAAACCATATACATGCCTCCATTAACGTGTATTGTTTGACCTGTAATGTAGCTTGCTTCAGGTGACGTTAAAAATTTAACTGCAAAAGCAATGTCATCCGTCGTACCCATACGATGAATCGGCACTCTCTGTAATAGGGCTTCTTTTTGCGCTTCAGTTAATTGCTGAGTCATGAATGTATCGACAAATCCTGGCGCAACTGCATTAACAGTAATACCTCTCGACGCAATTTCTTGTGCAAGCGATTTAGAAAACGCAACAAGCCCCGCTTTTGCCGTCGCATAATTTGCTTGCCCTGGATTACCAACCGCGCCAACAACAGAGCTAATACTCACAATTCTGCCCCATCGTTCTTTGACCATATCGCGCAAACATAATTTTGTCATATGAAAAATTGAATTTAAATTTGTATCGATCACCGCATCCCACTCGTCATCTTTCATGCGTAATATCAAATTATCTTTTGTGATGCCTGCATTGTTTATTAAAATATGAACGACACCAAACTTTTCTTTTATCTTGGCCATTAAATTTTCTCGAGATTGCGCATCTGTCACATTTAATAATAAGCCCGTGATATTGAGATTATTTTCTTTAGCATGTTCAATTATATCATTCACTTCACCTTCTGAAAAACCTGTTGAAATAACTGTTGCGCTTTCATTTGCAAGCATCGTAGCAATCGCTCGACCAATACCCCGACCTGCGCCAGTCACTAATGCTATTTTGCCTTCTAAATTCATTTTATCCTCCAATAGTTAATCCATTTGTATTGCTCAATGCAATCAAGTTTAAATTTGACTTAATTCGCTTGTTCAATCCTGTTAGTATTTTTCCTGGGCCACATTCAATAATTGTGCTAACACCTTTTTCAGATATTGCTTGAATTGTTTTAATCCATTGAACCGGGCCATATAACTGTTGTGCCAAAGCAAGCCTTATGTCAGCAGGCTCATCGTGAGTTAGCACATCAACATTATGAATAACAGGAATACTTGGCTTACTAATAGAAATATTTTGCAAAACTTCAGCCAATTGTTCTGCCGCATTCTGCATCAAAAAGCAATGCGATGGTACACTCATCGGCAATTTTTTAACAAGTTTTGCGCCCATCTCTTTCGCTATGATCATCATTTTTTCTATAGCACTTGCAGTACCCGCCACCACAATTTGTCCTGGCGCATTAAAATTCGCCGGTGTCGCACGATCATCTCCCGAAGAAGCTTTCTCACAGGCTTCAATTATTTGATCGTCTGTCAAACCTAATGCAACAGCCATTGCGCCACGCCCTTCAGGCACTGCTTCTTGCATTAATTGTGCTCTGGTTGAAACTAATTTAACAGCATCTTTAAAGTGAATTGACTCAGCAGCAACTAACGCTGCATATTCACCAAGACTATGGCCAGCTAAAATTGTGGGTGACACTTGATTAACTTCTCGAAAAATAAGCCACATCACTACATCTGCAACTAACATTGCCGGCTGCGTGTAAATGGTTTGATTTAATTTTTCAACTGGACCTTCTTCAACGATCTGCCACAAATCATAATCTAACACATCACTCGCTTGTTGAAAATATTGCGAAACAACAGGAAAAGATTTAGCAAGCTCAGACAACATGCCAACAGATTGAGATCCTTGTCCTGGAAATACAACAGCAAGCTGATTATGCATATGAATCTGCTCCATTCTTCACGTCCCCTACGCTAATTTAGTATTTAAATACGCCTGCGCCCCACGTTAAACCGCCGCCAAATGCAGCCATTAAAATAGTCTGCCCACGTTGAATGTCACCATCTTGAATTGCGCTGTGCATTGCTAACGGTATTGACGCGCTGGATGTATTGGCATGTTGTCCCATTCTAAATACAACTTTTTCATGTGGAAATTTAAGCTTTTCAACCACCAAATCAACAATGCGGTAATTTGCTTGATGAGGCACAATCCAATCAATGTCATCGATCGTTAAATTTTGTTCTGCTAACAACTCTTGAACTGCATTCGCCATCCCAGTAACCGCTAATTTAAAAACTTCTCGTCCTTTCATCGTGATGACGCCAGGATTATCATAAACGCCACTGGGTAAATCTAAAATCGCCTGATGTGAACCATCCGCATATAACTTACAACCAATCACACCTGGCTCATCAGATGCTTGTAAAACAACAGCACCAGCACCATCACCAAATAAGACACAAGTGTTTCGATCTTTCCAATCAACCACGCGAGATAAAATTTCGCTACCAACAACTAATGCTTTTTTAACGATGCCCGCGCGAATATATTGATTTGCCACATCAAGTGCGTAAATAAATCCAGTACACGCAGCGCCGATATCAAAAGCCATACAAGGGCCAACGCTTAATCGATCTTGCAACAAACAGGCTGTGCTTGGTAAAAACTTCTCAGGCGTACACGTCGCTACAACAATTAATTCAATATCAGCCGCATTCATTTTTGCGTCTTTTAATGCTTGTCTTGCAGCATGTTCGGCCATTACTGACGGGGTTTCATCTTTTGCGGCAATATGACGTTCATGTATGCCTGTGCGAGACACAATCCAATCATTCGATGTATCAACTATCTTTTCAAGATCTACATTCGTCAGCACCTTTTTTGGAAGATACGAACCAATACCAGATATTTTTGCAAATTTATTCATAAGGACTATCCAAGCGTTATTTCTTCAGCAAACGTGCCACTTCATGCTCTATTAATTTCGGCACATTATGCTCAACTTCTTCCATCGCATGTTCAATCGCGATGAGAAATCCTTTTGGTGTTGTATTACCGTGACTTTTTACCACGATCCCTCGCAAACCTAAAAAGCTTGCACCATTAAATAATGCGGGATCCATTTTCTTCATCAAAGGCTTTAAAACAAACATGGCACATACAGCAGCGAGCTTTGTAAAAAAGTTTTTTCGAAACGCATCTTTAATTGTGCGCCCCATAAATTTTGCCAAACCTTCAATCGTTTTTAAGGCAACGTTACCGACAAAACCATCGCAGACTATAACGTCTGCAACACCTTTAAAAATACCATCGCCTTCGACAAAACCGATATAATTAATATATTCACTCTCAGAAAGCAGTTTAGCCGCGTTTTTAACGGTTTCATTACCTTTCATATCTTCAGAACCAACATTCAATAAAGCAATTCTAGGCGATTCAATGTCTTCAACAGCAGAGACTAAAACTGAACCCATGAGAGCGAATTGAAATAAAATATCAGACGTCGCGCCAACATTTGCGCCTAAATCTAAAATGCGAACATGACCCATTTCAACTTGTGCTGGCATCATACCCAAAATTGCTGATCGCGTAATACCAGGCAATGTTTTTAAAACAAAATGAGCCGTTGCCATTAAAGCGCCTGTATTTCCAGCACTCACACAAGCCTGTGCATCACCCGACTTAACCAGATTAATTGCAACACGCATGGAAGAATCTTTCTTGTATCTTAGTGCTTGAGTTGGCTTTTCATCCATCGCAACAATTTCAGATGCATGATGAATTGTTAAGCGTTCGTTTTCGGCTACGTGACGTTTACGCAATTGTTTTTCTAGAATGTCACGATCACCAACCAAAATGAGGTGTAAGTTTGAATATTGATTAATTGCATCTATTGCAGCAGGCACGACGACCGAATAACCATGATCACCGCCCATTGCATCCACTGCAATCTTCAGTTTTGACATTTACTCTTCTTCCGTCTCTTCTTTCTGTTCTACAACTTGCTTGCCACGATAGAATCCATCAGGTGAGACATGATGACGTCTATGCGTTTCACCTGTTGTTGCATCGATAGACAAGGTTGGGTTTTTAAGCGAATCATGGGCGCGACGTGTGCCCCTTTTTGCGCGAGATTTTTTACTTTTTTGGACGGCCATAGTTTTACTTCCTCTTTAATTTCTCAGCCAAATTTGCAAATGGCTTTGTAGTTTCTGTTTTTTGATTGTCCTTTGCTACATCAACTTTTGTTGGACAATCTGTTTCCTTATGCTTCGCCACTAATGGCAAAGCCAATATTAATTCATCCTCGATAAGGTCCGGTAATTTTACTTCTTGCTCAGTTAAATACAAGGGTTCATATTGACTTAGTGATGTCGCGCCCTCTTCTTCCTTAAGAGCTGGCGATAAATAAAACTCACTGGTCAAATGATAATCCATTTTTTTCATGCAACGTTGACAAATAAGCGGCAATTTTGCCTCAATCTTGCCATGCAAGTATTTAACCCCAAATTCGTCAATATAGCCCTCGAGCCAAACCTTAGCCTCACCTTGAAGCCTTTCACTGACAAAACAAAGTGCTTGCAAGCGCAGCATATTGGCCAAAGACTGTAATCCTTTCAAAATTAGCCGTTTTTCAGCGAATTTCACGGGATTAATTGTCTTTGATAATCGCGCATCCGTCATAGTGTCGGCATGGTAGCATATGGCAAATTTGTGTCAATCTTCATACAATTGTACATCCAAATCGTTTCAGAGGAGATAGGATACTCAGACATCACAACTTCCTTCTTTTTGTTCTATACCCATACTTCAAGATGCGAAGTTAGCTGTGTGTGTATCAGAGGTAATATGATCACAGCTCCGAAGGAGCGTCATATGTTAGCCCAGGTCGCGAGGCCTGGGAATAATTGATTTTTTCTATTGGCAAAT
>SDBT01012367.1_pt1 | contig 13707 bp, 20 predicted proteins | sample 2277101 | NCBI WGS metagenome assembly SDBT01 (sample SAMN10404973, study PRJNA504765) | marine sediment metagenome | isolation source: marine sediment core GS10_PC15, 103 cmbsf | place: Arctic Ocean: Southern Knipovich Ridge | collected 2010
GTATACAATAGCGAATCAAGGTTCTGCCGAGCGTTTAGCAAGGCAGGTTCTTAATTCAAGAAATATATACGTATACAATAGCGAATCAAGGTTCTGCCGAGCGTTTAGCAAGGCAGGTTCTTATATTCTACTATATCAAAAAATCGCCTTCTTAGCGATTTTTGTGTCTCACCAGCTTCGCAGGCAAGCTGATTTCCTATCTTATTCTCGGCTTATATCTTTTCATTAACAACGCATTTGAAACAACAGAAACAGAACTAAAAGCCATAGCCGCTGCCGCTATCATTGGATTTAGCAAAAAACCAAAGAAAGGATATAAAACCCCGGCGGCTATTGGTATCCCAACAGCATTATAGAAAAATGCCCAAAATAAGTTTTGTCTAATTTTTCTTATTGTGTATCCACTTAAATCTATCGCAGTAACTACATCCCTTAAATCATCTTTTATTAAAATAATATCACCTGTTTCCATAGCTATATCTGTTCCCGAGCCAATTGCTATTCCAACATCGGCTTGAGCTAAAGCCGGAGCATCATTTATTCCGTCACCCACGAAAGCAACTATCTTACCTTTCTCCTGCAGCTCCTTAACCTTTTTTGCTTTCTCGCCCGGCAACACCTGAGCTATCACTTTATCTTCATCCATCCCCACCTGTTTGGCAATTGCCTCAGCTGTTCTTTCGTTGTCTCCAGTAATCAGCCAAACCTCTTGATTCATCTTTTTTAACTGCTCAATAGCTTCTTTAGAAAATTCTTCCAGGGTATCAGCTACTGCTACAGATCCAATAACTTTTTGGTCAAAACTAACAAGAACTACGGTTTTACCTTCGTTTTCTAATTTTTGTAATTCATTTTCGGTTTTTTCATCAACAATTATTTTATTGTCTCTCATAAGCCCTCTGCTCCCAACATAAATCCATTTGCTTCTATAACTGCACTTAATTCCTTTTCCAGCAATCGTTTCATAATTTTCTCCATTTTCAACCTCTATTTTTCTTTCTTTTGCCCCTTTAACTATTGCTTCGCCAATAGGATGTTCGCTTCCTTTTTCGGCTATAGCGGCAAACTTTAAAACCTCTCTTTTTTCATACTCTAAAAACGAAATAACATCTGTAACATCCGGCTCTCCCTTGGTCAAAGTTCCGGTTTTATCAAAAATTACAACCTCTAATTTATGGGCTGTTTCCAGAGCCACAGCTCCCTTAATAAGTATGCCGTTTTCAGCCCCCAAGCCAGTGCCAACCATTATAGCGGTAGGAGTGGCCAACCCCAGAGCGCAGGGGCAAGCAATAATCAAAACCGTAATAAGGATCGCTAAGGCAAAAACAAATGGCATTCCTGCTAACAAAAACCAGAAGCCAAAAGCAAGAATTGCAATAACAATAACCGCTGGAACAAAATAGAGAGAAACTTTATCAGCTAATAATTGAATTGGCGCTTTTGAGGCCTGAGCTTCTTCAACTATCTTAATTATCTGGGCAAGCATTGTTTCTTTCCCAACCTTAGTTGCTCTGAATTTCAACATTCCAGATTGATTCATCGTGGCCCCAATTACTTCATCGCCCTTTCTCTTTGTAACCGGCATGCTCTCACCAGTTATGACTTTCTCATCTACAGCTGAAGTTCCTTCTATAACAATACCATCGACTGGAATTTTCTCCCCCGCCCTAACTACAACAATATCGCCCGGCTGAACCTCTTCTATTGAGATTTCCATTTCTTTTCCTTCTCTTTCAATCTTCGCTGTTTTTGGCTGCAAGCCAATTAGTTTCTTTAAGGCCTCTGAAGTTTTTCCTTTGGTTATAGCTTCCAAATATTTGCCTAATAAAATAAAAATCAAAATAAAAGCTGTGATTTCATAGTATAAATTTTCAACTCCATAATTTCCAATCTTAAACCAAACAGCTAAAGAAATAGCAATACTGTAAAGATAAGCAGCAGAAGTTCCAATAAAGATCAAAGAATCCATATTGGGCGCTTTATGAAGCAGGCTTTTGATGCCGGACGTATAGAGCTTAAATGCTACGATTATTACCGGCGTAGTTAGAACCAGCTGGATCAATGCCTGCAAGGCAATATTTTCTATGGCAGGTATTGGGAGACCTACCATCCATCCCATTGAAAAATATAAAAGAGGAATTCCAAAAATCAAAGAAATAATAAATCTTTTTTTTAAATCCTTAATTTCTTTTTTTCTTGCCTCTTTCTCCTTATCTAGCGCTGATTTTTCTTCAGACTTATAACCCAAACCAGAAATTATCTTTTCTATCTGAGCTTTTGTAATTAACTCCGGGTTATATTTAATAATTGCTCTTTCGTTAGCAAACTCCACTCTTGCCTCAATAATTCCTTGAGTTTTCTTTAAAGCATTTTCAATTAAATTAGAACAGTGAGTAGAACCCATTCCTGAAATTTTCAGTTCTATTTCCCTTTTTCCTTTATCTTTACTCTCGATAATAAGCTTATACCCCAAATCAGAGACAATTTTTGCAACCTCTTCCAGGCTGATAATATTAGGGTCATATTCCAAGCTGACTTTTTCTGAAGCAAAATTAACACTTGCATCCAAAATTCCATCCTTTTCTTTAAGAACTTTTTCAGTAGTAACAGCGCAAGCAGCGCAATGCATTCCTTGAATTTTTAAAATCTCTTTTTTCATTTTTTTAGAGAAACCGGGCATTTTTTGTCTGAATAAGCGCAGATAACGCAACACTCCCCTTTTGGTGCCGCAATCAGTTTCTGACACTTTTCACATTTCCAAAAAGCCAAACATCCTCTTTGAGGAATCTCTACTTTCATTATATGCTCACAATAAGGACATTTCAAATTAGCTATTTTTTTAGTCATCTCTTTATTTCAGCTCCCACTCAAAAATTCTCGGAGAGCCATTAGAGATATCTTTAATAATAAGTTTTATATTTTTTGTTTGAATATCTAATTTCGGGAAAAACAAAATACCTGATCGATGATGTCCGCCTGACGGAGAACCCTGCCAGTCTAACGGCTGATATTGTTTGCCTTTATTATCTTCTAAAATAGATATTTTAGTTAAATCAAAATCTAAAGAGCCAGAATGAGTATCAATTTTTATCTCAAATTTAATAGGATTGTCAAAATTAAAATCTATTGGAGTTACTTTAAAAGAAACACTATTTTGAGTATCAGTCTTGCTTGATAGATCTATTGTTTCTGGTAATTCTGATTGAAACTCTTGCTCTTGATCCAATCCGCCCTGAAGATTTAACTGGGGTTTTTTCTCAACTTCATTTCTCCAAAATCCCCCAGTAAAAACAAATCCTATGATAATAAATTTTTTATTGTTTATTGTTGAAGACATAACTATAAGCTAAACAAACCAAGTTATAATAATAAGTAAAGTGTAAAGACCTGCTCCTAAGATAAAATATCCTGGCTTTCCTTTAGCTTCTTTAGGAATAAAATCCATTAGAATAATATAAAGAAAAGCGCCGACTATAAAAGCTAAAAGAATATGATATAAAAATACTTGTTTTAAAATCAGCGAAGCTGAAAACACTCCCAAAAGAGCGGCTAAGGCTAATAATATCCTGAAAAAATTTTGTTCGCGAAGACGAATATGAATTTCTTCAAAAGAAATTCTGCTAACCGCAGCATAAAACGCTATTGGCACAAAAAGCAGCAATCCATTCCAAATATTAATTTTCAAAAGTTCAACCATAATAACTCCAATGATAAAATAATATAAAAAGAAAATAAAGAAGTGAGCTTCTTTAAGTCTTAAGAGACGCTTTTCTCCGATAGCATGCTGATAAAAGTACTTTTCCAAGATATGGATTAAACTAAACCCCAAAAGGATAAAGATAAATATCCATTGATTAATATGAGTTACACCTTTGTATAGGTCTGGCAAAAGATACAAAAAAACATAAGCTACCGAAGCCCCGGCTACAAAAGACATTGTTTTAGCTTTTGTTTCTTTTCTCTTAAAAGACAGCTTCTCGTTCCAAAAATGAATAGCTCCCAAAAATAAACTAAATAAAATAGCTATTGATATAGACGTCATTGTAATAATTGATAAAGTTTCTTTTTGCTAAATTTTTCTTTTTCACCAGAAGCTTTAATTATATTCATAATAGTTTGAAGTTAATGCTTTGGACTTTTTTTGTGCATTTTTCTCATCATAAAATAATGAAAAATGGGACATAAGAGAATTAATAAAATAAAACCTATTGCGCCAATATTAAAATATCTGGGCAAAATAATTATTGCTCCAATAACTGCCAAACAACAAATAGTCATCCAGAACAGATGTTTATTATTACTTTTGTTTGAATGTTGAACAGATTGATTCATTTTAAATTAACTTTGTTTTTTTAATCTTAAGGTGCGCGCCCCAATGATAAATTCATACATCGGCCCCCAAACAAAACCCTAGGATAGTCCCCAAAGCATCTCCGTCAAAGGCACATGGCCGAATAATAAAATTCCCTGGCGGGTGCCGTATAATTTCCAAATTTGGGCCATCCACTGGTGAGCCCCCGGAAATAAAATTTGGGGAATTATATAGACAGTGAACATAACCAAAGCTACTAAAATTCCCGAACCAAGAGCGTTTAGTATGAGATCCCGCCTGAAATAAAGCATAATTACTCCTGCTACAATCATTCCTAAAGAACTGGCATAAATAGAGTTGATACCAAAAAGATTATTTAAACCAATCATCGTTACTCCTAATATTATAGCAAAAACCAGAAAAAACCATTCTTTTTTAAGTTTTTTTCTTTCGCATAAACAAATACGGTTAACAAAAATTGCCTCATAAGCCACTGCGGCAATACCGCCGATTGCAAAGCCAAATAAAATATCTTCTAAGCCGCCAACCGGAAATTTAATTAAAAGTTCTGGCTGCCAATAATCTTTAAAATACCAAAATTCAGAAATAGGACCAAATACAGCCGCGATAAAGCTCATAACTAACATTTCTCGGCGAAGAAACTTCGCCCGCCAAAAAAACAAAGCCCAAACCAAAAGAAAGATAAAACCAGCAATCAAATAAGCGTAACTGCTACTCATAAATTTATAATTTTTTAACTAACCGCAGCAACTGCCGCCGGATTTTGACTGTTCTTTGACTATTTTTTTTCTATATTCTTCTTTACACTCTTCAGAACAAAACTTTTTGCCATACCCTTCAGGATAATCTTTTTCTTCTTTCAATTCCATCTTGCAAACAGGACACTTTTTCTTAAAAAGTTTAAACATATTTTTTAAATTTTTCTAAATAATTTTTGTTTGACATTTATTTTCTACCGTAATGGGCAGCGTAAATCAAAAAGAATACTCCGAACATAACAGCAGCTATGGAATCATAAAAGAAAAATTCAGTAGAAATCCCCCAAACAGTTGTTTTTGTAAATAGCGCATACCAGCCAACAAAATAGGCCAAGAAGCTACAGGCAATTGAAACCCAGGCCAAAAATTTCCAAAAAGTTACGCTCATAAAATTAATCTTATTTTTAATTTTTATTATTCGACCTTTGATTTTTTTGATATTTCTCTTCTGGATTGGAGTTAATTGAATTTCTCCCATTATTTATTAGAGAGTTGATAAATTTTAAGCAGTTCTTTGATGCTTTTTTCTTTTTTGCTATTCCCTTTTTTCATTGCTCCTGCCACACATTTATGAAGATGCTGGTTTAAAATTAAACCGTCCACTTTTTTCAAAGCATTCTGGATAGCTAAAGACTGCTGTAAAACATCAATGCAGTATTTGTCTTCTTCCACCATTTTAATCACTTTCTTCAAGTGTCCTTCAATAATTTTTAACCTCCTCGAAGTTTCTTTTTTAGTGTTTTTCTTCATATAAATTACGCTTGATAACTACCCTATACCCCAGGTAGGGGTATCTTTATAATAGCAAAAAGGAAGAGAGCATGTCAAACAAGCTACCCTTCCCCTTAATTTATCCTATCGCCATTTTCCATAACAGACGGCCTCTAAATTATTTATCTTAGACCCAGTTGTAAATTAGGAGCATTGGTCAATTTTGTCCCCTACCACAAAGTCAGAGGGTATGCTTCTAATAATTATTTCTGAAGAAATTTTTTCTTTGTTGTAGTGAACTAAAACCTTGGCAGTAGCTAAATCAACTTCGGCTACCAAAACTCCTGGATTTTGTTCAAGGATATATTTTAGAGCTGCTTCACAGCTAGTGCAGGTTAAAGCGCTAAATGATTTTGAGGCCACTTTTAACTGGAGATGACAAGAGGGACTGTGTGAAGGAACATTTCGCATTAAAGACAGTCTTTTTTCAAAAATATACGGACCCACCACGGGTAGAAGAAAATAAAGACTCCCGATAAACAAAATTAAATGAACCGCTAGAGCTGTCAGGATAAATGGACTTTTCAGCCCGGCTTTAATCCCACACTTTCGCTTCCGTAAATAAAGGAAAAAACTCACACCTAAAAATAGAATGCTAACTATTAAGAAATATGGCTTCAGTCCGATAAAAGAGAAAGCAAAGGAAACGCTGCCAATACCAAGAAAAATCAAAACCAGCGGAGTAATACAGCAAAGAGAAGCGATCAATCCGCTAAATATACCGGTCAGGCCCCCCTTTTTATCAAACTTTTTGGGTTGGTTAATCGGACAGGAATTATTTTTCATTTTCATTTATTCAAGATCGGTTAAAGCTTGCTCAACGGTTGTCTTTAGGTAATCGTAGGGAACGGCTCCAGGAATCTTCTCTCCGTTAACAAAACTCCCCGGAGTTCCGGTTACTCCCGCTTTTATTCCTTCCTGGTAATCTGCTTCAACTTTATCTTTATATTTTCTGGAGGAAACACAGTTTTCAAACTGACCTATATTAAGCCCGATCTTAGAAGCGATTTCTTTATAGAGATTACTTCCCAATCTTGATTGATTTTCGAATAGCCCGTCAGCAAATTCCCAGAATTTTCCCTGTTCAGCTGCGCACTCTGAGGCTTCGGCTGAAGGTCTGGCCTCTGAATGAATAGAATCCAAGGGAAAGTGTTTATAAACCCAGCGAACTTGGTCAGGATAATCTTCTAAAATCTGCTGTACTGTCGGATGAAATCGGGCACAAAATGGACATTGAAAATCAGAGTATTCAACAATGGTTACTGGAGCATCTGGATTTCCCCGAATATGGTCTTTCTCGCTAACGGTTAGTTCCTCCATAGAACTTTCTTTTAACTCTGCTGGAGAAGTCTCTTGATCTGTTTCAAGTTTTTCAGATAAATTAGCTGATTGAGGGTTTCTTGTATAAACAACCGCCCCGGCAATAATTATTCCAGTAATAATAATTGCTGAAGAAATAAGATAAATATTTTTTTGTGAATTAGTTATTTGATTGGTCATAATTTTTAGTTAAATTTTTTTAAACTTAGTTCAAAACAAAATACTCCCAATAAAAAGGAGTATTAAATTATTACCCTGTTAGACAGTTTAGCGACCAACAGAGCTTAGCTTAATCTATTCTATTTTAACAACGGCTAAAAGTCGAGTTATCTGAGAATTACTTAAATCTTCCGAAAAAACAAAAGATGTATCTTTTTGTTGAATTAAATTAGATAATTTTTCTGAAGTTTCTGAATTAAAATCAGGAGCAAATTTTTGATTATCTTGAGTTTGGATTTTGTTGTCTGCTGCAAAAAATTGGGATTCGTTTTGGCTGACCAAACTTTCTTTTTCAGTATGGCAGGAATCAGAAAGGTCATGATCTAAATCAACAGTTCCAGATGCATAAATATGACAAACAAAAATATTAGAAGCTAAAAAAACACTAATAGTAAAAAGGAAAGAATATCTTACAAGTTGTTTCTGAGGTAGCTTTAGAATTTTCATACTTATTCATAATAACAAAAATAGAGATTATTGCAATCTCGTTTCCCTGCGAATATTTTTAAATGATGGAAAAAACATTGGGACTTTGTTTTTGTATTCTATATAGATTTCACTAAACTTCTTCTCCATTTCTTTTTCTTCTTTCTTGGCTAAATAGTAATAAGCTATCACCAAGATTGGCCACATTAAAAGAGTAATTAAAGTTGGCCAATGAATGAGCATCCCGGTAGTAATTAAAATTATTCCTGTATATTGCGGATGACGCATATATTTATAAATTCCCCCTGTTATTAATTCACCCTTGGTTTTGTAAATCTCCTGCCAGCCGGCAGTTACTAAAAAACCACCGACTATCATTACAAAATAACCAATCACCATTTCAACTATTGCCCCGGTTTCTCCCAGACCAAATAAAGAGGCCCAAAGATGACCGCTGATATGGCCAAAAGGAAGCTTAATGCCAAATACCGAAGAAAGAATATAGATAGTCAAAGGAAAACCATACATTTCAGCATAAAGAGCTATTATAAATGCTCCTAAAATCCCACTGTTTCGCCATTCTATTTTCTTTTTCGGTCTTATAAACTTAAAAATAAACCAGACAAAAAAAACAAGAATAATAGGAATTATCCCCCAAGCTCCATAATGGCTAATATTTTCCATATTATTATTTCACAATAGATTTATTTGATAACATTTACTAATAGCTTAATTTCTGCTGTTTTATTTTTAGGATCATCGGTTGAAAGATAAACCGCCCTGACAACAGACCCCGTACCTCCTGGCCCATGAAAAGCCGGATCAAAAGTAACTTTCAAATATCCTGTTTCTCCCGGAGCGATTTTTTGAGACCAGAATCCCGACTTACTGTGCATACCAAACTCTCCACTTTCTTTATCCCTCACTCTCAAACGGGCAGTGGTACACATACAGGAAGTCCAGATTCTATTAATTTTTAAATCACCTACACCAATGTTTTTAATTTCATAAGTATGTTCTACTAATCCCGCGGCCATAGAGACAGTGCCGGCATCATGCTCTTGAGAAATTATTGTCATTTCTGGAACTCCTTGATTGCTTCTGGACAAATAACTGGATATGCCCCAAATTATACCGCCAGTTATTAATATTACAACCAAAGAAACAATAGAAATACCAACTATCTTTTTAATTTTCTTTCGGCGCGTTTTCCGAAGACGTTCCTGTTCTTTTCTCTGCTTTTTTAAAAGATATTTTTCTCTTTTACTTGCCCGTCGTAGCTCGCCCGGAACAGGCGGAGACGAGGTTAATTGATTATTATTCATTTTATTAAAATATTTTAGAAGTCCACATTACAATTTTGTAAAAATTATCAGTGAAAAGTAAAATGCCTAAAATAATAAGAATAAGACCGGAAAATAAATTTATCCATTTAGTAATTTTAGAGAAAGCTTTAATTTTCTCTATTGCAAAACCAAGAAATAAAGAAGTTAAAAGGAAAGGAATGGCTAATCCCAAAGAATAAAAACTTAAAAGAATAACCCCTTGCGCAAGAGTACCCTGGAAAGAAGACAAAACTAAAATTGTGCCTAAAATCGGTGAAAAGCAAGCTACCCAGGCAAAGGCAAATGTTAGACCAATTAAAAAGGAGCTTGTTTTGTGGCTGAGTCTTGAAAATAATTTTTTGACTAAACTGATTCGCTGATTTTTAAATATTTTTAAAAAACCAACAAATTCTAAGCCAAAAAAGATAATAATCAAACCTCCTATTCTTTGAACCAACAAACGATGAGGGGCTAAAATTTTACCAATAAAACTGGCGCTTGCTCCTAAAATAATAAAAATAATTGAGAAACCAAAAATCAGCAAAACGCTGTGCAAAAAAAGCTTGATTCTTATCTTTTTTTTATCTAAATCATCTTTTAAAGAAATGCCTGAAAGCCAGGCAATATAAGGAGGAATTAAAGGTAAAATACAAGGCGCTAAAAAAGACAAAAAACCGGCAGTAAAAGCAGCGATAATAGAAATTTCTTGAATCATAAAACTACCAAAGTTCAGTAAGCATAGTCATCATCATCTCTAAGTCCTCTCTTGAAGCTAAACCAGGCCTTAAACCGACAATTTTTCCGGAACTGTCAATTAAAAAATGAGCCGGGGTGCCACGAACCAAATACGCATTCCAGATTTCCCTATTCTCATCTAAAAGCATCAGGAAATTAACATTTTTTTCTTGAACATAATCTCTGATTGTCTCTTTTGACTCGCCGCTGCTGACAGCAATCACCTGAATCTCTTTTTGATGATCCTGCGCAAAACCCTTCAAGTTAGGAAGTTCTTTAGCGCAATAACCACACCAGGTTGCCCAAAAAACTAAAAGAACCGGCTTTTTTTCTTTGAAATCACTTAAAGCGGTTTTATCGCCAAAGATATCTTCAGCAACAAAATCAGGAGCTAAATCACCAACATCTAAACCCTTAGGAGAAAACATATCTAAAATACCGCCCTTATCTTTTACTATCGTTCCCAAAGATAGATTTTCTCCTTTAATTAACCCCGGAAAAAAGTTCTGGGTTAGTTGATAGAAAATAAAACCACCTAAGATGATGATAAAAATTAAAAATATAACTTTATATTTTTTAGATGATTTTTTTTGAATTTCTATTTCAGGCATATTACTGTCTTTGCTTTTTCTTTTTTTCTTGATTCTTGTTAAATTCGCCTCTCTCTCTTAACCTTCTTATAGTATCTTCAGAAACCTTGCAAAGCGGACATTCTTCTTTTTCTTCTTTGTTTTGTTTATTTTTTTCTTCTTTCATATTCAAAATTTTAATTTATTAACCCAATCGGGTATTTTTTCGTCTTTAACTTTATCATACTGGGGCCAGTAGGGTTTAATATCAATTATTGGGGTTCCATCCAGAATATCAAGACCCTTTACTTTAATCTTATTTCCTTTGTGCTCTATCAGTTCCACTGTTGTAATTGCAATCGGGTTTGGTCTTTTAGGACACCTACAGGCAAAAATTCCAACAATAGGTACCTCTTTGTTTCCTTGCGGCTGATGGGTAATAACATGGTCTTTAACTTTGTCCATCCAATAGACAATAATCAGATGAGAATAATCCTCAATATTTTTTAATGCATCTGTGAATTTTTCATCTACTATTATTTCAGAAACTTCATCAGTAAAGTTTCCAAAGCGCGGCTCTTTAATGTCATTTTTTACCAAGCCGATGGGTCTAAGGGTAATTTCTTTCATATTCATATATATTCTTTAAACGAAAAATATTAAAATTCCTGCCCCTACAACTATCATTAAAATTCCCATAACCAATTTTTCAAGTCTTTCGTTCTTCTGACGAAACTCTGCTAATTTGGCTAAAGTAAATGGATTAGCGGCGAATATCAATAAAATCAAAAGGGGCGTAACAAACATAAAGTTGTAAAGCAAGAGGTACAAAAAGCCGGTTGAGAAAGTAGTCTGGGAAGCCAGAAGAGCGGTAATAGCAGCGTAAATTCCTCCGGAGCAAGGAATAGAGCAAAGACCGACCAAAAAAGCGGCTACAATAATACTGGGTAGAGTCGCTTTCTCTATTAAAGTTTTCACTTTCTGACTGGAAATCTTAGGCATTCCTAGATGAATTGGCAGATTAGGAAAGAAATAATCTTTAATCTGGATTGCTCCTAAGACAATTAAAAGCCATGAGCCGAGTTCTGCAAAAAAGTGATGTCTGCCAAAAAGCATAATCCCAGAAAAAAGGCCCACTCCTACGGCTAAATAAGTCAAGAATATAACAAAAATATAAACTAATCCTAAGAAAAAAATATTTTTAAAAGTTTTGTGTAATGTTATTAAAAAAGCGACAAAAAATATTAAAATAGCAATAGCGCAAGGATGAATACCATCTAAAAAGCCGGTAATTGTTACCAGAGGAATCATTGTTGAGGGAGCCGCAGTATTAATACCGGCAGTTAAACTACTTAACATAAGCTGTTATTGTTACTTCAACTTGGGGACTTATTGGGTCATTGCTTTTTACATATATAATTCTCTCTTGTTCACCTTTGCCGTGGGGGCCTGACATTGCTCCAGTGTCATAAGCTACATTTAGATCGGCTTCCTCCCCCGGAGCGATTCTATCTTTAGTAACTTCGGCCGTAGTACAACCGCAAGAAGTAGCAACTCTTTTTATTTCTAAAACTTCATCTCCTAAATTTTTTACTTTAAAAGTGTATCTAACAATCTCTCCGTATTCAATTTCTCCAAAATCAAAAGATTCTGGTCTAACTTCAATCTTGGGCAGTCCTTCTGTCTGGTCCTCCACTCCAGGAATAGCGTTAAAATAGCCGTAAATAGCTAACCCAACAAAAAGTAAAATAAAAAACGTAAAAAAAAGGCTTTTTTGTTTCATGTTTAAATTAAGTCTTTTTTCTTTTCTTCAAATTCCTTTTTATCAATTTCTCCTTTAGCGTAGCGCTCTTTGAGAATATCCAAAGCCGTCTTGCTCTTAGTTCCACCTTTTTCCTGGCCAATAATCCACTTAATTAAAGCAATAATTCCGATAATAATTAAAACCCATAATAAAATCATAAAAACCCAACCAAAACCAAATCCCCAATTGCCCCAGTCCATCATATGCTCACCTCCTTCCATATGCTCCCCTCCATTAGCCAAAACAGTAAAAGGTAAAAGCGTAAAAATTGCTAAAAGGATGATTTTTGGTTTCATAATTATCTAATCCACTTGATTTAATTCAATTGTTGCCTTTTTCTCAAAATCAATTGGATCACTGGAATAGACATGGACTTCTCTGGTAACTGCTCCACGGAAGTCTGGATGAACATTGGGGTCATAATAAACTTTCAATTGGGCTGTTTCCCCGGGTGGAATAGCCACTTGCCAATCTCCAATTTCTTCATTTGTACCATTACCATGTCCGGGCATACTAAACACTGGTCCTTCTTCTCCTCGGTAGATAACTGAAGCAGAAGTACAACCGCAAGAAGATTCTAATCTATCAATAATTAAATCATTTTTTCCTTCGTTTTTAATTTCAAAAATGGTTGTTACAGTTCCTTTCTTTTGGCTGACATCTTCAAAATCATAGGAGTCAGGATTTATAGAAATAATCGGGCGGTCAGCCGGAGCTTCTTTCACTAACTTTTCCCGGAATTCTTCCTGTTTTTCTTTATCCATAAAAGAATTCAAACCATATTTTTTTACATAAGCCAAAATAACTTCATCTTCTGATATATTCTCCCCTACTTCTATTAAAACATCTACATAATTTTTTCTTTCTTGGGCCATTCCGCAAGTACATTCATCAATGGACTTGCCGCAACAAGGACATTCAAACAGAGGATAAATATCTTTAGCCGAAACCTCCTCTATCATTTTAACAGTTCTGGCGGGATTTGCTTCCAATGAAGATTGGGTATTATTCTGGCTTTTATTTTTGGCCTTTTGAGTCAACAAAGCATTCCCAACCAAACTTAAAAGCAAAATACTGCCTAAAACTAAAGTAGAAATCTTCCAAAAGTTTTGTTTAAAATTTAAGATTTTATTCATAATTTTCTTTTTAGCACCCGCCGACCATTTGAGGCAAAAAATCCGGGAATTCTTCTAAAATTTCTTTTATTCCCGATTCCCCGGACTCTTCTAATTCTTTAAGTCTTATTGATAATGTTTGTTTTGGAAAATAAGTTATTTTCCAAGTATTTAATTCATTTAAAATCTGTTCGTCAGAAAGCTCGGGGTGATTTTTAATTAAATAAGCGGCCAACCCTCTCATCATTATTGAATGAGCGCAACCGCAAGCTGCTTCCCCGTCCTCTCGAACTAACGTTTTTACTCCACAACAATATTCGCAGGCAGTCTGA
>SDBT01012368.1_pt1 | contig 13706 bp, 11 predicted proteins | sample 2277101 | NCBI WGS metagenome assembly SDBT01 (sample SAMN10404973, study PRJNA504765) | marine sediment metagenome | isolation source: marine sediment core GS10_PC15, 103 cmbsf | place: Arctic Ocean: Southern Knipovich Ridge | collected 2010
CAATAGAAAATATTAGATTAAATCAGTTAATTCTTCAATATTAAAGCAATATTTAAAGATTAGAATTTATAAAATATTCATAAATAAAAGTCCTTCAATCTTTTAGTTAAAGGGCTTTCGCGTATACTATGGTGGAGGCTAGTAGACGACTTTCGCAACTTTTGCATGAGTGATGAAACTGAAAAAGTGTTTCATAAGTTGGAAGAAGTAATTGGTATCTGTTAGGATTTAAAAAATAATAAAAAAGGCAGAAGCTTCAATAAAGAAGTCCTGCCTTTTGATTTTCTTGGCTCCCATTTCACCTTGTTTGAAGACTGGCAGATTATAGTAAAGAGCCATAAAATATTCTCTGGCAGGGGGCTTCTTAAGCCCCCTTAACCCTTAAATAGTTAAATTGATAAATAGTTAAAAAACCCGAACAGCACGGACCCAGCCCGTACTGTACTTGTGGGCGTGGTCCTGAGACCCATTGCTGAAATCCTGGTACCATGCGAAGCCAGCATCGTACTCCGACGAACTCCAGTAGCAGTCATCAGCATCATCAGCAAAACTACCGATTACATCTTTGTTAATGTACAGTTTATTCAGTTCATCTTTCGAGGGTAAAAACCAGTCGTTATGTCCGCCTTCTGTCAGGTTATCACAGTAGTATGCGGCCCCACTCGTACAATGAATTGTATCAACAATTTGATTAACAATAAGAGTAGTGTTTGCCTGACCATCCCCTAATGCTGTTCCAGTAGTTCCAACCAAAGTGCTTGTTATGTTGCTCCAAGGCATTGTTGATTTAGCATCAGCTGTAGCTGCAATCAATCCGTGATGTTCGCCTGCAACATAACCGGGGTCGTCGGGGTCGTCTCCATTATCTTGGAGGATATAGGCTACTATGTCTCCGCCATAACTATCGCCTACTTTTAGAACGCCCAACTATCGAGAGATAGGTGTCAAAATAAAGCAGCGGTATTTTGGATACATAAATAATAAGTATAGCTTAGTATAAGAAAAAGATCAGGGATGTACATAATTTTAAAAAAGCATGGCACATCCTTTTTTTATAGTACATTTAAGTATGAAAATTATAAAGTCGTAGTGCGGCGTTCTCTGACAGTTTCCAATAGATGGTCCCAACCACTTACAAACATATTTCTAAAATGATTAACCGGGCCAAAATCCCTAAATTCTGCAATTGATATACCATCATCTAGATAGGCTTTACGGAAGTCAGCAAGCTTCTCGCAAAGTTCATCTATGACAGCTTGCGATTCCTGGTCTTCTATGTGTGAAACAACCTGTGGGTCCAAATCTATGAGTTCTTTAGCAGTACTCCAATTGATTGTAATATGCATATTGCCGCCAACCATTTCAGAGAAATGATGGAGTCCACGTGCTCCACCTCCAAGCATAGTGACATTATATCCTCGCTCTTTAACAAGTTTATACTGCTTATGGGCAATTATGGTTCCAGCTTTAAAAAGTATTTCAGGTGATATTTCAACTCCATCACGTTTAACAACGCTAGCTAGATATTCATCAAAAATACCGGTTATATGGGTGAGATAGAACACGGGATGTTTTCCACTTTCCTTACAAGCATTCTTATAAACTTCACAAGCCTCAATTGCCTGAGAAATTGTCATAACCTCTGTAGCTATAATTGGTATATCCTTTCTAACTAAAACGTCAATTGCCAGTAAACCTTCCTTAATTATCGGTATTTTTGTAATAAAGTTTTTACTCAGCTTTTGATACTGGTATACTTCGTTAATAATGTTATTTGCATTGTCATCTCCGTAAGGATCTCCTTGTATAGATACAAATCCCTCAATGTTAGGTTTTCTGTCATATAATGGCAGGAATTTATTAAATAACCTTAATACGAGCTTTTGTTGAATAATGCCTGCTGCTTCACAATCATCTTTAGTTTCCTTGATTACACTATCTATTATTTCTAATACATATGCATTTTCTGATTGAGATTTAATCATCCTGCTGGAGTAGGATGGATTAGTTGTACAGCTTATGGCTCCAGCAGTTATCGCCATTTCAGTTTCCTCAATAGTTGGATTATTAATCCAAAGTCTTGTATCAGTTTCATCTGTTACTCGATGAAAATATCCGTTAATCATTTATTTTAGCTCCTTTCTAATTAAATATAAAATGACTGATTTAATTTAATAGTGATATGTGATTATTATTTAATAATGTTTGAAAGGCTTCTTAAGAATATATCTGAAGATTCCTTGTATACGCTCATACTATCCATTTGTTGAGGTGTAATAATCTCTATTCCTATAATTTTATTATTTGAGCTTTCTGTAAAGAAACCTTCATTTTTTATCCCTTCAATAAAGTCTCTCATACCATCTTCTGACAACTCGCCATCCTTAATATTAATGGGGGGATGCTTGTCACCAAAAAATATACTATCAGGGTTTTTAATAACGCAGTTTGCTATATGTACATGATTTACATATTGTTTAACCAGACTAAAGCTTTTTATTGGATCTTCTCTTAATTGTACTACATGACTTAAATCAAAAGTGAGTTCGAGATTTTTATAATCTCTTGTTATAATGTCCCATAGTTCTTTTACTTCTATTGAAGGACCAACCAGAAAATATGGTTCTCCTATGTCATTAAAATACTCAAGAGTTAAATTCAGAATATAATCTTTAGCTTTTAATTGAGCATATTTACATAACTCCATAACAGAATCTTTAAAATTCTCTACAGCCAGTTGTCGTTCATTTTTATTTGTATAGGTTTCTCCGCTTGCTATAAGTATCTTTCTACTTCCGAAATAGTATGCCAAGTCTATCCAGCCTTTGAATCTATTGATAGCATAGTCCCTTTTGCTCTTATCCAAATCACAGAGGTTTAATTTAAGTGCTTTCATTGGAATTGCACTGAGGTAAACAGAATTAAATCCTAATTCCTCTAATGTGTTTTTTACATTGCAATTTTGTGTTAAGTCACCTTCAAAATAGAATTCAACTGTATCATACCAACCATCTTCTTCTACTCTCCTCAAAGATTCTACTAATTTTGAGCCATCTTTCATTGTATCTCTAAAAAACGCAGATATTATAATACTTTTGTGTACCATTTTATTCGTGGTTAATCCCCTTTCATAATTTACTTATAACCCGAAATCTGCATCTGGAATATTAACACATATTTTTTGCTAAATTCATCTAAAATCCTCATAAATTTCATGATGAATCTGCGAATCTACATTCAAATTCTACTATTTTCTTCACCTCCTTTCTAGGAAACTTTTATTTTTATTTTTTCTCCGTTAAAAACAATAAAACTCTAAAACTTTCCACAGATAGTCTGTTTTAAAAGTTCTACTTTATCCACAGGTCTTGTTCTCTTAACAGCTTTTTACTGAAATACTTCTTTTTAAGGATACCCTTCCAGAAGCTTCAATATAGTCTGCCTTGCAGTCTTTATAATCTTACCCGCCACAAACACATATTTTAATCTGAATGTCAGTATCCACTGCCTATACTCACTAATTTCTAACAAGCTTAAATTGTTTTCTGTCTTCTTCCGGTTTTAATTCCCTAACAATTGCAAACTTCCTCGCTTTGTTCCATTTGTCAGGCTTCATACAGATAAACATAAATCTTCTCAAATTTTAACCGGTCTGTCATACTCTTTATCAAGCATGTTTAGAGCATTCCTTGGCTTTTACAACATACTGGTATCCTGCTTCTTCAATAACTTATGCGATCTCTTCACTTTCATAACCGCTGTCCATTCAAAAAACAATGTTGTCCACTTCACCTCACGGATTTGCAATGATTTCTTTTATCATTTTTGGCAAATATTTTAGCAAAAAAGTTACATATATTTTTCCAAATTTACTCCTAGATCTCTTGAGACGTCTAATATTGTATTCCATATTTTATCATCAATAAATATTCCTTCTGCTAATCCCTCTTTTCTTCTTATATTTTCTAACTCGTTAGGTATTAATATCTCACCTCCTTCTTTAATAGGGGTTGAAGATTTAACATATTCAATTAATTGGTTTACAGATTCTAAAAAATTATCATAAGAACAAATTTCAGCAGGATTTATTGCGATGATTGTAAAACAATTATAAAATTTTTTAACACCTCCCCTACTACATCCTCCTCCACTCAATGCTCCAGCTAATATATCAACAACCATACTAAGACCAAAGCCTTTATGGCCTGCCATAGGCAAAATACTACCTTCAGGAGAACCATATAAATCATTAGGATTGGTAGTTGGTTCTCCTTGGGAATCTATAACCCATCCTTCAGGAATGTTTTTATTTAAATTTTTATATAAAATAATTTTACCTTCAGCTACTATTGATGTTGAGATATCAAGAATAAATGGCCCTCTTTTTTGTCCCATGGGTATACCCCAAGCAATAGGGTTAGCTGATAGACGCCTTTGTTTGCCACCCCAAGGAGCTACTAGTTGTCCAGCTCCCTGTGCATTGGTCATAATTATACAAATTAAATCATTTTTTGCGATTTTTTCAGCATATTCCCCTAAACGACCAATGTGTGAAGAATTCCGAACTGAAACTAAGCTCATCCCATACTTTTTTGTTTTATCAATTGCAATATTACTTGCCTCATACGCCACCACTTGGCCAAATGCCTTATGTCCATCTATTAAAGTCATTAAATTTGTTTCTTTTATTATCTCTATTTTTGCATTTAAATTTATTGTTCCATCTTTTATCCAATCAATATAAATTGGGATACGTATTATTCCGTGAGAATCTATTCCAGCCAAATTTGCTCCAACCAAATTTTCTGCTACTCTAGAAGCCACTAATTCTGAAGCACCTGCTTTAATAAATATCAAAGTTACTATCTTTTTTAATTCTTTAGCACTTTTATTCATCACTAACCATCTTCCTTTCGTCTAATATTACACCAATTGTGTCTTTAAACTATCATGTTTTCGTAAGTTTAAAATATTGTTATTTTTATTAACCCGAAGGGCAGAATACCACGGGATTACCCGTGAGTATCTACAGTATTTAAAATATTATAATTTTTATTTTGTGCTCTTAATAAAAATTTAACTAATAAATTATTATCTAAAATTATTTGTAGCTCTTCCTTTTACAGAGATTACTTTCTCTAAAATACCATTTCTTACTCCATATACCTGTGTTTGTAGATTAATAGCGAGTGTACTATTATTTGGTACAATTTCTAAACGTTCACCAAACTTCAATCTTTTTTCACTACTTATATTGGAATCCGTATAGTAAATACAGGCAGTCTCGGCAGATAGACTTCCTAACCATAGATCTGGCCGTCCTTGTACAGAACCAAAACAAGGCTTTCCTTTCCAATAAAAACCTGGTTCCTCCCTATAAGTTATAAGAGAATCTTTCCCAAATGTCTTATATCCAGCATCAATTACAAAATAATCTAAATGTGAAGTACTTATGACCGTAGTTAAAACAGTAGCTGCACAATCCTCTCTTTTGTTACCGAGATTCTTTGTGTGCCAGATATCTCCAATTACACAATTTCCTGGATGAATTTCGGTAATTTCGGAGAATTTATCTTTTTTTAAATAATGACAGGTAGCTCGAAAAGTAGAAGAAGCCCCTACAGAAACATGCTCTATATTAATACTCTCTCTCTTTAGCAATTGGGCCATTTCTGACATTAATGAAGCACTTTCAAAAGCAGCTTTGTTTACCCCTTCTTTAGTCGGTTCTACTCCTGATTCATGTGCGTAAATACCTTTAAGTTGAATACTAGAAAGTTGTTGAGTAAGCTTCTTAGCTAAATTTAAAGCAGGGGTACCAAAAGGTACACCAAATCGCGCATCTCCACTATTAAGGTCAATTTTTAATAGAACCGGGATTTTTTTATTAATTTCCTGTCCTAACTTATCGATAAATTTAGCTTGTTCAAACATATCTACTACTAAAATAATTTTAAGATTTGGCATCCTAAAATATTTTTTAATAATCTGAAATTTTTGATAACCATAAAAAGGATGAGCAATAAGAATATCCTCAATGCCAGCATTAATCATACATATTGCTCGGTCTACAGTTCCTACTTCTATACCACATGCTCCAGCATCAATCTGCAATTTGGCAATATCTGGTGATTCATGTACTTTAGTATGTGGTCTTAGCTTAACTCCTGCTTCAGCCGATAGTTGGGACATTTCTTTTATATTTTTTTCTAATTTATCCATATCCAATAAAACTATTGGCGTGTCAAGTGAATCAAACATTATATTATATTTTTTCATAATAGAAGTCCCTACATATTATTCTTGGTAAGGTTAATAAATTTATAAAACTTTCATCTTTAATAAGCTTATTAATTTTTAACAATAATTCTTCCTGGACGCAGACTAGTATGTTTCCCATTTTCTACAACTATCTGCCCATTGACTATTACATAATTTATTCCTTTTGGAAGACTATCTGGATTTTTAAAAGTTCCTGTATCTTTTATCGTTTTTTCATCAAATATTACGATGTCAGCATAATACCCAGGTTTTATTATACCCATATTTTCAAGATTAAAAGTATTGGCAGCCAATGAAGTCATTTTACGCACAGCTTCTTCTAAGCTAAGAATACCTAATCCTCCAACATAATTTCCTAAAACTCTAGGAAATGTCTGGAATAATCTTGGGTGAGACCTTTTCCCTGAGTATATACCATCAGTGCCTATCATAGTCATTGGATTTTTCAAAACAACTTGAAGGTCCTTTTCATTAATGTTTTGTGTAATTATTATAACTTGTCCCTTTTCTTCAATAATCAACTTACAAACAATCTCAACAGATGATAATTCCAATTTTTTTGATATTTCCATAATGCTTAAACCTTCAACAAATTTATTTTGTTTACTTACAACAGAGGTTATTATTATATTTTCCCATCCTATTAAATCGACTAAATTTTCCCATCCAAATATACCTTCCTCAAAACTTCTTTCTAATGCCTGCTTTACTCCTTTTTGTTTAATTTTTTCAATTAAAGAGTCAATATCACCCTTGCCTTCCAAAATCCAGTCAGGTAATATTCGAGCAATCATTGTGCTACCAGCGGTATAGGGATAAACATCAGAAGTAACTATAATTCCATCTCTAAATGCATCATCTAAAATATTCAATACATCGTTAATTTGACCCGATTGTTCAATGCCTATGACTTTTAAATGAGAAATATGTGTTTCTACATTAGTTTCTTGATTTAGCTGTATAGTTTCTTTTATAGATTTATAAATATTTTTCCCTTGATCTCTAAGATGTACAACAAATTTTCTTTGATTAGAAGAAAGGATTTTACATAATTCTTTTATCTCGTCAAAAGTGGAAAAAGAACCTGGAGCATAGGCTAAACCTGCGGACATACCTAATGCTCCTTCCTGCATGGCCAATTCCAAAATTTCTTTCATTCTATTAATTTCCTCAAAACTTTTAATTTCCTTTTCAAAACCCTTCACCATCGTACGAATAGAACCATGGCCAATTAGTGCACCAACATTAATTGAAGGTTGTATTTTTTTTAGTGAATCAAAGTAATGCCTAACACTATTGCATTTGTATTTTTTATTTATGTTGCCTAGTATGGGAGAAACATAACCTTTTACTTTATCTTCAGATTTTTCATCATAGGGATAAATACTAAATCCGCAATTACCAACTATTTCAGTAGTAACACCTTGAAATAATTTTGCGTTAGCATATGGATTTTTGAATAAATTTAAATCAGAATGACTATGGGTATCAATAAAACCCGGACTTACGCATAAAGATTCAGCGTTAATTGTAAAATCTGGATTAACATTGGAAATGGTGGGTTCTATTCTGATAATTTTATTTCCTTTGATTAATATATCTCCATAAGTATATTTTTTACCTGTACCGTCAATTATTTTCCCACTCTTTATTAAAATTGATTTCATTTTAATACCATCCTTCTTCTCTTGTAATGTTTTCTTCTCCGTGAAAACCGAGTTATTAAAAAATTTAATTGTTAGATAATACACATTACATATTATAAATCTCATAAATTAATAAAATAATAAGAAAAATTTTTATGCTATGATTAATTGTCATTTCTTCCTATGAATTAAACATTTTTCTCTTTATATGATATCATAATAATCACAAATACAAATCAAATTGCTTCATTTTAGAAATATGTTAGGTAACCAAGTGGCTAGAACAGGGAAAAATGTTAGCAAAAGAACCCCGATTAATAAAGGTATATACCATGGCAAAACAGATCGTACCACAAACTCAAAGCTTTCTTTTGTAATCCTAGTAATTACAAATAATACCTGACCAAAAGGAGGCGTTATTACTCCAATAGAAAGTGTGAAAATCATTAGAATTCCAAAATGAATAGGATCAATGGAAAACTGGGTAACTATTGGCAACATAATTGGAGTAAATATTATTATACTCACAGTAGCTGACATAAAACATCCAACAATAATGAAAAAAATATCTAAAATTAATAATAAAACTAATTTATTTGAAGTAACTGTAAGTAACATCTCAGCTAAATAGTATGGAATCCTCTGTCGAACAAGTATCCATCCATATAAACTCGCAACAGATATAATAATCATTATCACGGCTGTATCTTGAGCTACTTCCTTTACAATTTTTATAAGTTTTTTTAAAGATAATTCTTTATAGATTAAACCAGATAGAATCAAAGCATAAAAACAAGCTATAGTAGCGGCTTCAGTAGGAGTCACAATTCCTAATAGTATTCCACCAAGAATAATTATAGGCGTTATCAAAGAAAGTGAAGAAGTTTTTAAACTTAACCATATTTCTTTAATGCTTGGGAAACTATGACTGGGAGTTAATTTTCTTCTATTTGCTATTACTACGGCAGTTGCCATTAATAATATTCCCATTGAAATTCCTGGCAATAGGCCCCCAATAAGAAGTTTGCCTACTGATTGATTTGCTGCTATTGCATAAATTACTGCAATAGTACTAGGAGGAATGATAGGTCCAAGGCAAGATGAAGCAGAAGTAACACCTAAAGTAATATCTCTATTATATCCTGCATCATCCATAGCTTTTATTTCAATAGCACCTAAACCCCCAGCATCAGCAACACTAGACCCTGACATCCCTGCGAATATCATACTCGCAAGAATGTTCGCATGCATAAGACCACCTTTCAAATGCCCTACCAAGCAATCAGCAAAATTGAAAATACGACTTGTAATACCACCTACATTCATTAATTTACCAGCAAATAAAAAAAAGGGAATCGCAAGTAAAGGAAAACTTTTAACACCATACATCATTCTTGTTGCAATTACTTCATATGGAATATTCCCTAAACCTCTCTCAATTATAAAAGAAAATAAATTGATAGTACCAATAGCAAAAACAACTGGGATACCTAAAAGAAGCAACAACATCAAACCTCCAAGAATTATCAAAAGACTTGCAATCATCAATATTTTCCCCCAATTTAAAATCTTATTTTTTCATTCTATATTTATTTAAGGATCTAATTATTTGGCAAGAAGCAAATGTAGATATGAAAAGAAATGCAAATGCCATTACAAAATATACATAGGCACTACGATACCACATAATTACTCCAGATGGTATTGTATTCCAAGTTTTTGGTATTATCTTAACACATCCAATAAAAGCAACGATTCCAAAAATTAATATAGAAATATTTACAAGCAATTCATATAATATAAATATTTTTCCGGAATATTTTTTAACAAATAAGTCAACTTGCATATAATCTTTTGATACTGTAGCGCTTGCTGCTCCAATAAATATAATACTAATAAATAAAAATAAAGAAATTTCAATAGACCACATTAATGATGTATTTAAAAAATAACGCATTATAACATTTATTAATACAATAATAAACATCATAAAAAATAATAATGATGAAAGTGCATTTAATATTCTCTCAAAAAAATTGAATATTTGAATAAAAAAAGATTTTCTCAAAGTATTCCTCCGCAATTATAAGGCTAGCATTTTGTCCAAAATGCTAGCCTTATAATTTTTACCTCTATAGAAATGGCACTACATACTCCTCATAAATATCCTCATCCCAATTTTCACGCAATCTTTCTATAGCAGGTTTTATTTTTTGTTTAATTGTATCTATATCTTCTATCTCTGTTAATTCCATGCCTTTTTCTTTAAGTATTTCAATATTTTTTTCTTCTGAAGACATCACGGTTTCCTCAAAATAATTTATAGCTTCACTAACAGCATATGATATCCAATCTTTTTCTTGGGAAGTTAATGAATTATAAAATGATTCACTCATTAACCATGTTCTAAACCCAAATATATGATTGGTTCTAGTCATATATTTTTGTACTTCATACATTTTAAAAGAAACATTTACTGAAGCTGGATTATCTTGGCCTTCGGCAAGGCCAGACTGAAGAGCTTGATACATTTCACTACCAGCAATAGCAATAGCATTTGCTCCCAACTCTTCCCATACTTCAATCCATTCTGGAAAAGGGGGTAATCGAAGTTTAAGACCCTTAATATCATCGACTTTTCTAATAGGTTTGTTTGAAGTAAGCATCCTTGGTTCCCTGAGCGCATAACCAAGAACTATCATATTTCCATTTTTAGCAACCAAATCTTTAATATCATCACCCAAGGGTCCATCAAGAAATCCTCTAACGACTTTGGGATCATCATAAAGGAAAGGGATTCCAAATACATATTTTCCCGGTGCAAACGAAGGAATTATTATTTCGCCACACATATTCATCTGAATTTCATTTATTCCTAATAATTCCCAAAGATCTGTTTCATTACCAAGTACACCACCTACAGAAACGTCAACTTGAAATTTGTTATTACTTATATCCTCTAAAACTTCTTTGAACTTCAGTATGGTATCTTCATCTACACCATTTCCTTTTAAATGTGTAGAAAACGCAATTTTAACTGGATCTACTCCTGTTGCCCCAACTATCATGGAACTAAATAGTAAAAAACACAATATTATAGTACCAAAAATAATCTTTTTTCTTAAGATTTTCATAATACATACCTCCATATTTTAATAATTTAATCAAATTCTTAAGTTACATACTAAAATTTTTGTCTTTACTCAAATGAATATATAACTTTCAATATTCAATTGATAAAATATAAATTTTTACATATTTCTTCACCTCCCACTTCTATGGACACCCACACCCTTCCAGGCGTGGTGCTCTTAAAATTCAAGCATCCGCTTGTCCTGTATCTTCCTCTTCTTGCATTCGGACGTATGCTTGGATGATTTTCTCGTTGATTCCTATCGGAGAAACAAAGTAACCTTTCACCCATATCCCCTTGTTATCCCAATTAACCTTTTGCAAGAAGGCAAATTTTAGTTTCAGTGCTCTGCTGCTATTGGACTTGATAGTTTCCACTACTTTACTCACCGCATACTTGGGAGGAATGAGCATATATAAATGGATGTGATCCATGTCGATGCCGATCTCCAGATATTCCCAATCTGGATAATATCTTCTTATTTCCAAGAGTTTGATCCCCAGATCGTCTTTGATCCATTTCAGGAGTATCTTCCTCCGGAAGCGAGTGATCCAGACGACGTGATATTGGGTTTTGTATATAGTATAGGCTACTTGGTATAGTTTCTTATCACCTATTGTATTAAAGAACGCCCAGAAGAAACAGGAAAGAGCTCTCATCCCCACCCTTACAGGTGGGGAGTTCCCGATGGATTAAAAGAACGATTTTTCTGAAAGCTAATATCAATTAATTTTAATAATAACTTTTCCGCAATTTCCTTCTTTTACCGTAAGAATAGCTTCTTCAATTTCATCTAAAGTAAATTCATGAGTTAATACCGCTTTTACATTAATTTTCATAGAGCTAATCAATTTTTCAGCTAAATACCAACTATTAAACATTTCTCTGCCAGTTATTCCATAAACAGTAGCTTCTTTGTAAATTACATCATTAACTAAATCTAAAGAAACTTCCTTAGAATGTAACCCTATTAAACATATCCTGCCACTCTTACGTAAAGATTTAAAACCTATTTGGGTGGCTTCAACTGAACCAGATAATTCTATAATAACATCTGCCCCATAACCATCAGTTTTATTTTGTATAATTTCAATTACATCATCTTTTAATGAATTTAAGGTTATAACATTATCTCCCATTTTTTTAGCAATATCTAAACGATAATCATTTATATCCACTGCAAATACTTGGCTAGCACCACAAGCTGAGGCTACTCCAATAGCAAACAGTCCTATCGGACCACATCCTGAAATTACCGTTGAACATCCTCCAATTTTATCTTTTAAAACACCATGAACGGCAATACCAAAGGGCTCGTAAATGGCTCCTATGTCCGGAGGAGTATTTGGAAGTAACTTCCATGCACAAATTTCTGGTATTTTTGCATATTCTGCAAAAACACCATCGGTATGTACTCCTAGTATTTTCATATCCTTACATATATGTTGCTTTCCTGTTCTGCATAACATGCATTTACCACAAGGTATATGCGTTTCTCCGGCTATTAAATCCCCAGTTTTCACCGAAGTTACATTAGAACCCACTTCGACCACTTTTCCGCAAAATTCATGGCCAATGATCATGGGGTTCTTAGCTTTTACATTTTCACACCATTGATTCCAATTATATAGATGGATATCAGTACCGCAAATTGCGGCTTTCTTAACTTTTACCAATACTTCATTTTCTGAAATATTAGGAACAGGCATATCTACTATTTTAATTCCTTTTTCTCGATTCGGTTTAAATGCGGTTTTCATTTTTACCATCCTTTGTAGAGATAAACTTAATTCGTCGCTAAATCTATAGCCATCTTGATCGCTTCTATCATGCTCTCTTCGTTCGCTCTACCCTCACCTGCTTTTCCAAAAGCAACGCCATGATCAACTGAAGTCCTTACTATGGGAAGACCTAAAGTTACATTTACACCACTTACCGAAGACCATTTATTTGTCTCTTTATTATATTTAAATCCCGTAACCTTAAGGGGAATGTGCCCCTGGTCATGATACATTACTACTGCAATATCATATTGCTTCCCGACAACTTTTGAAAAGATGGTATCCGGAGGAATCGGCCCTTCCACATTTATACCCTCTTTTTTGGCCTCATTAATGGCGGGAGATATTTCATTGATTTCTTCATTACCAAATAAACCTTGTTCTCCGGCATGAGGATTTAATCCGGCTACTCCAATTTTTGGATGCTTGATTCCTATATCTTTCAATGCTTTATCCGCCAAACGAATCACCGTTAAAACCCGTTCTTTTTTTACTAAATCACAGGCCTGTCGTAAGGAAACATGTGTTGAAACATGAATAACTCTCATATCCCCATCAGCAAGCATCATAGCATAATCATTAGTATTGGTTTTTTCAGCAAATATTTCCGTGTGTCCAGCATATTGATAACCGGCTGCATTAATGGCTTTTTTATGAATCGGTCCGGTAACCACTGCATCGACTTTGCCTTCTTTGGCCAGTTCTATGGCTTTAAAGATGTATTCAATCGAAGCCTTGCCTGCAGCAGCACTGACCATACCATATTTAAAATCACCCAGTGTGATGTTGCCCAAATCAAAAAGGTCAATTATGCCATACTCCCCTTTGACCTGTTTTATATCTTCAATTACATTTAAACTAACA
>SDBT01012369.1_pt1 | contig 13705 bp, 31 predicted proteins | sample 2277101 | NCBI WGS metagenome assembly SDBT01 (sample SAMN10404973, study PRJNA504765) | marine sediment metagenome | isolation source: marine sediment core GS10_PC15, 103 cmbsf | place: Arctic Ocean: Southern Knipovich Ridge | collected 2010
ACCAAATAGTGAACCTCGCCCAATATAGATATCATATTTTTCTTTTCGCAGATTAACCACTTTCATAGTTCTACATTTCCCTCTCACTACCAAAAAATAATTTGCTGTGGGCAGCTTTTTTATGGGCATCCTCTATATCTTTACATACTTTCCTTACCTGTGCTTCTATATGTTTACGCATTTTGTCACAATAGTGGAATCTATCTGGTTCATATTTTTCACCACAATAAGGACAGTTTTCTTTTGGTTTAAAATCTAATCTAACCACTTTTGCCTCCGCAAATCATTTTTGTGCATACTTTTTACTCGCTAAATTCTTGCAGTGCTTTTTCTGCCAATCGACTAGAGTTAATATCTTTGCTACCAAGTTTTATTTCCACCAACGCTGCTTTTATCAGTGGAGCACCCTTCGAACCTGTAGCAAGGCAAGCACCGCATACTCGCTGGTCATTGCAACCTCTTACATAAGCATCATGTGCAGAATGGTCGCAGTTCTTATGTTTAGGATTCCACCCTCGCCCATCACATTTAGGACACTTCACTTTTACCTCCGTAAATCATTCTTTTCGGAATACTAATTATTTTTCTCCTGTAACTCCTACCTTCCATCTTGATATACTTACCGCCTATCATCTCCCACACACGATCAAAACTTGCCCCTCCCAAGTGTGCCTCTAATCCATCTACATCGAAGTTCGCGGTGATAATCATTGGTAATTTCTCATTGTATCGGTCAGTAATGATAGTAAATAATGTACTCTGAGTGAAGTCTGGCTTGGCACTACGCACCTTGCCAATATCATCAAGAATAAGTAGGTCGCAATACTTCATATCCTTATAAATATCTTCTTTTGTTTCTCTGTACCGCTTCTCTTCCGGCGTATAATTCATAGTAGCCTGAATCTTTGTGAATAAGTCTGGCTCACTAACGAATATTACTCTTGGGCAAAGCTCTCTAATGCCTTGCCATCTATCCAGTATCCGGTGAGCTATGGCACAGACAAGGTGGGTCTTACCTACACCGTTGCCTTTGGGGTTCTCTTCAGTTTTACCACCATAAAGAAATAGCGAATTGTATCCCTTTGGCTTATTATCAACCGGAAAATTCTCTACATAATCCCAACACAGCTTAAATGCTTTATCCTGGTATCCCTTCTCGAAGGTACTGAAGTCCTCGTTCATAAACCTTTGGGGTATGCCTGATTCCTCTCTGCGCTTTCGCCTTGCTCCCATGATACTAGCCTGTTGAGCAGCTTTCTCTTTGGCTACCTCTTCTTCTTTACACTTAGCCGAGCAATCAGGGCACTCCTTATACTTCTTGATAGTGCCATCACCTAAACGGTAAACCTTGAACTCTATGCCCTTCTTACCGCAATCAGGGCAATCTCCATGTTCAGGGTCAAGTCGTTGAAAGTTCCCGAATGCTAATCTTTCTAGCTTTTCGCTCATTTCTCTTCCTTCCCTTCTTTGGCTTTGAGGCTCTCAATTATCCCCTCCAAATCTTTAATCTCTTTTAACAAGGGCTTCTTGGCATCTTCTATCAGGGGTTCAATGAGGGTTTTGACATAATCCGCAAAAGTGTTACCAACATTCCTCCCCAATGGTGTATAGTAGTCAGTATCTATCTCTGCACAGAAATATTTAGCTATCTTCTCCCTCAACTTATCCTTCTGTTCACTCATCACAGACCTCCCTTGATGGACACTTATTAAATGTGGCTTTGTGTGCTGGCATAGCTGTTTCGTTTATAGGAGAGATTACATAACTGAAAGCCCTGGGGAAGCAAGCATTACTCCCCTTGGTTCTTTCCTTCCACCAGAGACAGTCTTGGCATTGTGCTTCATCCCTTTGTTCACTCATCATTCACCCCCTGTTAGTATCTTTAATCCAGTGTTCGATGTTGACGCTTCTTTATCACACCCTTATTAGGCCTCTCAGATTGTAGTTTATTTCCCCCTGTTAGCTTGTCCTTGTTGTGTTTTTCTATACAATCGCTACACCACCAACCTAAAGGCTCTCCATCCCTTGAAACAACTGCGTTCATTGTCTCCCCCCTCTCAAATTGCCTGTTACAGCAACTAGATTGCTCAACCCCAATCGCTTGCATCGTTAGCTCTATTTTAGACACCATCCCCTCCTGTTAGTATCTCTTTGAGTTGGTCGGCTTGCTTATAATATCGTTCTTTCCCATAGTCTGTTCGTGTTTCCCAAGAACCTGTATTCCAATCTATCCCACAGAACATCTCTGCTACTTTCTCCCTATCCCATCTCACGTAACCTATAGCCTTGATTGTATCCTCTAACGCCTCGTAAGCTATACGCACTTCCTCTAGTAGTTCCTGTTCTTTATCTGGCATCATTCCATCTCCTGCATACCCTGTTGATTTCCACTTGGCCTTACCGGTGATTGTCTCTTACTGCCTTTTGCCTTATCCAGCCAGTTCCTTAGAGCTAACTTAGGGTTTTTAATTACCTTGTTTATCCCCTCATAATATAGTTGGCATTTTACCCATTCCTTATCTACGTCAAGATGGTTGTACTCAGCCTTTAGTTCATCCAGGAAAGACTTATCTTCTATTGATGACTTGATACCAGCCATCTTCAGTAGCTTCTTGGGTGGCGGCGGGATGTCTGAATGTCCGTATTTACCTTTAGCCTCTCGGTCCTTCTGCAATCCTTTCTGTTCTCCCTCAAACCCTGGCATCCAGAGACAGTGTGTGCTATCTGCTACATACCTCTCTATCATACCCAGTCCATCCGACCTCTTGACTCCCTGTATAGTTACCAGCATACCCTCTATCTTTTCAACGGACCAGCCACGTCTCGGGCAACACCAACCCATAACCATAACCGGATCGCCCTGCATCCTACCCTCAGCGTCAAGGTGTGGTATCAACATAAGATATAGGAGGAATGTACTATCATCAAGGCTATTAACCTTGGAATCAACAGCTATCTTACGACTTATGAATCTACCTTTTTGATGATATGTTCTCGGTTTTATGTCTGGCATTACTTTTTACCCTTCCTTTACCTGACCCTCAGAAAATTCCTTGCTTTTTCTTTAATACATTCCTTACATTCTGAAACATACTCATTGCATTTAGTCCTTTTATAGAAATTGCCTTCAACCCTGAGAAGTCTTTTGCAACATTGGCAAGTCTTCCACCATTCATTATCAATCCTAAACCATCCATTATGAAACCGCCGATGCTCACTCTTTGTAAGCAGTATTAAGTTATCAGGGTTATTGTTTTGTACATTACCATCCTTGTGATGGACTTCCTCTATCCGAGGGTTTATGTATCTTCCAATAATACCTTCCACAATAACTCGTTGTTCCGGAACTCGCCCAAGCCAATTAGCCGTAGGGTGCTCAGGTTTGTATAATAGCAAGTAGCCCTTTTGGTGTTTTATCTTTTCTAATCTCAATCTCATAATGATATTCTAACTTCTTTTCCCTGGTTGTCCCATTATAAATCCTGTCCAAGTAATCTCATGCCTAACTACCTTCTCTCTCCTTTTCCACTCTCTTATACAATGACAACACAGATTGTGTTCCCTATATTCTGTCAGTAAATGCCAGGGCTCTTCTGCTCCACCGATAAAGATAAGACAACCTGCACACTGCCCCTCTTTTACTCTAGGTATGTATGTCATCCTATGTCTTGCCATTAAGCACCCCGAAACTTATTACCCACACCCACGGATTACTTGACCACCCATAGCCACGCTTGGCATTGAGGGAGTCCCATAGGTTCTCAAACTCGTCTACGTGGTCATCTACAAAACCCTCTGCCTTAACATCCGCAAGGCTCATATCAAGTAACCTCTCCACTCTAATATCAGTAATCTCAAGGGTTATTCGGGAAGCCCATCGGGGCATAAAGATTGATGGCCGCCACCTATTTAATCGCACATTGTAATAGCCATCATAATGGGAATCTACGACACAATTACATAAACGAGTGGTATCATCAGCCTTATACAAAGCTACCCACCCATCCTCTGTAGCTATCAACTTGTGTGTCTCCCTCACCCAGAGTCGGTCGCCTACTTGACCATAGGGGCATTTAATTAGTTTATAAACTCCATCAGTCTCAATATCTGTCGGCCAGAATAAGACAACAGCACCGTGATTGATTCTTTTTAATTCCCAATCATCGGGAGTAATCTTAATAACCCTTCTTGTCTGAGTTTTTCTACCATCAAGGACTAACTTGGGGTGATTACCGGACATTATAATTCCTGTCTCTTTCATTTTAATTTCTCCTCTCTAAACCTCATCAGACTAGCTTTTATCTAGTGACTTGCTGGCTAGCGAATTTCACGCTAGACCCCCGAAGTGTTCCTCTAAGGGGTGCTATATACATCACCAGCAAGTTATCGGTTTTCTTTTCCCTCCTTTCTATTTACTAAGCTAGACCTTCTAGCTCCTGTACCATATTGGTAAATGACACTAACTGTTCCTTGTTCATCCGAGATAACACTTGTTCGAGGCTACCTTTAGTGTCTATCCCCTTGAACTCCGGCTTGCTCTTGATAAAGCTGGTGGCAGTAGTTTCAGACCACTTGATTTTACCCATAGACGATCTTAGCCAGGTCATATCAATAGCCGGTGTTTCTTCTGGTGGCTTTTGCCCTTCGAGTTCCGGTGTTGACTCTGATGGGATCTCAGTTACTTCCGTGACGGTTACAACATCAGTTTTCCCTGGCACCACTTCAGGCTCATCAAACGCTGGTCCGTCAATAGCTTTGATTTCCTCACTAGTGTAAACGCCACCAATAGCATCAGGGGTATATAACCTGGCCCCTTGACTTATGGCTCTTGAAAACAACATAGCCCGTGGGTACTTCATCCACGCGCTATCGGGGTAAATCAGCTTAGCCCGTTTGGCATCCTCCATTGTAAACTGGCTTTCACCTACGTCTACCCACTTGTTGTCCTCAAGCTCTTTGAACATAATCTTGCACACCAAGTCGGTGTGCTCGGTGATGCGGTAATTGTAGTGGCCGGAACGCTTAATGAGTAACGCCATTGTGTTGGCACTGGTGCACAGCTTCCCTTTAATCATGTTTATATTCTGCATGGCATAAACGGGGGGTATGCCCAATTCTTTACCAGCTTGCACCTTAACTATAGCCTGGGATATTGCCGCCACATCTTTGAACATACCACTAGCTACGAACGCCTTTGCCATGCCACTCAATTCCTCAAAGGTTGCCGGCATAGCCCCTTCTGTGATTGTTAATTCTTTTCCTGCCATTATTTCCCCTCCTGTTTTATTTCTTTCTGTAGGTTATAGATTTCCAGACAATGTTTGAACAGCTTGAAGTGCTTGGTGGTATCAGCCACTACCCTCTCCTCAAACCCTTCATTATCATCCCTGCCGATCCTGAGTATCCGGCAAGACTCCACCGCGCCTACGTTCTCAGCTAACAACACTTTGTAAGCAGCTAACTGGTAGAACATCTCTGGGTATATCGCTTTGCCGGTCTTGAAGTCTAGTAGTGTGGGAACACCATCAAGAGTACAGTAACAGTCTATTGTGCCACCATACCCATAATGAGAGGATACTAGTTGAGACTCAGCCGTTATAACTTTAATATCGTGCTGTTTCTCCCACTCCCAGAATGATAGCAAGCAGTTCTCGGCTAGGTCTATCTGGCTCTCTGAATAATCAGTGGTGTCTGTCTCTCCCTTGTGGAAATAATCGAGTATCATTTTATGAGCCAGCGTTCCTATGTCTGCCATCGAGTCTCGATACTTTGAACTGTCTATCCCCTGAAGCCCCAAGTTATTAGCCCACTTGACTAATGCCGGTTTGTTAAGTATCCCCAGAACCGTAGTAACCCCTGGAACCCTAACCCCATCCTCCAGTTTATAGATTGCGTGTGCCCTTGATTTCTTTGGTGCATCTGTTGTTTTCACCATTGCTTTTCCTCCTTTCTTGATAGATTGTACTGCCTTGTGCTGTTAAACCCTCTCTCGTTGATTCTGTTGCTTCCTGTCCCTCCTTCTTATCCTATCCATTCTCCTGAGATGCACGACTCTTGGCGCTTGTTTCCCTCTCTCCCACCTGGAGACTGTCCCTTTATCCACGGCCATCAAGTCAGCAAACTCCTGCTGGTCTAACATTAACTTCTGCCTCAGTTCCTTGATTTCTTCTTTACTCATGTGCCTATTGTATACCTCTTTCTCGCAAAAAGCAAGTCTATTTTATAATAATCCTGCTTGTATCTTTCTTTCTACTGTTACTATGGTGTCATTATGTCCAGAACCATGTGCCACTAACATAATCTCCTCGAGTTTAAAGCCTCTACCTTTGCCAAACCCTTCACTATTCCAGCCAAACGAGATAACTACATTTCCTGTAGATAGTTTCCTCGAGAGAATATCCTTTAACTCTGTCCACCTGCCGCATATTTGCCCATCACGCATTGTAAACTTTCGACCTACATTCTCATACACTCGTTTGCATTGTTCTAAGCTATAAGGTGGGTCAAATAATATGCCTTTAACATTACCATTCAGCCCTCGAGCAAAGTCTGTTGCCTCTAAGTGTGACATAACTTTTCGGTCTGGGTCTATGTCATTAGTAAATTCAGCAGGGCTATTCTCACCAGCGAACGGGTCAACCCATCCTTTACCATCACCTACATATTTAGCCAACAACTCGGCAATAGGCTTAATAGTGAATGTCCACTTCGACGGCATACTCCAAACTCTATTTATTATCATTATACCCCCATCTTTAATTGCTCTGGCTGTAGTATTACCCGAGATGCTCTAAGGAAATCTCTTCGTTCTCTGATATAGCATTATCCTGCCATATTTGCTGATCGGTGCCGGCCTGGGTGCTCGATAGACTATCGCCTTATGCCTTATTACCGTGTTTGCTTTTCCCTCAATTATGTAAGTGTCTGTCATCGTTTTACCTCCTTATTTACTGGCTTCAAGGCTGGCGAGTGTGTTAGTGATTACTTCTCGTTATTCCAGCCCTGTAGTTAGTATGCAAGGCTTTGGTTAGCCCGGTTAGCTATGCCTCATAATGTCACCTCCCTTTATTAGCTTTCTCTCTCCAATCATCCGGTAGGTGGTTGTGCATGAAGTACGCGTACAACTTCAATGCCCGTAAGTTTATATCATCAGCCCTGAAACACGCCTCGCAAAAGTTATCATTGACTATGGCAGTCAAGAAGCTGCCGAGTGGGTATCCCTCAAAGTACCACTTCTGGATATGCTCTAGGCACATCGCCACGTGGTATATATCCTCCGTAGTTAGTGTTATATCCCCTTTGTTCCTCTTTACCCATTCCCTAATTTCAGTCTGGTTCACTGTATTGCCTCCTTTCCTTTGGTGGTATTTATCTAGTCTGGTCTATTGCTCAGGCTTTTCCAGTATCCCCTGGCATTCGTTGCTACTCTAGCATCCTCCTTCATTTGGGCGATCTTGCGCTGGTCCCTTATCTCTGCCCGGACCGCCCAATAAATCCCGATTAAGGTTAGAGCTGCCAGCCCGATTATAGTTGCTATCATTTTCCCTCCGATTTAGACTTCAATTTAATGATTCGTGTAGCAATTCGTGCCAGTTCCCTATTAACTGCATCGCTATTCCTATCTTCCTTTTTAACCCACACGGCAAACTCTAGTATAGCCACTAACTCCTCCTCCATATCACCTGTAGCCAGGAACTTATCAATGTGCTCAGGGTGTACGATGGCTACAATCGCCCCATCATCATCAAGGATATAAACCCACTTGTGCCTGACTGTTTCCCCTCTAACATACTTCATTTAGATTCTTCCTCCCTATATTCTGTTCTGATTAACTTCACTTGAGGCTTGTACCATGGTGCTAGTGTATCCTGTAGGTGCTTAACCATATCTCCTGGTTCGTGATTCCATCCTGGTACGAGGTCAAGTAGGATTTTAACTTCTATTACTGACTGTTTCCTTTTCATTTCAATCCCTCCTTTATATTTAACATATCCGTTACCGCCCACCAGAGTCGATGAAGAACTGATGAGCGATTGCCGAATGCCTATTGTATACCCTTTTTACTATAATTGCAAGTGTTTCTTTACATAATACGAAATATATTTTTAACTGCCTATTTCGAGACTAACTCACCCAATACTTGACTTTTGAGTATAAGTGCCCTATAATTAAACTGGTGACACTGATTCACCTCCTTTCTTAATCCGGGGCCGGTGTCGACTGCCAGCCCCGGAGAGAAACTAAATTAAGTAATTAAGAAGGATTATTCGGGAAGGATTATTCGGAATGAAGGTTATCATACAAAGCAGCTTCGTGTTTCTCTACCGCTTCGGGGTGAGTATTTCTAAACAACTCCGCTTTATCTTCTGCTATATCTTCGTCAGTGTAGTCGTAGCCTTCCATGTTAACAGAACCAAGCCCGTCACCGGGATCAGAACGGGGCTCCTCACGAAATGCCCTGGCTTTTTCTGCTTGGCTCTTCCTTTGCTTTGGAACTACTCCCTTTTTAGTGGTAGGGGATTGATACCTGAACCAATTAAGAATGACAATCTCGTTACCGTTTCGTGTAATGCGAGCAGTGTTCTCAAGTATAGCCAGGACTTCCTCAAGTGTTTTTCTAAGGCATCCGAGCTGGCTAACAATAAACTGAATGGGGTAATCGATTATGCCGTCTTTATCTAAGTCTCCGGCCATGAGCAATAATTCATACCAGATAGCGCGCTTTGAAAGTGGTAAGTCAAAGTGTAAATTACCCCTTAGACACTTCGATGGATACATCTTTATCCACTGCATTACTTACCTCCTTAAAGACATCTGCCATCGAAATTATGGCTTGCTGCACGATTCGAGACTTGCTGCCGCCAAGGGTTTTAGACAACTTTTCCAACTGTCCATAGACAGCGGGCGACATACTAACCATGATCTTTACCGCTTTATCTCTATCATTTGTCACTATATTTATCATCTCCTTTATCGTTTTTATGAAAGTCTCTTAACATCCGTTGAAACAATTATCGATTTGGGGGTCCAGTCAGACACTGCTTTTAACATACTAATTTCTAATGATTACTACTTCACCTCCTTTTCTAGTTTCTGTATTCATATCTATAATATGTCACTACTAACCATTATAGGGAAACCTAACTCAGTTGTCAAGTAGTGTCTATAATGGGTATAGTATAATTAGTGAATAAGGTTATAATCCTCAACCTTACCAGACATAGACTAGACAAGAGTAGACATAGACTAGACAAGAGTAGACGGGAATATGGCAACTAATAATAAAAATAAAATTAGACCACTAACACCTAAACAGGAAAACTTTGCATTAAACCTCTTTAAAGGACTAAGCCAGAGAGAGTCTTGGATTGAAGCCGGTTATTCTCATGGCTACTCTTTAGCCAGGGTTGATAGTAACGCTTGTGACATGGTTCACACTATGAAGATTCAATGTAGACTTCAGGAACTGCAAGAAGAGGCCAAGGATCACACTATTGCAGATGTAAGAGAACGTAAGCAGCGACTCACAGTCTTTACAAGAGAGACAATCGAGGGAAAGTTTGGTATTAGCAGGCAGTCTAACATAACAGCCATTGCCGAGCTCAATAGAATGGATCATGTATATGATGAGAGGCCACTAGTCCAGGACAACCGGACTTATAACGTGTTAATCACTGATGGGGGAGACGAAGCGCGGGACCGGTTCAATAAGCTGCTGGCCGGTAAGAGGCCTGAAGTAATAGATAGTGAAGAAACAAAGGAGAGGAAGAATAGAAATGGAAAAGTTACTTGAAGCACTTAAATATCAAGACCTTGAGATGCTACGGAATAAGGCAGTTGAGCTAAAACGGACAGATGGTGAAGGATGGGCGATAGGAGAGATGATAGAGGTCGCTTGTAACTTACTTGAAGCTACTGGGGGTGTAAGGTGAAGAGATGAGTAAGCAAGAAGAGGTACAACCAGAATATCACGAGCACCCTTTCTTTAATGGACAGAGGCACAGTGCAGTTTGGGTAAAGACATGGGCTAGTACGGGTACAAATGATATAGAACCACCCAATGATGCTCCTGTTTCATGTGCTGTTTGTGGGAGGTGTCCTAATGCCAACTAGAGAAGAGATAAGGGCAGGGTTAAAAGATACACTTCGGAGAGTTATAGCCAATACATTAGCTGATGGGTATAATGACCTAGATAGTATAGTTACTGAAATCCAAGAGTTTGAACATTCTCAGGGTTTAGCATTCGTGTATGATATTCAAGCCCCCGCATTTGGTAAGCAGTGGGCAAAGTTTGAACCATTGATCGAGGTTAAGCAATGATATACTTCGAGAAAGACCAGACAGGGGTAGTAATGCCCTTACTTGAGCTAATCCCTTCACGAAGGCATAACGGGGGTTCTACTGCCTGCTCAGACGTTCTCAGCATGGGTAGGTGGGTGTTCTATGATGGTAAACAGCAGGAGTGGATGCTTTGGGCATTATTACATCGGAATTAAAGGAGGAATGATAAAGTTCTATAAATGGGGAGGTGGGCCATGCCCCTACTCATGGTCTTTTGGTTGGCTTTGTGGAAGAGATGGTGACTTGGTGTGCGTTAAAAGAAACACTACTAGCACTGGTTCTAATAACTATGCACTTAGTCCCGTCTGCTCAAATAGGTTACTAGCTTTCATTGCATTCATACTCAGTGCTATACTCGTGAGAATTGACCAAAACCTATGGATTGGCAAGGAATAGCCAATCCAGTAGCAAAGGGGATAAATAATGACAGCAGCAGTAAGAACCATATTAGACTCAGAGGAGTTAAAAGAAGAGTTAGCACAGTGTCTCTTCAGGTGCTTCCGTACCGGTGAGTGGTGCGTATCGAGTGAGCAGCAGTATTTCAGGACTAACGCTTATATAGCGCTTGCTCAGTTAGAGAGGCTGGGTGTACTGGTTAAACTAGAAGGAATAAAGGAGTCGAAATGATACGATTAACTGATGAAGAGATACAAGCGGCCGCTGCTAAATATGCTTCGGTCTTTGAAATTAATGGTAAGATATTATCTAAGGTAGAAATCCTACAAAGGCAACACGCCAGGTTAAGAGCCCCGGTTGAAACCCAGTTAAAGAGGGTGGTGGAGTGGTTGCCATCTAAGTTTAGGCGAGAGGTTATTCCATCAGGGAGCAAGGTATATTCTCAAGATGTTGTTGAATTACTACAAAGGCTAAACTCTACTTACTATATGCTTCCCAAGGCGGACTGGCAATCACTAATAGACGAAATAAAGGAGGGAAACGATGAGTTATAGACCTGAAGGATGGGAAGGTAAAGCATGGGAGCAAGTAGACCGTGCCCTTGATACCACAACAACATATAGTGAGGATGTTGAGAATGCCTTTGAAGCAGGAGCCGATGCAATGCTTGAGGGGCTGAGGAAAGGTGGCTATATTATTGGTGAGTCCATAAAAAACAATGGAGCAACTGGTTTTCAAGGGCTGAATCCTAAGGGTAGGTGGTACTGTATCCCAGAGGATACTGATAAAAAGGAGGGGAAATAAATGGCACATCACCAGGGACCTACGGAGCACTGGAATTGTACCAGTTGCAAAGAAGATCAAGGTAGACATGGAATGAGGTTGAAGTATGGTGGCGGCGTATTCTGTCCACGTTGTTATAACGAGATTCATCATCGTGGCCGAGGTTTCAGTGGGGGATTACATGATATATGGGGATTCTTTGGTAGAACCTTTCGCTGGTTAGTTGACCTTGTTACCAAGCCATTGCGCAGTAAGGTAAAGAAAGTTACATACGATAGCGTTATAAGAACTAAAGCCAGGGTAGCAAAGGAAAGAGTAAGGGCTATCCCTATTAACCCGGCTACAATGAGTCCGCAGAAACATTAAGGAGGAGATTTGAACCAAAGAACAGCTAAGAAACTAAGGAAAATTGCTAAAGAATTTACACAGAAGAATGGAGAACAATATCTAAAAGAGATACTAGCTTATTCTTTCAAGGCTAGATTAAGATATGCTTGGTTTGTTGTAACCCATAGTAACAATGAACAGAAGGCGAAGGATAAGATTTGGAAGCAGAGAAGAAAGGTGAATGAGAAATAGTTTTAAGACTCCGCTTATAGTTGAGGTAATGCCCGGTGGCAAGAGGTTTAAGTTACACTTTGCTTTTACTTACCTATGGCATTATAAAAACGGCAGCACTTTGAACCCGATATTGAAAATAAAGATTGTCGTGCCGGCAGGTTTCGTCACTGACTTTGCTTCTATCCCTCAACCATTTCACTGGTTTATATCAAAGCTGGGTCGCTACAATAAAGCTGGGGTTTTGCATGATTGGCTTTATCAGTATGGGCACTCAATTAGTCGCAAGATGGCCGACCAGTGCTTCCTTGATGCCATGACCGAACTAGACGTATCCAAGTGGAAGCGAACAATCATGTATTGGTCTGTCAGGATATGTGGCAAGATGGCTTGGAGAGACAGAGAATGACCGTAGCGACAGAGCCTAAGTTAATAATTACCAAGACCTTTAATCAGATAGTTGAGACTTTTCAGGATGGTTACAGGCGCCTATTCTTAGATGGTGGGACAACGAGCAGCAAGTGTCTAGGTAAGGGTACTCGTATTGTGATGGCTGACTTAACTCTCAAAGTAGTTGAGGATGTTATAGTCGGCGATAAGTTAATGGGTATTGATGGTAAGCCTCGAGTAGTGTTAAAACTGTATCAAGGGCAAGATAAACTATACAAGATTAAGCAAGCACGTGGGATTGATTATATTGTCTCCAGCAATCATATCCTATCATTAAGGGAAAACTGGAAAGAGATACGTGATTGTGTAAGAATAGACCCTGCTTTAGGTAAAGGAAGGCAGAAGAGGCGATATGTTAGAAATGACCACACTTACGAAGTAACTAATATTCCGTTACCTGAATATATGGAGAAAAGTCTGAAATGGAAGCGAAGGCACAAAGGGTGGAAGCTAGCAGGGGTGGAACTGGCATATCGTAAGGTAAGTATAGAGCCTTACTTTGTGGGAATGTGGTTAGGTGATGGCACGAGAGCTAATACTAATATAACTAATTCTGATAGAGAGGTTATAGACTATCTGAAGTGGTTTGCGGTAAGAAATTATTTAATCTATCACAAAATAAAGCATGATAAGTATGGACATTCTTTAGTCAGGACTACAGAAAGTAGAAAGAATCCACTGCGAGAAGCATTACGAGATTACAGGATATTTGAAGATAAGCGTATACCAAAAGAGTATTTGAATAATAGTCGACAAGTTAGACTTGAACTTCTCGCAGGTTTAATTGACTCAGATGGATACAATACACGAAGAAACACATTAGCTATAACGCAGGTAAGGGAAGAACTAGCTAGAGATATATTGCTATTAGTGAGGTCTCTCGGTTTTTATGCTACATTTAATACTTATGTGGCTAAGATGAAACGGAGGGATGGTACAATCTACGAGACTGATAGTTATAGGGTAGAGTTTGTTGGTGATAATATAGGCAGTATTCCTGTTAAGTTGGAGAGGAAGAAGGTGAGTAATAAACCACTGCCTCGTAGATATGTTTCAAGTATTGAAGTTGAACCTGCTGGTTTTGGCGCTTACTATGGTTTTGAAATAGATGGAGACCACCTGTTTTTACTTGAGGATTTTACTGTTACGCATAATACCTACTCAACTATGCAATTC
>SDBT01012370.1_pt1 | contig 13704 bp, 10 predicted proteins | sample 2277101 | NCBI WGS metagenome assembly SDBT01 (sample SAMN10404973, study PRJNA504765) | marine sediment metagenome | isolation source: marine sediment core GS10_PC15, 103 cmbsf | place: Arctic Ocean: Southern Knipovich Ridge | collected 2010
AACCAGAAACGCAACCGCAACAGACCATCGATTTGTTTTCATCTTCGTTTCCCTTCCTTGGTTTTTTGAGAACTATAATACAAGTATAACACAGATTATACTGTGCGTCAATATATGCTCCCCGGGTAGGACTCGAACTCCGCAAGAATTTACAGAATTTTAATTCAATTTCTTCTTCGGAGTAACCCAGAAACCCATGTATTTACCAAACATGAGTCTTGTTTGGGCATCAATGCCAGGCATGGCACCAAATAGAATGATGGTTATATAGAAAAGTATCCACTGACCCACCATCTCAATATATTTGAGACGACTGAAGCCCTTGGGCCGTGGAGGTAATATCAGAATGCTGAGAAAGACAGACGTGAAAAGGCCTACCATCGCCAATTTCATGATCCATCCAGTTAAATACGGAAGGTTTAGAGACATTACTGATGTCCTGAACTCTATCCCTCCTACTATCGCAGGTAACCATCCCAAGAAGAAGATAATAAAAGCGTTGGTTGCCCAAGAATGGAAACCTTCAATAAGGGCAAATCCGTAGCTCCACTTCTTCGCTTTTGGTACAAGTTTGTTTTTGTAAAAACCAAATAAGAAATAGGGGATATTCTCTACTCCGTAACCCCATCTTCTTTGCTGTTTGTAGATCACCTTTCCTGTTTTCATCAAAGAGTCTGATGCGGGAGCGTCCATTGAAACCGGATAATACAAGGGAGTTACCCTGTAGTCTCCGTCATATTTCAAGAAACACTGCCAGAAGATCCTGGAATCTTCGTTCACCATGTTGACCTGCCAGAAACCGACATCAACCAAGGCCTTAAATGGGATGGAGTGACTAGAGAAGCTAACCAATCGCTCCTGCCTCTCCTGTTGAAGTGTGTGCCAGAAGGTACCCGACAAGGCTACGACCCTCGATACGGAAGGAGCCTGCCAAATATTGTTCAAATACAAAGGAATCGGCTGATATGAAGTCCTTAATCTATTTGGAGTATTAAGGAATTTGTGGGTTAAAATCCCAAAGTATTCTTTATATACAATCGTGTCTATATCAAAATTGGAGACCAGAATATCCTCGTAAGAGATCCCCCATCTATCGATCTCTTCTTTGATCTTTCTTCCTGCATGAGCGGTATTGGATCCCTTCCCCGGCATTTCCCCGAGCACATCTGCAGGATGGACCGTGACCATAAATTTAAAAAACTTATCTTTATATTTCTCTTCAACAATCCTTGCTATCTCCTCAGATCCTTCTGCTCGTCCTTCTGCTGCAAGAACAACGATCATCTTATCTTTTGGATAATTAGTTTCAACCAAGCTCTTTACGGCACCTTCAACAATGTCTACACCTTCTTTGTAGAAAGGTAAAAGAACCAGGTGATATACATCTTGCCAGCCATCTTGCTGCTTGAGTTTCTCAAGCCACTCAATCTTCATATTCTTTCTCATTTTAGAAAACGAAGATCTCAGGTGGATAGATAAGAAAATAGTTTTTAGGAGCCAATATACGTCGAAAAGGATTATGAAAATAGCTGCTGCAGTAGGAACTATGAAAGACAGGGAGATTATTATAATCAAAGTGGCCCAAGCTAAAAGCCCTGGCATTATTTCCAGCGCCCTATACAGTCTTCTCTCTTTAGGATTCTCTAGGTCGGAAGCCCTTCCTATTTTGAGGTAATATTTATCCTCCATGCAGGTAACAGTATGCAATAAAATAGTAATTTGGTCAAATAAAAGGACCGCCTTTGGGGGCGGTCAAAATATTTTCGGTACTACTTTTTCTTCAAGTTCCTCTACATCATAACTTACTTTATTGCCATCCTTATAGCAGCTAATTACCTTTACGGACAAAGCGAGATTCCCCGTCTTCTTCTTCCTTGTTCTCCTGTAAGCTATCGGGATGATTCCCAGTCTCCTCATCTCGCTCACTTCAGGGTCTTCATCTTCAATCTTCTCTTCGGCAGTTTCGGTAATTTCCAGGTGAACTGGATTTTGCCAAATCTTCAGAAGAACCTCCAGGTTTTCCTCATATTTCTCCAAATCAAGATCGATATAATCCCATTCATGTACCAGGTACAATTCTTTTGCGTTCATATAGTTGCCATCCTTGACCATGATGATCGGGCTCCAGCAGTTGGCCATCATTCTCTCAAGCTTATTTTTAATCTTTTGGGATTCTCTGCCTGCGACTACCCAGACATTTTCTTCATCATCAAGTTCATAGTTGAAAAAATTCAGCTTTACCACCAATTCAGTCGTCATGAACTCTCTAAAAAATGCTATGTCATTGTATTTTTCTCTAACCTGGAACATCTTCTCTCTACCCTTCATGATCTGGAAAGGAAGGTGCTCTGTTTGTTTTGCGTATTCCCAGAAGGATTTGGGGATAGGTATAAAGGGAGTTGTAAATTTACCTGCTTCAATTTCTTGACGAGCCATCTTTATCATCCGGTGGAACCTTAGATACCAAGTGGCATCCTCTTCTGCCGCATCCGCTCTAACTTTTTCAACGTTATTTTTCGCTGCCCTCACTCTTTTTTTAACATCCACGACCATCGTTTCATACTTTCGAGTCAGTTTATAGGCCTCGAAATAGTAATATGCGAAGTTCACGAATTGTTTTTTGGAATATGCTTCGGGAGGGAAATCAACCCGTTGCTCCACTATGCATTTTTCCAAGAGATGTACAGCTCCCCAGCCATCCTTAATCTTTTCGGGATCACCGGAATGCATTTCGTACAAATATTTGAAGACCACAAATTCGTCCCATCGATCTATAATTTCTGTGATCTCACAATTATCATAGATCGGTCCGTGTCTTGCAGTATCCCATCTGTATTCGATATTTTCCCAGATTACTTTGCCTATTTTGTATGGGTTGAATCCAGGACTTCCCAATGTTCCGGCATTACGCTTAGCGAAGGCCGAGAGTTCACTTGAATCAATTAATCCCATCGTGTTGGTTAAAAGTGAGTGCCAATATGCAGCCCACCCTTCATTCATAACATGGGTTTGCCCTTGAGGGTACAAATACAAGAGCCATTTCCTGAAGAACCAGATAATCTCTCTCTGCCAATCCTCTAGAGGAGCATATCTAGCCAAAAAACCAAGAACGTCTTGAGTGGGTCTTTCGGGAATACGTATCTTGAGCCTAATAAGACGATCTTCCGCCTCTTCTGTATCGATACGCCCCTGATCTTTCTCTAGGCTCTCAGATGGATTAAGGAATTCGTCCATATAACCCTTATACCCCTCCTTAGGTACTATTCGTCCAGGCCTTCGGCGTTCTTTTTTATCAGGATCACCCGGCTTTACTCTTTGGAGCTTCTTGGGCATATTGGGAGGTTCTATAAGCTTTCCAAGTTTGAAGATATCAGTAATGAAATCTTCAACTTTTTCCTCCCCGTGCTGCTCTTTCATTCCTTCAATCTTTACCGCTTTATCAGCCAGCCATCTTACCATCTTGCGATCAGTGTTTTTGAAGTATACGTTATTAAAGAAGAAGTCGACGTGAGCAAATACGTGAGCTATCACCAGCTTCTGGTCAGCCATTACATTGGAATTTAGAAGATAGGCGTAGCCGGGATCATGGTTGATCACCATTTCAAATATCCTTGCCATTCCATGTTGGAACTTCTTGCTCATATGCTCAAAGTCCTGACCATACAGAAAATGTTGAATATTGGTCGGCATCCCCACAAAGGCTGCTGCCTCGTGGATTTGGTCCATATCTACCATCTCGAATATAACTGACGGGAAGGTTAAGCCATGAAATTTAGCTTTCTCTCCCGCCCTATATTTAACGATCTTCAAGTCTGTTGGAAATTTCAATGACCTATCTCCTCTTTTTCTTCACCAAGATTCTTTTTTCCAAAAAATTTCTGAAAAACCCTTATCGCTTCGGATTCAGCTTCCATCTCTGTCCAAACTACCCTTCTGTTACTCTTAAAACCTAGCTTGAGATCATTCAGAAACTCTCCTCTACCCCAGCTACTTGGAGTCTGACAATATGAATATTGGTTCACTGCGGGAAGAATAGTTTTCTCCAGCATCCTGAAACACAATGCAGTATCATCAATCCCCCAGTTATCTCCGTCTGAGAAATATATCGGGTATATATTCCAGAGATTAGGATTATATCTTTTTTCAATTACCTTGATTAGTGCCTCATGGACACTGGATATTTTTGTTCCTCCTCCACTTGATATGGAGAGAAACTCGTCTTGATCCTTAACCTCTCCCGCTTCAGAGTCATGAACCAGATAGGCTGTCTCGAGCTGTTTATAGTTTCCTCTGAGCCAAACTTCGGTCATGAAACATACGATTGAGATCAGATCACGTACCTTTTCATCCATCGATCCGGAAATATCACGCATAAATATCAGAACGGCATTGAATTGAGCTTCCTCGATCATCTTTATGCCGCGATATCTGCGATCTCTTCTGGTCGGGAAGGGAACTATCCCAGGTTCAAATTCGCCGGAGGCAATACTTCTTTTGAGGGCCTGTTTAAAGGTTCTCCTTTTCAGTAAAAGAGACTCTGGTCCCATCTTGCGTACCGTGCGAAATTTCGCAACTTCTTCTGGAATCTTACTCTTCCCCTTAGGTTTGATGTTGGGCAAATGTGACTGAAGAAGTTTGAAGAACTCGGGTTCATCAAATTCAATCGGAATGTGATCACCTGTTCCATCTCCGGCTTCGCCACTTCCTGGTTCTTGATCTCCTGGACCTAAAACTTCACCTTCTTGAGCATCCCCTTGACCAACCCCGCCCTTCTCTTTGTCATAGCGGAAAAAGTCCTTCACATCGATTCTGGGGAATTTTATCTTAATGGCCTTCCGTCCACCCTTCTTGGGGCCAATAATAACGTTATCGGGCTTTAGATACTTATGAAGCGCTCTCTTGATCTTTCCTTTAACGATATCGAGGTATCGTCGACGACTGGGATCAATTCTTCTCATGACAAACCTCCTAGAAAAAAAGGAGGGCAGAAAATCTGCCCTTACTTATCTTCACTCTTCTCACCACGAGCAAAAAGAGATCCGATGTGGTCAAGAACATCTTGAGCCGCTCGTGGATGATAGCCAGACTTTTCTACCAAATACTGCCTGGCAGCATTAAGTTTCCTGCTTGATTCATCATCAACATCCGAACTCATCGTCGAGCTCCACTTGATGCTATGTTTTGCATCTTCAAACAGCTTATCTTGAAGCGCCCTATACAGATCCTCATCAGAGGAAACATCGAAGTTTTTGCCATCAATTACCCTAGCAGCAATGTTGTTCATCACCGAAGATCGAAAATCTTTCTTATTGCTCTCGGAAACATTAGCTTTCTCTTCGATGCTACGCATCAATTCCTCATCCGGATTTTCGTCTTGTTCGGTATATTTATTGCGCACCTTTCCGCCTTCTCCAAAAGCTTTAACATTCTGGATATATTTATTCCATAATACCCTGATAGCCTCTGCATCATGAATAATGGCTTCACGAACATCCTTTTTTAGTCTTCGCTCAAGTTCATCCTGCGTAATAAGGACAATATGCTCCATAAAGTTTTCTATTTCGGATTCGAGTAAAAGCGGACTGTTTATCAGCTGCCTCTTTATTTCTTTAAGTAACATGAATCCACTCACTTGCCTTTCTTTATGGGCATTCTCAGAAGCCAAGACGTTGCCGATACAGTCAAGAACGAATCGAGGCGAAACACCGTGCATCCCTTCTTCTTTGGCCAATCGAGCCATTTCTTTTACCGCATCTTCGTTATATCCCCCAACAGTTTCTCCGCTATAGAGACGCATCTTTGTTAACAGCTGAAGGCTATCAAACCCCTTGGTACCTGGCTCAAGACGAGTAAGTACACCAAATGCTGAACCAATTTCTATAGTATGCGGGGAAATAAAGATATGCCCTTTTTTTTCTTTCTCCTCAGAAAATTTCCGAGCAACTTTTACGCCTTCTTTCACGGAGATATCCAAATCACGTTCATGAATGGCAATCTCGTGTTTGAGAGACAAGTTGTATGGAATATCGATCTTGACGGTTCTATCCCTCAGAGCCTTCATGTACTCATTCTCTTTGAGACGCTTGTATTCCTCATGATTGGTGTGGCCAATATAAAAAAGGTCAAGGTCAATCAAGCCAAATCCTTTGGATTTCACGTTACCCTCTTGTGTAGCACCTAGAAGATCATACAAGAAAGCAGTTCCCAGCTTCAGTATCTCGATAAACTCAAGCATCCCTCCGTTTGCGGCGTAAAACTCGCCGTAACGATAGTCGAAAGCTCGAGGATCATTCTGAGATCCGAATAGAGAAAGCTTCCTGTAGTCAATATCGCCTGTTAACTCTGTTGAGTCTTGGTCTTTCTCATCACGAGGCTGAAATGTGCCAATGCCAATCCTGTCTTTTTCACTAAATATAACTCGCGTAACACGGACATGCTCTTCGATAGCTTTCCGCATATCACCGTCATATCTTTCCGTGAATTTTCTCAACAGGAATCTGTTCAACGGATTAGAACTGCCCTGGATATATAGATTCGGGCAAACCAGTTTGAGCATTTCCTCTCGTATGCCGTCTTCCTCGGGAAGCAGCCTCAGAGGTTCATCATTTAGAGGACAAGGTAGAAATTCTTCTCCACCGAGAAGTTCGAGAGCTTCACTGTCATCCTTATCCGCTACCCAACCTATGGTATATTTTGCACCTTCATCGCTTCGGCTATATAACTCCAGGCCTTTTTTCAAAAGCCTGCAGATGGTGCTTTTGGCACTGCCGACAGGCCCATGGAGCAAGAAGATTCTCTTGGCTTGCCCATAGTTGAATGCGGCAGCCCTGACATTGCTCATAAGATCCATCAGGGGTCTTTCAATACCCATGATTCGATCTCCTGGACTAAATTCGGCGTCGAAGAAATTGTAATGAGTTATCTCTTCTTTTAAAGAGGTGAACTTTCGAGTTCCGTAACCCAATACCATGTCATAGATTCTTCTTCTGGCGTTTCGAGTAACGCGAGGGTCTTTTCCCACCATCTTTAGATAATCCCAAAAAGTTATGCTCTCCATCCTACTTCGATGGATATCAGTCCTTCGAGTTAGGACATCCTTAAGAGGCTTCAGTTGAGATTGGTGTTCCTGATTTACCATTCTTCCTCCCTTTCAATGTCAAAAAACAGTAGATGAAATCTACACTGAAAAGATGAACATGTCAAACAAAAGAAGAGGGTTGAGATTTTTAGATTTCAAAGCTATATCTAGTGACAAAAGCTTTTCATATAGCTTCCTGAGTCTTTCGGCATCGAATCTATGTAGCGCGGGTACTGATTTTTTAACTACGAAAGGGTGAATTCCGGCCTTTGATGCTATTTGTGGAACCGGAATCCCTCTATCCATAAGATCTTTTATTATTATCAAATTCCTGAATTGAGCTACCACTACGGCAAGCATACTGGTCACTATTGTCCTGTCGGTTGTTTCATTTAAAAAGCTTTCCAATACGGTAAGTGCTCTGTCTTTGTTATTAGCCAATATCGCATCGGTAAGTGCAAAAACATTTTGTTCCATGTCAGGTATGACAAGCTGATCAATATCTTTCTCATCTACAATACCCTGACCTCTAAAGGATGCCAGCTTATCTATCTCCCCCGCTAAACGCAAAATGTCTCCGTTTGTATATATAACCAATCGATTTAGAGCGCCCTTCTCTATCCCCACTCCTCTATCGGTAAATTCTTTTTCGGCCCAAGCTTCTAATTTACGTCCCTTGGGCGACGTAAATTCTTTTTGTTTCACATTCCTGTCTTTGAGTAAAAAGGAGGCGGATTTGAGTTCAGCTCCATTGAGTCTTTCCCAGACCACAAGGAAGACATCCCCGTTTTCTATTAGCTTGTTCTGCTCTATCAGATCCTTGAAGTCATCTATTCTCTTGGAAGTAAAAACTTCTTTTATAACGATCAGTTTTTTCTCTACGAACAACGGCATCGTTTGGATAGCTGACCTCAGCTTGTCCCAATCGTCACCATCATCAAGATTGAACTCAAAAAAATTAACACTCTCCTTGTGTTTTTCTTTGTACTTGGCAACTATTTCTTCTAAATTCTTTCTTGAGCCATATGTATTGTCTCCGTATAGGAATATGATCATGTCGTTATCTCAACCCAGATGCTGCCGGGTTTAAACGGGATTTCTTCCCCGTTTGGGTTATAGAATTTTAAGGGTGCGGCTTCTGTCTCTTTCACCCATTCTCCTTTGATCTCTTCTCCGTTTTGATAGATTGTGACGTTCCCTCTCCCAATCAGATCTACATCAAAATATTCGATACCGTTAGGGGTCCCTGTGGATTCCATTACAACTACTACATCAGCTCTTACTTGTCTATTGTTAGCTTTATCAATCTCCGGTACTCCCGCCCTGAACCTATCATATGTATTAGTTTCTTCAACATAGAACCACTCTACGTTGTATGGCGGTTCATATGCTCTCACTACCCTTCTCTCATCTCCTATTTGTCTTTTACCCTTTAAATGAGGGTAGCCTTCGAAGCTAGTCGTCATCTCGTAACCCAATTCAACTGATTTATCATACAGCAAATCATAACTCGTAAAACCATCGTGCGGCTGTCTCACTCCTCTTTTTCTATAAAACACCGTTCCGTCATAAATCAAAGCATTGATGTTGTCTATTACCCCATTATTCAACTTCGTCAAGGCCTCTTGTTCTCCTCCCCAGTGAGCATAGATTGCATCTAGCCCCATGGCTAAACCGATAAAACTGTCTCGAGCAGATCGGATAGACCCGATCTCCTCTGGCTTATTGCATTGATAGACGGCCATTAGCCTGGTTATCCCCCCTGGTGTAACGGGCATTTCAAAAACCATCTCGGCATTATCGATACCGGTTAAGGGACGGGCGGCAGGATCACTGGTAAGCATTACTGCTATGGGACGCTGGTTATAGTTTTGGCAAACGATCCCGGCAAGGGTACTTTGCGGCAGCTCTCTGTCTGGACGAGGTGCTAACTCAATTATTTTAGAACCCAAATAAGGAACGCTGACCGTAACGATTACTATAAATGTAGCCACACCAAAAAACACTCGGTATTTTTTGATATATTCCCAGATGGCTTCAAAACGATGCCATCTGCCTAACCTTGCTATTTTAAACCCTTTCATGTTACTTTTGGTGTTTGTTGCAAAAATGAGCTGACCTGCCGCCAATCTTCATTCTTTTGATTGTACCTCCGTCTTTCTTGGAACACTTTTCTCCTGTCCGATGATATGCCTTGGCTATGTTTTGATAGCTCCCCTTGTCTCCCGTTAGGTCTCTGTAATCATCAATACTTGTTCCTCTGTGTTTCATGCCTTTTTTCAAAACGGAAATAATTGATTTATATAAATTTTTTAGCTCCTTTTCTTCTAAATCACTGGCTGCTCTAAAGGGATGAATTCCCGCATACCACAATATCTCATCGCTATATATATTACCTATACCAACAATGAAGGTGGGGTCCATAAGCAAAGGCTTTATTTTCCCTTTCTTTTTAGAGACAAGCTCCTTAAATTTCTTAAATGTGAAACCTCTGTCTAGGGGCTCCGGCCCTAGTACTTTGAGCTCCTTCACATTCTCTAGATTCTTTGTATCGTGCAGTGCAATTGTCCCGAATCTCCTTAGATCGGAAAAGGCCAGCATCTTCCCATTGCTCAAGAAAAAGATATGCCTAATAAATCTGTTTTTGGGATCATCGGCAACATGTTTCGGTGAAACACCAATCCATTTGCCCCTCTTCTCTTCCTCCCATTTTCCATACAAGAGGTGTCCCGACATCCTCTGGTGCATCAAAATAGATTTACCGCCGGATAGATCTAAAATAATGAATTTGGCTCTTCGTCTGGCTTTAACGAATTTTCTGTCGACTACGTCCTTTTTAAATTTTTCAAAAGAACCTGATTTGAAGGCCTTCTTCCAGTCAGTCCAAACATCAGTCACCCTAAAACCTTTGATGGTTCGGTTCATATCATTAACGGTTGTTTGTACTTCTGGTAATTCCGGCATATTAAAATCCAACTTTTTCCATGGTAGCCCAGTCGTCCCCTTCCTTTGCCTCGACTATGACAGGAACTTTAAGCTTATACACGGATTCCATTATTTTCTTTATTTCCTTGGTTATTCCTTCTCCTTGATCCTCCTTAATTTCAAAAACTAATTCGTCATGGATTTGGAGCAGCATCCTAACCTCATCATTGGGATATTTCTCTTCGATATGTTTATAAAGAGAGATCATGGTCATTTTCATCAGATCGGCCTGGGTCCCTTGAATAGGCAGATTAACGGCCATTCTTTGAGCCTGACTTACAAGCATCGGCATGGATGCATAGATATCAGGCAGTTCTCTTTTTCTGCCAAAGATCGTTTCAACACCACCTTGTTCGTATGCTTTTTTCTTGGTGTCTTCAATAAATTGTGCGACACCAGCAAATTCTTCAAAATAACGGTCGATAAATTGTTTTGCCTTCTCTGTATTTATTCTCGCAGCCTGAGCAAAACCACGGACTCCCATCCCATAGATTATACCGAAGTTAAGGACCTTGGCCTGTCTTCTCATATGCGACGTCACCTGTTCCGGTCTCACATCAAATACTTCCGAAGCGGTTCTCAAGTGAATATCGTCCCCTTCTTTGAAGGCTTTGATCAATTTTTTGTCTCCCGAAATATGAGCCAAAATCCTGAGTTCAAACTGAGAATAGTCAAAAGCAACCAGCTTGTATCCTTTATCGGCAACAAAAGAGCCCCGGAACTGCTGTCCTAACTCTGTTCTTACAGGAATATTCTGGAGATTGGGCTCGGATGAAGCTAGTCTACCGGTAGCAGTCACAGTCTGCTTGTATGTTGTGTGAAGTCTTCCGTCCCTAGCTACCAAAGAAGGAAATGGATCAATATACGTGGTTTTAAGTTTCTGAAGCTCTCTAAACTTGAGGATGTGGTCAACAATTTCATGCTCCCCTCGTATTTTCTCTAGTTCTGAGGCTGCCGTGGACACGGAACCACCGGTTGTCTTTCTGATTCTGCCTTGAATATTTAATTTGGTGAATAGGATCTCTGCTAGTTGTTTGGGAGAGCTAATATTGAATTCCTCTCCTGCCAAACGATATATTTCCTTTTCTAGACCGGATAGTTCTTTATCTACCGTTTTGGATAGCTCTTTCAATCCCTCAAGATCTATCTTTATCCCCCTCCTCTCCATCTGGGCCAATACCTCAATTAAAGGCATTTCGATATCATTGGCCACGTCCCAGCTGCTGATGCTTTTAAGTTTTTTGGCCAAAATATTCTTAAGTTCCCAGACTATAGCAGGATGAAGCCTATCATCCACGGGTAGAGACTTCGTGAATTCGGCAAAATACACCCTCTCAAGGCCGTAATCCCTTCTTCCGGCACTCAGAAGGTAGGCAGCGATTTCCGTGTCAAAATAAGGACCCTGGGGGCTAATCCCGGCTGAGATCATTTTCTTAATCAAAGGCTTTATGTTGTGTCCTATCTTTTCCAGTTCCGGATTCTCAAATATTTCCTTCAATGACTTGAGATCCGCTTTATACACGGTTCTCGAATCCACAGCTATATATGCTGAATTCCCTACGATATTGAAAGCAAAGGAATCCTTGATTTTATCCTTACCAAATCCTTCCTCAAGATTCACTTTTCCCTTCTCACCGGCTTCTTTCTTAGATTTCTTGTGGGGTAATCTCTCTAAGATACTGAAAAATCCCAATTCTTTTATATCATCCTCCACATGCTTGGCTTTGTATTTCTCCCGCCAATCAGCGTCTTTGAGGGAAAACTTTATATCCACATCTCTCACTATTGTAGCTAGCTTCTTGCTGAAGAAAGCCTTATCTTTGTTGTCTATCAGCTTTTGCTGCATCTTAGGACTGATCCCTTCAGTCTTTTCTTCCTCTAATGTTTTGTAGAGATTCTCGATAGTCCCATATTTCTTGAGAAGACTAATAGCAGTTTTATCACCTACTCCCGGGACTCCGGGGATATTATCTGATGGGTCTCCCCTCAATCCTTTGTAATCAATCATTTGCTCAGGCTTAAGCTCAAACCTGTCAAAAACAGCTCTTTCGTCATATACCATGGAATCCGATACACCTTTCTTGGGAGTGAATACAACTACCCTATTCTCGTCCACCAGCTGCAAAGTATCCAAATCTCCTGTAAGAATGATTACCTGCAGGTCACTCTCCTTCTTGCTCTTCTCGGTCAGGGTTCCAATAAGGTCGTCAGCTTCAAATCCCTCAAGCTCATACATTGGGATTCCGAAGGATTCTAAGAGCTCTTTAAGTAACGGCAGCTGATCATGGAGTTCGTCCGGAGCAGCCTCTCTGTGCCCCTTATATTCTTTGTATTCCTTATGCCTGAAAGTCTTGGCAGCCATATCGAAGGTGGCAACAATATAGTCTGGGTTCACCTCTTTGATGGTTTTAAGTAAAACGGAGAGAAATCCGTATACGGCATTTACCACTTCTCCCCTAGGAGACCTGAAAGGAGGGAGTGCATGGAACGCTCTATGAAACAAAGCATGTCCGTCTATTAAAATTAACTTTTTTATCATAAGCCGCCTACTTCAAATTTTCTTGTATTTTCTCCTGTATGTTCTATGTGAATCCAAATAGCATTTTCGGGAACCAACTCTTCTACTCTGTCGGCCCATTCAATTAAAACTATATTACTACCTTCTTCTAAGATCTCTCCTAGTCCGATAGGGCCGAAATCTTTATGCGAATCAATCCTGTAAGCATCCATGTGATACAGCATTCTATACCTCCCGGCCTCTATTTCATATGGATGCATCAGAACGAAGGTGGGGGAATTAACAGGCCCCTTGACCCCCAGAGCCTTAGCAAAAGCTTTTATAAAAACGGTCTTCCCGGCCCCCAATTCTCCCATCAAAGCAAAGACAAGAGGACCAAAACCATCCTTGACTGACTTCTCAGCCAGTTGAGCTGCTAACTTCTGTGTATCCTCAACACTGTTAGAAACGTATCTCACATGGATATAATGCCATATTTTCCAGCTCTTTTCAATAGCATATTAGCTACCCGTTGTGGACGAAGTTCGAACCTGTTTTGGGTAAAAGAAAAGCGCAGGCGAACCTGCGCTTATTAAAAAAATATTTACTTATTGACACGAAGAAAAAGATACAACAATCCAAAATAAAAAATCAGGGCAGCAACAGGGATCACGATGTTTTGTGTTTCCAAAAATATCCAGATCGCCGTAAACACTACTGGCACACTGAGTCCTATTAGAGCAATGACAGATGCTTTGCTTCGTTTTTTCATCTTATTTTCTCCTGCTTACAAAGAACAACTACCAACATAAAAACACAATATCTCTATCATGTCAATATATGCTCCCCGTCGTGGATTGAGGGATATCTTCTTAATTTGTAAAAAAAAGAGGCCCCGCATCAGATGAAGTGCGGAGCTTTGGGCTATCTATGTCCCTGTAAAAATAGTTATTCCATCCCAGGGACAATTGGGGCATTCTTTTTCATGCAGTGCGGTAATTGCGAGCATGTTGTTGTTTAGTGCTTTGTCATAGACTTGCCGTGCTCTATCAAAGACTTGCCTTGCTTTATCACAGACTTGCCGTGCTTCATCATAGACTTGCCGTGTTTTATCATAGGCTTGCCGTGCTTTGTCACGAGCTTG
>SDBT01012371.1_pt1 | contig 13704 bp, 34 predicted proteins | sample 2277101 | NCBI WGS metagenome assembly SDBT01 (sample SAMN10404973, study PRJNA504765) | marine sediment metagenome | isolation source: marine sediment core GS10_PC15, 103 cmbsf | place: Arctic Ocean: Southern Knipovich Ridge | collected 2010
TATATTGTGTTAGGTTTCATTCTATTATTTTAATATCTTCCACTCCATCTCTTTGTTTAATGACTTTGTATATTGATTCTAATATTTCTCCAAAATTTCTATTTCTATCACAAAGTTGAAGTTTTAATTTAATTATTATTGTTTTTTTCATCTCTTATTTGCGTTCCGCCTTTAATTTTTCAAAACATCTCTTACAATCATCCTTTCTACAATTCTCTGTTCCTTTAACTAAATCTTCATCATCAAACTGTGTAAAAGGCATTGACCATCCTCCACATAAACTTTTTTTCTCTTCGTCAAATATATGGAATGTTCTTTTGTTATTTGGGTCTCCAAAATATAATCTCTTTTCTTCTTTCATTTCCTTTCGCCTTCTATGCTAATAAGCGAAAGTAATGGGCTTATACAAGCCTTTTTCTTTCGCTTTTTAGTATGATTTAATGTTTGTTTTTCTTAAATTGTTCAAAACCTCCATTCACTTATTGGTCTAAAACAATGGGAATTACTCACATTATTACAATATGAAGTCATAGTTGGATTATAAATTGCATAAATAACGAAAATACAGATTAATAAAAATATAATAATCGCAATAATTATCATTGTTTTTTCTTCCATCATCTCTCACCTTTTTGTTCTTTCCAGAACTCTAAACAAGTTTTATCTATTGTAATAAATATTAATTGTATGAATACATGACCCATTAAAAACCACATATCTTTAGCGAATGTAAGTGGTAAATCAAAATTAGTTTTACCCATTAATTCTAATGCTGTAACATTGAATAAGGTAAGCATAATTATTACTGGTATAACTGCTTTAATCGTTTCCCATATTCCATTACTTTTAATAAATCTATAACTTATACCTATAAATGTTATAAATGTCAATATCCACAGGACACCAAACATACCTGTTTGTGTTATATATTCAATCATCTTCCTTCTCCTTATGATATATATGTTCATGCCATCTTATTCTTAGATGTATTGACATTAAACAAAGTATAATTGTTAACACTGTTACCCATCTTACCCATATAATCATTTCTGGTATATTCATTCTTTTTCATCCCACATCTTCTCTATAAGCACTTCTGGTGTTACGTGTGTGTATATCTCTGTTGTTTGGATCTTGCTATGCCCTAATAGCTGCTGAACCTGCCTAGTACTCCATTTCTTTTTGTTTAGATAGTGAGTTGCTCCTGAATGCCTTAGAGTGTGAAAATGTATATCTTTTTTGAGAACAGACTTTGCATAGTTCTTAAATGCTATTTCCAAGGCTCTAACACCACATTTAATAGGTATGTATGATAATCCTCTTGTTGCTTGTGGTGGTAGTGGAATGTTCCTGTCCTTCTGTCCCTTTCCACTTTTGATTCTTATTATTCTCTGACCTCTGTCTATGTTCTCCTTGTCCAGCTTAACTATTTCAGATACTCTCATGCAGCCATAGAATCCAAGAATAAAAGCTATCCTATGATGTTTCTTTCTTACCTTTCTTAATAGGGTAACAAATTCATCTTCTGTTATTACTTCTGGTATTTTAAACATTTTAAGTTCTTATCTTTTTATCATCTTTAAACATCCATACATTAATTAAAGTTATAATCAACATTGCTCCAAATGCAGCCGATACAACTGGAATGAATTTTCTTGTTATTTCAAAAATAGATAATACAATTATAAATGCTATCCAACATATACTCCACCCTTTTCCTGATTGGATATACCACTTTTGTTCTTTATTTAACATTTTACTTTAGCTTCTCTATCTTCTTTTTTAATTTAAACAATTCTAATATTTCAATAAGCTTAGGCTTAACTCTATACCATATCTTATAATTCTTTTTCTTTCCTTTGAGCCTTAACTCAAACTCTTTCTGTTCTGTTGGTGTGAATATTTTAGACTGCATTTTATTTATTATCTAATATGAGTATACAAGTTGAAATCTTTGTTCCACTATCTTTAAATTCCTCATCATTTAGTTCAAAAATTCCCTTATGACTATGTTCTTCAATCCATTCCCTAAATTCTGTTTCTTTTCTATTTTGTGAAGTCATCCAATGTTTAGAAGCAAGAGTTACTAATCTACCCCCTTCCTTTAAACAATCATACATCTTTCTTATATGGTCTATATCTTGGTTGTTCCTAAAAGGTGGATTAGCTATAATCTTATCATATTTATTACTCAGATTAAACTTAAGAAAATCATTTCCTATCAGATTAGCAGTTTTTATTTTCTCAAGAAAAGAATGATTTAATTTCATCAACTCATAACAATCTATTATCTTATCGGGCATTTCTTTATTTATTGCTTTTATTATTGCCCCCCTTCCTGCACTTGGCTCTAATATTAAATCATTATTTTGAATGTTTGCATAATCAACTAATTTATCAGCCAATACCTCTGGGGTTTCAAAGAACTGAAATTCTTTCTTTAAATTCCTATTCTCTCCATTTGCTATTTGATTAAGCAATTCTGTTGGGTATTGTTCAAATACAAAACCAGCTATCTTTCCACCTTTCCACTTTCCACCAATTAATTCAAGTTTCCTTTTGACTTCTAGATATTGTTCTCTCTCTAGTTGTCCTTCTGGTAACTTTACAACATTATCTTTTACTATGCATTGTTTTAATAATTCCATTGTTTCCATTCTAAGCAACCCTCATATACTGAGGGTCAAGCCCTTCAATACTTTTATCAAAAATATTCCCTATCCTTTCAATACAATATCTGTCAGCATAATCTTCAAATCCTTTATATTGAGATTTTACTTCATCAGTTGCTTCTTCCCAACATTTATTTATATGCTTATATGATTCTTCTGATAGATTAGTGTAATCCCAACATCCAGCACACATAGGTTCATAAAATCCTTGCCTATGTAATCCATATTCAGTTTTATCATTATATGTTCTTTTAACAACAACAAAGATGAAATCTCCACCACAAACAATTTTTTTATACTTAACAATATCTCCAGTGGAAAGTTCTTGTTTATTTCTATCATCAAATCCTGTTTGTTCTTTTAACATTTTGTTTTACCTCTAGTAAGGCTTTTTGCCTTATCTACATATGTGTAGATTAGCTACTATATAAACCTTTTGTTTTCTCTACATAATTGTAGATATATATTAAAGTAATTATTAAAAACAACACTTAAACATTTCAATTCTCGTTTTTTCTTAAGCTTCATTTTTCACTAGTTTTTTAGGTCTTTTTGAATATTTATTATCCGAGTAAAAACCCCTTTTTCAAAATCGTTAAGGGTGTTTTTATTTTGCTGTTTTTTCATCATTTTTTATGCTTTTCTATGTATTGTTAAATTCTTAAAACAAAACCTTAATCATTTCAAATACACCCTTTTTTCAAAAAAGTTAATACGTAAACCATTTTTATTCATTATCTTTACCATTAAAGATTAGGAAATGAAACACTCATTTCTTATCTCTTTTGTTTGCGTTCCGCCTTTAAGATATTAATAATGATTTATTTTGACCACTTAATATCCACCAACAAGTTAAATCTCCATATACTCCTTTTAACATATACTCTTTACCTCTACAACATTGTTTTAATTTTAAATCAATAAAACATGGGTTATATCTATTATAAGAACCAAAACCACATTCCTTTTCTTTATTGCTGTTTGGCGGAAGCTTTATTAAGTCAAAATCCTTAAATTCTTTTAAGTATATCTCTGCGTATTTTTTCCTTTTATTGTTTATTTCTTCTATCCTGTCTAATTGATGTAGTGCGATTGCTGCATTTATATCAGTTAAGTTATATTTGTATCCTGGATAAATAACTTTATATGTCTTTTTTCCTCTTTGCTGTATCTTTTCCATGCATCTTTGCTTAATCCATGAAGAGAATAAATCCTTGCCTTTTCTGCTAACTTATCACTGTTTGTTGTTAAGATACCTCCTTCTATTGCTGGTTTAATTATCTTATATCTATAATCATATTTTAAATGTTTATTAATATTTCTAACTTCTGGGTTCTTATCTAAAAACTTTAAAATATCATACATACTAAAACATTCATTTTCTTTATATAAAGCTCCAAATACTCTTTTTATAAATTCATAATCTTCCTCATAATCCAATGTCCATCTCTCAGAAGAATAATCTGTTCCAAGATGGATAGATTTCACTTTAAACTTATCAGGATTATTAATTATATAATCAACTACATGCTCTCTATCAATCATCTCAACAGATTCTTCATTAGCTCTTTTTAATGCCTGAAAAGACAAAACATGTGTATTTAAACCAACAGGATATGTAAAAGGAATATCATTAGCAACCAAATCTACACATGGATATAATCTTAAAAATTCTTTGACTACTCTATCTATTACTCTGTAATCTATAAGAGGATCATCCCCTGTTACCCTTATAATAACATCTACATTAAATTGTTTAGCACATTGATAATATCTATCTAAAACATCCTCCTCACTTCCTCTAAAATATTTTATATTATTTTCAATGCAAAAATCAACTATCTCTTGGTCTTTTTTATTGATTGTTGTAGCTATGATGATTTCATCTATATGCTTGCTTGGTTTCAATCTATCTACAAGCAATCCTAATAAGGGTTTTCCAACAATTTTCTTCAGAACTTTTCTAGGCAATCTTGTTGAGTCCATCCTTGCCTGTATTATGCATCCGATTTTTATTTTATTCATATATATAATACCTCAACTTAAACCTTGCTTTTGTGAATAATTTGATACTTGCTTTGTTTTCAACCTCTTTAAACATCTCTTCGTCGTGACAATGACACTCACAAAGTAAGTCTTTTATTTTTATCATTTTAGTGTTTGAAATGATTATGTAATATATTAATAGGGTTTTCTCTTCTATAAATTGATTCAATCAAAGTTAAGATTATTATTATAGGATAAATAAAGACAATTACTATTATCAAGAATATTATTGCAATTATCCATCCAAATATCAATTTAAATTTTTCATTCATCTTCCATCATCTCTTATCTCCTTTTAGAGATACCAGAAATCTTTGATTTCTCAGTACCTTTGAAAGCTTTGTTTATTTGTTTCTGAACTTTGTATAAAATACTACAAGCTTGACCACATTCATCTGAAAAACTATGTGGACTACTCAAATGTCTTGCTTCTTCATTAGTTATCTTAATTCTTATTTCCATCATTTGCGTTCCGCCTTTTGTTTTAATATTTGAATTATATCAAAAACCTTAATCAAACAATCATCACTCATTATTACCTCTGGACATTGTTCCCAAACAAATTTCTTCCATTTTTTCCAATAATAGATTATCCCAAGTAATTCTAATTTCTTATTTGCTACTTCTGTCCACCCATCAGTGTGTTCAGCATATCTAAGATTTTTATATTTAGTTGAAAAAATCTCTAATCCAGTTCCACTATATTTAATATGAATTGGTGTTTCTAGTTTATATATATTATCTCGTATAAATTTAAATCCTTCAAATAATCCTTTTTCCATTGCTCTTTCAATCATTGGTTCTTTCATCTTATCATCTCTCACCTTTGAAAGATGCTTTGTGTTTCTGAAAACTCTTAGTTTTCAGCACTTCGGTTACTATTTTATCAGCTCTTTGTTCTGCTTCAGAAGGGAATAACTTTGTACAGGTTTTATTTGCTTTGATCAGTTCTATGCTAATCTGCTTTTTTAACCATTCAACTTTCTTATCTGTTTCTTCGTCTTTTGCTTTGAGTGCTTTATGTTCGTGTGATAAAACATCATCAAGCATAAAAAACATTATTAAATCTAAGGGCTGTTTTATTCTGATATTATAATTTCTCCAAACATATCCTCTAATATAAGAAAATATTTGTTTATCATCTTTATGCTTTATCCAACCCAATTTAGATAAATCTATTGCTTCTGCATTAACAGCCTTCTTGAACAATGAAGGTTCAATCCCTATTTCTTCTGATGTCATTTCATTACCTCCACTCTTATAACTCCTTTCTCAAGCCAGGCTCTAATCCTTATTACTTTGCCTGCCTGGTCTTTTGTTACCATGTGCTTGTGGATTGTTTCTTTTTCCATCTTAATCAATTATACTAGTTATATTAACTAGCTTCTCTTCACACAAGTTCAATTTAGCTTTAGTCCCACTACAATTAAAAGTCACGTTCATCTGATAGCATTCCTCTAATCTTGTGTCTAGCCTTGCAATCTGTCTTATGAAACTTGCACACGCATTAGACGTATCTGTATTACAAGTATTGTTTATCTGGAGATTTAAGTAGTCTATCTTTAGTTTGTTATTCTGTTCTTTTAAAGTATTGTAATCTGTTTGTAATGTGTTCTTCTCTATACTGTAAGTGTTGTATTGGTTTACTAAGTCTATGTTCTGCTGTGTTAGGGTTGTGTAGTCACAATCTTTACTTTCTTCTTTTGCTTTGCACCCTGTTAAAGCAATTGCTAAAATTAGCAACACTATTATTGTTTTTTTCATTTTAAAATCTTTTCCTCCTTTCTTTTGCTTTTCTTTGCACTCCGTGCCTTAAACTTCTCTCCATTGATATTTACCACATTTATCGCAAGTTCTATCTTGAATTAAGTTATTTTCTGTTGTTGATGTGCCATAAAAACTACTTGTTTTTGTTATAGTTCTATATTCTGGTTCACTCCATTTATTCCATTTGTGAAATATACACATTTTTACCTCTTAAGCTTTTATTGCGTTCCGCCTTTTGTTTTAATATATCATTGATAGAATGATATAAGTTATAAACATAATTCCAAATAATATAAATACCAATATATAATCCATTCTTGTTTCTGGGTTTTTCCAATCAGTTATTAATTCGTTTTTTATTGAACTTATTAATCCCATTTCATCATCTCTCACCTTTGAAAGCTTTGTCTTTCTTTAATGTAACTATCCACAAATCTTTAGGACAACCCAACTTCTTTAATAGCATCTGCCTTTGTTCTTCCAATTCTTTTATCTTCTTATCAGTTTCTTCGTCCTTTGCTTTGAGTGCTAATGAGATTGCGTTTCCTACTTCAACATTATAATCACTATTTGCTTTTTGATAATTACCTTTTTTAATCAAATATTTCATTGCTTTCTCTTTAGGTGTAATTTCAATCCCTATTTCTTCTGGTGTTTTATTTATCATTTCCTTCTTTCCTCCTTGAATATGTCGTCACCAATAGACATTATACTCAGCTATAAAGTAAGTTTCGGCTGCATATTACCTCAACGACTTTACTGAGTTTTTTGTTAGAGGTGTCTATGTGGTTTTAACGCATTATTATTTTTATATCAACCTCATCATTTTGAATGGGCTTTTTTTCTTCCTCTTTCTTTTATCATATTCTTTGATAATTATATCGCACCTTTCTTTTTGTGTTAGTTCTATCCACCAATCAAGTTTCTTTTTTGGAATCATTATTTAATATCCAATAATTCTTTTATCTTCCACCATTCTCTTAATTCATCTCCTTGTGTTGGAAAATTTGAATTACTAATTGCTTCAATTACTTTTTTCATTGCTTCTAGTTGAAGTTTAAGTGTAGTATGTGGATTGTTTTTATTATCCAAACTTTTCAATCTTTCAACTTCAATTCTTAGTTCTTCAAATGCGTTCATCTTCTTTCTCCAAAGCTTTAAACTCCTGATAAGCTTTTTTCATAATCTTAGCTCTTGTACTATTATTTAATTCACAGAACCATATCCTGAAATCATCTTTACCTTTTCTTGCGTTTTTTAATGCAAACCTTTTAGATTCTTCTAAATAATAAAGTAGTAGATCTCTTAATGCTGCAAATGAAGTAATATTATATAGATTGTTTTCTATCCTTTTTTTCATTATATATAGCTTTACCATCACATAAACTCTTTTAGGTTTTTTTGGTGTATTTCGGTTCTTATATCTTTCAAGGTCCTGCTCATATCATGCAATATTTTCATGTGCAGCTTCTTGTTCTTTATCTCCAATAATGTTAATTGATTCAACTCTATTATAGGTTTTGCCATACTGTTTAATAATTTTGATGTAGAAGCGTTTGTTTCCAATATCCCTTTCACCATATATTGTGTATTCTTTAATTCGTCTGCTATCTCTGGTGCTATTTTCTCTATTGCCCTGTTTTTTATATAATTCTTTAAATGAACTGTTGGCTCTTCTCCTTTTTCGCTATTCTTAAACTCTATGCCTTCCCCATACACTTTCTTGAAATAAGTATCATGTATTATGACCTCCCTAGGAATCTTATCAATATACTCCTCTCCTTTGATAAAATCCTCATATCTGCTCCATTCCGGCTTTGTAAAGGGTATTGATAGTTTAAATTCCTTAATGAATTGGTTTAACGCTTTATTAATGTATTTTTCAATATCCTTCTTCTTATTGTTTATATATTCTTCAAGATCATCAATAGTATTTGCTTCAATTAAAAAAATCTCTTTAACTCCCCCTATTATGTTTTGTGAATATATTGCTGTTAATGTGTTCTTTCCATATTGTATTGTTATTCCTTTGTTACTTTTGTTCTGAGCATAGTTTTTTACTGAAACCATCTTTGTATGTGGCTCATATGAAAAAGTAAGGTAGGGTATAGCACTAATAGCACTCTTTATTTTTTGAATAGTGCTATTGTTTTTTTCTTTTACTTTAATTTGTCTCCTATAATTATTTGGTCGCCAGAAGATTTTAAATGTGGTTTTGGTAGTAGTCATGCTCTTAGATAAGTCTTCCTGTAGAACTTTACTGAAAATAGGTGTGATTATCTTATTAATGTATTCTTTATCGTCTGAAACTTTCTTTTTCTTTTGCATACCTATTAATCCTCTTTTTTATTTTCCATAGGAAATGAGGGGGTGTCAGGGTTGTTTTCTTTCTTTCCAAATATTAATATTACAATTAACATTATAATAAATATAATCAAAGGTTCAATCAAAGGCTTCTTAGTATATCCTCCATAATATCCTAAAAAAAAGAATAAACCATACATAAACCAAAGCATACATCCTTCTTTTCTATAAAAAGATGCTTTAACTAATCTATTTTGTTTTTCCATCATCTCCTCTAATTCACATAACTTTCTCGTGGAATAAAGTTTCCACCAATCAATCTATCATATTCTTCTGTTGTGCAATAGATAGGACAATTAACAATACAACAATCATTTATAAAAACCTTTTTTATAATCTGTTCTTGTTTAAAACTATGATGAACAATATTCATACCTATTTCACCAACTACAATACCAATAACAAAAAATAGAATAACTATCAAAACTATATTTGTTTTATCGTATTTCTTTGACATTTTATTTTCTCCCGAGCCAAAGCCCGAATTACGCATAATGTATGCGATTCAAAAGAAGTTTTAATTTCTTTTAATCGCTATTACACGATAGTTCGGGAGACTATATTATTTTTTAAAGTCCCCCGCATTGTTTTTTAAAACTTTCAAGTTTCTTTTTATCTTTCTTAATCTTATCAAACCATGCTAAGTATCTCTTTTCATCAATTAAACTCTTTATAGCACTTCTTGTTAATTCGACTAAAACACTTGGTTCTAAAGCATCAACTTCCCAACTTGTATCAAAACCAAACCTTTTTTTATATTCCTTATATCTAGGGTCTGTTTTCTTAGCTGGATTTTCAGGTGGATTATATTTTAATACTTGTTTATGATTCAAACCAATTTGTTTAACTTCAAAACAATTAAACATATCAATAATATCTAAATCATCTGATTTCATTAAAAACTCCTCAGACCTATCCTTTATATCTCTAATCATATCAATACCACTTGGGTCATGGTCTCCAAAATACAAAATATAAACTTTCTTTTCATTATAAATCTCATCATTAAATCGATTGAAAGCTTGATAAATGAATGAAGAACTTGTATAGCCTTTATTTGTAACTAGTCTAATATCATACTCATCACAAATTGGTTTAAACACTCCTGTTAAAGCATCTTTCTCAATCCACACTTCAATATAAACATCTTGGTCTTGTAATTTATCTAAATTATAATTATAAATAGTTCTATCAATAGAACCCTTAACACTTTCTTCTGTATAATGTTTATGTGTTGGTCTTGACCTATCTTCAAACATATCCCAATCTATAATGCCATTATATTTCAAATCATTGATAATATTACATATCTTTTTGTATACTGGGTCAGCGTTAGCTACCTCTCCTTCATCATCAATTAATAATCCCCTACTAACTAACTGATAATATAATTGTCTATTTGATAGAGTATAACCTTGTTCTTTATAATTATTAACTATTTCTAAAATGTCTTTTGTCAGTTTATTCATACTAGAAATCCAATATCTAATTATCTCATTTTCTTCTTCATCAAATCCTTTACTAAACTTTATTTTAATTCCGTCTTGGAATTTCTTATTTCTTATTTTTAGTTTTGCCATTTTCTTTGTGGGGGACTTTTTTTAATAAATCCCTCCTGAATTTTGTGTAATGATTTAGTAAACACCAGTTTTAATTGGTGTTTGCGGTAATTATAAAATCGTAGCCCCTTTTTCTTTCACTTGGGGTAACATTGTATATTTTTTACAATCACATTTCTTACAACCTAATTCACTACATTCTTTTCCATTATACATCCTTTTATGGTCTTTCCATCTAAGATGACCACATTTACACATTCCTCTTCTTGGTAATCCTTTTTTCTCATTTCTTTCAACTCCAAACTTTCTCATAATGATTTAGTAAACACCAGTTTTAATTGGTGTTTGCGGTAATTATGAACAGCGTTAGCGTAGTAAAAAGCCAACGATTTATCCACATAACTTTTATTACCATACTGGACAATACCATTCATTTGGATAATATCTACTTAATATACAAGGCAAAATGTATAATAAAAATATTATGAATAATATCAGTATTATTGCACCAACACCAATTTTCCATGATTCTGATTTTTCTTTTGTGGAATTTAAAGAATTTTTATGTTCCATATCATGCACAAAATGAATTACCCTTTCTCTTCTTACTAAAACTAAAAGACCAACTAAATAGTAATATTGTAATAGTTATTAAAATAGCACCAACACTTGAAGATAATCCTATTGTAAAAATATAAAAAATAAATGCAATCACTAAAAGAATGGTGTTTGGTTTCCATTCATCAAAAATATATCTTCGTTTTTTATTCATTTTGTATCACCTTTCGTTTGCGTTCTGCCTTTTTGTTATCATACATTTCATCAAAAGATATTATAAAAGCACTAGAAAGGACTGCTATAATTAACAACCAATCATTAGTATAAATACCTAAACAAATCCAAGTAATAATAAATATCCCTACAATATATTTCATTCTTGTATCTCCCATAGTAGCTCGTTTGCTTTCTCATAATCACTTTTTTATTCCATAGCTTCTCTAACTTCTCTTTCTAATAAATCCATTTGAATTTCTTTGATTTTTATACAATATACATCTACAAACCAAAATTTCTTCCACCAACTCCATTTAGAATAATTAACTTTCTTTTCCCATATTTTAGTTGCTTCTTCAAATAATTCTTGTGCTTTTAATTTTAGTATTCTCTTTCTCATTTCCATATATTCTAGTTCTTCTATTTTCATCAATTAGCCCTCTTAAATCTTTGAATGTTTATTGATCTAACTTCTGTTCCTTCTTTCTGAGTCCATCTGTAAGAATTGTTTAAGAACTCATCAATAGCTATGAAATATATCTTTCCATCTGGGAAGATAGTATATATGAATTTTACCCCTTTTCTTAAAAATTCCTTTAGCTGCTCTATGTTTATTGTGTCTCCTACACCATGCTCCCCATATTGCCTGAATTTATATCCAAAGTTGAAGAAAGGCTCTCTTTTCAGTAATATAGCTATATTTGTATCACCTGTAACTATTGCGTATCTATGGTTATTTATATAGTGGATATGCTGCCAGGAGTAGTTTATATTATGTTTTAAAGACTGTAGGACTTCTTTTACAGCGTTTTCCTCATTAAGTATGGCTCTCATGTTATTTTGTCTTATATTTGATTGTATGGGGTTTAATCAAATAATTCTATATAGGCTTTCTTTTTTTTATTTTTTATATGTAACCCTAAACAACCATCATGTCTTTTAATTTTTGTCTTTTTATCTTTAAGTAAATTATAGATTTTGTTTATTTTTGGAATGGGTAAATCTTTTACAACCTCTTCAACAATCCTTTCTGCACTTAATTTATTCTTTAGTTTCTTTTTAATAAAATCTATTTTTGTTTTATATTCCTTATCGTCTACTTCTTCATAGATTAAACATTCAATATGTTCTATTCCATCAGTCTTCTGGTATTTAGCTTTTTTTGGTCTATATTCAACCCCATCAACTTCAATAGTCTTATTTGATGGTATTACTTTAATTTGTTTTTTCTTTGCCATGTTTCTCACAGTCCTGGTTATTCCCTGTTGGTATCCAAAATCCTCCCTCTTTAGGTAATCCTATTTCATGCTTACAAGAACAAGAATATGTTACAATATGTTTTTCTATTAATTCCATTTTTATTTACCTCCTAAATCTGTATATTTAATCAATCTTATCTTCCATCCCTAAACTCTTTAGCTTGACTTGGAGTATAAGGGGTCTTTAGTATCTTTACTTTACCATCCCTTATCATAGTAATATTTTGTTGTTGTTTAAATCTTCTTTTTATTTTCATTTTTTTATTATATATTAAACCATTCCAATCCTTTCCCTTCCTGTCCGATCCACTCCCTTCCCCTCCTTTCCAATCCTTTCCAATCCATTCCAATCCTCTCCTTTCCAATCCATTGTGAATATTATTTATTTAAATATTTAATAGCCTTTTGCAATAGTGTGGTATTATCTTTTGCATAACCTAACATAACATTACAACTTGAACAAAGAAGACCCCTAACTTTTTTTGTTGTATGATTATGGTCTATATGTATTGAGTCTACATGATGGCTTTTAGGATTCAATTCAATATTACAAATTGCACATTTATTATCTTGTGCTAATCGTATCTCTTCAAAATATTTTAAATCTATTCCATACTTAACTCGTAGATTATAATCTTTAAATTTTATCTTATTTTTTTGGTAATATTCTTTATTATGATTTCTTTTATGTTGTATATTCTCTTCTTTTGAATAATAAATTTTATGATGTTCTTTAACCTGTTCTATTTTCTTTCTTGTTTTGCCTCTAGCCTTTTCTTTTGCTAAATTTTCAGGTCTTAGCCGATATGCTTTATTATATTCCTTCATCCATTTTTTTCTATCAAACATTTATTTTACCTCGTGTGACTTTGGCGTTTGCCAAAGATTATAATTTTACTTTCAAATCCCACCTTATCTTTACTTTCTCTTTTTTAGATTGTTTCTTTTCTATTTCTTTAATCAATGTTTTCTTCATTGGTATTATGATTGTTTCTTCTTCAATATCAAAGATTGCTTTGTTACTAAAAAATTTAGTCTGCTTCGCAGAATCTATAATCACCCCACGAGACAAGCCACCGTTGCCGTCAAACCAGACGTCGCCATCGACAACGAACCTGTCGAAGCTGTCGAAGTAAAGCACGACAGAGCGAATAGGTTTGCTTTTTCTGTCTGATTGATTTGGTGTCCAGAGCCTTATGTTTTTTTCTTCCTTTCCGCTCAATGCTACAAAGAATTTAATTATTTCTTCTTTTGTTGCTTTTT
>SDBT01012372.1_pt1 | contig 13703 bp, 20 predicted proteins | sample 2277101 | NCBI WGS metagenome assembly SDBT01 (sample SAMN10404973, study PRJNA504765) | marine sediment metagenome | isolation source: marine sediment core GS10_PC15, 103 cmbsf | place: Arctic Ocean: Southern Knipovich Ridge | collected 2010
AGGGCACGTGTAGGTCCCTTTGATTTTAACCAGGAGAGTGTTTTGGAATATGATATAAATACAGTTCCGATTCGTCCGATGACCCAGTGGTGGAGTTATTTCTTCCCTGAGAATATATCATTGGGGGTTTACCCATTCGGTATTTTCCTGGGTAGGTGGGCATGTGATGTTGAGGATCCTCGAAAGGATCCCCGTACCAGAAGGACGATACTTCACGAGTTAGCCCACCTAAGGCAACAGTGTAAGTGGTATGACCGGGCGTGGTGGTTCGGGTTGGTAGCGTGGTACTTCTGCTACTTGTGTATACTCCCCGTCTTCTTCAACAAGTTCCGTTGGAATTGGGAGTGGGATGCGTACCGCAGGGGACATAATTATGACGAGCACCACATCGAGGAACTTCTAACAAGTAAGTCGTATGGTTGGTTGAAGGCAAGATGGCATAAATAGGAGGGTGATATAGATTCGGTAACGGTGAAAATCTGTGAGGCGGATGATGGTACAGACTATCGTGAAGTCTCTGTTGTTGTTGCGGGGCATGAATTTAAGACTGCGGCGCTAGAAGAAGATGAAGCGAAGGATATCTTCTACGAAGTTTCTAAAGCATTAGGCGCTGATTGTGGGGGAGGGTAAATAGAATTTGGGGCACTAGCTCAACTGGGAGAGCACCTGCCTTGCAAGCAGGAGGTTACCGGTTCGATCCCGGTGTGCTCCACCAAAATAGAAGGAGGGTAACATGACAACCAGGACAGGGAATATCATAGCTTGGGGGATAGCAGCTTTAGGAGTAATCTCTTTTGTTGCGGCTGTAGTGTTGATGCTTTCAGTCTTATGGACTCCAGCATCATGGGTCTGGACGGTAGTGGGTAAGGCTACAGGAGCAGTGTTCCTTATCGTACTCTGTGCCATAGCTTTAGGTATTGCGCATGCGCAGTTTGCTGTTATTAGCCACGCACGTCAGACAGGGGGGCAACATGCGGTTAAGAGATCTTCTATAAGATTTTATGCTTGACCTAAACACTGGGGTGGTTATTATGATTATGGTAACCATTGGGGGCGTTGTCTTCGTAGCGCTTGGAGTGATCGCCAGTATGTGGCAAGCGCTTGTCTACGGAGGTGTGATGATAGGTATGGGAGTTTACGGCGCAGTTAAGATCGGGAGGGTACTATGAGCAAGACTGATGCGGAGATCACGGTTGAGGCTCTGTCAGGACCAATGGCTGTTTACGCGCTCGGTGTCTTTGCCTTTGTGGCGGTCGTGGTGGCGATAATCGTATCGTGAGGTACATTATTGTAGGGGATGTCCATGGGCAGCACGCACAGCTCCGGAGCATCCTGCACCAAGCGAAGTACGTGCCTGGAGAAGACCGACTGATTTTTACTGGGGACTACGCGGATCATTACTGGGAGACTCCTGTAGTCATGAAGGGGGTTTCCAACAAGGCAACAAGGAGACATGTTAAGAAGACGATCTATTTGTTGTTGGATCTTCAGGAGCAAGCACCGGACACGGTCCATTTTCTGATAGGAAACCATGATGTATGGTTCCGGGACTGGGTTAATCAGGGAGGACTTCCAAAAGGAGTCTGGTGGGATCAGGGGGGTTATGCGTCGATCGCCAGTTATGTCCCCAAGGATCTACAGCGACAGCTGTTGCGGTATGATGCAGACGACGTGCACCGGAATGAGCACAAGATGCACGATATTTTGAAGAAATACATTCCGGATGGGCACAAGAGATTTTACAGGACCTTGGAACAGTACTACCTGGATGACAGGGTTGTGGTTGTACATGGGGGGTTCCCTGACGACCTGGTCGACCAGCAGTTCATCTTCCCTGTGATGAAGCAGGGGGCACGACTGCGGGTAGGGCCATTGGACGACATTATATGGGACCGGGACTTCTGGGAAGCGGGTCCCAGGCAGCGCAAGCAGTTCAAGGAGGCGTTCGGAGACCGGTGGTTGGTAGTAGGACATACCTTCGAGGCCGTTCGGGGCTCACAGAAGGTCTCAGGGCCTTTCATCAACTCTCACGCGTTCTGTCTGATGGGGGATATGGACTGGGACAGGGTTGATTTGAAGGATAAGGATTGCCCTGTCAGAGGGCACGGAGAGAAGTTTGTTAACATTGATTCAGTAGGGCTGCACGCCCTGGTAATTTACGAGGACGACACGTTTGAGATTGTTGGGGGGGGGGGAAGTACAGTAAAACATATGCCGGAGTGGTGGAATTTGGTAGACACGCATGCCTTAGGAGCATGTGGGCTTAGTCCCGTGCAGGTTCGATGCCTGTCTCCGGTACCAATTTAAGGAGGGTAGTATGAATCAGGGTGATATTTGTAGAGACGACGCAATGGCAGTCGAGGTCTACATGGATGCACTTGGAGACCAGGACACTGGCGCGGCGATAGTGCGTCAAGAAGCCCGAGGGCAACAGTCCTTTGTACAGCAGGAGACACTACCGATTGATGGGCTGGAGATATATCAGAAGCCGTTGGAGACCTTGGGGTTTAAGTTTGGGGAACCAGTGGATGACCTGTTCATCGCTGTGGAATTTCCAGAGGGGTGGGCCAAGAAGCCAACCGAACATTCAATGTGGTCCCATCTTGTGGATCCACAGAGGAATAAACGCGGGGGGGTGTTTTACAAGGCTGCGTTCTATGACAGGAGTGCTCATTTCGCTCTCAATCAGAGGTTTGGTATCACCGAGAACTACGACCGAATGGATGAAGAAGAGCCCCAGGTTCTGTTAAAAGACAACATGAAGCAGGTAACCAAGGTGTTCGGTTCATATGATCGGGGGGACCTCCATGCAAACCGTACGGTAAGGGATGCGGCGAAGGTTTGGATGAATGAGAACCTCCCCGAGTGGGAGAACGTCCTGGCGTACTGGGGTGAAGAGATTGCATTATCTGAATAAGGGCGGGTAGCTCAGCAGGTAGAGCACCGGATTGAATTTAATAAAGATAGTAAGCTGACATAGCTCCAATTGGTAGAGCGGATGGGTGAAGTCCATCGCGTTGCTGGTTCGAGTCCAGCTGTCAGCACCAATTTGGGCGAAAAGGGTAGCCCCCCTGATGGTACCTATACTACCATCTAGCCCAATTAACTTGTATAGGGAGTTAAAAATGAAGACGATAGTTAAGGATGATGGGTACGGACAGCGAAGATTACATGTATTAATCATCTGTGAGTTTTGTAGCGTTGACTTTTGGACACCGAAACGTTATTTTTTAAGAAGTAAACGTCACTTCTGCTCTAGTGAGTGTCACAACAAGGTGCAGAAGAATGAGGGAAATGTTACATTAACCTGTGCTACTTGTGGCGATACGTTTCGGAGGCGTAAAGGTTGGTTAAAGAGTAGTAAGTCTGGGATTTACTTTTGCTCGGTAACATGTAAAAATAGAGCTGCAAGAGTGGATGGGGGTATTCCTGAGATACAGCCAGAGTTTTACGGAACTGGGGAAACTGCATATAGGAAGAAAGCTTTTGCAAACTACCCGCATAAATGTGAGAGATGTGGGTATGATGAAGAGCCAAAGATATTAGAGGCCCACCACTTGGACAGTGATCGGGAGAATAATGCGGTGGAGAACCTCATGTTGCTTTGTTGTAATTGTCATAGGTTGGTAACCAGGGGTTTTATACAAATACAGAGGGGGCATAGCATGAGTAAGAAACTGGATAGTATTGTCAAGGACATAGGAGAGCTCAGTGTCACCGAGCTGGTGGAGCTGATCTCCATTTTGGAGGACACATTCAACGTATCTTCCAAGCCTCCTGAGGTAGTTATACAGGGAGGTGTACCGGCTGAGGAGGTAGAGGAGCAGTTTGAGTTTGATGTGATACTCACTAGTGTAGGAACCTCGAAGATACCGGTGCTCAAGGTGATCCGGGAGATTACCAAGATGGGGTTGAGAGAAGTTAAGGGGGTTGTGGACAACCTCCCTGGTGTTATAAAGGAACAGGTTGATAAGCAGGAAGCGGAATCGATCAAGGGACGGATTGAAGCCGTAGGTGGAGAAGTAGAGATTAAGTAAGGGTCCGTAGCAAAATTGGTAATGCACCGCACTCTTAATGCGGGGATTTGCAGGTTCGAGGCCTGCCGGACCCACCAAAATTACTTGCGATAGCAAGGATCCGGACATAAATCCGGACATTGTGTCCGGTTTTGTGATGTAATCGTTACATTTTGTTGCTATAACAACATAAAAGTGGCAATAGATATGCCTCCATGAGCGTAATTGGTAACGTCCTCGACTTTTAATCGAGACATCTCCGTTCAATTCGGAGTGGAGGCACCAATTTAACGCCCTGTTAGAGTAGCGGTCAAACTCGCCAGCCTTTCAAGCTGGAGAACACGGGTCCGAATCCCGTACAGGGCACCAATAATAAGGAGGATGTCATGGGTATTCCATACGCTAAGGGCTGGCTAGAGGACAAGATCACGAGAGCTTGTGGGCGGAAGTTTATAGTGGTAGGTGGCGGTGACGCGTACACGGTTGGGGACGATCGCTGGCAGGATTTCTACGAAGCGTTCGAGGAGCTCACTGGGGGGAAGGTGACTTTGTGTAAGGATGAATATGTACAGGTTGAGGGGGATAAATGGTGCGCGTCTGTATACCACGAGGACAAGGAGTACGCGCTCCTGTATCTTACGTATCTTTTTTCGACGTGTCGACTTGATTGACATAGGTCCGTAGCTCAATTGGATAGAGCACCGGTCTCCAAAACCGGCGGTTTGAGTGTTCGAATCACTCCGGACCTGCCATATATAAGGAGGGAACATGTCGCAGTATACTAAGGTGGTGGACCAAGCCCCCCGCAAGGTGATACACTATGTGTGTGACGAGTGTGGGTCAGAGAGTACCCACCGCAAGCATCGTTGTGAGATGTGCATGAGAGATATCTGTGGGGGCTGTGAAGGTGGGGTGACCTTCCAGGGGGATTCTACCATCTACTTTTGTCAGGCGTGTTGGGACATGCGTCTCAAGTATTTGCCTGGGTATAGGGACATGCAGAGGCGACATGAAGAGGAAAAGTCGGCGAAGGAGGCAGCGTGCTGGAAGGAATGCTGTACTGCTCTCGGGATTGATTTCGATGAGTGTGTTAGGCAGCCATCCTGGTTCTTTGATGAACACTAAAGGAGGTGTAATGCTACGCTTCGGAGAAACTGAACTACCCCCTGGTGACGCGATCGTCTTCGATTTCGATGGGACGATTGCAGATAACGGGGGAGGTTGGGAGAACCCTACCGAGCCTGTTGAGGGAGTGAAGGAAGTCCTGGAAGAGCTCAAGCAGATGGGGTACTACATCATCGTAAGTTCTTGTCGTACTGCATCCTACTGGCCCGATAGGGATCCCGAAGATCAGGTGAAATTGATCACTGAGTTCCTGGACAAGTTCGAGATCCCTTACGATGAGATTTGGGGTGGAGATAAGCCTTTGGGAGCTTGGTACGTAGACGATCGTGGTTTCAATGCCACTGGAGATAATTGGGATGAGTTGATTTCTATGGCGGAGAAACGCCAGGTGAATACAATGATGTTAGCACAGTTGGTACGAAGAGCTGAGACCCGGTAGGTAACGGTAAGGTATCGTGACTCCCCTCATAAGGGAGGATAAAGGAGAAGTGCTGCTACTGGTGCACCAGGCAGACGTCAGAGGCCTAAGATGCAGTAGGGAGGGACGGTGACCTCAGGGCCCTCATAAGGCTTGAATCCCGGTTCAATTCCGGGTGCTGCAACCAAAGTATAGTACTCATAAAAATACGGAGGTATAAAAATGGGTATAAATCAGAAGAAATCTGCTCAGTTAGGTATGTCATATGGTAAGGCAAGTGGTATTTTACGGAAGTCAATCTTATTCTGGCTTATTCAAGAGTTAGGGTGGGACACTTGCTGTAAATGTGACAAGTTAATTGAGACAGTCGATGAGCTAAGCATTGAGCACATTGAGCCATGGTTAGACAGCGATGACCCGATAGCTTTATTCTTTAGACTTAACAACATTGGGTTCTCACACGTATGCTGCAATCGTCAGCATCGTACGACGAAAAAGATTGGTCCCCCTGGGACACAGTGGTGTTGGGCATGTAAACAATTTAAGGACGTTTCTGTGTTTCCAAAACAGACATCTCGACATAGGTGGTCTGATGAATGTCGGGAGTGCCATACAATACGTAAGCGTAAGTTACGTGCTAAGGGGAGAACGGCTGCTGATCGCCGTCGTAACGTAGACTCGGCTGAGTAGCGGGACCATATTAAGGAGGGAATATGGGAAAGATTATTACATTCACCGGATCCCGTGAGGGGGTTCGGTGGGACCAGGTCAAGCATGGTCTCCGTGAGTTACGTGAGCGGAACTATGATATCGATCAGATGATATTTGGGGGCGCTAGGGGAGCAGACACGATAGCTCTGATAGCTGCCAGCTATTTGTTCCCCGAGGTTCACAAACTGGTGATCGTTCCTAATACAGTGTGGCATCAACCAAAGGCAGCATCCCCCGCTATAGTGCGGTATGCTGATGAGATTATTGAAATGAAGCACCCCGCTTTCCCCCAGGTGCGGGCCTACTATGCTCGGGATGATGAGATGGTTAGGCGGGCCACGCACGTGATTGCGTTCTATGGGTACAAGCGGTGCCCGAACATCTACGTGGGGGGTACGGGGCATACAGTATTGAATGCCAAGACCCGTGACATCAAGGTTAAGTGTTACTTCAACGACAGACTCGATCCACCCCCACGGGGAGACTGGGCAAAAAAAAATCCAAAGAATTCTTAAAAAGGTGTTGCATAGTTTTAGTGAGTAGTGTATAATGTAAATACATATTGCGGGGTGGGGGAGTCTGGACGTCCCCGTCGGGCCCATAACCCGAAGATCGCTGGTTCGAATCCAGCCTCCGCTAGGCACTCAACATTGACACTTTCACGTAGTGAGTGCTGTAAGTATCCATAAAAGGAGAAACCAAGTCAATGGATTTAGCAGAGCGCTTTTGGGGAAAAGTAGATGTTGGTGAAGACGATGAATGCTGGGAATGGCGGGGGGCATTACGTGTGGGCTACGGTTGTATAAAGATCGACGGTAAAGTGCAAAGCGCACACCGCGTTGTTTTGTATTTGATACATGGTGGGTTTCCTGAGGGGTGTGTCTGTCATCATTGTGACAATCGGAAGTGTGTTAATCCAAAACACTTGTTTGTTGGGACACAGTCTGATAACATGAAGGACGCCTACAAGAAGGGAAGAATTACTCCGACTCTACCACAGGAGTTCAGAATCAAGAAGGGGGACATACCAGCTAACCGATTATTGACAGATGAGGAGGCGCTAGAGGTTAAGCGTAGGATTGCTGAGAACACCGAGTGGGGTGGATTGAGGAGGATATCAGAGGAGTCTAATGTCCCCTATCAAACGGTGAAAGACATTGCTTGTGGTCATAGATATATAAACATTTAATTGTACATCGTTGACGACATACATGAGGGGCTGGGGAGCTAAAGTAGGCCCTGGCGGACCTATCCGGAAACAACCGGACACAGCCCCTCTAGTTTTTGGGTGGAGAGTTCTTGGGGGAAATACCTTTGAGGATGGCGAAAGACAGGAGAGTTGTTCTAGGGCAGCGTCGAGAAGCTGTGTGCCTGTCCTACTGTAGGCTTCCGCTCCACCCATCGTTCTTTGAGAGGGCAGTACGGTGGGGTGTGACCCCGGAGTGAGAAGTATGGGCGATGAATACGCGGGATAAGCCGTCTGAATGGTGGACTTGGGGACCGCATTTGCAAAAGTCCAGTGACCACCAGCGCTTGCCTTGGAGTTGACAGGTCAAGGTAAGGACAGTAGCTTGCAGTCATCCGGTTAGAATCCGGCTCTGCTGCCCTTTTAGTTTTTGATATCGAGTAGTGTACACTACTCGTAGTCCCACAGCGGGTGAAAGCCGCCTTCACATTTGGGATGAAACGAATGTGGAAGGATGAATATCCGGCAGGTAGGGGTGGCAACGATATCAAAAGACCCCTTAAGGGGTTGAGGGAGACGTACTGGAAGGTGGTTCTCCATGGAAACACACGCCTGGGAGTTGCCCTGTGGGCCGTTATTTGAAGTACACTGGAATCGTGGGGGCGAGATTAACACTGGCCAGTGAAGACGATTTAATGGGTCTCGCAGTCGAGTGACAGGGTGTTGGGCATAACTCGACATCGTTCTTTGAAATGGGGGCGAATTTGGTTTCGACAGGAAGTATGGTCGATATGAGGTGCGCTCTGGAGTTGGTCAGAACTCCGTTAAAATCCGACCAAAAAAGAAACGGCGACTTAGGTTACCGCAAGGCTGCTTAAATGCAGCTCGTCCGCCTGATAACTCTGCTTCGTAGTTAACAGATCGGGCGTCGATGAACGAAGCAACCAGATGGGGATGTCTAATAACCCATTGGGAGACATAAGGTTAGGCTACGCTACCGAAAATGCGTTGCCGGATGTGCAAGTAGGAGCTAAATGGTCGACGGACCTAAAACGTCACCCGGCTATGAGCGTAGTACCAAATTGAGACACTTTCTGGACTCGGCTTCGACGCCGACGCCTCCACCATTTTATACATAGGAGGGATACAATGGATAATGGAAACCTAACAGTTGGGGTAGGGAAAATGGTTCAGTTTTTACGGATCCATGGGTATAGTGTTACAACAACGATGAGGGGTGAAAGGCGGGCATTTATTCAAGGTCACAAGTCGGTGTCCAAACCATATGTGAGGATACGCATAAAAAATACTAAATCAGGGTTTCGAGTTAAGCCTTGGCTTTTTGGTGTGGGTGGGGATTGGGAGCCTCGTAAGGTAGTGGAGGGACTTGAAGCCATGATAGGGGCAATTCGTGCGGGGGACCTTTGATATGAGGTTGCAGTAAAAAGTAATTACTGAGGAATAGGCTAATGGTAAACCACTCGGCTCTGGTCCGAGTATTGCTGGTTCGACCCCAGCTTCCTCAGCCAACTCCAATGTGGAGACAAGCCGGGCAAAAGACTTGCCCAAACAGGAGGATTAGTATGGTAGACGCACGTTTTAAGAAAGTTGCACGGGTGAATGTTGGTGTACCCCGCCAGGTTTCACAGGCTCTTACACAGGTTGCTGAAGAGCAGGGTGTGAAGGTGGCAGAACTTGTGTGTAACATGGTATATGACAACCTGTCCGCACGGCAGGCCGGTAGAGGTCGTCCCCCCAAGGGGATGTACAGGGTGGACAGAGATGTGTTGGACAGCATCCAGACCATTCCGGAGATCGGGTAGGTTAACAACATACCGCACCCAGAGGACGCATCGCTCTACGGAGAGGAACCTCAGGACAGCACTGCGAGAACGTGGGAGAGAGATCGATTGGACCACGGAGGCTGCGAGACAAACGAGCCTAGAGGGAGCGCAGCTCGATGATGGCATGGTAGTCGCCAATAGATAAATGATGTGAATAAAACAGAATCCTGGGTACGCTCAGGTGCGGATTAACATACAAGGGTAGGTACCCAAGTGGTCAAAAGGGGCAGACTGTAAATCTGCTGTCGAACGGCTTCGGAGGTTCGAATCCTCCCCTACCCACCATATCGATTCACAGAAAGTCTTTGAATTTCTCAAGCCGGGGAGTCATACTTACTGTGAACTGATGAGTCTGACCTGCCATGTGTAGGAACAGATCGGGCGTCGTAATGAAAAAAATTGCGTCGCCTGCACTTTTTTCCTTGACACCGGAACTATAAGGTGTATATTGGAAACTGAACATAGCGGGTAAAGCCTGAGCACACCGTGTCCCGAGGGGGCATAAGTAAGATGTAAGCTTACCGGCCTCAGGTACCGCAGATCTTTGACAGATGAAAAACGGGCTGTATGGAGTCCGTGAGATAACCCCCGTAAGGGGACTAAAGGGCTGCCGAGAGCCGCTGTCTTTCAATGAAAGGCAGACACCCATACACTGCGTTTACGCGGCACACCTCAAGGCTAACTGGTGCGAGGTGAGCACGTCTTCTCTTAGCGGATAGGGAAGTGAGGAAGAGATTCCAATAGGATGGCGCAGGGTGATACTGTTCGATGCTTCGTGAGTATAGAGCTATGCACCAGTAACCAGGATGGGCCCCTAACGGGAAACGGGAAACCGGGGGAACCGAAGGGGACTGATAGGCTACCATCTAAACCTGTTCACGACAGGAAGATAGAAGGGCGAGTGGCATTCTGATTCCAAAAGGATCGGAACTACAACCAATGGCGCGTCCTTCAAATCTCCGCATCGCTCGGACTCTAACCTACTCGGTTAAAGAGTCCACAAGATAATGGCTATGTTTAAGGACATAAACCCTGTTGCGTAAAAAGCTTAAAGACCATTGGCGTGTAGGAGCAAAGTCCTCTAATGCTCAGCAGCTTCGGCTGAACTGAGTGCTCAGGAGCCCGCAAGGTGACTGAGTTTAGTGAAGAAAGCTCTGGCGTGGGTTGGCACCCTCTTGTCAGTCTGGCAAGACTGGACAGTAGCGAGTAATTGCTGAGATAACCTGCACGATACGAATGGTGGTCGTAAACTACTGAGGTCGCTGGACAAACTCATCGCAAGATGGGTGGGCAAGGTGGGGAACCCATGATCCCCCGAAAGAGTTTCAGCGAATGTGGGTATAGCCTCAACCCATTAAGAATCTTCCCCGGCGTCGGAGTAATCCCACTGTCGGGGTTTTTTATGTAGGTGACATAAGGAGGGAATCATGTGTGATTATTACCCATTCGGAATGGCATTTTTTACAGTTATTGTTACAGACAACTATCAGGTTTTTGGTAGGATAACTGGGGTTGTTCAGTGTAGCACCTTTGAGTTATTCTCGGACGATGGAACCCTTGCTCGGGAAGATGATGCTAAGAGGCCTATACCAACGGTGCGCGTGTATATAGGTGGAGCACAGATTGAACTAAACCTCAATAATTATGTCACCCAAGAAATTGTGTATGATTTGATCAAACGACAAGTGTATGAAACTGGGTACTTGGCCGAGGATGTTGTTATTGACCTACGGTCTTATGTAGAAGCAGATGTAATTGGGGAGGATTAGGACTTCTTTTTGGGGTATCGTTCAATGGTAGGACGGGGGACTTTGGATCCTCAGATCGTGGTTCGACCCCACGTACCCCAGCCACTGTGTTATTCCGTGCGGCAGTTAGTCAGACGTCACTATCCACGGATCGACACCAGGGTGCGCCTAATGGCGTAGCCCTCGGCTTCTGTCTCCTGAGCCAAGTTTACAATCAGGGGGTAACTGAGTATCAAGGGACTGAATGCGTTGCGTGTATACCCCAATGCACGGACCGAATAGATAGGGGGTGCTCTTGATACTCAACTAAACATTTCTGGGTGTAGCTCAGTTGGACAGAGTCCCGGCGTTGGAGACCGGTTGTCGCTGGTTCGAATCCAGTCACCCAGACCAATTTTAACGGGGTGTGGCGCAGTCCGGTAGCGCACCTGCTTTGGGAGCAGGGAGTCGCTGGTTCGAATCCAGTCACCCCGACCATTTTTTTAGGAATGCCAGACAATGGGTCTGGTTTGTTGTAGTACGTACGTGGTATGAAGTCGAAAGGAGACTTAGATGTTGAATACTGAATTTAGTAAGAGAGAACTTGCTTTCCCCCACCTTTGCTTTATTACAAAGGTTAATTTTTCATCCTGGTCTAATGCAGGTAAGGGTACTACTTCCTTGTATAAACTTGATTGGGATGAGTTTGACAGGAATCTTGCTAAGCGTATTGGCCATGATCTTCCCTATAAGGCGCTCCCTGATGCGTATGAAGAACAGGTGAAAAGTCTTAGGTTTGCTATTTCTCATAACTACCGACAAGGAATCAGTCACTATTCCAATTTGGCACAGGTAGAGCGGAATAGGTCTTGGCCATATGATACTATGGTAAGAGATATATGTTTGAATGTGGTGGCAGAAGCAATACGTGTTGCGTTCTTTCTTCTTAAAGATTGTACTTACGATCAGGAAACTGGGGGATTTGATCGAAGTGAGGATCGTAGTCTTTTCGATAATATGTTGGTTTGGCGTTTCTGGGTGCACCAAACTGGGCGAGGTACGGTTTGGCGGAAAGCCGACTTGGACCACCTGGAATTACTTTCTGGGTATATAGAGGAGCACGATCCAGAACGAGCTAATCGTGTAAGAGAGTTTCTTCAGAATATGCGAGAGCATGCAGATTCATGGGAAGCTCACCACCCATCACCTATTGATGAGGTTGAGATAGAGGTTGAATAATATGGGGAAGATACCCCATTGTTAGGGTAACATGAGAAGATTACACCGGATAAAGTTGCATCACGACTCTCTCAATTCAGAGAGGACGTCGGGGTGTGTCCGCATTTCTGTGGATACCACAGGCGACTGCTAAAAATCCGGGAGTAACTTCTCACCCATACAATCCCCTCCGAGAGAACCCCGGATCTAAAAATCTGGGGTTTTCTTTTTTTGTTATTGACATACACGGCCTGTTAGTGTAGTTTGGTCAAACACGCTAGGTTCTCAACCTAGAAATCACCGGTTCAAATCCGGTACAGGCCACCAAATAGGGGGGTAAGATGATATATAAAAGTATAGTAACTGGTTTCGGGATAGTCTTTTCTATGTTGGGGACTGTTTTGGGGGTGTTACTATTAGTTGTTCGCCCATCGGATCTGTGGGTATTGGATCCTATAAAGATAGGGTTCATACTGGTGGCAGTTGGGATTGCGGCATTTGCTGGGATAGTGGATTTGTGGGTCAAGCTGGATAAGTCGAAGGCAGCAGTGCGGACGGCTGAGTATGTGATAAGACGGAACCACACGCGTCTCGCACGGGTGTTGTACCCGGGGGCGGGGCAGGTCATTGTTCTCGATCCTCTCGCTCGGTTGTACCTGCATGAGGCTCAGGCTGAGTCCACTAAATATATCAACAAGGACGTGGTTTAAGTGGATGATTCATTAGACATAGCTGGTGGATGGAATTACCGCAAAGTTAAAATTGATGGTAGGTTTTACGTTTGCGAGGTGTATTATAATGAGGATGGCTTCCCCACTGCTTACGCAGGGGGTCCTCCTATCGATGGGGACGAGGAGGAATGGTTACCATCAGGGGACACGGAGATTGAGGTCTTAGAAGCAGTGCAACAGAACCTCGCTAATGCTGCTCTTGTAGAGGATGAGGAAGAACTCAAGGATGCAACAAACATGTTGCGGGATGTGACACGTAGTCCTATATTGGATGTGTCTGAGATAGGAGTAAAGGAATTAGGAGAATTATGAACACGAAGCAGGTTGGTGAGGTTTCAGAAGCTCAAGTACTTGGAGCGCTACTACTGTCTGGGGAAATCGTTCTCCAACCATTTGGTGATAACCAACGGTATGACCTGGTTGTTGATCGAGATGGAGAGTTTGTTAGGATCCAGTGTAAAACAGGGCGGCTTGCAGATGGGGTGGTTAGCTTTGCAGCATGTAGTTCCTCAGTTCATCGAGGGGGTACTAAGAGGGACTACCGGACAGACGCAGATTTTTTTGGGGTGTACTGTCCAGAGACGAAGATGTGTTATCTCGTACCTGTGGGAGAGGTTGGTCGAACGGAGGGAACACTTCGTATTGACCCCCCAAAAAATCACCAGCAGAGAAAAGTTAGGTGGGCAAAAGACTATGAAATTCAGGAGTAGCTCAGTTGGTCAGAGCC
>SDBT01012373.1_pt1 | contig 13703 bp, 14 predicted proteins | sample 2277101 | NCBI WGS metagenome assembly SDBT01 (sample SAMN10404973, study PRJNA504765) | marine sediment metagenome | isolation source: marine sediment core GS10_PC15, 103 cmbsf | place: Arctic Ocean: Southern Knipovich Ridge | collected 2010
ACAAACCATGCAAAGATATCCTAATGTTATTCTTTGGGTTAATGGACACACACATTTCAATAGTATTACACCTCTGCATAATTGTATCAAAAGAGAACATAAGAAATTCCATAATAGGTCGGAGAGTTGTGAGGGTTCTGATGATTTTGATAGGTCGGAGGGTTCAGAGGGGTCGGATAGCTGTGATAAACAATATTACGATGGTTACAAAGGATTCTGGGAAATTAATACAGCTTCACATATTGATTATCCAGAACAAAGTAGAATCATTGAAATCGCCGACAATTTAGATGGAACCTTATCTTTATTTGGAACCCTGATCGACCATCTAAGTCCTCCATGTGTCAACCCATCCAAACCATCCAAAAGATCAAAATGTTGCAACCCTGGCAAAACAAAATATAATATCACCGAAATGGCTTCTATCTCTCGAGAATTGGCATTCAACGATCCGTTTAATGACCCCAGAACTAGGGGAGGAACGCCTTTAGACAAAAACGTAGAGTTAATAATTAACAACCCATTGTTAAGAGATTGGTAAGTAATTGGTAAATATACAGATTGGTGAAGGTTGATAAAATAATGATCTGGTATTATATAAAAATATATAATATCAAATGATGAAAATAATAGATCCTAAGGCTATTACTTTGTTCAAAGGGTCTTACGATGCTGGATTTTGTGGTCCAGAGTTTCATTGGTACAAAATCAATGAAAAGTTATATCAGATCAGATATAGTGCAAGTCTTAGAGATGATGGAGACATAGAAGAACAAGACGAAATATTGGTACCTATCATACAGAACGTGTTAGGAGTTACAAACATAACAAGTCTTCACAAAACAAGTTCAAAATATTACAACATATTACAAATAGAATCAATGATAACAAATGTTCAATTAACAATAATAAAAGAGAAAATGTTAAAGACAAAATTGTTTTGTATTGATAAATGATCTATAACTAAACTAAAAACAAAAATGAAATATTTTATAAATGTTCCTGGATGGATTAAACAAATAAATAACAAAACACCCAAACACCCAAATGAAGGACTACTTTTTTACACGACTGTTCTGTGGTATTTCTACACTTGTTGTTATATTTTTATGTATAACTGCTGGATATGTAAAGATTACGAGAACTAGCCGTTTAACCAAATCATATTGTCACATTATAAATCATGCGATTAACCATACATGGTGTAGAACTCTCAGCACTTTCAGAGAATGTTACAATGGAAATGTTTTGGTTGACATTCCAGGAGTTATTAGTGGTGTTTCAGTGTATGCTTGGAATGACTATAACGCATCGAATGTAAGAGAATATTTGGATACGCATTTTTTTCTCAATTCAATACAAACATGTTTTTATGAAACTAAACATTCTTCAACAATCTACTTTTCAATATGTGAAGGAGAGATTTCAGTAGCATTTTACTGTCTTATAATAAGTATTTGTTACATGATATTAGGAGTACTATTTGAGCTAAGAATTTCAAAGACAGTTATCAAGGTTGCTGGGTCATTTCTTATATTAAGGTTGATAGTCTTCCTTGTTATGATTTTACATAATAATAATAATAATAATAATAATAATCACTGTTCAATATTTGATTATCCTGTATGGATAATATGTATATCATGTATAATAATTTCTCTACAGATTGTAATTTCTGTGATGACTATTTTTAAGAAATCTAAACAGTAATATTAGCAAGTAAAAATATAAAAGAATTCTTTTATATTTAGTTTTATTTTAATTAGCACCAGCACTTATTAGGTATTTAACTATATCCAAATGACCATTTATTTTTGCCCATTTCAGAGATTCATCATTTTTTGGATGAATATTAGCACCATCTGGTTTCAATTCTACCAAATACTTAACAACCTCAATCTGACCATATTTACTTGCCCATCTCAGAGCAGCATCAGAGTCTCCATGAATATTGGCACCATGACTTACCAGGTATTTAACTATATCCAAATGACCATGCAAACTTGCCCGTCTCAGAGCATCATCATTGTATGTATGAATATTGGCACCATCAGGTTTCAATTCTACCAAATACTTAACTACATCAATATGACCATTTCTACTTGCCAATCTCAGAGCAACATCATTTTCTCCATGAATATTAGCACCTTCCTTCAAAGATATAATTACATGATCAAGTCGTCCTTGTTTGGATCCTGTAATAAGTTCATCATCAGCATTGGTATGATTTATTTTTCTAAGATCTTTAATATAATATTCAGACCAACTGTGCCAATATTTATCTTTATTTTTTCTTAATATATCTCCTGGAACCTCTGGAAATTTAATATAAACCCTATTCATCCAAAAGACCTGATCATTACATAGAGAATTGGCTTTTTTATCAGCAGCGCAAAAATTTACCAGATCTTTATCATTAAGTTGATTTAGTATTTTTCTATCCACATCTTTATTCCTAATAAACTTATTCTGGCTAAGCATTTTTAAATGATAGTAGTTTTATTTCATATATTAAAAAATAAAAACTATTTTTAGAAAAACTATGTCCAACCAACATTTTTTACCCATAAGACCTAGATATTTTGGAGCACCAGAACTAGATATAGAACCCAGACCCGGAATGGAACCATTAAATGAACCTCGTAATGCTCCACATAGATGGGATCAAAATAAAAAACCAAACAATGGAAAAATGGAAACACAGATACAGATAGAAGAAAAAAAAGAACCACATTATACTTGTGGTGATCATGGAGAAATGGATTACTGGTGGTTCATATTTGGAGCTATCACATTGGCTTTATTGTTGGTAGCTGTGGTATATGATCCAACAAATGGTGTTAAATCGGATTGGTATTGTCAGTTGGATTTCTATCCATTATCAGGGGACCCTACTTTTATTTGGTTAGGAAATGCTTTTGCTGCTCTCATGTTTGGGTTAGCAGCATATCAGATGTTTCGATATAGTAATCAGAAAATAATTAGATATGGTGCGGTTTTTCTATTAGTTGCTATATATATTGCTATGTTAATCTGGGCCTTATCAGTGTACACAACTCACTCCCTTCGTAATGCATTGTTTTATATTGTAATTGGTTTGGTGTTACTGGGAGGATGGATAATGTTGTCCTTTTGTAATGTTACTGACAATCAAGATATAGTATTACCTTTGGCTTTGGGATTTTTATGGTTTGTGTACTTAATTTATTATACGTGGGGTATGATTGATAAAAATAGGGATAAAAATAAGGATCAGGATAAATAATAATTGGTTTCGTATTGATAGTCAAAATATAATAGTATTATTACTATTATATTTAATGGGATCGTATTATTTTATTAAAGATCCTATCTCTTCTAGTATATTATCAATACTTTGTGATGTATTGATACCAAATGATTTGGCTAAAGCAACTATCTTAATTTTAATGTTCTTTCTTTTCATATAGTTTGCACTTTCTTTTCCATATTTCCCACCCCATGATAATTGTTTAGATATAATTGTACATAGATTTCTTTTAGTCATATTGTTGGTTATAGGTATATTTAACATACCAGAAAAACCTTGTAATATGTACTTATTTTCTTCTTTGGAAAGATTCTTACATAAAGCTTTTTGTTTATTTCGTAGTAATATTAATTCCCATATATCTTTATTTACATACTTCCTTGTATCTTTTGAATATTTTTTAGCTTGTAATTTAACATTACTATACATTTTATTCCACATAGCATTAGATATTACTTCTTTACATTCTTCTGTTGGACAAAAATCTAAAGGATACTTATTGTTTATATTTTTATCAAATACATCGGCACCATATTCCAATAACAATTCAACCGTCTCTAATGAACTAGTATCATTGCTAAATCGAGATGCAACCATTAAACTAGTATTATTTTCATTATCTTTAGCATTAATATCGGCTTTATTATCTAATAAGAATTTAATAGTCTCTAACGAACTAGTATCATTACTATATCTAGCTGCAAACATTAAACTAGTAGATCCTTCATTATCTTTAGCATTAACATCAGCACCATATTCCAATAACAATATAGCCGTCTCTAATGAACTAGTAGTATTACTAAATCGAGATACAAACATTAAACTAGTAGATCCTAGATTAGTTTTGGCATTAACATCAGCTTTATTATCCAATAACAATTTAACCGTCTCCAATGAACTAGTATCATTACTAAATTTAGATGTATCCATTAAACTAGTAAATCCTGTAATATTTTTAGCATTAACATTAGCACCATAATCCAATAACAATTTAACCGTCTCTAATGAACTAGTATCATTACTATATTTAGATGCATCCATTAAACTAGTAAATTCTTGATTATTTTTAGCATTAACATTAGCCTTATTATCCAATAACAATTTAACCGTCTCTAACGAACTAGTATCATTGCTAAATCTAGATGCAAACATTAAACTAGTAAATCCATTAATATTTTTGGCATTAACATTGGCTTTATTATCCAATAAAAATCTGATTCTATCTATATTTCCATTTTTTGATGCATCTGCTAAATTCATATTTTGTTTTGTTTTATTTTTGTTTTGTTTTGTTGGTTTCGTATCAAAATATAATAGTAATACTATTATATTTAATAAGGTTAGGTGGTTTAGGTATCACCATGCACTATATATCCTCGTTATAGCCTTCTTTTCTTTCTTGGTTGATTCGGGAAGTCCAGGAAGTCCAGGAAGTCCAGGAAGTGTAACTTCAGGAATAGCTGGTAAACCTATCTGAGTTCCATCTGTTAATGGAACCACTGTGTAGGCCTGGGTGGTTGGTTGGACCTGTATCATCTGGTTTAATGGTTGGGTCATCTGGTTTAATGGTTGGATCTGTACCACAGTTGTTGGATTTTGCATTGCTTGAAGTGGTGCTAAAGTTGCTTGATGACGAGGTTCAATTACATTTAGAGTTGCTCTCTGTTCTTGCAATTCTGGGTCAAGAGGATTGATCTGTCTTGCTGACCTTATTGGTATTTTAAAGGGAGACTGCATCCACATTCGACAACAATATCTTGTCAGTCCAACAGCTGTTAATGCATCTTCTGGCTTCACTCCAGCTCCAAGTAATTCTTGGTACCTATCCCATTTATTTGCAAGGACTTTTCCACATTCAATACATCTAACATGAGGCATTTCTTCTGTCATAGTAATATTTGTTATTGTAATTATATATTTAAAAGATTTTTAACAAATCAAATTTGAAACCTATCAATCACAAGTTTTTATCTTTTAATTTTCTTAATATGAATATATGATATTAAGAAATATAATATCCCATGTTTTTTAATAATTTTTATTGTTTCTAAATATAATAATATAAATATAAAAAACAATTTACATGAATCAAAATAATAACTCGTCTTCAATCAGTTCCCCTACCCAATTAGATACTACCAAACCAGATTTGGGTTTGATGAATGATCATATAAAAAATATTCTAGTAACTGTCAGTAAAAATCCTGTCACTAATGTAATAGCTGGTTCTGGAACAGGTAAAACTATAAAATTACCTTTGGGAATAGCAGGTGCAGGTAATAAAATATCTGTTATTGTATCAAATGATAGCATTGCATCATCTTTGGTAGGTTATGTTAGATCGGTTAGTGGGTCGGTTAATATTGGGTCATCAAACCCAACAAACTCAGAATTACCAATCTCCATCAGTACCGACATCACAGGATCAGATAGTATTAAATATATTGGAGAATCTAGTATGAAAGAATACATATATAAGGTTATACAAGGAGGCTCAGATCTAGATTTTAGTGATATTATTATGATTGATGAAGCTGATGCAGGAACTCTTGATCAATTCTTAATCATGGCCCTATGGAGATACTGCGCTACTCATGGAGCAAAAGTACCACGATTATTGCTAGTCTCCACCACTCCTATAGTATCAGATCAATTCGATATTGAACCATATGTTATTGATTCAATTGATGGTTCTGGTTATGGTTATGGTTATGGTTCTTTACCTGAGATTAGATATGGTAAGAGGGACTATATGATTGGTAATCCTAACCATAGCACCGAATTATTTGATGATGTTGCTGAATTAGTTTACGATTTACATACCAGTAGCATCAAAGGAGATTTTCTAATATTTACTACAGGGAAATTACAAATAGAGTCACTTATTCAGAAACTAGAGTCGCTACAAATGGAAAACATAAACATTTACCCAGCTCATAAAGATTTAACCGGGGGTGAGATAGATAGATTATATCAGGAAACTTCCGACCGAAAAATTATTGTGGCTGATGAACTAGCTGAAACTACTTTTAGTATGAATAGTTTAGGTGTTATTATAGACTTAATGATAAATCATCGAAGAGAATTAAGTCTAACTGGTGGTCAGAGATATCCGAAAAAATACATAACCAAAGATATAGCAAATATACGGAGTAGAAGAGGTGGAAAATATGGAACAGTTTTAAGTTATAGAATGATAACACAGAAATTGTATAATAAATTGTCAGAAAAAATGTCCCCTGAAATATATAGAGTACCCCTTCATTGGATAATGCTAGAGTTAATTGAAAATGGTATATATCCCTTTGATTTATTGGATATGTTTGATAAAGATATATTAAACCATACATACAAGTTGATAACTAGATTTAGATTTATCAATACCAATGGTAAAATCACAAATGTTGGTAAATTTGTTACCAAAATACCATATGGTATTAGACAGGCAGCTGCATTATATCAATGGTTAGAAAATGATTATCAACCTTATCCAGCAATAACTATTCTAAGCATGATTGATGCGGTTGGAAAATCATATTATGTATATCCACTTAGAAACTCTAACACATCCCATTCTGAATATACTTTGGAATTACTCGATCACAGGAAAGAATACTTTGAACCCTTTGCTGGAGCTTCTGATGTTCATACTTATGGACATATTTGGGAAACCATGATGAATGAAGTTGGACTAGATGTTTCATCTAGTGATATTCAAAGCTGGTGTGTTAATAACTATATCCGATATGAGAATATATCAGAAGTACTATACCTAAACAGAGTGGTGTCTGAAGAGATAAGTAAAAACCGATCCGAGCCTATCGAAATAGGACCATTTGATAGTAACAACTTATTAGATTTGATTGGACCTATATTAGTTAATATTTACGGAGATAGGAGATTGGTATTGGAAGATACAAACTCTGTAGTTAGAGTTAGATATCTGGGGGATGATAATAAATATTATAAGATTAATGATAGAAATGGTATTAACACTATCGAAATGGATATTCCAAAGATTATATTTGGACTGATTACATCTACTATTAAATCCAAATATACAAGTGACTTTAATACAGTAATATGTTCATTAGTGAGATAAGATAGTTTATAGGATTAAAGATCCAAAAACATTTAAATAAAAACAGGAAATGAATAACGCTCTTGCTGTGATTAAAGATCATCCAGGATCAGATAAACCTATGATGGATATGCTTGAAAATATGGTCAAAGATGAAAATATAGTTAAAATTAAACATGTAGAACGTTCAGAAAAAGTATATATCACAATTCCAGAAAAGTATGAGTTTTGGAATTCAGAACATCATATTCCATTTAAATTATTAATTTATCTTGATAACTCAATAGTTCTATGGAGACCTTGCTGTTGTTGATGTTTGTTCAGGTTAATATATATATTTTTATATAAATATTACACGGATTATTTTAAATCTTTATTATGGTAATGACTTTAAGTATTTAACAACCTCAGTATGACCATTTAAACTTGCCAATCTCAGAGCATCATCAGAGACTGAGTGAATATTAGCACCAGCACTTATTAGGTATTTGACAACCTCAATCTGACCATTTTGACTTGCCAATCTCAGAGCTCCATCATTGTCTGCATGAATATTAGCACCGTTATTTACAAGGTATCTAACTATATTCAAATGACCATTTCTACTTGCCCATCTCAGAGCATAATCAGACCATTCATGAATATTAGCACCAGCACTTATTAGGTACTTAACAACCTCAGTATGACCATTTTCACTTGAATATCTCAGAGCAGCATCAAATTTACCATGGATATTAGCACCTACATTTAATGATATTATAACTTGATCAAGTCTTCCGTTTCTTGATCCTTTCCAAAGATATTTCTGATCATTTGATTTATTTATTTTTCGAAGATCTTTAATATAATATTCAGACCAACTCCGGTTTTCTTTGCTAGCCCTCAGAATGTCCCCTCCAACATATCCAAATCTCAAAAACACCCTATTCATCCAAAAGACCTGATCATTACATAGTAACTGGGCTTTCTTATTTACTTGACATACATTCACCAAGTCCTCATCCTCAAGGTTGTTTAATATTTTCCTATCTACATCTTTATTTCCAGTCAACATAGTTTTGTTTGGTTGTTATATAATTTATTAAACAATATATAAAAATGTCATATTTACCTGTTGGGATTAATAAAGATATAGCCGTCAAAATTGCTTTACTGTTAGATCTACCTGAAATTCTAACTTTATGTAGATTGAATAATAAATTTAATAGATTCGTATGTAAGAATAAAGATTTTTGGATAAGTAGATTGAAACAGGATTTTGGGATAAAATATTTAGATATAAAGGGGACCAATCATCCTCTAGAATATTATAAATGGGCAAAAATACATTCATCTACTCAAGATGATTTGAATATGGCTTTGATGCTAGCCGCAGCTGGAGGACATCCTGATTTAATAAATTTAACCATTAAATTAGGGGCTAATAATTTTGATGAAGTTATGATTACATCAATCATATCAGGAAATACAGAAATATTATATATGATGATCAGTGAAGGAGCAGACGCCGAATTTGGTCTGGATGTGGCGATTACCAATGGAAATATAGATATGGTAGATAGATTGATAAATGTGTTGAGATGGCAAAATAAACTGATACCATATGATGATATCATGTTAGCTGGTGCGAGGGAAGGACATGTAGATATTGTAAATATGGCTATAGAAATAGGAGCTAGTGATTATGATGGAGCAATGGAAGAAGCCATTGAAAATGAACATATAGATGTTGTAGAGATGTTACTGATAAAAGCATCTGATGATATTGATATTGATTTGGATATTGCAGAGGCCATAGATATAGCAGAAACTTATGGATATGATGATATTATAAATTTGTTATATAGATACTGATGATCTGATACTGATGATGAAACATAGTATACTATTATAAAATGGACAAAACATTTTATAATAAAGTTGTTATTATTTTATCAAACTAACCAAAGTATTTTTGCTTTTTTGATAAAACAATCTTTCGGAGCATATATCACACATGGAATATTTAGAATAACATTTACCAACTGACTTCATATGATTGACTTCACAAGTGCATTCTAATGAGTTTGATCTTTTAATTTTTCTGTAAATTATGTTGTTTGCTACTTGATTCATTTGATATATAATAATAAAATAATAAATAACAAAATAATAACTTAAATACTTAATATCTTATTTGAAAGATGAATATTCAGATAAGAAAAGCTCAAAAGGAAGATTTGTTATCACTTTCGGAATTATTGACTCAGCTCACTGTGGTTGGATCAATCTCTAACCAACCAGATCCTTCAATTTATGATAATATCTATGTAGCTATTGATAAAGGTAGATGTGTTCAGGGTGTTCAGGGTGTTAAAGGTGTTCAGGGTTCTCCAGGCATTCCAAACATTATTGGTTGTATCACTATCTTAATCGAACCTAAGATAATACATAATGGTTCGTATGTTGGTCATATTGAAGATGTGGTGGTAAATAAAACCCATAGGGGGTTAGGAATTGGAAAAATGCTTATTAATTATGGGTTGAAAGTTGCTAAAGAAAATGGATGTTATAAAGTTATTTTAGATTGTGACGAATCAAATGTTGAGTTTTATAAGAAATCAGGGTTTAAACAAAAAGGTGTTTGTATGAGATATGATATTTCATCTAAAACTTTTTAAAAAACTATTTATAAAAACTATGTGTGGTATTACAGCCTATATAGGAAATAAAAATGCAGCTCAGATCATACTTGAAGGTCTGATTATTCTTCAAAATAGAGGTTATGATTCTGCAGGTATATCTACTATAAATGATAATAATAAAATAATAACCACTAAAAGTGCTAGCAAAAATACAACTTGTGATTCTATAAAAACTTTAACTGAATTATTAGATAACCATGGATGTAATAATATTGGAATTGGTCATACTAGGTGGGCTACACATGGATCTAAAAATAATATAAATGCGCACCCGCATAATGATATTACTAATAGATTTTCACTAGTTCATAACGGTGTAATCGAGAATCATAACGAAATAAGAAAATTTCTCGTTAACAATGAGATAGAATGTGTATCTGATACTGATACAGAAGTTATTGTACAACTAATATATTATCTTTCAAATAATGGGATGGAATTCGAAGAAGCAGTTAGAGAAACGACTAGACGCCTAGAAGGAACGTGGGGACTAGTAATATTAGATAGAGAAACTCCAAATACATTAATTGTAGCTCGCCATGGCAGTCCTATTCTAATTGGTATGGGTCAAGATGAAATGTTTGTAGGATCAGAAGGTTCAGCTTTTCAAAAATATACTACTCAATATATATCCCTAAACAACAATGAAATAGCAATTATAAAATATAATAAGAATATGAGTATGGGTCAGAAGATTGAAATTGTAATATCCTTAATATTAGGACCAAATGAATCACCAAAAATTACCGAAATCAAATTTGATAATGATCGTATTAAATCAGTTAATAAAGAGAAAATTCTTTTGAGTCCTGATCCCTATCCCCATTGGACTATTCGAGAAATAAATGAGCAACCATACTCTATTAAAGCTGCTTTAAATAACGGGGGAAGGATTATTAACGAAACCACAGTATCTCTTGGAGGATTAAATCGTAATAAAAATAGATTGTTGGATATTAAGAATCTAATCATAATCGGATGCGGTACTTCTCTACATTCCGGATTGTTTATGTCTAGGATTATGAGACAAATGTGTGGATTTCATAGTGTACAAGTAGTTGATGGTTCAGAATTTGATATATCCTATATTTCAACTCAAAATACAGGAATATTAGTATTATCTCAAAGTGGTGAAACTAAAGATGTGATGAGATGTTTAGAAATGGTTAGTAATAGTGGTAATGATGACAACATTGTTACCTTTTCTGTAGTTAATAGAGTTGGGTCTCAGGTAGCTAGGACTACTAACTGCGGTGTTTATTTAAATGCTGGGAGAGAAGTAGCTGTAGCCAGTACCAAAGCTTTTACGTCTCAAGTAGCAGTGCTATCATTAATATCTGTTTGGTATGCTCAGAATCGTAATATTCATAAAAATAGTAGATCTGTACTAATTAAAAGTATTATGAGATTATCAACATGCTATAATACAATTCTGATATCATCCGAGATAGACCATGGCTGTGACACAGTATCTCACTATTTGAAAGATCAAACTACATGTTTTATACTGGGTAAAGGTTTGGCTAGTTATATTGCATATGAAGGAGCTCTTAAAATTAAAGAAATAGGATATTTACATGCAGAAGGATATCCTGGTGGATCCCTCAAGCATGGTCCATTTGCTCTGATTGAAGATGGAACACCTATAATTCTTATATTATTAGATGATAATGATCGAAGTTATATGGAATCTACTATCAGTGAGGTTAAATCAAGAGGTGCTTATACTATAGTTATCACAAACATATCGGGATATAACGAGGGTAATATTAATATTACTATCCCTACCAACGGTCCTCTCTCAGCATTATTATCTGTAGTTCCACTTCAGATAATTTCTTATAAATTATCTTTGTTAAAAGGTATCAATCCGGATAAGCCGAAAAATTTAGCGAAAACTGTAACAGTTATCTAGGCAAAACAAAATAAAATATTAATATAAGATAAATTATCTTATATTGTATGAGTTAACTATAACCTAATTGTTACTATTTATTTGTCGTATTGGCCGACCAAATTGTTTCACATATTCCTTCATTTTTAGCTATGTGTCTAGCTAAAACAAAGAAATAATCAGATAGCCGGTTGATGTATTTCAATATATTAGGATCAATAACACCATCAATAGAACTATCAATCTCTGCTAACTGAACAATTGCTCTTTCAGCCCTTCTACAAACTGTTCTAGCTATATGACAATGACACATAGCTTTGTTTCCACCAGGGAGTATAAAATTCTTTAGTGGATCTAGGTTCTTACTCATAAGATCCATATTTTGTTCTAAAATATCAATAGTTAGGGTTTTCATAGTTAAATCTTTATTTGGGTATTTCTTTGTATCTGCTAAGCTAGAACCAATACTAAAAAGGTCATTCTGGATATGTGTGAGATCATAATCATCACTATAATGTTTAATCATTCCTACCCAACAATTTAATTCATCAACTGATCCAATAGCCTCGATACGTGGGTTGCATTTAGAAATCTTGATCCTTGTCCCCATTACTTGAGTATATCCTTTATCTCCTTTCCTAGTGTAAATTTTCTGTGCATGGGGTTTATGTTCCATAGTTACTAATATTAAATATTTATTGTTATATATTATCAGTTGTTGACAACTGATTATAACTAATGTTGTTTATAAAAATATAAAACTTATGATAGGTATAGGCAATATATTTTTAACCGTTTATTTTTGGTCAGCAGCAATAATATCTAGTATAGTAACATATGTGATATGTTTGTGTTGCTATCCATTCATATCTCAGAAATATTTTGCATATCTTTACGAAACCTTATTCAGTACAATGATATTATATCCGATGATAATTCCAAGGTTTTGGTCCATTAAGATTACTGACACTAGACAACAGATTAATCGTCACTTCAACGGACCGTATATAGTTATATCCAACCATGCATCATTTATAGATACACTGATTGCAAGTCAAATTCCACTGGTTAAAAAGTTTATCATGGCTAAGAAATTCACTACAATTCCTATATTTGGTTGGCTTTGTAAATGTTCAGGTCATATTGCAGTGTCTGATAAGTCTGATAAGTCAGGTCGTCGTGACCCAACCCTACAATCTGCTGTAGATTTATCAGTTAAAGCAATGGATGATGGATCTTCGTTTATGATATATCCAGAAGGAAGTAGATCCAAAAACCCTAACCAACTACTACCTTTCAAAACTGGTGCTTTTCGATTGGCTCAAAACACAGGAGTTCCAATATTACCAATTGTTATCAAGGGAACAGGAACAGCTATGCCAATAGGAGGGTTTTGTCATTTAGCGACTATAGAGATTGTTATAGGAGATCCGTTCAGTGTGTCAAAAAAATACAAAGATATCAAGAAAGATCCACAAATAGAAAAGGTTAGAAATTTTATACAGAGTCAGTTGGATAGATAGGTTGGTGAATACATATTAAAACATATATTATTTATATAATATTAAAAACCCAATAAATACCCAATAAATATCAACCTCCTATAATTTTTACAATTTGATTCTAGTTATAAAAAATGATTAACAATTAGTTAAATCAGAATCAATAAAACCAATTAAAAACAGTTTAACAATGGAACACTTTCGAAATTGGTTAGGTGATTCAAAATTCAAATATGAGATGGGATTAAATGGA
>SDBT01012374.1_pt1 | contig 13703 bp, 5 predicted proteins | sample 2277101 | NCBI WGS metagenome assembly SDBT01 (sample SAMN10404973, study PRJNA504765) | marine sediment metagenome | isolation source: marine sediment core GS10_PC15, 103 cmbsf | place: Arctic Ocean: Southern Knipovich Ridge | collected 2010
TTTTAGTCTCAAAATTTCAAAAAAGATCCCTTTGGAGATTTTTCTAAAGACTAAAAGCATATAAGAATCTTAATTTTGTTTCGAGTAAGATTTTTTAAAATTTATTTATCAAAAAACAGATGTAAATGTTACTCCATAATCATTAGAAGTATATATTCTTGCATCTAAACCTATTTTACTATAAATAATATAAACATATTGACCTGTATTATTAGTGATTATATTAGGATCATATCCACTATTTCCTAAATCACTAGAAACGGTGGTATAAGTTTGTCCAGAATCGCTTGAAGTACTCGCTTTTATATCAAGGTTAATATCTTGCCAAACTATAAAAACATATTGACCTGTATCATTAGTAATTATTTTAGAATCTATTGCATTTGTTGCTATATCTGATGAAACAGCTGTAAAAGTTAAGCCAGAATCGGATGAATATAAAACTTTTAAAGTATTTGTTTGATCTTGATAAATTACATAAACATTTGTCCCGCTAGAATCAGAAGTTATGTGAGTTTTTTTAACATCGGCTCCTAAACTATTTTCTATTATGGTAAAATTTTGACCGTTATCTATCGATTTTGCAAATTTTAAATTATTACTTGTATCTTTATAAATTACATATACATATTGTCCGCTATCATCTGTAATAATTTTAGGGCTAGTTCCATTTCCTAAAAGCGTTGTTGTAAAACTCAAACCATAATCTTGTGATCTTGATATTTTTACTTCATTAAAAGATTTTTCAAAAGTAGCATAAACATACTGCCCACTATTATTTGTACAGATTTTAGGGAAAAGACCGTGAGAATCTAAGATAGGAAATATCAGTTGGAAATTTTGAGCGTAATCATTTGAATATGCTACTTTTATTGTATAAGGCATTCTTTCCTCTCTCCAAATAGCATAAACATATTCACCAGTGCTACTAGTAGTTATTTCAGGAGTTACACCATTATTGCTTGCAATAATATTTTGAGATCTAAAACTAATTCCATAATCACTAGAAAAAGATCTAAAAATATATGGATAAGATAAGCTTCTTCTCCAAATAGTATAAACATACTCTCCACTATCACTTGCAGTTAATCGAGAATTGTTTCCTACCGATTCTGCATAATCGTTAATAGTAAAATTCTGTCCATAATCGATAGAATAAGCAAATTGTATCCTTGTATGTTGAGTACTTCCTTCTTCCCAAATAGCATAAACATATTGACCGGAGCTGCTTGTTTCAATTTGTGTAGTTGAAAAAATTTGAGCCGCAAATATTTGAAATAAAAATAAAATTGTTAAAAAAATATCCTTATTAATTATCATTTTTGATCTCCATAAAATTATTTCTCAAAAATTTACATCAAAAAAGATTTTTTTTCAAATTTTAAACATTTTATTTTAATAGCCAACTATTAGAGAAAAATGTAACTTATGTTTTGATGAGCCGAGATCAGGTCTTCTTCTGAGCTTAATTCCCCAATCTAATCTAGAAGTGATATATGGAGACCAAAAATATCTGAGTCCAGGCCCCACACTATATAGTAGCTGAGATTTTTTTTCAGATCCTGCTTTTTTGTATTTCCAAACTTTTCCAACATCAAAGAAACCAAGTAATCTAAATGCCCCTATTTTGCTTTTTATATTCGGTGATTGAAACTCTAAATTGTATAATAAAGCTAAGTCTCCATTATAAACTCTTTCTCTATAACCCCTAACAGTATTATATCCACCTAAACCAAAAGTTTCACTAGGAAGTAAATTTTGATTTGCTACTTGCCATCTAAAAAACATTGCTGCTCTAAAATCTTTGATGAAAAACAGTAAAGAAGAAGATGAACGCAGGTATATATATTGATTTTTAGCAAAAGCTCTGATTGTTGCATATCTAGCATTACTCTGATCTGATATCCACCTTCCGGGAGAACAATAACCTTCAATCTCAAAATCCCAATCGAGATATTTGCTACTGCTACCAATGTTGTAACTAGCCATCATTTGTGTTAAATTCGAATACGCTCCAAAAACAGGAATATCACTAAAAGTTGCATTATTGTTAGTTCTCTTAAAATCAACTCCAAAAGAGAGAATAGATAATTTCTGTTTTACTAATAAAGGTATATCATATCTAGCACTAGTTTGTAAGCTCATCCCATCACTATGAAATTTACCTGTGGTTCCAGCTACTTCATAATTTACATCGAAATATGAGTATCCAGCTATTAATTCTAATTGATTGCGCCAAGGAAGAGGAATTGTATATTTAAAAGTATGAGATTGAAATTCTCTCATATTTGAACCTGAAGTATATTGGTATGAAAGCAGTTGATCTTTATATGTATTAGCTAATAATCCTGCAAAAATTCTATTATTTCCAGTTACATTAGTTCCTGTATTATCTATTCCAGAATAGACTCTAAGAGGAAACCTATCTTTAATCAGAAATTCAATATCAGTTGTTCTTTTTTCCGTGCCGGGAAAAAGAACAGTTTGTACATTTCTAAATGGATTCTTATTTAACCAAAACAAATCCATTGTTAAATTATTTAATTCTATTGGACAATTTTTCTTTAATCTAATCCAACTTTCAATAGTTTGTTTATTAGTCCATTTTCCATAGTTTAATTTTATTTCTCCTAATTTTGTCTCTATAATTTCAAGATGAATAACACCATCAGAAACATTTTGCTCAGGAATACCAATTTTTATAAAAGGATGATTTTGCTTTTGATAAAAATAGCTTATTTCCTCTTTAATATCTTTCACCAATTGCTCATCGATGGGCTTATTTAAATATTTTATTAAATTTCTTTTAAATTCATTAAGATTTCCAGGTATTTTTAAATTATCAATGCAAATACCTGTGCATTTTTTATCAATATCTTCACTGTTTAAAATAATGCCTTTTAATTTTGGCGCTAGTTCATTTTTTTGACATTTAAAATTTTTTAAAAAAAAAGGATCTTCCTTATTGGAGACTTTTTGATTTTGTAAAGCTATCACATTTTGTATATTTAAAAACAGGCTGATAAATACTATAAAAAATATTTTTTTCATTATAAAGACTTTGATTCCTGCATATTTGAAATAGCCGTATTATTTCTTATTCTAATAAAAAATTTAGCTATTGTTGCTTTAAAATATAGCATAGTTGTTTTCATGTAAACTTGCTTTTCAAGCATTACTTGTTTAATTTCATCAAAAATCGAAAATTCTAAATATTGGTTTATATATTCATTATAAGGGTGCAGAGCAACAAACATCTCATTTCTTGCTGCAAATGTAGTATTATTTATTAGCACAAAATCAAAAGATATTTCAGCAGGAGGCGGAGGAATTGGTCCAGATTGGACTACAGCTACTCTTCCATTTCCAGAGTCATCATTTGTAAAAGATATATATATTTTATCAAAAACGGTTTCTTCTACTGCCATAGCCAAACCTGAAGAAGCTTCATTTCCTATCACACTATTGGTTGTAGAAATCAATCCAGTTATTCCTGTTGATCCATCTGCCAAAGTTGCAGCTCCTGCGTCTAGAATCGCTTCATTATCCCAATTAGGACTTAAAACTATATAATTTCCTTCACTTAAAGCTTCAACTCCTCCATTGCTAACTTGATCTGAGGCTACGGTTCCACTTAAACTATTAGTTGAAGAAACACTTCCAACTATTCCCGAATTTCCATTTCCCCAGGTAGCAGCGCCTACATCTATAGCTCCATTATCCCAGATAGGGCTTGAAACTACATAATTTCCATTAGTTAATGCTGTAATACCTCCGCTACTTACTTGATCCTCATCTGTGGATCCCACTAAACTGTTAGTTGCATCTATAGTTCCAACTGGTGTTCCAGTTGTTCCATCTCCCCATGTAGCAGCTCCAGCATTTGTAATTCCTCCATTATCCCAGAGAGGGCTTGAAACTACATAATTATCATTAGTTAACGCTGTAATACCTCCGCTACTTACTTGATCCTCAGCTGTGGATCCCACTAAACTGTTAGTTGCATCTACAGATCCAACTGGTGTTCCTGTTGTTCCATCTCCCCATGTAGCAGCTCCAGCATTTGTAATAGCTCCATTATCCCAGACATGGCTTGAAACTACATAATTTCCATTAGTTAATGCTGTAATACCTCCTAAACTTACCAGATCATTAGTTGCGCTTCCAACTAAACTGTTAGCAGCAGAGACAACTCCAAATGAGCCATCATTTAATTTTCCATCTGCGCCATTTCCCCAAGTAGCTGCCCCCCAGTTTAACGAACCATTCCATCCCCCAGACTCAACCACAAAATTTCCATTAGATAATACTATAGCACCTCCTCCCCCAACGTTATCAAAATTTGCACTCCCAGCAATACTATTAGATGTAGTAATAGAACCAGATACTCCTACAGTTCCATCTCCCCAAGTAGCAGCTCCTGCGAATGTTGCTGCCCCAACTCTAGCCCTGCTACTTACAACAACATAATTGCCATTAGTTAAAGCTATAATGCCATCTCCACTAATTCTTTCAGTGTCAATTAACGTCGCCCACAGGCTATTAGCTGCACTTACGGCACCGAATCCACCTCCTTTGAATTCTCCATTTGCACCATTTCCCCAAGTAGCAGCTCCTGTGTCTTGCTTTATACCAGCACCCACGGATGGACTTGATACAACATAATTGCCATTAGTTAAAGCTGTAATACCTCCAGAACTAACATCATCATTTTGTTTTTGTCCAACAAAACTATTAGTATCATCGACACTTCCAACTGTTCCCGAAGTTCCATCTCCCCAAGTAGCAGCTCCTGCCATCTGAAAACCTGATATATCCAACAAAGGAGAAGCAACAACATAATGTCCATTAGTTAAAGGATAAATACCGCCGCTACTAACTGAATCAAGAGCTGTAGGCCCTATTAAACTATTAGAAGAACTAACAACGCCTACTGACCCGGTAGAGCCATCTCCCCAAGTAGCAGCTCCCACATTTAAAGTTGCTCCATTATCCCAGACAGGACTTGAAACTACATAATTACCATTTGTTAAAGCTGCAATCCCTCCACTGCTAACAGCATCAGCTGCAGCAGATCCTACGAGGCTATTTGATGCACCTACAGTCCCAGATATCCCTGTTGTTTTGTTTCCAAAAGTAGCAGCCCCTCTAATTGAATTCCATGAAGGACTTTCAATCACATAATTATCATTTGAAAGTTTAGTGATTCCATTACTTGCAATATTATCACCTGCATTTGCTCCAAGTAATGTGCTGATTAATGCAAGAGAATTACCATTATATAAATAGCAAGCTCCCGAACCAGCTCCATTTAAACTATCAAGTGGTTTTGATACAACGACATTACCTGAATCTAAAGCAACTATTGAATCTCCAAATCCAGATCCACTACCAAAGTTTGGATCTACTAAATCCTCTACTTCAAAATTAGCTGGGGAAACAGATAGTTGTTGTAGTTTATGTTGTACAAACCCTAATAATTGAGTTGTGGTAGAGAGAATAACATTTTTATTACTCTGTAAAATAATTTGACCATTCTCCCGTCCTGAGGCTCTTTGTTGGCTAGAAATTAAATTAAGATTATCAGAGAGTGTCTCTATCTTAATAATACCTCCTTTATTTTTACCATTAACGCTATGATTGCCAGAGGTAAAAAAATTATTTTTTGCAAAAATATCAATATTGCCGCCTATGTTTTGTTCACTATTAGCACTAATTGAAGATTTTTGAACTTCTATCATATTTTCAGAATTTATTTTTATTATTCCTCCAGAAAAACTTTTGCTATCAGCCTTTAAACTTCCAGTATTAATAAACTTTGGGATAGTAAGATCAATGGTTCCTCCCTGGTCCCCTGAAACATCTATCACTCCATTATTAAAACAGACTTTTTCTCTGCTCTCATTTGTGATTGTTATATTACCTTCAAAAGCTTGGCAAGTGCCATTGATTTCCAGTTGATCTTTACTATTTAATACTATAGTGCCTTTATTCTTAGCTTCTATAAGGCCATCTTTTGCAATATTAATAGTTTTCCCTTCAATAAAAATATCGTCTTGTTTTATGTGTTTTTCGATGAATATTTCACCATCAGTTGCTGATAAATAAAATTTACCTTCCTCTTTTTCAATAGGACTTTTAATAATTTCTCCATCTAAATTTATTGCATAACTATATGGATTACCATCAGCTTTTATTTCATGTTTAATAGCTTGAATTGTTTGGGTATTAGTAAATCCTTCACCATTAGTTAATTTTATTTTTATTAACATCTTATCATTGGAATCATTTTGCAATAAAATCTCTTCTCCAAGCCCTACATTAAAATTACCATTAGCTTCAATATTACCTTCATTTCTTATAGTTTTACCTAATATGGTAACATCACCACTTATAGTTTTTATGGTTCCTAAGTTAATGATCGAGCCCACTCCAGGTGAGACAAATCTATAGTTATTATTTAAAAAATCAGTATCTGAAAGATTTAAAGAAGAGACTAAAAATGAGGCTGTTTCAATAGTTGCATCTTTACCAATTATAATTCCATTTGGATTGATTAACAAAAAATTGCCATTTGCTTTTAGATGTCCTAAAATTTCACTTTGAGAATTGCTAGTTACTCTATTTAATACAGTTGACAAATCGCTTGGTTGTAAAAAGTTGACGGTTTCATTTAAATTTATAGAAAAATCATCCCAATTAATAATTGTTTTATCTGCAACCTGTAAATTAATTTCATTAGAGCTTATATTCTGCTCAGCTAAGGTTCCGGAAATTACATTTGGATTACTTGGCAGAGAATAACTTTTAGTTATTGATAAAATTATAAAGACAAAAAAAATAAATATTTTTTTAATTTTTATCATTTTAACTTATTATCTTACACATTTTTCTTTTTTTTCTTTATATTTTTCAAGTAATCACCTAACATTTAAGCTTTTTCCAGTCCTATTTACATACTATTTTATTTATTTGTGTTTTTCAACTATCAATTTGCTAGTTAAACGGACTTTTTTATGATAAGAAAAGGTTCCATTTTAACTTTTGCAGTAATATTAATCTGATTTTGCTATACATATCTAAATATTTCAGGTATTATTTTATTTTATTAATTTTTTTTTTAACAAAAAAAATAGGTACTTTATATGCAAAAGAAAAAGCGTTGGCAGCAATGGTTAATCATTATCGTTATAGCTTTGACAATTTATAACATCTTACCAACAGTTTTTTATTATTCCAAGTCTCTGAAAAAACCAATAGATAAAGCAAAATCTGAATCTATAGCTTCAAACATCACAAATAGAGTAAATGTCTTAGAAAAAGACTCTGTGTTGTGGCTAAAGTCTTATTTAAAAATGCAAAAGATCAAAGCTAGATCTATTGAAATAAGTAAAAGCAATCCAGATCATATAGATATTGATTTTTTTAAAAACGAGGATGCTACTAAATTCAAAAAATATGTAACAAGGGCCGGAAATCTGATATCTTTTGTACCAGCGCAGCTAAATGTTTTAGACTCTGATCAATTTGAAAGCAAAAAAGTTATTATTAAAAGGCAGATACCAATTCAATTTGATACAAATAGAGTAAATGATTATTTTGAATATGCCTCTAAATTAGATGACAAAAAAAATATTTCTTCTACATATAAAGACATAATTTTTGATAGATCAGCTGAAATTGGAACTACTGTTGCAGGAACAAGTGAAAATGCCATTTTATTAGAAAACATCATAAAAGATCCAACGTCACAAATGACAAAAAATATGGTGTTTAGTTTAGTTCATAACATTTTGGATTTTACAAAAGTTTTTGGAGACTCGTCTCCTATGACAACTCGTTATTTTGCTTCGTTTACTCAAGGACATTTTGATAATCCAAAAAATGCTATTCAAACCTTGATTGATACTCTTGGTAGATATAGAGCAGAGATAACTTTAGAGAAATCAGCAATTACAAAAGCTGAAAAAGACCAGAAATTTGTATCAGATGAGATTAGACAAAAACTATATTTACTAGACAAAAGGCAAACAGCTCTGATTAGTGCAGAGGCTATATTAAAAAATAATATTGCTAAATTTTCCTCATCACAAAAACCTCTAACTTATAATGATCTATATCAATCTTTAGATTCAGCCTTCAAAAAAGATTCAGCTAATTTATTAAAAGTTGATTTAAAATCTAACAATCCATTTATAAGTCAACTCATCGTAGATTTTTCAAACAATAAAGTCTTTTTGACACTTCATAGAGACATAGTAAGGTTTGAAGAAACTATAAAAGCTCAAAAAAAGGATTCTTTCGATCAGTTAATAATCAATGAAATAGCGAGACTATCTACTAGAACCGATGAAACAATAATTAGTGAAAAAGATGAATTTAACATCAACTTACATACTTTAGAAAATGCCTCTAGTTATTTAGTATTAAATTTAAATGAGATAGCTAAGGTTGAATCAAAACAAATTTTAAACACTCTTTTAAATGACTGGAATCCAAAGCATACGGATTTAGATCACGAGTCATTTCCTATCTATGATTATGAAACATATCAAAAACTGCCAAATGAGCAAAAACAGTTTTGTTTAGTTGTATATGTCCCGACACTAATTTCAAATCAAACGCCTACTCAAATGCACTCTAATTCTATTTATGTAATAGCTAAGGGATTAGATAAAATACTTCAAAAATATGAATCTTTTAAAAACACAGAAGATGCAAAAATCTTTTTCAAAGATTTTAATAAGCTAAAATCTATACTTTCTCAAAATGGCTATTTAGGATTTCCTGGATCACTTCTTTCCAAAACATCTGGTTTTTCAAATGCCTTTATTTTTGAAAAGGATGATTATTATCAAACTATTTTGAAAGCAACTAGAGAAAATTTTGAAGTTCATGGCTCTAAAAAATATGCAACTTTAGAATTTTCAAATTTAGGACAAAGAATTTTAACTCTGAACAAAATAGAGACTTCAATCCAAGAAGATTTACTCAAATGGAAAGATGATTACAATGCAGCTCAAATAAGTTTAGATCCGTCTGTTAGATATGACTATGCGCCTCCTACAAAAAGTCCACTTTTTAGTAATTTATATTTAAGTTTTAAAAAGTATTTTAGAGGAGATGAAAGAAAAATATTAAATTGGGGTCTAGATTTATCTGGAGGAAAAACCGTACAAATCGAATTAAGAGATCAAAACAATCACTTAGTAAAAGATGAAGCGGCCCTAAAGCAGGGAGTAAACGAGCTTTATAATCGTGTTAATAAAATGGGAGTCTCTGAAGTAAATATTAGAACTATTGATTCCAATATAGTTTTAGATTTTCCTTCAGCTCAAGCTCTATCAGCAAAAGAGCTAATAAAAGCATCATCTATGTCTTTGCATATAGTTAATGAAAAATTTAATTTAAATAATCCAAGTCTTTCTGAACATGTAAGTAAATTTTTGCAAGAGGTCTATAATGAATCTGTAGTAACAAACAAAAAAGATATTAAAAGCATAAATGCTATTGCATTTAGGCATTTATATGGAAAATCTCTATCTTCTGAAGTTGTTGAACCTATTAGTGAATCTGCTAAAATTTTATATGAAAATGGACTTAGAATAGCCTCTTCTGATGCTGAAATTACATCAACATTTAACGATACTCTTTCAAAAATCGCTATATTTAAAGGATCTGATGCATCTTCTTGGAGTGGGCAGACAAATCCTTTATTAATAATCTTTAATAATTATGCTTTAGAAGGATCTAATCTTGCAAATATTAGATCAGTATATGATCCATCTCAAGGAAATTTCTTAACTTTTGAAGTAAAAGGTTCATATACAAATAAAGAGGGAGTAAAAATAAATCCAAGAGATGAAGTACATGCATGGACTTCTCAATTTTCTAAAGATCAAATCGCAGGAACGCCTTTAGAGAATTATTCAAAAGGCCAAGGATGGAGAATGTCTGTGATTTTAAATGACTACATAATTTCAGCACCGACTCTTCATGTAGATTTCAAAGATAGCGCTCAAATATCGGGTAGTTTTTCTCTAAGAGAGGTAAATCAATTAGTAGCTGACTTAAAAGCAGGATCACTGAGTTTTACTCCTCACATATTATCTGAAAAAAATGTTTCTGCAGAGCTAGGATCTAAAGAAAGAGTAAAAGGTATCATAGCAACTTTTGTAGCTTTAGCTTTAGTTATAATAGCTATGGTTTACTACTACAAATTTGCAGGACTCGTTGCATCTATTGCAGTAATATTTAATCTTTTAATAATGTGGGCAACGCTTCAGAATCTACATGCAACGCTATCTTTAGCTTCAATTGCTGGTATTATTTTAACAGTTGGTATGGCAGTTGATGCAAATGTTTTAGTATTTGAAAGGATAAAAGAAGAATTTGCAATTTCAAAAAGAATAGCCTCTGCTATTCAAAATGGATATAAAAAAGCATTTAGTGCAATTTTAGATTCCAATTTAACGACAATACTAGCGGCTCTAATCTTACTAAATTTTGATTCAGGCCCGATTAAAGGATTTGCTTTAACTTTGATAATTGGTATCGCATCTTCTATGTTTACAGCTCTTTTTCTAACCAAATTCTTTTTTACAAAATGGGCTAAGAATCCAAAGCATACCAAACTTAATATGTTAAATTTTGTAAAAATCAGAAATTTTAATTTCTCAAAAATTTCAAAGTATGTCTTTATGTTATCAGGATTAATAATCTTACTTGGAGCTTATACATTTTCAGTTCAGAAAAAAGCTATATTTGGCATGGACTTTACAGGAGGCTTTGCTCTTAGTGTTGAGATCGATAAAACAAAAGATACTGATTATAGAACATCTGTTGAAAAGGCTTTTTTAAAAACCGGTATTTCCTCAAAAGATGTTCAAGTAAGAGAATTAACACCTTCAAATAATTTGAGATTTCTTTTCTCTTCATCTATGGATCTAAAAGGCAAACCTTTTTACAACATGCCATATGAGGTAGATGCTTTAGATACTACATACAGATATGAGACAAATCCAAGGATAGTCTGGGTTGTAGATACTTTAAAAAAGAGTGGCCTTGAGATAAGTCCAAGATCTTTAGAAAAGCTCGATCAAAACTGGACGCTTATGAGTGGACAGATGTCTGATTCTATGAGAAAAAATGCTATTTGGGGGCTTAGTTTAGCTTTAATTGCGATATTAGGGTATATAACATTTAGATTTGAGTTTAAATTTGCAATTAGCGCGATGATTTGTTTGATTCATGACATCGTAGTTACACTTGGTTTAATCGCAATACTCCATGTTTTAGGAGTGCCAGTTCAGATTGATCTTCACACGGTTGCAGCATTAATGACTATAATTGGTTATTCATTAAACGATACGATAGTTATCTTCGATCGCATCCGTGAAGATTTAAAGCATATGAAAAAATGCACCCTTAAAGAAATTATTAATCATGCATTAAATCACACTCTTTCTAGAACAACGATAACATCAGCTACTACAATTTTAGCTCTTTTAGCTTTAGTGACTTTAGGAGGTTCAACAATATTTAGTTTTGCTTTAGTTATGACGATTGGAGTTATTTTTGGAACTCTATCCTCTATATTTATAGCATCTCCTTTAATGTTACTGTTCCATAGAATTGAAATGAGAAAATCTCTTACTTTAAAAAAATCAGAAAAATGATTTATATGCAAAAAAATAAAAATAATTTATAAGGGAATTTTTAATTAATATGAAATAGCACCTAATTTTTTAATAAAAGGAAATTGGCTCTTTATTATGCCTGCAAAGACACAACCAACATGGGTTTTGCCTAAAAAAAACCCTGAGTGGTTAGATAAAATTATTAAAGAGTTCAATATTCATCCTGTTACTGCTCAAGTTTTAGTATCTAGAGGATTTTCTACCTTAGAAGAGATTCACAATTTTTTATATGCTACTTTGCCTCAGCTTCATGATCCATCATTATTTAAAGATATGGACAAAGCTGTAAATAGGGTTATCAAAGCTCTAAAAAATAAAGAAGGAATATTAATTTACGGTGATAATGATGTTGATGGAATGACAGCAACGGCTCTCTTAGTTGAATTTTTCAGAAGCATCGATGCAAAAGTATTTTTTTATATTCCAGAGAGTTCTTCCCATAAAAGAAGTATCATAAGCGATGCTCTTCAATACGCTTTAAAAACTTCTTGTTCCTTAATTATCACTGTAGATTGTGGGATTACAGCAGCAAAAGAGATTCAGCATGTTTTTGAGCATAATATCGATGTTATAATTACAGATCACCATGAACCTACCTCTAAAATTCCAAATTGCATAGCAACTTTAAATCCAAAACTTGTAAACAGCACCTATCCAAATAGAGATATTACAGGGGTTGGAGTTGCATTTAAACTAGCCCATGCACTTACAAATCATCTAATTGAAACTGGAGAAATTGATTATATAGATCTTAAAAGTTATTTAGATTTAGTAGCATTAGGCACTATCTCTGATATGGGCGCATTAATTGGAGAGAACCGAATACTTGTAAAATATGGCCTTAGAGAACTTCAATATACAAAAAGAATTGGTCTTACAAAACTTTTTGAAGTTTGCGAACTTTCATCAGAAGAGTTAACTCCAATGGATATAGCCTCTAAAATAGCTCCAAGATTAAACAGCATTGGTAGAATTGCAGATGCTAAAAAAGGGGTTGAACTTTTGCTTATTCGCGATGCCAAGCAAGCTGAGAATCTAGCAAAAGAGTTAGATCTTTACAATATAGAGAGACAAAAAATTGAAAGAAAAGCCTCTGATGAAATTGAAAAACTTTTAGCTAATCACCCGGAGATTTTAGATGAAAAAGCTATTGTTTTATATTCAGATAAATGGCATCCGGGAATTATTCCGATAATAACAGCTAGAATAACAAAACAATATAATCGCCCAACTCTGATAATAGCTATTGAAAAAGGCGTAGGAAAAGGTTCGATTAGAACAATTTCAGAGTTCCCTCTTTTACCTGTTTTAAAACAGAATGAACATCTACTAGTTAACTTTGGGGGGCATGATTTTGCAGCAGGACTAACTATTAATGAAGAAAACATTGAAGAGCTCAAAGCCCATTTTATAAAAGCTGCAAACGATAAATTAAAAGATATGGATATCATCTCAAAAATGTATTTAGATGCTCACACAAATTTTGATGATTTGACTTTTGATTTTATGGAATCCATCAAGCTTTTAGAACCTTTTGGAAATGAAAATCCCCCTCCATTACTTTATTGTGAAGCCAAGCAAATCTGGACACCTAAAATTGTTGGTAAAATTCATTTAAAGATGTATTTAGAACAAAAAGATAGAGTGTTAGAAGGCATTGGTTTTAATATGGCTTATAGGAAAAGCGCTCTTAAAAGAAAAACCCTTAATTTAGAGGTAGCATTTACACCTCACATAAATGTCTTTTTAGACAAAGCATCTATTCAACTTCAGATCAAAGATTTTAAAATTAAAGAAACAGCAATTAAACCAGAAAAGAAAAAAGAGATAAAAAAATCATCAACTAATCCAAAAGATTAGTTTTTAATTGATCAAAAAAAATCTATATATCTAAATTTATTGTTACAACAAGACCGTTGAAGGCTAAGTCATTTCTGCTAACTATTTTAAATGCAGTTGGATCAGCATCCATAGGCCTTCTTAACTGATTGATCGACCACCACT
>SDBT01012375.1_pt1 | contig 13702 bp, 9 predicted proteins | sample 2277101 | NCBI WGS metagenome assembly SDBT01 (sample SAMN10404973, study PRJNA504765) | marine sediment metagenome | isolation source: marine sediment core GS10_PC15, 103 cmbsf | place: Arctic Ocean: Southern Knipovich Ridge | collected 2010
CGTACGTGTCATATCCGCTCGCCTTATCCCCCGTAAGAATCGTCAGTTTCTTGCCAACCGGCAAATCTTCGGCTTTGGTTTCAACATAATTATCGAGTCCACCAGGCGGTTCTTCCGGTTCAAATCCCAAGTCGGCCTTCACCTGCTTTTCTTTGTCGGTGAGCTTTGCCTTTTTGGTAAGGACATCGCCAGCTTCTTGCAATAGCCGGCGGTTCAGGAAATCTTTATCGCTTATATTATCAAGAAGCACTTCATCTTCAACCGTCACTCCCTGGAAAACGAGACGCCTTTGCATTTCGTCAAAGGATAAACCATCTTTTCGTTTCAATGCCAGCTTATCCTCGGGGGATAGGTTTTTAAATTCCCCCGGGAAGTCTTGGAAATGAAGTCCGCCTTCGGCTTGGATTGCTTGTCGGATGTTTCGGGGTGCTTTTGGTGCTTTTTTCTTAGGGGTTGGAGCCTTTGGTTTTTTCGTGGCAACCTCCGGTTTTGCAGGGGTGGTGCCCTCAATAACACCCGTAAGCACCCTCTTTACCTTTTCCGTATCTCCAAAAGGCTGTTTTTTTGCCAAAGGACCAATGGTGTCGATTATTCTCACAAGCTTCTTAGCTTTATCAACCGGGACTTCTTCTAACCCTATTTCACCGGAGTCTATTTTTCTTCCGAGCGCCATCAGGTCTTCGGTGGTTTCTGCTTCTGTTGGTTTGGCAATAACCCTCTCGCTACCAGGCACAGCACCTTCATGCTCAGGACCATCCATGACACTACCGTCAGGCATGGTATGAACAACCTTTTCCCCCGCCTTCAACTTTTTACGGGCTATCGCTGCGGATCGACCTTTTACTTCTCCCGTCTCGGCCTTGCCCTTTTCAATCCGCTGTAAACGTATCTGTTTCGCCTCTCTCCCTTCAGGCCTTTTTTCTTTGCTGATCGCTTTAAAGCTTGGTGTAATTTTTTCGGCATCGGGGGCCTCCGGTTGTATTGTTGGTTTCGTCAGTGTATCTTGAACGATTTTTCTTTTGAGCCCTTGAATATCGATTTCCGCCTCACCGGATTTCTTGGCAAGGATGGCGGCTTTTAGGGTTTGCTTGTCGGTTTCTACCGGGCCTGTAGAAGGTGTGGCCGGAGGTGGCGTTACACCTGGGGGCGCTTCGTCAGCAACTTCCTGACCCGGACTTCTAACGGCGCTCACAAAACCACCCATGAGACCGCCTGTTGCCGCACCTGTTACTATAGCCTTGGGAACACCCTCACCGATAGGTTTACTTAAAGCCCAATTCTGCCATGCCGCTTCCTGTGCGGATTGACCAGACTCTTCAAATAATCCTTCTTGGGCTGCACCTTTGAGGCCTCTAACTATTCTTCCACCCTTGCCGGCAATACCTGCCTCGACATCCCCAAAGCCTAATTTTGTACCGAGTTTACCACCGACAAAAGCTAAAGCAGCGGTCCCAATACCGGACCCGGCAGAAGCCACATAAGCCTTTCCAATTCCATCGGCCTGTTTGATAAGTTCGTCAAAGGAAGATCCTGTCTGTTGTACGCCTTCCGAGGCCGCCGCCGCCCATACCGCAGCTTTTTCCCCTGCCGCTTTTGATATACCTGCAAGTTTAGCAACATCGGTGATACCTTTGGCTTTCGCCGCTTTCATGGCAGAAGCAGCGGCCCTACCCATAGCCATATGCGCTACCGCCATTATGCCAATCATTCCTGGAGCGGATTCAAGACCTCTTCCAACTATCAACGCGGGTTCTTTTATGAGAGTTTTGAGAGTGCCGATAACCCCTGTAGCGTCCTCAAATTCCTTTTCTTCACGCTGGCGCTCATCAGAATATAACCCAGAAAGGAAATTATTTGTTGCCTCAGCATCGTATCCAACGGTGTCAAAGACCTTCCTTACAATGCCTGAGGGCTCCATTTTGGCAAGACCAACACCACTTTGCCCAAGACCTACAATACCCTTCCCAACATCAATAGCAGCGTCCTTGATGCGGTCAATCGTTGTGGCTTCTTTGGGCGGGAGAGGTGCGAATCCATTGGTTCTCTTAATTTCACGGTCTATAAGGCTATCTATGTCACCGCCTGGAATTATGGGATTTTCATCAGGGAAACTCTTATATATTAATTCATCTAACGAAGGCATGGTTCACCATTATCTTCCAAGAACTTCATTTATTTTTTTACTGTTTTCTGTAAGCCGTCTTTTAATCTCATCATATGGTTTTGCCACAAACTCGTTTATTGTAAACCCTAGAAGATCTGCAACAAACGCCATGGCTCTTTCAGCATTTTTAACACTTAAACCTAAGTCTGTAGCAAGGGCCTCCTGTACGGCTTTTTCTGGAGTGATATCTTTTTTGCGTATAAGACCACTTGCAAGGCTTTTAATTGTACTTGGAGGTTTTGTAGCGACCACTTTGGCAGAGGGTTCTTGTGAAGGTTGTCTGGACATTCTATCCTTGATATACTTTCTAATCGCTACGAGGTCTGTAATCCCGCTATCTCGCGCCGCTTTCCCCAGCGTATTTATTTGTGTCGTGATATCTTCCTCTGCACCACCCGTTTCAACATCAAACCCGGTAAGAACGTCTTTAACATAATTATCAATGAATTGTTTCTTGGTGATATTTTCCGGTTTTTGAAGTTCATCATCCCACGCCTTTGCACCCGCCAACCTTACCTTTAGAATATCAGATTTTTTTAACTTTCCGCTAGCATTTGCTTTTATTTTAGCGATAAGAACGTCTTTTAACGCCTTTTTGCTGGCTTGAACTGTCTTAAACCTTTCACCGGCAACTCTCTCGCTTCTCTTAAACGCCTGCTCTGACGCTTTAGCTGCCGAAGCGGAGATTTTACCCTCTTCTTTTCCAATGCTGGTCCTGATCCGTTTTATTGCGTTTTTAGCCCACGTTTGCTTAAAAGGTATTAAAAATTCAAGCTGCTTATTTAGCAACTCAATCTTTTTTTCCGTAGTATTCATTTTGTTGTATTGGACCATGCCCTCTCGGTATTGCTTTCTATCAATCTCGCCGTTTTGAAACGTTGAATCCAGCTTATTTTTTACCGTTCTCATAATATGGCCTACGCCCATGTTGGCCATTGTGTATGCCTCAATCTCTCCGGCTTTTTCTTCCATATCTCCCCAGGTAAGAGACTTTCCGGTTTTATTGCTTATAAGGTGTCCACGGGTAGGGCTTCCCTCTTTTGTATCAAAATGGGCCTTTGTTATTTGCTGGATACCAGTATAAAACGGTAATTCTTTTGGAATACCAGCATCTTGTTTGCCGCCTTCATCGCCCTCTTCGCCATAGTTCGTTAAACGTCCGCCCTTTCCTGAACTGCCACCGAGTAGAAAAAACTGCATGGCATGGTTTGTTGGGGCCATGCCTGCAATAGTGACGGGTTCTTTTCTGCGTTTATTTATAAGTTCATCGGCAGCAAACTGGTTCTCACGTCCCGGCCTCCCCTGCTCAAATATCTCATTCCTTTGTGCATCGGCTGTTTGCTGTCGCCCTATGTCATAGGATTGCTTTGCCCTTTGAAGTCCTAATTGCGCTCCCTGAAATTCTCGTCTGCCGACATCCTGATAACCCCTGCGGGCAACTTCGCCTAACCTGAATAATGCTTCTGATACCTGACTCATAATTATTCTCCTAATTGTGCTTTGTAACTATGACCGTATAGCCTTTCCATTTAATCATTATCACCACCCATCGTCGTCGTCATCGTCGTCACCAAAATCATCATCATCGTCATCGTCGTCATCACCCCATCCATCTATGTCACCATCGTCATCAAAATCATCAGGATCATCACCGAAATCTCCTTCACCAGTTGGGCCACCACCTCCAAAATCGCTATCCCCTTCGGTGCTTACATCGCCTCCTTGCAAATCGGTTTGGTCGAAATTATCCGTCCAAGGCCCAATATTTGGATCTTCATCATAATAATCCGGAGCGAGGTCATAATCCTTTTGCGCCGCAAGACCTTTTCTCCCTGCATTGTAAATGCCTATTGCCGCCGGCACCGGCCCCAACAACGACAAACCTACCCGACTAAGACCATAAGCGGGAGTTAATCCATGGGCTGCATACGCCCGAGATAAACCGGCGCTTGGCTTTCCCGGTCCCGGACCACTATCGGAATATTCTGCGTCAAAGCCCCCTCCGCCGACACCATCATCAGTTAAATCAACTGGTGGTTTTGCAGGGTCTAAAGGACGCGGTTGCGGCGGAGGATTATAAGTTAAACCACTTGTTTTTTGTGTCGGATTAACTGGAATCCTCGCCTTCCTGCCGGTTATGGCAAACCTTTGTGAAAAGTTCCTTAATAATGCCACTAAAAAAACCCTCCCCTTGCTCCTGCGCCCCCAAGAAGCGCACCAGCGACAATAGAATAAATATCACCACCGGTAAAATAACTCGTTGCGCCACCAACCGCCGCGCCGCCCCAGAACCTTCTATCTTTCTTGCCGCCGACACCAAGGGCATTTCCAACTGTTTCTCCAACTACAGGGCCAGCTATCGTGCCGGCAAGACCACCAACCCCGGCATTTTTTAATCTTCCAAGGTTGGTCATACCGGAAACATTTGATCTAAAAGTACCAATATCAGGATCGGAAAAGTTACCTGTTTCGGACAAACCCGGCACAGACTCACCCGCCGTCAAAGTATCCGATGCAGCATTCAACTTCCTTGCGAAATGGATGTTAGTGGCAAGCCCGGCAGCTCCAATCACGCTGGAAGCCGTGCCCTGCTTCTTTCTTAAAGCAAGGTCTTCTTCTTGAAATGCAATATCGCTTTCAAGTCCCTGTTCTTGAAGTCCGAATAGTTTATCACGGTACTCGGCATCAGACCTTTTACCGTATAATTCAGCAAGGTACGGAACTTTTGCGTTAATGGCATTTACATACCCCGGCCGCTTTCTTTTGAGCCCTGTTATTGCTTGAAATTGTGAAGCCATATTATTAATCCTTAATATAAAAGGCTCTGTTTTCTTATCATACCGGCCTGTTTACGTGCAAAATCCCTGTCCTGATACCCCTGGTAAGCTGATAATCCGGCACCCGCTCCGGCAATAAGTTCCGTAATCGATCGATCGGAAGATTCGATATCTCTTGCCTTTCTTTTAAGTGCGAGGCTGGATGTTTGCCTTTTGGTTGCCAGGGACAAAGTTCTCTTTTGTTGAAGCTCCCGGGCCTGCCTGCTCATATCGGATAACTTGGCTCTTATCTCTTTTGTGGCAAACGCCTCGTCTAAAAGTACCGTATCCAAAACCGCTTGATGTTCCGGGCCAAGATTCATTAACCTTCGTATAGCTTTTTGGTATTGTGGATTATCTTCCAATGCCATTATAGATCCTCTCTTTCGGTCCGATACAGATAACCCCAGCCAAACAACCCTAAATCCGGTCCGGTCGTTAAAGTTGAAGTTGAGTATTTAAATCTGTGAGCCCATCCTAAAAGGTTCGTTGATTGAGTCAGCCGGCTAATCCTGTTTGTCCCACTATCCAGGTCCAAGGCCGTCAAGGAAGTCCCCGAAGTCGAAGTGTCAGCATAATGGGTTATAGCAACGGTTCTGGTGGTCTCTGTTATGTCTGTGGCTATTATCTTATGCCTTCTGATTCTCGTCTGATCCCACATGCTTTTGGTTGGATAGAAATCTCCTGTCTCCACCGTGGAAGTAATTGCCGTATCTGCCCATGTGTTCCCGTTGTCAAGGCGCATCATGAACCCGGTATTTAGTCCGGCATAATTATACCTTGCGCCATCCGTATCGGCTACGTCTACCGATGCTGACGGATAATTATCTGGAACCTTCTCGTACCATTTTCGGCTTATAAGATCATAAACAAGCCATTTATTTATTGTCGTCTGAGAGGACCCGGAAGGAAAAAGAAGGTTGTATTCGGAATGCAGCGGGTCGTAAAACGCATGTGAAGACTCCATATAACTGTAATTTATGGCCTCACTGTCTGTCGGGTCAAAATACTTTTCTATCCCTGTTATGGGATGGATGGTACTCCCGTCAAACATGACCGGACCGCTATAATCCATCCATATAGCGACGTTCGCCTTAACTCCAACAACGACCTCAAGCCCCACTTCTGCAGCAACCAAAGTCTCAGGCGCTGGGCATCCTATATTTTTTGAAATAGACAAGATTCGAAAGGTGTCCGGCCCTGCGCGTGGGTAATCTCCTGTTAAAATATAGGTTTCCCTATCCTTACACGCCATAAGCACGGTGAATATGTTTGATCCATATCTATTAAAAACCTGGACGGCGCCATTTAATTCCTCTGTCCCTCCAAAATATAAACTCTGCACGCCGTTTAAGCTGCTGTCTTCGCCATTCCAGGCATCAGAGGTGTACTTCGTTGAAAAATCAACCCTATTGCCTTCACCGCCTTCTTTAAAGGCCATTCGCAATAATCTGTTTTTGTAGAGGGCTGTATATTTTACCGGATCTAAATCTAATGGGGCTGGCACGCCCGTTAATCTGTCAATTTCAACCTCAGAATCGAGAGTTACAGAAAAGACTATCTTATAGGCGTATCCTGTCTTATCAAATAAAGTCTGTTCGAACTCTTCTCCGCTGGTGGGCGGGCTCCATGACATAGCGCCTGTCTGGTTAAGGCTTTTTGTTCCACCGGCATCATCAAGAGTCGTGTCCGTGACGTCTCCGACGCTCACCCACGCCTCACCGCTCCAATAATATATTGTGACCACGGAAGCAGTGCCATTACCCTTCCCACTTGGGATAATCCATTTCAGGACGGCAAGTCGATCTTCGAACATTACGATAATGTGTTCCGTATCCGCCAGGTCATCCAGAACCCCTACGTAGAATCCGTCGACACTACTATCGGCATTGACCTCAAGGGTATAATCCTCATATATGGCATTATCAAAAACCTGAAACTGGAATGGCTGTCGATAAACACCATCCCAGATATCCTTAATTTTCTGAAATGGGGCATCGGCGGTAACCTGATATATGGCCGCATCGGCAGCGTCTATATTGAACTGATACCAATATAAAAACCTGCCCTCAATAAACTTAGGTCTGGATGTATCAACCGTTGAAGTCCATGTGACCGTCCCCGTTGCGGCAAGGGAGGCGCCGGTATCCGTATTGTCTGTGATCGTAACGCTTGACCACGAATTACCGTTCCACTCTTTCATGGTCAGGGTAGAGGCTAAAAGGTTCGGGTTAGCTATGTAAAACTTAACACCCTGGAGTGGTCTTACGGCCCCAATTAGAAAATCTTTTGCTGTTGTTCCATACGGAGAATTAGGGAGTGAAAAATCGGCCGTATGTCGTGCTATGCCCTTTGACCATCTAAATTCGTCCAGCCAACCGGTCATTGGCCTTGCAGCGTTATTGCCGTTTCCGATTGTAAGAACAGCCGCAAAATCCGTTAAACTGGTGGCTGCTATCGCTGTGGTTGTGGTTAAAGTTAAAGCTTTTCCATTAACAAAAATATAAAAGCTGGTGCCGTTTCTCACATATTCAATATGGGTCCATTCCCCAACAACAAGCGCCCGGTATCCGTAATAGTCTGCTTCTGGAGTTGATGAACCAATAACATAAAAATAGAAAAATCCAGCCAGATAATACCCTTCAATATAATTATTTGCATCTACCCACTGACCAAAGAAGCCTCTTGCCGCACCAGAAGACTCCATATTAACCCAAAAATCCACTGTAAAATCACCGGCCGCGGTAGCCCAATCAGCATGATCCGGCGCAGTAAAATAGTCTCCTGTCCCATCAAAATAAACAGAATTACCCCATTTTGACTGTGCATCATCAGCCTGGGCGTCTCCTAGAGGGCTTATTGTATGGGAAGATGCCGAAGAATCTACAATAGTCGTACCCGCATCGGCCTCATCTGCATGGAGCAAAAGTTCAGTAAAAGTGTCTGTTTGACCACCTATGGTAACGATTTCGCTGGTCGTTAATAATCCGTTATTTACCTTTTCAGTATAATCTTTAGGGTTTGTTAAGGTAGAAGCTGTCACTGCGGCGGTTGAGGTCAGGAAGGCCCCGATCCGCATTTCATCGCCCGACCAAATAGCAGTTTCTTTGCTATTGGAATAAGCAATATTACCGTTTGGAGCGTGAGAAAACCTACCTCTTGAAGCGTTCGCGACGTTTTCATGAAGCGTAGCCTCAAATTCACCCGCTGAAGGAATAGCAGTTTTGTTCTGTATGACACCGCTTTCGCCGGCTGCATCATTATGTCCTGCCATCAGAACGTAAGAAGTGGTCGTGTAAGGCGATTGAAGCTGTATCATCGATGTTGGCGGACCGCTTATAATAGAGAAATTAGCGGTCCAGAGTGCCCCTGTCGTCATCCGAAACTCGTCTACGTAACCGTTCAGGTAATACGGGTCGCCGTGTAAAAGCAGCCGGGTATTCGCGTCAGTCTTATGAACTGCTGTGGGTACGGTGATGGTGTCGGTAAGCCCAGCATCGGGGGCCGCGCTGTATGGGTCCCCAAAATAGATCCTTGCTTCATCGATCCACCCAAAATATGTTTTCTGGTAACTTGTGTTGGAATGTCCCGCCAAATGGAGATCACTCGTCGCTGCAACTTGTGTAAAGTTATCATAAGTATCGTGGGCAACTTGGGTTCCATCAAGGTAAAGACCGGTGCTACCGTCGGCCATTATGATAGCCGCAATATGATGCCAGTTGGTATCGGTAATTTCGCCCGCCGCGCCCGTCATATCTATCGGGTTTGATCCACTTACAGTTGTAAACCTCAAGCCTACGCCATGCTCATGCCAAAACCTCCACCCCCCGGTTTGGAGAGCAGTGTTCCCGCCGCTTGTCAAACTTATAATATTATCAAATCCGGCATGGTCGCCAAGCTTTATGAACGCCTCTATTGCATAGCTATTTCCGAAAGTCATGTTTAGCTGACTGCCGTTAAACCATACGCGAACATTAAAAGCGTAAGAGACTCCGGTAGGTTTTTTATAAGAACCAGTTCCAAACTTTTTTTGAGCAGTATCTTTACTAACTTGGCTTTGCGCTCTTTCTATGGCAAAATGAAGAGTTCCCCAATCAACATCAAAGCCATCTGTTCCATACCCGGCCCATACATCTCCGGTAAGGACACGCAAACCCGCCCTGGAATCGGTTGCAACCATAGAAGTCGCATCAGTCCCGGTTCCTACTGACGTTCCATCGACCGTAATAGCAAAATCATTGGCATTGCTGGACCATCCCCTTACAACGGCTATGTGATACCATGTGTTAGCTTTGGGAACCCATGAACCTGTAATATAAATAACATCAGGGACCGACAAACTTATAGCATTATTATAATAAAAGACAAGAAGTTGTTCTTCCGGCTCGTAAAGTAACGCATAATAAGCGTTCGTATTGTCGCTCCCAAAGCTGAAAAATCCTGTCTGCTGAGCGGGGTCAACGATGTACGTCCAGAAATCTATCGTGAACTTATTTCCGGCAAATAAGAGGTCTGAAAGGTCGGTATCGTTATACAGATAATCGGCATAATCGCCGTCGCCATCACCAAAAATGGATGCAGACCCAAATTTATTCTGGGTGGTGGAGGTAATTACAGTGCCATAGGGGTTCATGTTTCCGTGAGCATTGTCGGAAGAATCTACTATGACCGTGCCGGCGTGAGTCCCTTCTCCGCGCAATAGAATTTCGGTAACTGTGGTGCCTGAGGTTGCCTGCCCGCCCACATAAAATTTCGATGCGTTGATCTTGGAAAAACCTCGGATGCCCTCAAGCCCGCGATCGCCTTTGGTGTACCTTAAATTCTTCAGTGTCGAATAGTTCTTGGCCCCTATTTTAGCGGCGTCTACGCTCGGCAACCACTGACCATCAAACAGGAATTCGCCTCTCCCGAATTTATCATCAGCTACTTGGACGATTGGCGCGGTGGGAAGTTTAGGAACTTGGTGCCTGCGCTTTTTCTCGTCTGATAATTCAGGGATGTTGGTCTTAGGAAAAACCTTTGGTCTGTAGACGGGTTTCTTTTCATCCTGAACAAACGGAAGCTCTTTACCTGGCAAGGCTTTAGGTCTGTGTTCTGGCTTTGCCTCATCGCCAAGAGAGGGCAGGTCTGGTCTTGGAAGTGCTTTACGTTTATGCTCCGGTTTAAGCTCATCACCAACCAAAGGCAGGGGTGTATCTGCCCGCTGCTTTAGGTTTATGGCAATAGAGTCCTGTGGTCTACTGAAGGAAAACGGCCATACAGAGGCTATCAATACCGTGAGGACAATCAAACCTATCAGGTGAAATTTCTTCATATATCCTCCAAGGAGCGATTCCGGCCCCTTCTACGGCATTTATTTTATCGCATCGGACGAAGTAATAGGCTGCTCCGCATAATCAACCCTAAACCTGTCAAGCTGCTCCAGGTACTCGGCCATCAGCCTTCCACCTTTGGCAAATTGGCCGTCTTTATACCAGGCCCTTGCAGCAACATACTTGATGAGAGCGTTATCGTACTGCGCCGGTATGGTAAGAGCGGCGCCCGAGGCTACAGTTGCAGGTCTCTTAGCAAAATAAATATCCACCTTGTTGGTTGTTATCGCACTCAAGGTCGGATAAATTGCTATGACGGATCCGCTTTCATACCAATAGCTTGGAACGCCGGAAGCTGAAACATGCCCTACAGACCTCGGATTACCTTTCTTTAAACCCTTCCATGAAAAATCGGATCCTGACGGTTCAAGATACACAATATCCAAAGCCTTATAGTTGATATTCGTACTGTTAAGGCTATAATTATACTGGTTAGCTACAAGATCTATTCTTTCGGTTCCGACAAGGCATTGCGTCCGTGCAGCGATATCTACCATACCCTCGTTAAGCCATACCAAAAGTTCATCGTCAGCCCAAAGCACCGCTGTAGGTTCGTTTAAGTAATATCTTGCCTGGGTAATAATGGCCGATGCTATTGTCCCGGAAACCGTTTGAGATTCGGAATAGACCTGTACCGACAAAAGCCCCACGAAAGATAAGCAAAGCAATACATAAGGTATTTTTTTAAACAATTTGATTTTCAACATTTTAGTTATCCTTTCTTATCCCGAGAAATTACCGGTATTTCCGATCACGCCTAAAAGTTTACGGCTCATACGGATAACACGGTATTTGTCCTCTTCGTACTTTCCGATCCAGTTTTGAGCAAATAACCGCTCCATGCGGGTATTCATAAAACCATTTTCATTGCCCTGCCGCTGCATCCTCTGACTCGCCCCAATAAGTTTGGCTATGGCGCCATGCCACAGAACCTCATGGATCTCGGCAGGATGAAAGGTATAAGTTGAAGATGTCCACGCGGTTATATCCGGAACTTCCTTCTGATATGAAAATCTAATGTTATATTCGGTATTCGCAACCGGATACCAGAACAAATAATGCGCGGTTGTTGAGGCATCGGTCATGTTCTTCCAATACCGCCACCTTGCAGGCCGTTGCCCATAAGACACATCCCGCCAATGACGCTCTGAATTCGCTTCGTGCTCAGAAATTAACTTGGTCGGATATCCGTCAAATGTCGGGCCCGGATGGCAAACCTTTTTAAATGTCCACTTGGTTGCAACATTGGCCAGAATAGCGGTTGTGTTTAACACCAGACCCGTGTGATAAATTTGCCCCCCGGAACCATAAGCGTCATACCCAGAGGTATCAACATCGTCCAAACCTTCCAGGGTCTTTAATGAAAACGTGGTAGAATCTATATACTCGAGCAAACACGTTCTTGTGTTAAGCTCATCCATGCCCTCAATACCGTCAATAACAACAATATCCCTAACGGTCGAATGGTTATGAAACCCGTGGCCCGTGATATCGCTATCTGACGATGCTGCAGTAACAACCCCCGGATCGGCGGCTGTGATTGCGCTTATGTTGGCATAGGGGACCGTCCTATAAATATCATAAGGGATGATATCCCAAGCCAAAGGGTACTCTAAATCAACATCGTCGTGCAGTTCGCGATCCGTTGAAATGATGGCATCCTTAATCATCACGTCCAGGCTATGATCCCCCTGTTCGTTCAACAACAGTTCGCGTACCTTCTCTAACAGCTTTTTATTTGATATTTGGCTCGCCATTATTATGCTCCGATATCTGCTGGATTAACTCCGGTCCCATACCGCAATAGGTTTTCTTGGTGTTTTGCAAAACTTTGCCTTTTAAACTCTTCATATTCGGCTTCTGTCGCCTGTTCGTGCGTGGTATAAGGATACTGCTTTATTTGGGCTACGATCTTTCGCTCTTCGCCCGGAAGTTGTCGGAACTGAGGATAGGTCGCATGGTCGGCATTTTCCTTAAACCTGTTTGGAATAATTATTCTCTTTTCCCTCTGTACCTGGAGAATCTCAGCATTAACGGCTAAAATAACGTCGTCAGGATCGTTCGGGCTGCCTTTGGCATTAAACGTCACCCACCAGTAGGTTTCGACGTAGGGAGGCGGATCATCTTTCAATCTCATAATTATCCAGCCATCTTCTCCTGGGATCTGGATAACCTCGTGGTGGTTAAGATTCTTTTGGCGCATAACCATACTGGCCGCACCTTGAGTTTTAAATGGTTCTCCTGAAGACGAATAAATGTGCTCTGGGGTATTTCCCTCTTGCATTTTCTGACTCCTTTAAAAGTCGATGATGTTAAGGCTCTCTCACGAAGCTCTAAACTGGTTTATCTGTAAGTCCCGGCCTCGAAAACAATGGTCTCATTATTGACGTTAAGCGTCGCATTGCCTACCAGAAAGCCCTCTTTCGTGACCTCGTTGGCGATCATGGGCTTGTAGCCGAATTTCCCGGTAATCTGCTGTACAACACCGGATAAAGGACCTAACGTCAGTACCACTTCGTCAGACGCAATTCCCTGGGCCGCGGTCAACGTAGTGATTGCATACCATCTGCCGTCGATCTTGATCATGGACCCTTCACCGATATAGGTTCCTGTGACATCTGCGTTGAAATGGCCGCTGTAATTTCCAGCGGTGTCAAGCGTCCACTTGTCAATATCATTTGAAATGGCATCTCCCGGGCTATGGTTGGCATCAACATAACGATAATCCCAATCATCCCGTTTAAGGTACACACCCTCTCCGTAAGTGGTGGTCCCGGCAGTTGTAGCCGAGAGGACGGTTCCACCGTAAAATGGCTGAATGCCGGCACCAATGGCCATCTTCGCAAAAGTGCCAGCACCCGTGCCCAAAATACCTTCACAGGTCGAAATATCTCTCAACATACCGGCGTTCCACTCAACTGCGATACGCGTAGTGCCTGTAAGGTTCCACAGATTTACCCAATCAGGAACGAACCCTATACAAATGGTAACATCCGCTCCCGTTCCGTTAAATAATCCACCAATTCTCATGTCACTTCTCCTTTACAAGGTTTAAGGTTTGAACTTACACCTCTTAGCACTTTTTAGGCGCCTTTCAAGGCTTGTTCATTTTTAACTCGGGTTGGCTTTTGCTGCAACTTCGAGTCTGGCCATCCAAAGTTCATTCAAACGTGCGGCCGTCTGGTAGGTTTTCCAACTGACAAACCCTAACTGCCCCATGGGGTCGCTCTTGCTGATATGGTTCGGATTCATCACGCTCGGGGTAATTGAATTATACCCCTGCAACGGGACGATGCCGTAAGCATTCTCAGCCACGATTATAATTGGATAAACATCACATGCCAAAGAAC
>SDBT01012376.1_pt1 | contig 13699 bp, 8 predicted proteins | sample 2277101 | NCBI WGS metagenome assembly SDBT01 (sample SAMN10404973, study PRJNA504765) | marine sediment metagenome | isolation source: marine sediment core GS10_PC15, 103 cmbsf | place: Arctic Ocean: Southern Knipovich Ridge | collected 2010
CATTTCGACACCTCATCAGGGGTTCACTTGCGTTCATCTCCTCAATACGCACCTGACAATTCATTGATTGCCTTTTCCCTAATCGCTCACGACAGTTGCTCTTAACAAATGCCGCATAGGGCGGTTTGGTTCCAGCTTCTGGTCGCTGAAACCGAGAGGCCTGCTCTCATCTTTAATACAGCACGAAAGGCTTACGCCTTTCTTCATGACACACGAGCGCGGCGGAAGAGATCTTGCCCCAAGGTGACCGAGCGTGCCTGCGACGCGCTGGACGTGTCTCGTGCGACGCTGTACCGTCGCCGCTGTCGCGAGACCACGGAGCCTGCGCCGTCTCGCCCGCCGCCCGCGCGCGCTCTTGAGTCCGGCGAGCGCCAGCAAGGTAAGCGCTCCGTGAACTGCGTGTTGCTCTGACCGCGCGCGTCTCCGAGGCTTGCCGGATTGCCTTTGGTAACGATCGATTGCGCTGGCTACGTGCTCTCCACCGATGGGCATCGGAAAGGAATCGCCGTTGGCTGCAGCCGGGCGCGAAGTGGAAGATCACTCGCCCACGGCGCGGATAAACCCAATAAATCCAGGCTGTTGCGACCATTTTGCAGCCCGAAGACAGCGCTGCACGATTCTGAGTCGGTTGCGGCTACGACCGAAATTGGACCCAGCCGAGAGCCTGAAGCGCTGCGGTTTCCACGACACCGCATCCCCAGGGGGTATCCACAGGCCTACGGGTTGTACCTGGCCCAGCTCTTGGAATAAACAAGCTGTGGCGCATGACGATGCCGCTCCCGGAGCGGCCATCGCTGTGCAGACGTTCGGTGATTTTCAAAATTTCAGTCCTCACCTGCATGTCATCGCCACTGATGGCTGTTTTTATGGCGACGGCGCAAGAGGTTTGAAAAACTCGCTGGATTACCGATTTTATGATTTTGTCAATTTTTTTGAGAAACGGAGGTAAAATTACAGCAATTTATTCTTAAAATAATGGCAACGGCCTTCAATCAGTCTGCGTTGCAGTCCCAAAAGATGTTTACCCAGCCTGCCCCGCACGCCCAGTGCAATCTGGAAGCCATTTCACCGGGGTAGGTATTGAATATCGTACTGGGGTTAAATTGCTGGAAGAATGTATAGGGAAATTGCATCTGATTAATACAGGTTAATGGTGTAGAGCGTGGTTTTTACTTCAACATTTCCATCAGATGAGAAGCATATTTAATGGGGCTCATTTTGAGGTAACCCCGGTTAAATAATTGCTCAAGGGGCAATTTAACTGGGTAAACTCACCGATTTTTGATCACCGGGTGCACCAATCCTTTTGATCCTGCCTGTCCCGTTAAATGAATTTTCATATTTAACTGGGGGTAATCCTGTCGAATATTAAGGAACTTGAGAGTGCTAATTTAGCAAATCCTAAACTTTGATCCATTTTTTTGTATCCCATATTATCCTCCAAAAGTGATTAAAATGCGATAGAAATATGGCATAAAAAACGTGTATGTCAAGTAAAAACAACTATATAAGCCTATTTATTATAGGTATTATAGTGGGGTTTTGAAAATTATTAAATTCGTATAATATTCGATATCGAAAAATCTGAAAAAGAAGAGATTTTTGATTATAATTTTGGAGTTATGCAAAGGTCTTGCTTTTATGAGATCTGAGGAGATTTAATAAGTGACTTGTTGTCGGCGCGGAGCTGGTGTCTGAACGGAGAAAGGCAGTTTTTGTGATGAAAAGTGGAGAGGGGAGGTTAAAATCAGGCTAAATAGACGGGGGGGTTTGGACTACGGGACAAAGCTGCCCTGAGTGAGGCAACCGCTATGGTCTGGCTTTCATCTTGCAGATTGGTGTGAGAGATTGAGGGCGAAGGGTTGGATGGGTCACTCTAATTGAATAATATTCTGGATGGATTTGGGGATGGAAGGAGGTTTGAGTTTTACTTTGATATCGGGGTCATGGGTTTGTCTAAATTTTCTGAACCGGCCTGTAATCCTGACGATAAAAGAGAAGGCACGTTTGAGAAGGAGGACGATGGCCGCCATTTGAGCTAAGTGAGCCGGTCAATTATTGACCAGATAGCTTACAACCATCCTATTCAGAAAAGGTGAGTAAAAACTTTAAAACGCTTTATTTTCGACTTGCTAAGAAATTCAAAATTGTATATTACCTTAAATAATTAACTGAGGGGTCGGGGAGTTTATCCCAAGACCTGTTCTTTGATATTCCAAGTTGATCTACCTTTTTTGTATGCTTCGAGCTGATGCATCTGGATAGTCAAACCCATTGCCGCAAATAGCCAGCGGTTATTGCTGTCACCTCGCATCCAGCAATGATCTATATCGAAAATGTCTTTAACGAGACCTTGCATTGGTTCAACTTTATAGGATCTTTCACGGTAAATCTTTTTGTGCTTTGGTTTTTTCATAAACCGGATCATCTTCTTGCGATCCTGCGATTTATCCATGTTTTGCCGGCAACAGGTGATCAAATGCATTTGACGTTGTCTTTTAAATTCTCGAAACAGATCGAAATCATCTGCTTTCGAGTCCATAGCAACGTAGTGGATCTGATCTTTTAAATGAAACGTCTCCAGCCAGAGCCGTTTTGCTTCATTGGCACTGTTTTTCATCCACATAAAACAACCCAAAACAGGGTGTTGATGTGACGTGACAGCAAATGTACCATGGCCATACACCCAGCCATCGGCTCTGGACTTACACCAAGTGGCTTCTTTATCGATACCGCGAAGCCCTTCGGGGATAATGCCTTTTTCCTTTTGCTTTTTGTGCCAAACAGGCCCTTTGGCCTTGTTTATCATTTTATCGGCGCTGATGACGTTGTCATCACTCAAGCTCAGGAAATAGCTGAAAAATGAACGCTGCTGGTTTTCCAGAGAAATGACGGATTTTTTTTAAACGCTCTCTGAGTTGTCGTTCGCTAATCGGCGTTAAATCTAAGCCTTTTGCGATGACATCCCAATACTTAACAGCCATTTTATGAATTTGAACATAGGTTTTTACTTTCAGCTTTACCGATAAAATCGCAATGAACATGATCAACCATTCTGGATATGTGAATGTTGGACCCCGTTAGCCGAGCCTTTCAGGATCATGAAAATCGGTCTCGTCCAAAAAGGCTCTAAAATCATCACGGGTTTCAGATATCCAGCGCCTTGAAATTTTATTTGATTTTTTAGTCATGAATAATCTCCTTTCATACCTAAAATCTGCAATTGATAATTTTGGGGGCAAAATTTGGTGCACGAGCGCCCCAAATAGTTACCGCGGCAACTAAAGAACTTGGCTTGTCTGTTCAATTGGGACTAAAATCGAACAAGCCGACCTAAAAATGGACCAAATTTGGGTCAACCAAAGAATTTTAGGCGCACTTTCTCTATGGTTTAGTTAATTTTATTTGTCTCGCTTTTTTTCTTGGTCAGGCGAAGCTTAATGCTTGGATAGAATTTTCTATCATCTGCCATCGCTCTTTGAAAACATAGTCCTGTGACAACCTAAGAAACCATTGCCGTCCGCGATACTGTAGCCGCCCCGCCACATGAATCAGTATCATACGAATGGTAGCGGGTTCTTCTTTGAAACCTTTTTCATCGTTGATCCACATCATCCAAACCATCAGATTGTAAGCAAGAATGCAGGTTTGGAAAATGGCTGAGTTGGCCCAGAATTTCTGGGTCAGAATACTACCCGAAGCCATTTGGTTCTTGCACCATTCAATCCAGTTCTCGCTGGTGGCGCGTTGACCATAGTATTTATGCGCAGACCAAGGCGTCATGGACATATTGGTAATATAACAGAAGTATTGATATTCTATTTTCGGGGTGTTAAAAAGCACGTCATCAGACTCATACTCTTTCACTTGGCGTATTGCCACAAACCGTCGCGCTCTTTTCCATCCGGAACATTTATAGGTGAATTCAGTTTTCTCTACCCCTGGCTTATTCTTGACCTTTTGCCATGACTGGGTTTCTAAGAGGGCGACTAACCCTTTCATTTTGACTTTGACCAAATACAGAGTGCCATTTTCTTCAAGAAAATCAAAAAGGGCGCCGTTGAAGAAAGCACTATCGGCCCGCACTGCGATTTTCCATATCCGTTTGGGCAGTTTGGCAAAGCATTCTTTTATGAACTCAACACAGCCATTAGCAGAATAAGCATTGCCGGAACGGAACCAATTATGAAGGCACTCGCGGTTTTCAGCGATAAAGCAAAGAAGAGGATTATAGCTCTTTTGGCCCTTTTTGCCGGGATTGTATCCCTTTTCGGCACCTTCTTGAGAACCGTATACGCCTCTGACGGTAGAGTCCATATCGAGAGTGATACGTCCGAACCATTTTTTGGACCATACTTTCTTCCGGGCTGCGGACTCGACTTCAGAGAGTTCTTTACAATTCTTAGGTGTGAAGAGTTTGAAAATGCGTCCAATAGTTGTATCGTCAGGAAATTTCTCCCATTTGAATAAAGATCGGAGAGCAGAATCAGTGCGGATGATAAACATATGGCTTATATGCTTGGCTCCGGTAAGAACTGCCATAGCCAGCATCATAACAACATCAGCAACTTGATAGCCGGCAGTGGCACCACGTTCGATACTAATGTGTTGGCTAAGCATTTTGGGTAGTTTGAGCTTATCAGCAAAGCGGCCAAGGTGGGTCAATCCAGCGTTGGCGGTAAGTTTTTTCTCGTCGAACTTAACATGAAATCTACGCATCATATCGAGGCCTCCTTAAATATTGTGCTTTAGAGGCTATCTACTATGATTACAATTAATTGTAAATATATTATATAAGCTTAATTGCAGGTTGAACTAAGCGCTTCGCGCAGTTAATCTCCAAACACTTCAAGATTTCGATTCAATTCACATTTTTGATCACCCTGAAAAGGGTGTGGTATACCTCCTATAATATTTCCATTCACCCTAAAAAAGGAGGTACACCATGACACCCTTGAGACATCGGATGATCGAAGACTTACAACTCAAAGGCTACAGCGATAGCACTCAGACCCTTTATGTCACTGCCGTTCGCCAACTGTGCGAACATTTCGACAAATCCCCTGGCAAGATTACCGAAGAGAATCTGCGAGATTACTTTCTGTACGGCAAAAACGTAAAAAAATGGAGCCGCAGCACCAGCACTGTTGCCCTGTGTGGCATCAAATTTTTCTATGAAAATACCATCAAGCGCCCCTGGCCAACGCTACTGTTTATTCGCCCCGGACGTGAAAAGAAGCTTCCGGTCGTCCTCAGTCGTGATGAAGTTCTTGAGCTTTTGCACAACATTCGGCTACTGCGCTATCGGGTCTGTCTGACCACGATCTATTCCTGCGGATTGCGCTTATCCGAAGGCACTCAATTGAAAGTCGAAGATATCGATGGCGATCGTGGATTCATCAGTGTCCGAAAATCCAAGGGCCACATGGGCAACAAAGACCGTAACGTGCCCCTGCCGCAAAAGAGCTTGGAGCTATTACGTAAACAATGGAAAAGCCATAGAAACGAAGTCTGGTTGTTCCCGTCTGCTGGCCATGGCGGTAAAAACATACCTTACGCCACAACACCGGTGAGCAAGAGCAGCGTTCAGGTCGCTTTTCGCAAGGCACTAAAAACCGCCGGTATTAACAAAAAAGCGACGGTGCATACGCTACGACATTCATGGGCAACCCATCTTCTGGAAGCCGGTGTTAACCTGCGGCTAATCCAAGCTTGGCTGGGCCATAGCAGTCCTGCCACTACCAGTGTTTATACACATCTGACTGAAAAAGCAAAGACCATGGCTGTAAAATCCATCAATGAGTTGATGGACGATCTTTGATACGTTATGGTCGAGCTGGCGGAAATATTCCGCCGCTACGGACCTGATTACATTGACCGCTTTGGTTCAAAGATATTGCCCAGCCACCACCGGGCAATGAACGATATTATCAACTGCCGCACCGAGCAAATGGGCGGGCATCTGTATTGCTGTGAAAACCCGGACTGCGAACAGTTCGTCTATGCATACCACTCATGTGGCAACCGAAGCTGTCCAAAATGCGGCCAGGACAAAACCCAACGCTGGATTGAAAAACAGCACAATCTGCTGCTGCCGACTCACTACTTTCTGGTAACCTTTACGCTTCCCTGTGAGTTACGGCCCATTGCACGCTCAAACCAGAAAGTGGTCTATGATTTGTTGTTCAAATCCTCGGCTGCAGCGTTGCAGAAACTGGCCAAAGATCCCAGGTTCGTCGGCGGTGATATCGGCATGATGGGTGGACTGCACACATGGCAGCGCGATATGGGCTACCATCCCCACGTCCACTTTGTCGTGCCCGGGGGAGGACTGTCTCCGGACCGCAGCAAATGGCTGCCTTCCAACACTGATTTTTTTGTCCCCGTTGAAGCGCTGTCACCTATTTTTCGTGCCAAGTTCCGTGATGCGCTCAAAAAAACGGATCTTTTCGACTCCGTTCCGGCCGAGGTCTGGCAAAAGGACTGGGTGGTACATTGCAAACCGGTCGGCAACGGCAACAGGGCTTTAAAATACTTGGCACCCTATATCTACAGAGTTGCCATCACCAACAACCGCATAGAAAAGCTCGAAAACGATCAGGTGAGCTTCCGCTTTAAAAACAGCGACACCAATCAGTGGAAAACAGCCACTCTGCCAGTGTTTGATTTTATCCATAGGTTCCTACAACATGTGCTGCCAAAAGGCTTCGTCAAAATCCGTTACTACGGATTTATGGCTCCTAACAGGAAAAACCTTCTGGCAGTTGCCAAATACCTGCTGGGCGGTACCGAGATCTCAGAAGTCACCCCAGCGGTAGACAAACAGTATATCTGCCCGTATTGCGGTGCCAAACTGCTCTGGGTCAAACCGTTGCCAAAAACAACAAGAGCTCCGCCATGAACACTGCTAATTGTTGCCAAATCATTCAATTATTCGATCAGGCACTTATTCACTCAAGGCTGCCACAGGTATTCTGCGCTTTTTGTGAGCTGAAATAGCCACTGCTGCAACAATCAACAGGCGAATAGGACGTCAACTGGTATGTCAAAGAACATCTGTCAAAGAAACTCTTTACACGAACACCTCATTACCGTAATATTGACTCTATCAAACGGTAAATGTCCACTCCGGGGACACTCACTTTAAAATCCAAATGAAATGCACGGCTTAGTTCAACCGGAATTATGTTTTGGCTTCGCAAAACATCAATTCTTTATTCGTTTTAGGTCATATTAAAATCATTGAGATTATTCATAACAATTTTAAACAGCAATGTCTAGCTTTAAATTTATATGTGATATTAGTATGTTAAGCTGGTTCCGGGAGATGTAAAAACTCCCCGACCCCTCAATTAACTAATTGATTTCAAGAATCATTTAACAGGCCAGTTTAGGGCTGGACTTTCTCATTTCTATTTGAAGATAGGACTTGTTGTGGCTCTTAATAATAATGATGACAGGTATATGCAACTTCGCGTTTTGGTAGTCGCAATGCATGCTTCAACGCAGTTTGGTGGTGAAGCGATATTACCACTACACTGGTTCTGTGGAATCAGGCGGCAAGGAATCGAGGCGTGGCTGATCGTTCATGAGCGCACTCGGCATGAACTTAGAAATATTCTTGGATCTGATTTCATGCGAGTTGTCTTCATAAAAGATCGCTGGATTCATAAGCTTCTATGGAAAATCGGTCGGTTCCTTCCGGCACGGGTCCGCTCATTTTCAACCGGACTGCTCATTCACAGCTTGACGCAGTTCGAACAGCGCCGCTTAACAAGGCAGCTTATTCGCCAGAAAGAAATAAACATTGTACATGAGCCGATTCCGGTATCTCCGCGATTGCCAAGCATGATGTATAACGTAGGTGCACCGGTAATCATTGGGCCGCTCAATGGTGGAATGATGTATCCTAATGGTTTCCGTAAGCTGGAAACTCAATTTGAGTATTGGTTTACTGCCGCTGGACGACAGTTTGCAAATATAGGAAACTTGATTATTCCAGGGAAACGCAAAGCAGCGTTCGTCATAGTGGCCAATGATCGGACCCGAAATGCACTGCCAAGTGGTTGCAAGTCAGAGATTAAAAACTTCTGCGAGAATGGTGTAGACCTTAAATTATGGAAAAAAGTAAAGAAACATCATAACCGAAAATTAAGTGATGTGACACGCTTTGTTTATTTGGGCCGCCTAGTAGATTTGAAATGTGTTGATCTGCTAATTGAGGCATTTCATGGAGTAATTGTAAGCGGTATTAAAGCTGAGCTTTGGATTATAGGTGACGGCCCTGAACGTCTCCGAATAGAATCCCTAATACAGGAATATAATTTGAAAGATGTTGTCAAATTGCATGGATGGTTGCCCCATGCCCGATGCCCCGATATGCTTCGTTTTTGCGACGTTCTCGTACTTCCCAGCGTGCATGAATGTGGTGGTGCTGTGGTCCTTGAAGCTATGGCAGCCGGTTTATCCGTTATCGCAACGAACTGGGGTGGACCGGCAGACTATATCGATGAAAAATGAGGAATACTCATCGATCCAAGTACACCTGCTGAATTGGTATCCGGGCTCATTAGGGCCATAAAAAAACTCGCGGAATCTCCTGTTTTACTTAAAAGAATGGGGGTTGCTGGTCGTCTTAAAGTGGAATCTGAGTTTGACTGGGAAAAAAGAGTTTTGGAAATGCTAAACATTTATTCAAAAGCCGCAAAATATGAGTTTTGAAATTTTTAAAAGAAATTTTTCCAAGCCACAAACGAAGGATTTCAAGGGCCTTGCGAAAATATCCTTTCTTAACATTCTGTAATTAATATTAAAAAAAATAAGCCCGATCGCTTTTCAGGAACAATCGATCGGGCTTAAAGTGCCACTACTTAATCGACCGGCTTATTGAGCTAAGATATTGGCCCTTGACCCATCAAGGACCTCTGGTTTTTCAAGGATTTTGAGATCTTCCTTTATGGTGCTGTTGGCACGCTCGGAAGCTGACTGCATGTTTTTGATGGTGTTATAGCGCTTAGTGCCCCTTGGAATTTCATTGACAATCGAGGGTGCTTTTTGATATTCACGTGTTTTGAGAAACCCTTTTGATTGTGGATATGGGGACATTGGGAGATATCGTATCGGTCTTGTAAATCCTTCAAGGCTGTTTGTCTGAGTTTCATGCAGTGTTTAAAACAACAGAAGGTCAAGCGTTGATGCTTTTGATCAAAGCCATTAGGCCGCGCAAGGAGCCCACAAGGGGCAAAGGGCCATCCCTTTTGGTCGTATCCTCTATTAATTAGGGTGTGCTTAGATAGATCTTCATTTCTTCGGTTGTAATCAATAATAGGGATGGAGCCTTTTGCTCGGATATAGTTGTAGTTGTTTATGATGTCATACTTTGCATCAGCGATATCGATTTTGATTTATTTTGGACAGCAATGTGAAAGTATAACATTTTAGCGACTGACTCAAATTACGGAACCAGATGTAAGACTACAAAAGAGTGTTCCGATTTTACCCAGCTCCTATTTCATAATGAATATAAAAGTATACATTTTGAATAAAAAACCTTTAAGCAACCCATGTTATTGAATTTATGAAAATTTTTAGGCTAAACAACCCCGATCCGATCCTGGAAGTGATTGAAAAAGTATACACATGGAAACTTTGCAATAGCCTTCTTTTAAGTCCAGAATTCCGTAAATTTTATTTTTCACCTTGAATTCAACAACTTGTCGATAGTATTTTCTCAATGCTAATTTTGGCATACATTTTGCTTATTCTTAAAGCTAAACAATGCGTAGAAGAATTTGGGGTAAACAAAAATTAAGTTAATATTATCACAATAGCTCATTTTTGCTAAAATACAGCCTGTAAAAGCCCGGCCGATTTCAATTGAGAGATTTGCATTTGCTATCCTAAAAAAAAGAAAATTTTTTCATACAATTCCATATAATGAACAAACCGTAAAAAATATGAGGCTCCTATCATGCAAAAAAATTTGATAAAAAGTATCCAGATTACCTTAACATTTTTTTTCTCCTCGTTATTTATGACGTCGGTACTTTTAGCAGCAACCATCAATCTTCCTAAGGATGTCAACGGCTGGACGGTTTTTATCCCGTCCGACGATAGCCGAATCTGCTATGTCAGCACGAGTGGCGATGACTTTACGGCTCAATACTATGATGATGGTGACGCAGCCGTGGGGTCAGACCCATTCAACCCCACTGGACCGATCAATGCCTACGCCACATTTGCGGCTGCCTACGCTGACACTCGTTCAGGATACCCAGATTGGATTTTATTAAAGCGTGGTGACACATGGACAACATCTTGGGGAAGCGTGAACCGAAGCGGCAGAGCAGCAGATGAGCCCTTTTTAATTGGGTCTTATGGTTCATCCGGTAATTGCCCTATTATACAAACCAGTGCAAGCGCTGGGTTGCAATTGTATGATACCACGTCTTTTCTAGCTGTTATGGGCATAGACTTTTACTCTCACACACGTGACCCTGATAATGGTGGTTCCTTAATTAATGGAGCGCAGGGATTTTATGGATATATTGGAAACGGAGAAACGCTTTCGGGTTTGTTGATTGAAGGATGTAAGTTTCGTTTTTATATAAACAACCAACTGCAAAAGGCATCGGGGGGTATAATTGAAGATGTAACAATACGCCGATGTCTTATCACTGATAATTACGGGGTAAACGCTCACTCACAGGGTACATACTCAAAGTTGTTGGATAGTATTATTTTTGAAGAAAATATCCTTATCCACAATGGGTGGTATCAACAATCTTATGACGGAGGACAATCGGGGGGTCAGGCAACTCAATTTAACCATCATATATATTGGGCCAGCAATAAAAACGTTACTATTCAAAAAAATATTTTTATTGATGCATCTAGTGCTGGAATAAAGTTGACAGGACAATATCAGTCCAATTCGATAACTATAGACAATAATTTGTTTATTGGCAACGAAGTTGGTATCAGCATGGGCAATAATTACCTGGACCCCGAATACTCCTATCGTTTTCCCAACACAACTATTAGCAATAATGTTCTAACAGCAGGAGGAAGGTTAAATCCCACCAATCAGGGTCTTGCTTGGGGTTTTTGGCTCTGTGGATTAGATGATTCAACAATATCTGATAATTTACTTATTAATGTCGATAGTGCTGTGACAGCCAATTGGGCCTTTGCTACCAATTCAGACGAATCGAGAGATACGACCTGGAGCGGAAATGTTGTATATGACTGGGGTCTTCTGCAAGGTTTACGAATAGTGGCTGGTAGCAGTGGATCGAGTAACATTGCTTTTAATAATAATATACTGCTTCAAAACATTACGAGTAATTACGTTGTTCGTGCTGACTATGATATAACGAGCGAGTGGTCATTCTCTGGAAACACATACTATACAGACAGTGAATCATTTTACCGAAATGGCTCTATGGTTGATCTGGCTGGGTGGAATAGTTGGAGTGGTGACACCGGCACTTGGCTCAAAACGTCCTTCCCCGACACCAACCGCGACATCGACACCTATATGCAATCAATAGGAGAAACCGCCACAATAGATGCGTTTATAGCAGCCTGCAGGGCCCAAGACAGATATGATTGGGACTTCAATTACACAGCTGAAAAGACTAACGCCTGGATAAGAGCAGGGTTTTTTACTAATGCACTTTACTCACCACAGAATCTTAAAATAATTAACTGAGTATCAGGCAATAACGTTTATGTTGTAAATACCTTTGCTGCTGCTGACCCTCTGGCCATAAAATCGAAGCTTCTATACCTAGACATATCTATTCCGATGAACCAACTCGTCACTGCCTGGCCATGGTATGCAGTGATAATCCCATTTACATAAAGCAGATCGACTCGGGCGGCCTTTATCAACAGTTGCTCGACTTCATCTTAGCTGCCTAAGTTGGTACAAAACCATATCGAGCCGGATGAATTTCATTATTACTAATAGGGTGGCTGGCGAATTTAATCAGCCGGGCATCAACGGCAATGCTTTCATTGATGGTCAACCCTTTCACCTGGAACTGACGCAGGATTTTGGTATTGATTTGATCCACGGCTTGTTTTGACAATCTTTTTTTTTACCGAGGTAGATATGCACAGGCAGTGTAAGAGTAAACAACATTTTCGAAATCAAAACCACCATTTTATAACTCTGCAGGTTTAGATTCTCCGTCTTTTAATAATTTATAGTCCAATCTATAGCCACCTTTATCTAAAGTCTCTTGTTTCTTGAGAATCGCGGTGCTAAGCCGGTCCAAATATCCCGAAATTCGTATTCTCGTAGAGTTGGATTCTTGCTCCCGATCTTTTCCCGGAAGAACGATACGCAACGTCCTGCAGTCCAGAGGATATTGGCAGCTATAAATCCGTGCATTCCATAGTATTTCCTGAAGTAGTTTGCGCGAGCCTCGTAGTAGTACTTCGGCGGCCGTTGTCTCAAGTTCGATCTTTTAGTGACGCCAGAGCTCCCGCCGAGGAGATGAACGACCCGTGCCTCTGGCCAATAGAGGATTCCCCATCCCTTGGCCCGCGCCCGTCGGCAGTAGTCGATATCCTCGAAGTACATGAAGAAGCTCTCATCGAGCAGTCCGACTTGGTCGAGGACTTCTTTGCGGATAACAACGCAGGCAAAGCCAACCCACTGAGGCTCAAAGGGCTTGTTGTCTGGCTTCATAACGACATCAAACTGGCGTAACAATAAAGATATCGGCCCAGTAGCAGCAGAGCGCATCAATTCAGAGACAGGCGTCACATAACGAAATGTGTTCAGATCGATATCACCATCAACCTTTTCCATCCCCGGGGCGACCAATCCAACACCAGGGTTTTGCTTCAAAGCATCACGAAGCGCACCAAAGGCGCCAGGACGAACAATCGTGTCGCTATTGAGCAAGACGTAGACCTCTGCTTCAACTGCGTGAATGCCTATGTTGTTCCCTGCGGAGAAACCACCGTTGACCTCAGAGGGGATCAACCGACACCAACCCCCCCAGTTATTCTGGGTGATGCTTTCCTCAATTTTCTCGCAAGACCCATCACCGGAGTTGTTGTCCACAACAAGAACTATAACACCATCTTCGATCTCGCCCTCGATGGACGCCAAGCAATCGATCGTCATCTCGGGCGTTTTGTAATTCAGAATAATGATAGCGATTTGGGTGTCCATGGCCCTCAATAAAAACTCTGTGTTGTGGTAGTGATAGAAATTTGCCTATGTGATTGATTATAGAGAGATTATAATTATGTGTCAAGCCGAAAAATATAATACAACCCTCATTCCGGAAAACTTTTGGCAAAAACTTCACAAAAGCGCTTTATGTATGGGTTTTCAAAAATATGGGTAAATGCTTAGCCCATAAAGAATATGTTAACTTTGAAAATCTCGCTGGATTTCCGATTTTATGATTTTTCAATTTTTCTGAAAAGTGAAGGTGAATATTAACGCATAAAATTTTGAAGAATTTTAGACCAAAAATATAGAATTATGCTAAGGTCTCGATGAGAGAGTGTGTGAAACTATTTGTATCAAAGACTTCAAGAAAGGAGTTTGGTGTATGGAAATGAAGACATATTTGGTAACAGGTGGAGCGGGATTTATTGGGAGTAATTTTGTACTGGCCGAACGGAGGCGTGGTGATATGCGTATCATCAATCTTGACTTCCTGACTTATGC
>SDBT01012377.1_pt1 | contig 13699 bp, 12 predicted proteins | sample 2277101 | NCBI WGS metagenome assembly SDBT01 (sample SAMN10404973, study PRJNA504765) | marine sediment metagenome | isolation source: marine sediment core GS10_PC15, 103 cmbsf | place: Arctic Ocean: Southern Knipovich Ridge | collected 2010
TCCTCGACGTAGCCCTGCTACGCCTGCGGCGAAAACCCTTGTGCGGCCTTGCCTCGGACCAAAATCTACCATTTCTGAACGAACACCTGACCGTGCCCCTCCAAAAGTCATGCTTTGGTAAATGGGTATTCGTGGATGGGCACGCACTAATTTTCTTGCATCCCCTAGACAGTATCCATCCATAAATGGGAATTTTTGTCCAAGATCAAGGCATGCGAAAAAAATAACCACAGGCATATAGTTGATATTCCGAGGGTTATTTTTTGAGCATAACGCAGAGATTGGGCAAAAAGACCATTTCTGGATGCAGAGTAAATAGCACATCTGACTAATAAATCAAGCTGTATGTCCTTGTTCGTTGGTGGTTCTTGGTGCCACAGGGTAAGGCAGCCGAGCCGAAAACCTGATAGTCATTGACTATACAAGGGGCGGATGTTAGGGGGTCAATGTGCTTGGCTCATCTGCGAAGCTTCGAGACCGTTGAAAATGGACATAAATGCCTTAAAAAAACTATTGGGATCAGTCGCTTCCGGCCGTGTGAGCATAGATCAGGCTGTCACCAAGCTGAAGCGTCTGCCGTTTGAAGACCTAACCTATGCCCGTGTGGACCATCATCGAACCCTGAGAAAGGGTTTTCCGGAAGTGATCTTCGGAGAAGCCAAGGCCCCGGACCACATCCTGGGCATTATGAAGACCATGGTTGAGCAGCAAGACCCGGTCATGGTCACTCGCCTTTCCCCTGACAAGGCCAAGATCATAACGGCACAGTATCCAGATGCCACCTATCACTCCGAGGCCAGGATTCTCGTGTATACACTGGGGCGCACCAAGGCTGCAGGCAAGGGGCTGATTATGGTCCTTGCGGCAGGCACCTCAGATATTTCGGTGGCAGAAGAGGCGGTAGTTACTGCAACTACCATGGGCCACCGCGTAAAGAGCCTCTATGATGTTGGGGTGGCCGGTATTCATCGTCTCACGGGTAATGATGAATTCTGGACCGAGGCTTCTGTCTTTGTTGTGGTGGCCGGCATGGAAGGCGCCCTGCCCAGTGTAGTCGGGGGGCTAGTGGACAAACCCGTAATCGCAGTTCCTACCAGCGTCGGCTACGGAACGAGCTTTGGCGGAATCACGGCCTTGCTTGCAATGTTAAACAGCTGCGCTTCTAATGTCAGCGTAGTCAACATAGACAACGGATTTGGAGCGGGCTATATCGCCGCCATCATCAACAACCTGACCGGCCCTTGAGCAACTGCGATCGGGAAACCTCAAGCAGCGCCTGCAAGGGTCTCAAGGAACCATTGCACAGCAGCCATGAGATCGTCTGCAACGTGATCCGGGGCGATTGCCGCCTTCCGACAAAGCTGTTCCGTTTCCTGTCCGTGACCGGTGCGAACCAGTATGGCTTTTCCACAACCGGCCCTGCGGGCACACTCAATATCCTTTAGGCTGTCACCCACCATGCAGGTCTCAGAGGCGTCCAGTGCGTAGTCGGCCTGTGCGCGCAGAATAAGTCCAGGCTCGGGCTTGCGGCAATTGCAACCATCATCGGGGGCATGAGGACAATAGTAAACAGCCTCTATCCTGCCGCCGTGGGCAGCCACCGTTTCTGTCATCTTGTCATGGATATTTTGTAGTTCGGCCTCTGTGACCATTTTTCGGTTGATGACAGATTGGTTTGTGATGACAATTACCCGATAGCCGTTGGCGGCCAGGAGCTTCATGGCATCAAGGCTCCGGGGCAACAATTCAAACTCACGCCAACCCTTGACATAGTCGGCGCGATCTTTGTTGATAACCCCGTCTCTGTCTACGAAAACAACCTTCATTTTTTTGCTCATTGTCTAATAAACACTTGACATTTTGTTGGATTTGGTGCATACGAAAAATAATTGCCATCGCACATTGCAGCAGTAACGACTGTTCGGCGAAAAAGGAGTGGACCTCATGGCCCTGACCAAAGACAAGATTATCAATGACGTGTACTTGAAACTTGGTCTAAAGAAAAACCACGCGCGGGATGTCGTTGAGCAGCTTCTGGAGATCATGAAGCGTACCCTGCAAAGTGGTGAAGACGTGCTCATAAGCGGTTTCGGAAAACTGGTTGTCAAAGAAAAAAGGGCCAGGCGTGGTAGAAACCCACAAACACGCGCCGACTTGCAACTGCGCGCCCGCAGAGTAGTTGTTTTCAAGACATCTGGCATACTCAGGAAAAAGATCAACTCCTCCTAGGGGGCTGTCCGAGAATGGCTCCTAACGCCGCACGACAACAGCATCCGGGTATCCGATTGCTCGTAACGCCTTTTCGTACTGCCTAGCCTGACCCAAAGTTCTACACCTTGCAACCCGAACCCTAAATAAAGTCCTGCCCCCGTTCTCGCTCACGGCAATGTGGGCATTCTTGTATGTCTGTGCCAGCTTGTTCCTCAGCCTGAGTGCGTTCTTCTTTTCCCTGAAGGCGCCCACCTGGACGCTAAAAGCCCCAACAGTGTAATCATCAGGCACAAGTGTATGCCGGGTTTCGTTTCTGACCTTAGTACGTCTCGGTCTTCCCAACGCGACTATCTTCACAGGTGCAGTGCCTTGGCCAACCAGCCCTATCTCCTTGGCAGCCTTATATGACAGGTCAATGATCCTGCCACGGACAAAGGGCCCCCGGTCGTTTATTCTAACGACAACTTCTTTGCCGTTTTCCTGGTGGTGAACCCTGACGTATGTCCCCATTGGCAGGGTCTTGTGAGCCGCTGTGAGGGCATACATGTTGTAGGTCTCACCGTTGGCTGTTTTTTTTCCATGACACTCTTTACCGTACCACGATGCAATGCCTCGCTGTCGAAAACCCAGGGAAGACTTTATGGGATAGTACCAGTGTTTGCCGATCTTGTACGGTGCACGATATGCCGAACCCGAAGGAGGCCTCTTTCCCGTACCGCCACAGCTTGACAGCAAGAACAAGAGGGCAATGCATACTGCCAACCGCAAATCAACAAGCCTGAAAGTTGTCATCGTGAGACCTTTGAAAAACGGCCATTTTTCAGAGAGCTAAAGTGATGCGATGGGTGCTATTGTGAGACGTTTTGCTGTATGAAGCTGACGACCTCGCTCGTTGGCGTGCCAGGTCCGAATATGGCCCTGATGCCGGCGTCCTTCAGACGAGAAATATCTTCCTTCGGAATGATGCCGCCGCCAACAACCATAATATCTGCTGCCCCTGCGTCGTTCAACAGTTGCATGACGCGCGGAAAAAGGTAATCGTGGGCCCCTGACAGTACGCTCATGGCAATAACGTCCACATCTTCCTGAATAGCCGCCTGAACAATCTGATCGGGTGTCTGGCGCAGCCCCGTGTAGACCACCTCCATGCCGGCGTCCCGCAAGGCATAACATATGATCTTGATGCCCCGGTCATGGCCGTCCAGTCCCGGTTTCGCTGCCAATACTCGAATCTTCTTCTTGGTCATTTTCTGAACGAACACCTGACAGTGCCCCCCCCAGAGTCATGCTTTGGTAAATCGGTATTCGTGGATGGGCACTAGTCAGAACTCAAGCTAACTCAAGTTTCGCCCCCCGTTTGACACAAGGTTCAAGGCTCACCCGGCCTTGATCTCAGCGTCATGCGTGAAAACGGCCGGTCATATTGTTTTCCGAAAGGCGATATGTCGGTTCGGCTGCCGTCCCAGCCTGCGTTACAGAGTAGATACCGCCCTGTATTCTCCAAATACCTCCCTGAGCGTGTCACACATCTCGCCTAGTGTGGCATAGCATTTCACCGCCTCTATGATCGGCGGCATGAGGTTGTCTGTTCCTTGGGCGCAGCCTTTGACCTTTTCAAGGGCCTGTGACACTGCTGCATTGTCTCGTCGGCCCTTCAATTGCTTCAGTTTGGCTATCTGTGACTCTCCTACAGCAGGATCCACGCGAAGGAGTTCTTCCAGGGGGAGCTCCTCCTGCTGAAACTTGTTCAGGCCCACCACCACCTGTTCCCCTGACTCCACGGCCCGCTGGTAGGCATAAGCACTTTCCTGGATCTCCTTCTGGATGAAACCCTGTTCAACCGCGGCCACGGCCCCACCTTTTTCGTCAATAACGTCAATGTAAGCCTGTGCCCGCTGCTCAATCTCATCAGTCAAGTACTCAATATAAAACGAGCCCCCCAGGGGGTCGGCCGTGTTATCCACGCCGGATTCGTAGGCAACTACCTGTTGGGTTCGAAGGGCTATCTGCACTGCCTCCTCAGATGGCAGTGACAAGGCCTCATCCATGGAATTTGTGTGCAGGGACTGAGTGCCACCAAGCACAGCAGACAGTGCCTGCAGGGTGACTCTGATCACATTGTTTTGCGGCTGTTGGGCTGTCAACGTACACCCGGCGGTCTGTGTATGAAAGCGCAGCATCAAAGACTTGGGCGACCGGGCACCAAACCTTTCTTTCATGATCCTTGCCCACAACCGTCTTGCTGCCCTGAACTTTGCAATCTCTTCAAAAAAATCCATGTGGGCATTAAAGAAAAAAGAAAGCCTCGGCGCAAAATCATCCACGTTGAGACCGGCCTGCAAGGCAGCGCCCACATAAGCAATGCCGTTTGCCAGCGTGAAGGCTACCTCTTGCACAGCCGTGGAACCCGCCTCCCTGATGTGGTACCCGCTGATGCTTATGGTATTCCATTTCGGTATGTGTTGATAGCAGAAGGTAAAGATATCCGTGATAATGCGCATTGAAGGACCTGGGGGAAATATGTAGGTGCCTCGAGCGGCATACTCTTTTAAGATGTCGTTTTGGATGGTGCCCTTTAGCTTTTCGGAACTGACCCCTTGGTTGGCGGCTGTTTGCACGTACATCGCCATAACGATCGCAGCTGGTGCATTTATGGTCATGGACGTGCTGGCCTGATCCAGGGGGATACTGTCAAACAGTGTCTCTATATCCTCCAAAGAATCAATGGCCACGCCCACCTTGCCCACTTCGCCCGCAGCCAGCTCGTGGTCTGAGTCATATCCGATCTGGGTGGGCAGATCAAAGGCCACGCTGAGCCCGGTCTGCCCTTGTTCCAGGAGGTATTTGTAGCGTCTGTTCGACTCCTCAGCGCTGCCAAAACCTGCATATTGGCGCATGGTCCAGAGGCGCCCCCTGTACATGGTGGGCTGAACCCCGCGGGTGTATGGGTACGTGCCCGGAAACCCCAGGTCTTTCAAGTAGTCTGTGTCAGGTCCGGAAAGGGGTGTGTAGGCACGCTCTACAGGAATCCCGGACAGGCTCTGAAAGCTCTCTTTTCGCTCCGGACGCTTTGAAACAGCACTGGCAGTATCTTTGGCCCAGCCGGCCGAGGCTTCCTTGATCTGCTTTGTCTTTTTGGAGTCATACATGAGGCAAGAGCTCACAACGGCAAGTTGTCGTGCTTTTTCTCAGGCATGCGATCTCGTTTGTTCTTAAGGGCTTCCAGGGCCTTTATGAGCCTGGGGCGGGTGTGCTCGGGCAGTATGATCTCATCGATGAATCCCCTTTCAGCGGCACGATACGGGCTGGCAAATGTCGTGCGGTATTCCTCGATCATTTCCGCTTCCTTTTTGGCTGGATCCTCGGCCGCGCTTATCTCCTTCTTAAACACGATGTTCACAGCCCCCTCGGGTCCCATGACTGCTATCTCTGCTGTGGGGTAAGCATAATTGATATCACCCCAAAGGTGCTTGCTCGACATAACGATATATGCCCCCCCGTATGCCTTTCGAGTAATCACGGTGATCTTGGGAACCACTGCCTCGCAGTAAGCATAGATCAGTTTTGCGCCGTGTTTGATTATGCCTCCGTATTCTTGTGCCGTGCCGGGAAGAAACCCGGGCACATCGCAAAAGGTGATAAGCGGAATATTGAAACAATCGCAGAATCGTACAAATCTGGCGCCCTTGATAGAAGCGTTTATGTCCAGACACCCTGCGTAAGATGAGGGCTGGTTCGCTACCACCCCCACTGTCATGCCGTTGAGTCGGGCAAAACCGACAATCATATTCGTCGCATACCTGGCCTGCACCTCAAAAAAGTGATTGTTGTCAACTACAGAATAAATGATCTTGCGCATATCATAGGGCTGCTTGGGATTCTCGGGCACTACCTCGCTCAAGCCCATATCAATTCGGTCTGGGTCATCTGTTGGCTCAATAGCCGGGGGTTTTTCTCGGCAGTTCTGGGGAAGAAAGCTCAGAAGCTCACGAATCATGGCTAGGACTGCTCGGTCGTCTTTTCCTGAAAAATGGGCAACTCCGCTTTTGACATTGTGGGTCAAGGCCCCCCCAAGTTTCTCAGCGGTAACCTCCTCGTGAGTCACCGCCTTTATGACCTGAGGGCCTGTGATAAACATGTAGCTGGTATTTTCCACCATGAAGATAAAGTCGGTCAGGGCTGGGGAATACACCGCACCCCCCGCACAAGGCCCCATAATGACCGAAATCTGTGGAACCACGCCACTGGCAAGTACGTTTCGCATGAAGATGTTGCCGTATCCTGCAAGGCTTGATACCCCCTCCTGGATGCGAGCCCCCCCTGAATCGTTAAGGCCGATGAAGGGGGCGCCGTTCTTTCGGGCAAGGTCCATGATCTTGCAGATCTTCTCACTCACTGCATAGCTCAGCGAACCACCCAATACGGTGAAGTCCTGGGCAAACACATAAACCAATCGTCCGTTGATGCGACCATATCCAGTGACTACCCCGTCGCCCGGGAACCTTTTCTTGTCCATGCCAAAATCTGTTGACTGGTGCAGGACAAACTTGTCCATCTCTACAAAGCTGTCTTTGTCCAGCAACTCATGAAGGCGCTCCCGCGCGGTCCATTTTCCTTTCTTGTGCTGGATATCGATGCGGTCCTGTCCGCCACCAATTTCTGCCTCAGCATTACAGTCTAGCAACTTTTGAACTCTGTCTTCCTCTGCCATTACATCCTCTCTCCGATAATTCGCCCCAGCGGACTCCGCGTCAGGCTTGATCTATCACAATCAGCGTCTCCTCAGTTGAAACAGTGTCCCCTTTCTTGACCAAAATCTCTTTCACTGTGCCGTTTGCAGGGGCCGGAATATCGTTTTCCATTTTCATTGCCTCTATCTTTGCTACCGGTCTGCCCGCTTCCACGCTGTCCCCCACGGAGACCATGATTTCCAGTATCAGGCCGGGCATGGGTGCGATCACATCACCACCCGAGGCAACAGAGGCAACATGTGCCACGGGGGGTTCCGGTGCCGCTTGCGGGGCCTCTTGTGTCTGGGTTGAAGAAAGGGTCGGGCCGGGTGCGCCTGAAAACGCTGCTTCTGAGCCCTTTTCTACATCTACCTCGTACGGCTTTCCGTCCACCTTCACCAAGGCGCGCTTGCCATCAAATTTGTCGATGTCTACCTTATAGGCCTTCCCCTTGATTGTTAATTCATACGTCTTCATGTGTTTTACAGGTCTCCATTTTTTTCCATCTTCATCAGGTTCTCAAACCTTGTGCCACATCGTCATAGGGAAACACATCCCTTGACTCTCCCCCCTTTGCGACCCCAAGCTTGAGATTGACAACGCCGAACCTGCCCGCCATTGCCATGTGTCGGCATTGTAGCTATGCGGCAAGCCAGGCGTTGGCAGACGAAGGCGTTCACATTAACTTTAGGCATTTTAGCTCACTTTAGGCACTTTCTTTTACTAATGACGAAGGATGCAGCGCAACACAGTCCCGACACGTCGGGATTGCAAAGCCGTCATGCTTAAAGGTTCCAACTTCTAGCATAATATCCGGGTTTTGCAAGGTCAAATTGTCAGGTTCTCGCCCTTCCGGGCCGGTCTCCCGCCCCATAAGATGGCCAAATCACATTTTGTTTTTCCTTTTTCCAGGCTTCGTGGTAAATTTATCCTAGGAGCCTGTCGGAGAAGCCACAGTTGAGCGACTTTGACCATTTTTGTCAGAGTTCCTTAGTGAAGCGGGGCGTCAGAAAACGCCAACTGTTTGAGGCGGTTAGCCGAGTTTTGGCGTTTTAGCGGAGCGAGCTTAGAAACTCTCAAAAACGGTCAACCAGAGCGAAAATGGGGGTTCTCCGACAGGCTCCTAGCATTGCAAAAACATGAGGGTGCCCCAGATCCAAGGCCATAAGGAAAAAATGAGCCACGTATCGCCAAAGATCAACATATTCCTTTCTCCGGGTTGACCAGCCGACCATGAGACCATGGATATGGTCAACACTACCCTGAAAGAGCTCGGGCTTCATGCTGAAATCTCACGGATATCGGTTGATACAGACCTGAAGGCAAAAGAACTGAGGTTTCTTGGATCTCCCTCCATTCGGGTAAACGGAAAGGACATAGAGTCTGGCGCAGACAAACGGCTTGACTACGGGATGCAATGACGGCTGTATGTACAGGAAGACGGGGCGTCTTCCAAAACAGTACCCAAGCGTCTTTTGCTAAGAGCCCTCAAAAAATAGAGGTTTTGCCGTGTCATTAAACGAAAGCCCTGACTGCAAGATAGAAGAAGTCCTTCGTTCAGATGCCAGCGAGGTCGTTGCCCTGGTTTCCGTCTGCCTTGAAGACCAACAGATGCAGTATTTCTTGCGCAACCAAGACTGCCTGACAACTGACCTGCACAGCACCAAGGCAAGGCTTGGCATCAACCAGGAAAAGCTGGGTGATTTTCACCTCAACGGCAATCAGATCTCGTACGAAGCCAGGTTGTGGTTCTATATTCTCGAGTACTCGGTAGGTTTCACCATTGATAAGTTGATGACTCCCGGCCTTGAAATCGGCAAGATCTACCTTAGAAACCCCAAGCTGAAATACTCTGCCGAGGAATTGATCAATCTCATTTCAAACCGCACGATCATTGTGGCAAAAGGAACCAGGGTGCTGGAAGACGGCATATTGAGTGTGCCGATCATGCCCTTTGTTCATCTTCCCAATCCCAAGGTCTTGACGCCCGATTATCTGCGGGCTGCTGTGGCGAAAAGGATCCCTCGCGACGATCTGTATTTTGCCCAGCCCGAGCAAAAGGTGGACAGGGTCGTGGTGCCGGCGGGAAGTGGGGTGATATCTCACACCAGCCTTTTTACGCAGCAAAACGAAATATATATTCTGGATCCCGAACACACAGATGCCAGGGTAGGAAGCAAGCACACCAACGGAATCATATACCTTGAGCTTATCGGCCAAGGAGAAGATATCACCAAAGAAAACATACACGTGGAAGTATACAAGCCAGCTGCAGCCGAACACCATGTCAAGAAGAAATTCTATATAGACGAAAATTCCTCTGTTTTGAGTGACCTGTACGAAAACCGCTCTGTGGATGAAAACACCTTTTCAGTTATTAGTGAAACGGGTGGACAAAAATTTGTCAAGCTGGACAATAGATACGATCAAATTTTGCACGAACTGCAGCCCGACACATCGCTGGTTATTCAGGATTTTCCCAGCCGCCTCCTTGCCTCTTACCTCATAGTGGCGGCTGACCAGGGCTTAATCAAGAACTTGACCTTCAGAAGGGCCCCTGAAGAGGAATACTTCTTCAGGTCAGAAGACCTCGTGTTCATGGAAACGCTGCAAGACAAGGGTGTAGATATCTACTGGAAAAACCTCTTGCAGGGGGACCTGGTCTTGTACAAGCAATTCTTTATGAGGTCTTCCGTGATACCGTCTTTTAATGAGGCCTTCAGCTCAAGAAAGCTGGCCGCAATCTATGGCACGGCAGGGGCAGTGGATGGCGACACGCAGAAGGAGGTAATAGATGCCATTAAGTCTTTCAAGGAATTCCATGGCGGCATCTGCGGAATACTCACGGGGGGAAGCGCGGGGAGTGTAATGTCTTTTGTGTCTGAAACCACGGCCTCTCTTGGGATGCTCTCAGGAGCGGTGTATTGGAAGATCCCGGGGGTAGACATTCATCCTCACGTGGACTTTGCCGCGTATCTGGCCCGAAATGACTTGCTGGAAAGACAGGAAATACTATCTGAAACCACTGAGGCAGACATATATTTCAAGGGCGGGGTGGGCACCAATCTTGAGAACGCAATCACTTTTGTTAAAAAGAAACTGGGCATCGGGCACTACAAGCCACAAATCTTTGTGGGCCTGTTCTACAAACCCCTTCAAGACTGGCTCAGCCACTTGGCCTCTGAAAATATGGTGGACCCAAAGGTCTTTGAAAGCTGCTATTTTATCGAGCACGGCTCTGAAATCTTCCAAACGCTGTGCGATCACTTTAGCGCAGAAGACAAGATGATACATGAGGTGTCGGCAACCGAATAGTTTCCATCCAGAAGTGCCATCTTTTGCCCCGATACTGCGTTCTCCGCAGGTTTCTATCCTCCACGTAGCCCTGCTACGTCTGCGGTAGAAACCTTTGTGCGGCCTTGTCTAGGGACAAAATCTACCATTTCTAGATGGAAACTAACTGGCCCAACATTGATCACTGGCCGCAGAAAGAAATAGAAACTCAGCATGTCTGACGAAAAAACCACATCTGACCAGGCGATGCTCAACACGGGCTCCTGGCGTTATTGGGTACCCAGGGTGCTGGCTGCAGGTGTGGGTCTTGTCCTGCTGACAGCAGGTGTCCTGAAGGCGGCGGACATGGAACTTTTCATCAGACAAATCAGGGATTACGGGATTATATCCCACCGTCCGTTGCTTGCTCTGAGCGCATGGGGCCTCATTGTGGCCGAATGTATCCTCGGCGTCGGGCTCCTCGTTTTCTATCGGCCGAAAGTGGTCCTCTCGGTCACGGCACTCCTGCTGGTAATCTTTGGGGGAGCAACGATCTGGGCGTGGGTGACAGGTGCCACGGAAGATTGCGGGTGTTTTGGGGCATGGCTTAAGCGGACCCCGGCAGAGGCAGTCATTGAGGACCTGATCTTGCTGGCGGCAATAGCCCCGGCCTGGTTCTGCCGTGGGCGGTTGCCAACCTCCCATGCCCGCGTCAAGGTTTGGGTTGCCACTGCTGCTGGTCTGATAGGCGTTGCCCTTCCAGTGGTTTTTGGCTTTCCGATTTCTGGAATATTCCGCCCTCCGCCAAAAACCGTTCAGACCGAACTCGGCAGTCTGCAGATTCAGGGACTGGATTACGTAGACCTGACACAGGGAACGTATGTTGTCGTCCTTTTGGACACGGACTGCTCACACTGCGAGGAAGCAGTACCTCAGCTAAACATGTTGACCGAGACAGCTCACGTGAACGGGATAATCGCCCTTTGCACAAACGACGAATCTGAGCGCACGCAATTCGCTCAAGAATTTCAAGCCACCTTTCCGATCGGACAAATTGGAGACGATGACTTCTGGCGCTTGCTTGGCCATGGCGACATACCTCGCTATATCCTGGCAAGCGACGGAAAGGTCCGCAAGGTGTGGGATCAACAGGTTCCAGACCAAGACATGATTGAAGCAGCCTTGTCAGGCTAAACGAAAACCCCGGCTATTCAATAGCAAACTTCCTAAAATTTACGCTTTTTGTCTCCTCGTCGTATATCACAAGGCATGCCTTTTTTTGTGGGGCCCTTGGCCGGCCGATGCTACCCACGTCTGCGATGGCACGGCGGCCTTCAAGGTTCACAGGCAGACTTGTTTTGGTTAATCCTCCTGACGTTTCTCGGGCCTTCCTCAAGAAACAAGGCGGGTATGTGTGAATGTCCCACAAAACAGATCTGCCCGTTCATCTCCGCAAGATTGTCGCTCACCTCCTCCAGCACCGAATCCTCGCCCGAAATACCAAGAGTAAGATAATACCACTCTTCAGGCCTGACTGGTGAGGCGTGGACAAATTCCATATCGTCTTCCCTGCATCTCAGAGGCAGGTCTTGTAACCACCTTAGGTTCTCAAAGGTTCGGGTAAAACCTCGCCTCTTCACACGTCTTTGAACTCTGCCGCTCGCAACTCAGCCACCGCTGCCGATCCTTAGCAAACTTCAGCAAAAGCTCCTGCTTATGGCAGCGATGTGTAATATGCCACACTTGCCCCGGTATGAAATGTCGGTTCGCCCTTGCCATTGTTTTTGCCAAAACCTTAGAACCCACCACCAATCATTACTTTATAACGCATTTACTACGAGTTAGCTTGGTCCGACCCCAATCCTGAAATAGTTATGTGCTTTTGACAAAAAATCTTGGCTGTACTAGCATTCAGTCAAGAATTCCTTGAAAAGGGGAGAAGAAGTCCGGTTGATTCTTGCCTTCTGCAAAACTTTTTGCTGGTGACAGCGCTCTTAGAAGCAAATGAAAAATATGTCTGATGATAACGAGCTGCCCGCTTTTCTTCGGCCTTTCTTCTGGGATGTAGACTTTCGCACGCTTTCAATCGATGAGTCATCTTACTTTGTCATAAGCCGATTGATGGAGCATGGCGATGAAGCCGCAGTGGGTTTTCTTTTGAGAGTCTATACCAGGGAGGAAATGGCCGATGTCTTGAGAACAAGCAGATCCCTTTCAAGAAGAACAAGGAACTTCTGGAAGATATTCTTAGGCCTGGAAGGTGAACCATGCGTCCCAAAGCAATATCCGACGCCTTATGGGATTTACTCTCCACATTGAATGCGATTCCTGAGATAAGTTCTTGTTATCTTGGCGGAGAAACAGCGCTGGCTCTCCAGTTGGAACACAGGGTGTCGGAGGATTTGGATTTTCTCACCGTTGAAGGCTTCGATGATTTCTCCTTTCAAATGGCGATCAAATCCAAGGGCCTGGACACAGTCGTGCTCAATCAGACCACTAGCCATACGGAGCTGATGATGGGCGCTGCAAAAATTGACCTGATAAGAGAACGGATTCCTTTGAACTTCCCTCTGAAGCCTATCGATAAGGAAATAGCAAATCTTAGTATGGCTGATGCGAGGGACATCGGGCGAATGAAGATCATGGCCATAGGCAGCCGCGGTAGCAAAAAGGATTTTGTAGATATATATTGCCTGACGAGAAAAGTCCTTTCACTGGAGACGCTTTTGAGCCATGCAATGAAGGAGGACGGCGGCATCCGATACAGCAAACTTCTTTTTCTAAAAGGATTGGTCGACTTTGATGAAGCTGACCGGGAGGTCGACCTGCAACTTCTGTGGGACGTCAGTTGGGAGGAGGTCAAACAGTGCCTAACGATCGAGGTGAAAGAGATCGCAGAAAAGATCCAATAATGTGGCTGACTTGCCTCTGCAGCTAGCCCTAGAAAACGCAAACAAAATACTCAGAAGCTCACTGATACATGGGCTCATCGCCCTGAACATATTTTTCTGCAGTTACCGTAAGTTCTTCTGCAACAGCCTGTCACAGATGGGCTGGCTCCAACACCGAGGCATGCCTCCCAAGTGAGACCATCGCACGACATCCTCTTTTGCCCCATCTCTGCGTCCGACTCAGATTTTGGGTCGGCCCGTTGACATTGGACAGACTGCCCCTCGTGCACCGGACACACGCAGACTATTGTGGCGACAACCCCAGTTAAATATCCTTCGCGTTTAACGGGGCAGGCCTGTCGCCACAATGAGTGTCCTGCCCTTCGGGCAAGTGTAAACCCTATAGTTGCATAAACAACATGGCAAAAGGTTAAAGAAGGCAACAATAGTCTCACTTTGCGGTCTCTTTGAATGATTTTGTGGAATGCACCGCGAGTGATATCCAGAAAACCACAAAAACAGCCATGTTGTTTACCCTTCGGGAAAGCCGATGATACAGCATCTGCTGCGTTGTCAAGGGATCGGCGTAAACGA
>SDBT01012378.1_pt1 | contig 13698 bp, 10 predicted proteins | sample 2277101 | NCBI WGS metagenome assembly SDBT01 (sample SAMN10404973, study PRJNA504765) | marine sediment metagenome | isolation source: marine sediment core GS10_PC15, 103 cmbsf | place: Arctic Ocean: Southern Knipovich Ridge | collected 2010
GAGGCAGACCCGGCAGACATAGAAGGACTTTCCCGGGCCATAGGCAGCGCGGTCAGCGAACCGGACCGCCGTGCTGCGATGGTCGAGAAGGGACTCGAGCGGGCAAGCGAGTTCACCTGGGAGAGGGCCGCACGACGAGCGCTCGAGGAGCTGGGCGCCCTGGCCGGGAGGGATAGATGCGCATAGCGATCGACGGGATGGACATCCTGCACGGAACGCGAGGTATCCGCCGCTACGCGGTGGAGCTCATCCGTGCACTCATGCGTATCGACCAGGAGAATGACTACGTCATCTTCTACCAGCGCTTCCGCCGTACCCCCAACCCGCCACTGGATGTGTCGGCGGCCCCGAACTTCTCGCAGTGTATATTGCCCCTGCCCGGCACAATCGTCCAGCCACTGTGGCGCCGGGGCTGGCTGCCCGTCGAGAAGATCACCGGCAAGATCGACCTCTTTCACAGCCTGCACGAACTGCTGCCGCGGCGGCGCAAGGCCCCAATCGCCCTCACGATACACTCTCTGATACACCTGGAAGCCCCGGACCGTATGCCCGGCAACCTGGCTGAGAACTACAATGCCTTCCTCGCGCGCGCAACTCGCCACTGCGACTACTTCATATGCGTCTCCGAGGCCCTGCGCCGGCTCTTCCTGGAGACATTCGAGATCCCGCTTGAGAGAGTGCGAGTTGTGCACCTGGGCGTGGGCAAGGAATTTCACCCGCAGCCGCGCGAGCATGTGATGAAGAAACTTCAGCGGCGCTTTGGCATAAAGGGGCCATACCTGCTCTATGCCGGCGCCGCGAACCCCTGGAAGAACATCGACGGGATAGTCAGCGCCTTTGCCCTGCTTTGCAGACAGTCTTCTTTCAGCCACTCTCTCGTGCTTGCCGGAGAGGGATTCCACGGGGCCGCGGAGCTTGCAGGGCAGATAGACGGGCTCGGCCTGTCAGGCCGGGTGCTGCTGACAGGCCGGCTGGACCAGCACACCGGGGACCTGCCCCTCCTCTATGCAGGAGCGGACTGCCTCCTCTTTCCCTCCTACGCGGAGGGCTTCGGCCTCCCACCACTGGAGGCGATGGCCTGCGGCACGCCGGTCATAGGCAGCACGGCCTCAGCTGTGCCCGAGGTCATGGGTGATGCAGGCATCCTCGTCGATCCCGCATGCACGGAGGAGATAGCAGATGCGGTAAGCCGGGTACTCGACGATGAATCACTCCGCGAGAACCTCGTCAAGAAAGGGTTGGCCCGGGCAAAACTCTTTACCTGGGAACGCACCGCACGGGAAACCCTCGAGCTCTACAAGGAATGGTCCGCATGACGAACAAGGGCAGCCCGGCACGGCGCGGTGAGCATCACCTCTGCGGCACTTTCTCGCAGACGGCAAGCAAGCCGTAGCCAAAGTCACGCAGGAAGGGCCATGCCCGCCAGCGGTCGATAAGCCGCTGGAACGAGCGCACCGGAGGCAGATACTCCGCAAGGTATGGCAGCAGGAGGGAGTTAGCCTCCGTCCGGACCACCCGGAACCCCGCCTCCCTTATCATCCGCCGCACTGCCCAGGGAAACAGCCAGCTGTGCGGGATCCCCTGGTGACCCCCGTAGTCTTCGTTGCAGCCGTCCTTGCCCTGAAAGAGTGCGACCAGGGTCCTGGCAAAGCCCAGCGGCACGGCCACCAGCGACCGGCGCCCCGGCCTCCAGTAGTCGTCTCCTCCCAGCAGCGCCCAGCTGGCCGGGTTCAAGCACGCCGGCATGGCGATGAGCGCAGCACCACGGGTGACGTTGAAGAGTTCCAGCAGTCCCCTCTCCGGGTCGGGCAGGTGTTCGATGACGTGTGAACTGATGACCACGTCGAAACTCCCATCCGGAAACGGAAGGCGCTCCGCATCCCCCCTGACAAAACGTGCCCGCACGCCCCACTGTCTTGCCAACCGGCGAGCCGCCTCGATGTTCGGACCGGAGATGTCGACTCCCACAACGTCCACCCCGCGCCTGGCCGCCAGGCATGCCAGCAACCCCTCCCCGCAGCCTGCATCAAGCACCCGTTGCCCGGGCTCGAGGCGGGATAGCAACCCGGCGTAGCCCTGGCGAAGGACGTAGCGCTGGATCCAGAAGGGCGAGTTATAGCGCGCGTCGATGATGCTCTCGTGGTGCTGCATGTAGAAGAGCTTGAGCCGGTCGGTCACGCCGTTTGCTCCGCTATCACACGGGAACCCGGCCCCAGGCGGTAAGCTGTGAAGAAGACGAGAAGCCAGATGGCCTGGCCGTAGTCGCGCACGATCCCGGGCAGGAGAAAGTCACCTGTCCTCCACACGGTGCCCGCGAAGAGCAAGGGGCCGGCCGAGACCGCCAGGAGAGTGAGGAACTTTCCTCTCATATCGAGGCCCCTCGTCAGGAAGTAGACGGACGGGAGGGCCAGGATGAAGGAATACGGCTTGAGGCGCGGCAGCAGGAGGAGGAGCGCCAGCACTCCCAGCGAGAAGATATCCGCGAAGGCCCGCTCCTCCCGCCGGGCATACGTGAGAAAGGCAAGAACGATGAAGCAGGCATACAGGCCGTACAGCACCGGGAAGGCTATCGCCTTATTCCCGCTGAGACGGCCGGCCACCTCCTCCACGAGAAAGAACAGGGACGGGTTCCACTTCGACCCGCCTTCCTGCATGGGGCTGTACTGCGGCAGCCTGCCCGTCGCTGCCATGTAGTAGGAACGCATGAGCCCCGGGGCCAGAGCATACGAGGCAAGGTTCACCAGGACAAACAGCAGCAGCATGAGCGCTATGACTTTCGCCCTGGTGCGCTTTCCGCCCGGGAGGAGCAGGAAGAGGCCGCCGAAGAGAAGCGGCAGAAACTTCACAAGCCCCATCACGGTGAGGAAGGCCCCGGCGAGGTAGTATTTCTTTCGCATGACGCCGTAGAAGGCCACGGACAGGAGGGCAAGCTCTATCAGTGCGAAGTTGCCGGTCAGGAAGTTCCAGTAAGCTGCCATGAACCCGGTAGCGAGCAGGGCCGCCAGGAAGAGCGGCTCCGGGCCGGGCCGGCGGCGCGAGGTGCTTCTCCAGATGAAAAGGAAGCTCGCCGCCAGCAACAGGCTCCAGGCGATCCGGTAGGTCGTCCCGGGAGAAAAGAACCGGTTGAAGAAACACAGCCCCCTGAAAAGCCCGATGCACACCGGCGGGGAGACGAACGGGAAGCGCGCGGGCCCGAAATCGTCTCCCGCGTGCTTCGCCAGGTTCTCGACTATGTAGGGATCGTCCCCGTGCTCGAGCGCCCTCATCGCCCGGCATACTATCGTGAAATCCCAGCCGGAGTCCTCCGCCGTCAGTGGCAGGATGACAGCGAGGTTAAGAACGATGAGACAGGCGCACAACGCCGCCAGCTCGAAACGCCTGAGCCGCCCCGGTCGTGCCACCCGCAGTACGAAGAAGAAAGCCAGTGCGAGCAGTATGCTCGCCTCCACTGCCAGCCGGTCGGCTGTCGCCAGGTATTCCTCGAGCGGGCGCCCTGCCTGGCCCTCGATGGCCCTGTTCAAGAGCCGGTGCGACCTGCCTTCATACGCCGCGCGGATGGTCTCGTGGCCATACAGACCGTACAGCGACCACCCGGCTGCGAGGACGAGCAGGAGCACCAGCACCGCCCGGGCAGCAGCTTTATCCTCCCGGAACCATCGTCCCATCTGTATTCCCTACTCCTTCTTGCGAGCCATCACCCAGTAGGCAGCAGGGAAGTCAGGGACGGAAGTGTCCACCGGCTGCAGGTCGACGATCTCGTAGTCCTTTTCCAGCAAGTACCTGATCCCGTACTCGGTAAAACGCCAGTAATCGTTCGGAGCATTGTGCAGCCCCTGCCGGAACGGCGGGCCGAGGAGCAGCACTCCTCCTCGCCCCAGGATCCTCGTGATCTCCTTCAGAGAGCCCTGATAGTCATCCACGTGTTCGAGGACCCCGCTGCAGAAGACGCAGTCAAACGACCCGTCCTTTATCCCGGGCATGGACCGCACGTCCAGGACGAGATCACTGCCTTCTTCCACGACCGCATCCGACGTCGTGTAAGACGAACAGTCCTTGAAGTAGTCCCGGTAGTGGCCGCCTTCCTGGTCCTCGTCCGTGCCGCTCCCGACAGACAGCACGGCCCCTTCGATCAGGGGCGCGTGGGCCCGGAGCCATGCATTTGTCTCTTTCCTTGCCCTCGTCGGCCTTGCCCGGATAAAACGCCTCAGCAGCCTTCGCATCATGTCACCCTTCAGATGGCGGTACCGTTTGCCGGGTGAAGTGCCGGCCTACACGCTCACGACAATCGCATTGGCCGCTAGCCACAGGACACCGGCCACCAGCAGCTGCCCGTCAAGAAGCGTCCTCCCCGGGTCCTCACCCTGGTCCATGCGCTGGACCAGGAACAGGTATCTCAGGATGCCGAACACGACGAAGGGCACTGCGTATATCAGCCGGGTCGTAGAGAACCTCTCGACCGCATAACCTGACACCGTGAATAGACTGTAGCACATTATCGCCGCCGTGGCAGTGATGACCAGGAACCCGTCCAGGAGCTGAACCGAGTAGAGCTCGAGCACCGATTCCCTGGTTTCCCGCGATGCGCCCCCGATGCTCGCTATCTCCGCACGCCTCTTCCCGAAGCCCAGGAAGAGCGCAAGGAAGAAAGTGCTCAGCAGTATCCAGGCCGACGGCGGGACGCCGACACCGACCACGAAACCGCCGGCCGCCACCCTGAGGACGAAGCCGACAGCTATCACTATCACGTCGAGTATCACGACCTTCTTGATGAACAGGGAATAGCAGAGGTTTATCACCCAGTAAGCAACCCCTGCAAGCAGGAAATACCCGCCCAGCTTGATACTTCCCAGCAGGGCCAGGACAAGGAGCACCAAGCTCGCCGCTATCGCCTGCCGGATGCTGACGAGCCCCGCCGCCACCGGCCGCTTGCGCTTCACCGGGTGTCGCCTGTCGCGCTCCCGGTCTATACAATCGTTGATAAGGTAGACACTGCTCGAGTACAGGCAGAATATACCGAAGGCGACGATGACCTGCAGTATGAGCGACGGGGTCACGTCCTGCTTCGCGTAGAAGAGGGTAAGCACCACGAAGAGGTTCTTTATCCACTGCTGCGGCCGCAGTGCGGCGAGGTAGTGCTTGAACTTCATGACTGGCTCCTCGTCAGTTTCAGCGCCCTGCTTCACAAGCTTCCAGTGGGGCGTCCCCGGCTACTTCTCGATTGCCAGACAGTCCCTAGCGGACCTGCCGTTGCCTTTACTGCGAATGATACCAGACGAAGAGGGCCGCGACAAGCACGTCTACCGGCTCTCATCCAGCCTGTCTGTAGCCTCTCAGGTCTCCTACAAAGCCCCCTTACCGAGTTTGCGCAGCAAACTCTAAGGTCAGCCCATAAGGTCCCTGGCAGTGCTGACCGAGTTTGCGCAGCAAACTCCAAGCTCAGCCTATACGATTCCTGGCGAGGCTGAGCAGTGCACCCCCCTGACATTGTCAGCAGTTCAACATGCCCGAGTTTGCGCAGCAAACTCCAAGCTCAGCCCATAAGGTTCCTGGCGAGGCTGAGCAGGGCTGCATCTCCTTTATCACTCTCTCATCCTGTAGACGTTCCATTCTCTTGACCCGACCCTGACGCCGAATCTCCTTCTCATGGACAGGAACCGGTACGTCGCGCAGGTCTCCAGCTGTGGCAGGTACTCAGACCACAGTTCATCCACGTCACCCCTGTCAATGCCGTGAAGTCCCCGTATCCCCAACGACAGTTCTATCGCTTCTTCCGAGACCAGCACCGAGTGGCCCTCGAGACGTGTCTGCTCCACCCGCTGTCTCAGGAAGGCCGCCGCCGCGGGCACGTCATGGTCATAGCGGACAAGGAGGTGATGAAGCGACAGGACTTCGGGTCGGTCGAATGAATACGGCAGGTACTGTTCCAGCTTCCCGGTCGGGACCACTATCAGGTCATTCTCCCGCGAGACCCCCGCGATCGTGCCGGCAGCTTGATACCGGGGGTCATTGGCCAGGTCCTTTCTCGGCAGGATGGTGGCGACAAGATTCGTCACGAAGAACACCAGGGCGATGAGCACGCAGGCAGCACGCTTTGCGAGAAAACCCCGCCTCGAGCGGCTCCTCTGGAGCCAGACAGACATCAGCAGGCTGACCGTCATCCAGAAGAAGGCAGAGGGAATGATCCACTGCTCGACCTCGTCAGGGTCCCACCAGGCGATCAGGATGCTGTAAGAGAAGAAGGGCACGAGGGAGCCTACCAACAGCAACCTGTATCGCCGCCAGGCGCTCCTGAGCTGCCCCAGCAAGAGGACCAGGAACACCGCTGCGGCAAGAAACGGGACAGCCCCGAGCAGAACACCCCGGGTCACCGCGAACTCTCCCGCCCGCAGCAGGCCCAGGAGATAGTCACCGAAGAACGTCTGGCCGAAACCCGCCATGGCAAGGAAGAGTGTCCCGCCGCGGCTCCACGTTCCCCACGACCCGATACTCGCGTTGTAGGTCAGCCACCCGAGGATGCTCTCGCGCGAAGTCCCTACATGAGCGCAGGCGACCACTGCGTAGGGTGCCGCCGCCAGCAGCAGCAGGAGCACGCTGTAGAGGACGGAGAACCGCAGTCTTTTCCGCAAGGGGAGTTGCCTGCTGGAGAAGAGCACGAACACGACCGAGGGCCAGAGCAAGCCGGCTGATATGTGGAACCAGACAGCCGCGCCGTTCAGGGCCGCGATGATGAGCACGTATCTCAGCCGGGGCCTCTCAAGAAAGCGGTACAGGTATGAAAGCGCCAGTAGCACAAAGAACAGGCAGGGGATATAGACTTCGGCTTCCACGCTGTAGGCCCAGTAGCCGTAGGAGAAGGCAAGAAGTGCCGATGAGATAGACGCCGCGAACCTGTCAGCGGTAAGGCGCTTCACGAGATTGAAGAAGACGACGATCCCGAGGGCGCCAAAGAGAGCGCTGATGCCCTGGTGGACAGGCATAGCCCCCCCAGCGTAACCCATCGCCCCGAGGACATGATAGACGAGGTACACCAGGTAATGGTACAGGATATGATGCGGATGAAACAGCGCCGGGACATCGCCCTTCTCCACCATCATCACGAAAGGAATGGCATCGTAGGAGTGAATGCGGACGAAAGTCAGCAGGTACACAGCCAGGAGGACGAGGAAGATAAGGATGTTCCAGTGAAGCGGGCGAAGCAGGAGGAAGACCCTCCGGCCGCTGCTTACATCGCCGGGGGCCCCGTCCTCTCCTCTAGGCACTGCCAGAGACCCTCATGCGTACCCCCTGTCTATCACCACCGCTAGCAGGATAACACCAGAAGGCGCAATAATCAACACTCGCCGGGCGCAACGCCGGGCGCAACGCGGCTCAGCTTCGCTGGGAACCGTACAGGCCGAGCTTTGAGTTTCCTTCGGAAACTCGTGCATTGTGTACTGCTATGGACCTTATGGGCTGTGAGTCTTCCCGCTGCAGTGATTCTGATTGTCAAAGCAAGGCACAGCTCCTATACTGGGCGCAGCCGGGCGGCGATACGCGGCCCGCCCGGAGCATACGCACCGGCCGTTCACGGAGCACATCAGTTGATGAAACGAAACGCCGGCAAACACTGGCCTCTCCTTGCGGCTATCGCCCTCCTCTGGCTCGCAATCGCTGCACCTGCTCTCTGGTCCGCGAAGCGGAATGAAGGCGATTTCATCTATGCTATCGATGACGTGTACGTGCACATGGCCATCGCCAAAAACGTCGCCCAGCACGGCGTCTGGGGGATCACAAAGTACGAGTTCAGCTCCACATCCTCTTCGCTGTTATGGACATTGCTGCTGTCCGGCATCTATGCGATATGGGGAGTGAACGACATCAGCCCGTTCATCATGAACATCTTCTTTGCCACGCTGGTGGTCTTCGTGCTGTATTTCATCGTGAACAGGCACAGACCGTCTTTCAGCCGGCCGTACGTGTTCCTCATCCTGTCAGTAACGGTCTTCGTGACCCCTCTGCCTGCTCTTGTCTTCACGGGCCTGGAGCAGCCCCTGCATGTCCTTATCGCCATCGTCGTTGTCTACCTCGCGGCTAAGGTGCTGTCCGGGGAGGAACCACGCTCCCCGGCCGGGGAAGAGACAAGCTCCCCGTCCGGAAACCGCACATGGTTGCTGGTGCTGGCCCCTCTTTCGGTCCTTATCCGTTACGAATCTCTCTTCTTGCTTCTCGTCGTGTGCATCCTGCTCATGATACGCAGGCGCTGGCTTTACTCCCTCCTCCTGGGAGCAGCGGCGATCATACCGGTGGCTGTCTACGGGATGATATCCCTCGCACACGGCTGGTCCTGGGTCCCGAACACGCTCCTCTTGAAGGGTCATGTCCCCGACCTGGCCAGCATGAGGGGGATCATCGCCTTCCTGGGCTTCACAAGCTACGAGCAGCTCTTTGAAGCCCCTCACATGTTGTTTCTTGTCATCGCAGCTCTCATCATCTACGCTTCCCGGCTCAAGCAGCAAGGAAGCACATGGGACAGCAGGCAGGTGATAATCATCATCTTTGTCGCGACCACTCTCCTTCACTTGCAGTTCGCGAGGATAGGGTGGTTCTACAGGTACGAGGCATACCTCGTCGCTCCTGGCATGCTCATCATCGGTACCGGCGTGCGAGCGAACTGGCTGGAGGGCTTCCAGCTTCGCCTGGAGAAGGGCACGTTGCCCCGGTACGTACGGGCGGCACGGTACGTGCCGATGGCACTGCTCATCCTTATTGTCAGCGGGCCTTTCGTGATAAGGGCCTCTACGTCCCTGGTGCGGATACCTCAGTGTACGGTCAACAATCGCCACCAGCAGCACCAGATGGGGTTGTTCCTGAAGGAGTTCTACCAGGGGCAGGCAGTCGCCGTGAACGACATCGGCGCTGTCAACTACCTCGCGGACATCAGGTGCCTGGACATGGTGGGCCTGGGGAGTCGCCAGGTGGCAAAAGCAAAGAGGGGCGGGCGGTTCGGAAAGCAGGAGATAGACGAGCTGACGAGCTCCCTGGACGTCAAAGTCGCCATAGTCTTTGATGAATGGTTCGAAGGACGAATACCGTCGAGGTGGTCCCTGGTCGGGCGGTGGAGGATCCTGAACAACGCGATATGTGCCAGTGATACCGTATCGTTCTACGCGGTCGACCCGGCGGAGACGGAGCAGCTGACGAGGAATCTCCAGTCCTTCTCGTCCCGTCTCCCGGAAGACGTCATCGAAACCGGACCATATACGCAATAGCAGGCTGCGCCGCCGCTCAGTCCCCAGGCTTCATCCTGAAAAGAGCTATCGCCTTCATGCCCGCGAGGTTCTTTGCCACGTCTCTCCACGAGCGGATCTTGCGGACCTGGCGCCATATCCTCCGCGGCCTCAGGTAGAACTCCCGGTAGGCCCTCTTCATCCAGCCCTCCGCGTCGGGCACGAAGTAAGGAATCCGCTCCATGCGCTTGCCGAGAGTGAAGTCCCGCCAGTAGTCCCCGGTGACTATGCCCTGCTCGACGGCCAGCTCGTAGAGGCTGGTACGAGGATACGGCGTGGCAAGAGTGAACATCACATAGTCCGGGTCCAGTTCCTTCGCAAGATCGATGGTGCGGCGCATGGTGACCGGGGTCTCCTGCGCATATCCCAGTATGAAATACGCGAATGTCTCGATCCCCGCTTCCCGCGTCCAGCGGAAAACGCGGCGCACCTGGTCGATATCTATTGCCTTGTTCATCAGGGCGAGTATCCCAGGGTCGCCGGACTCGACACCGTAGCGCAGGACCCTGCATCCCGCACGGTGCATGAGCTCCAGGAGCTCGGGATCCACGCGGTTTATGCGTGTGGGCGATTCCCACTGCACCCGGAGACCTCGCCGGAGGATCTCCTCGCAGATGCCGACGATATGCTTGCGCCGCAAAGTCAGGACATCGTCGTAGAACATCACCTCCGCAGCATGGTGGCGCTTCACCAACATCTCCATCTCGTCCACGACGTTCCGCGGGCTGCGCGTCCGGAACCTCTCGTCCGAGGGACCCTTCACGCAGAACCCGCAGCGGTACGGGCACCCCCGGGTGGTAACGGCTGTCGAAACGGGATGCAGCCCGATGATGGACGAGTAGCGGTCCATCGGAAGGAGATGGTACGCGGGGAACGGCAGCCGGTCCAGGTCGTCGACTATCCTGGCTCCGTTCACCCGCACCTGGCTGTCCTTCTTGTAGGCCAGGCCCCTGATATCCTCAACCGGACGCCCGCCCTCGAGTGCGGCCACCAGCTCGACCGTGGATTCATCGCCCTCTCCGACTATCCCGTAATCAATGAAATCATAGGAGAGTGTCTCTTCGGGATAGAGTGCCATGTGGGCCCCGCCTGCTACGACAAGCGCGCCGCACTGTTTGGCTATGCGCCCCGCCTCGAGCGCGCCGTGGATGGAAGACGTCATCGCGGTCACGCCGGCAAGGTCCGGCTGGACCCGTTCGAGCCGTCCCCGCACTTCCTCCGGAGCCAGCCCTTCCGCGACCGCGTCGATGATGGAGACCTCGTGGCCCGCGCTTTCGAGAGCAGCCGCGACATAGGCTATGCCGAGCGGCGGCAGCGCCCCCTGGATCTTGTTCAGGCTCTCCGGAAGGCGCGTGTTGATGTTGGCGATATCCCAGTAGCGGATGAGGACTATCTTCATGGTCCCTCGCTCCAACGGTCCGCCCGGCCGTCTCGAAGACGGTTTCCAAGCTCCGGGTTCCAGCGGTCCGGCCCTGGAGGGAATATAGGTTCTCCCGGAGATATTGTCAACCGCATGTCCGGTCGGCATCGCTATGGACCTCAAGAGCTGAGCGTGGAGTTTGCGTAGCAAACTCCAGGGCAACGCAAAGCGACCAGTTCTACAATGTGGGCATACTACGCGTTGCCCGTTGAGTCTCGCTACGCAAACCGGTCAGCATTGCCAGAAATCTTAGGGGCTGACCTTGGAGTTCGCTGCGCAATTTCAGTGACAGAGCACTTGATTCTTAGCAGGCGTTCCGCAGTCAGAGAATGAAGTGCTCAGTCAACGGATTTGCGCAACCAGATGGGAGAAGAGCCCTTCTTCTCTTTACCCTCTACCCCCCGATTTACACACAACTCTTTACACTATGTGCCGGCAGCCGTGCACCGCGCCGCCACACGGCTGCTCGCGCGGAGGCACATTCTCTTGACCGCCCGTCTTGCAGGTGCTATCTTCCCTCTTGAAGGCTAGTCGCGATGATCGTGTGCCCGGGCAGGGGACCGACGACAGGATGAAGAAAGGGAAGCCGGCCAAACGTCTTGTTGTCAGGACCGGCCACAAGTTGTTCGGGTATGCAAACAAGGCGCTGAACCGCCTTCCCCGGCAGCCCTCCGGGATCCTCGCCGGCGCCGTATCCAGGGCTCTCTCCCCCGCCATCGACAGCATCCCTCTGCAGCTGGCTGTCGAGCCGACCAACGCCTGCAACCTGCGGTGCCCCCTGTGCCCGACCTCCCAGGTGATGACGCGAAAGAAGGGCTTCATGAAACACGAGGACTTCCGGCTGATAGTGGATGATGTTGCAGGCCTTACCAGGGGGATTACGCTGAGCTTCGCGGGCGAACCGTTGCTGTGCCCGGATGTCTTCAAGATGGTCCACTACGCAGAGTCGCGGGGTATCAGCGTGTACGTGGACACTAACGGGACAGTGGACCGCACGGGGGAGATCATCGACTCGGGCCTTTCTGTGATAGACATCAGCCTCGACGGGGCAAGCAGGGAGTCCTACGAACAGTACAGGATAGGAGCCAGTTTCGAGAAGGTGACAGAGAATATCAGGAAGCTCTCCCGGGCCAGGAGAGATGCAGGGGCTGAAGAGCCCGAGATCATCATCCAGTTCGTGGTGTTCAAGCACACCGAGCACGAAGTGGAGGCCGTGGAGAAACTGTCAAGGGAGCTGGGCGCCGACACACTCATCCTGAAGACTGCCGCTCTCAACACCAGCGCACTGGGCCTCGACCAGCAGGAGACTGCAGACAGGTACCTGCCCCGGGACAGCCGGTACGGGAGGTTCGCTTCGCAGGACAGCGCCGCATCCGCCAATGCCTACAGGATGTGCGAGTGGGCGTTCAGCGGCGTAATACTCTATAACGGCGACGTCACCAGTTGCTGTTACGACCACGACGCCGTACAGCGTGTAGGCAACGTCTTCACCGACGGCGGCTTCAGGCAAGTATGGGAGAGCCCCCGCTACAGGGCCATGCGGAGAGATATTCTCAGGCGCAGGCTGCCTCTCTGCAGGACATGTAGTTTCGCGGGCGACATGACGATAGCAAGGATAGACCTGTGAGCGCGTCTCCCGGCCGGGGCGACCCGGGTCTCAGGGGCCTGGAAGAGACAACTGCTTCCGTCTCTGCAGCGGGGGCTTCGCATCGCGAGGGCGACCTCTTCTCCACCAGACCGTTCTTCCGGTGGGTGGTGCTTGCCGCACTCTTTACGGGCGCCCTCGCAATAAGGGCTCATCGCATAGATGACCCGCCGCTGGAGTATAACCCCCACCGCCAGTACCGCAACGCCATGCTTGCCAGGAAACATTTCCTTGCACAAGACGGCTCCGCGCCCGCCGGGCAGAAGACAGTGGCGGGGGCCCAGGCCCCCGACAGCCTCGAGATCGAGCCGCTCGTGATGGTGCACGCCGCTTCGCTCCTCTACCGGCTCGCCGGCCGGGTCTCGCTCTCACTTCCCCGGCTCCTGGCAGTTGTCTTCTGGCTTGCGGGGGGAGCCGCCCTTTACGTGCTGGCAAAAAGATTATTGGCTGCGAGCGCTGCCGTCTTTGCCGTCGCCTTCTACCTCTTTCTCCCTTCGGGGATATTCCTCAGCCGGAGTTTCCAGCCGGACTCTCTCATGATGATGCTCATGATGTTCTCCCTCCTGTCTGCCGCAAGGTACGCGGACGCGCCGTCCGCCGGCCGCCTCGTCGCGGCCGGGCTCCTCGCGGGCGCCGCGGTGTTCGTGAAGCCACATGCAGCCTTCATCGTGCTTCCCGCTTTCGCGGCGCTGGCGGGGACCGGGCCGGGGACCCGGAAGCTCGTGGTCTCGCCCGGGGCATGGATATTCCTTGTGCTGGCCATTGCCCCCGCTGCGGCCTTCTACCTGTATGGCTGGTCTGCCGGGGAGGCAGGCAAGCAGGGCCTCGTCGCTACGAGCTTCATGCCGCAGCTCTTCCTGAAGGGCTCCTATTACAGGGGATTGCTGCAGATGGCCGGATACGAAATAGGATTCACGCCCTTTGCTGTATCACTTCTTGCGCTCCTCCTCGTCAAGCGGAGAGAGGCGCCCGGTGCCCTCCTGGCGGGCCTGTGGCTCGGCTACATCGGCATGGGCGTCGTCTTCAACCACCAGACCAGCACTCACCCTTACTGCCAGCTGGTCGTTCTCCCACTCCTCGCGCTCTCTATCGGCCGGGTGGGGAGCTTCGTGCTTTCCCGGCTGGACAGCCCCCGGGTACACTGGACACTCAGGGCTGCCCTTGTTACTGCCCTGCTCGCAGCCCTCGCGCTCTACGGCGCATTGCCTGTCGTCATCACGCTTCAGCGGATAGAGGGGAACCGGGACTTCGTGTTAGAGGTCAGGGCGAATGAGGCGATACGCAAGCTGGCAGGCCACATCACAAGCTGCACCTTTCTCGCACGGGAGTCATGCTACCCACTTTAGTATTACGACTGGGTGTGCAGC
>SDBT01012379.1_pt1 | contig 13698 bp, 13 predicted proteins | sample 2277101 | NCBI WGS metagenome assembly SDBT01 (sample SAMN10404973, study PRJNA504765) | marine sediment metagenome | isolation source: marine sediment core GS10_PC15, 103 cmbsf | place: Arctic Ocean: Southern Knipovich Ridge | collected 2010
GGTCATGAGCGGCTTCCGCTACTTCCTCTATCAGCTGCGCGGCAATCCACTATCGATTGCCGGTTTCGTCCTGATCCTGATCTTCATAGTCATTGCCGTCTTGGCCCCGGTGATCGCTCCGCCTCCGGAAGGGCATACCAGGACCGACCAGATTCCCCGGAGCGGCTACTCGCCGACACCGCAGCCGCCCAGTGCGGAGCATCTCTTCGGCACCACCCAGGGACAGTACGACGTTCTCTATGGTGTCATCTGGGGAACCCGCTCGGCGTTCCGGGTCGGCTTGTCGGTGATGGGCGCCGTCCTCGTCATCGGCATCTTTCTCGGCAGCGTTGCCGGCTACTTCGGGGGCATCATCGATGAAGTTATCATGCGCATCACCGATATCTTCATGGCGTTTCCCGCACTGATATTGGCGATGGCGATCACGGTTGCCCTTGGGCCGAGCCTGAACAGCGTCATCCTGGCACTGATTGTCGTCCAGTGGCCTTCCTACACCCGGCTCGTCAGGGGTGATATTCTGGCCGTCCGCGAGGAAGACTACGTCGAGGCCGCCCGCGGCATCGGGGCTTCGCACGCCCGCGTCATCGTTCGTCACGTGCTGCCGAACGCCATCTACTCCTCGCTGGTGATGGCGTCGCTCGATATCGGCGCGATGGTACTGGCGGCCGCCGGACTGAGCTTTCTCGGGCTCGGTGCGCCCGAGGGCTACGCCGACTGGGGACAGATGATCCAGTTTGCCCGTAACTGGATTGTCGGTCCGCCGGACAACCCGTTCGCCTACTGGCATACCGTCATTATCCCGGGGCTGTTCATCCTCTTCTTCGTCCTCGGCTGGAACCTGCTGGGTGACGCTTTCCGCGACATCTCGGACCCGAAGCTGGGCAAGAGATAGCCATGGAAGAACTGCTGTCAATCAAGGGGCTGACGGTCCGCTTCCATACCTACAGCGGCACCGTTCACGCCCTGGAGAACCTCGACCTCGACGTCAAGCGTCAGGAAACGCTCGGTATCGTCGGAGAGACGGGCTCGGGCAAGACGATGACGGCGCTGGCGATCCTGCGGCTGGTGCCGCCGCCGGGCAGGATTGAGGCTGGGACGATTCTGTTCGATAGCGACGGCGACGGCACCCCCGAGGACCTGCTCAGCCTCTCCGAAGAGGACATGCGCCGGATTCGGGGCAGCCGGATATCGATGATCTTCCAGGAGCCGGGCGTCGCCTTGAATCCCGTCTACACGATTGGTGACCAGATTGCCGAGGTGATCATGCTGCACCGTCGGCAGGAGGTTGCCGAGCGGGCGCTGGCGACGGTGACGTGTCTCCTGGCGACGGCGCGAGGGCCGTTGGCGACGCTGGCGCGGCCGGCGCGGTCCTTGCAGAGGTCCCTCTTACGGCAGGTGGCCGGGGACGAAACGGCCCTGATGCCCCGGCTGGTCGCCCGGATTCCGCTGGCGAATCGACTGCTGAGGCGTCTCGATGGGGCGGCGCTTGAGATGTCCATCGATTCGCTGCGTGATGTGGAGATTTCCGATCCGGAGAGAATCATCTGTCAGTACCCCCACCAGATCAGCGGCGGGATGAAGCAACGCGCCATGATCGCTGCTGCTTTGGCGTGCTCACCGCGGTTCCTGATCGCCGATGAACCGACCACCGCGCTCGATGTCACCATACAGGCACAGATACTGGACTTGTTGCGTCGCCTGCGGGATGAGCGGCAGTCATCAGTGCTTTACATCACCCACGATCTAGCCGTTGCAGCCGAACTGTGTGACCGGATCGGTGTCCTGTACGCGGCTGGCCTCTGTGAGCTGGCCTCTACCGACGACCTCTTCGCCGAGCCACTGCACCCGTATACCCGCGCCCTGATGGCGGCTGTTCCGAAGCCGGGACAGGAGCCACGGGCGATCGGCGGTCTTGTTGCCGATCCGATCGACCCGCCCCCCGGCTGTCGTTTCCACCCGCGCTGCTCCGAGGTAATGGCCGTTTGCCGGGAGCGAGAGCCGGTGCTATTCGAGGTCCACCCGGGACATTCGGTCGCCTGCCATCTCTACACTGGAGAGAAGCGTGCCGACATTGCTTGAGACCCGAGACCTGAATACCCACTTCCCGATCCTCCAGGGGATTCTGCGGAGACCGGTCGGTTCCGTCAAGGCCGTTGACGGTGTCAACCTAGTGGTCGAGCGCGGGCAGTGGATGGGCTTGGTCGGTGAGTCCGGCTGCGGCAAGACGACGCTCGGCAAGACGCTGCTCCGCCTGCTGAAACCTACCTCCGGGCACATCTACTACAATCTGCCGGACGACGTCCGTGAGGAGATAGGGACACTGGAGGCGTCGGGAGATGGTTCAGCGAGGTTACGCGAGCTTAGGCATGAGTACGACCTGGCGACCTTCTCCGGCGGTCGATTGAAGACCATGCGTCGTGAGATGCAGCTGGTTCACCAAGACCCTCACACCTCGCTGAACCCGAGGATGAGAGTTCGGAGCATCGTTGCCGAGCCGCTGACGGTGCACCGCATCATGCGCGGTCACGAGGCGCGGGAGCGGGTCGCGGAGATAGCGGACCTGGTCGGACTCACCAGGAGTCACATTGAGCGCTATCCGCACGAGTTCAGCGGCGGACAGAGACAGCGAATTGCCATCGCGCGGGCGCTCGTGACGGACCCTCACTTCATAGTCATGGATGAACCCACCTCGGCGCTGGATGTCTCCGTGCAGGCGCAGATTCTCCAGTTGCTCGGCCAACTGCAGAGCGATAACGACTTGGCCTACCTCTACATAACACACGACCTGACGGTCGCCGAGACTGTCTGCGACCGGATCGCGGTGATGTATCTAGGGAAACTCGTTGAGATCGGCGACCCTGAGGAGATATTCCGTTCGCCGCGACATCCGTACTCGCAGGCACTGGTGCTCTCCACGCCGATCGCCGATCCCAAGCGGAAACGGGGACGCATCGCCCTTCCCGGTGAGGTGCCGAGCCCGGCCAACCCTCCGTCAGGCTGCCGCTTCCACCCACGATGCAGCCGCGCTACCGACCAGTGTCGTACGGATCAGCCTTTGCTGGAAACGGCCGGTGACAACCACGCCGTCGCCTGCTGGCATCCCTTGGACTAGTGGGGCGTGGCCGGGATAGAGACGCTAAGGCGAGAGTCTGCACAGACCGTGCCCGCGCAGGTGAACTACGGTTGCCAAACGGACACGTCTCAAGTGACCTCGGAACCGGTTGGGTTCTCCGATGCCCGGCGGCAGGCTTTCTTGTTCGGGAGGCACGCTGATGACCCGCCAGGGGCCATCACAAACCCTGCCATGGCTGCAGTGCTGGCACTCCTTGTGGGGGCTGTCGCTTGGGTACTTGGCAAAGTGGCGCGCGAGAAGAGGGTCTGAGCCTCTAGGGTGTGTCTATTTGAGGGATAATCCCGAGAATGCTTGCCAGACACCTACCAGGTCGGCTATAATAGGCATTGCCCTTGCTTCACGAGCCCTCCTAGCATTGGGCGATAGTGGTCATAATCTGGCCATTATCCAATGCAGGCTAATATAGCCACCGAGCCTAGAAGGTTGTGGAGTGGGGACGAGACTACGGAGTGGTGCGAGGTTAAACGGACGCAAAACAAGGTAGCACCGGAAACCAGTATGCGCTACCACTTGACTTTTGCGCAGCACGTTTCTATAATACGCAGGCTGCCTTGCGCCTGAGTAGCTCAGTTGGTTAGAGCGGCTGTCTTGTAAACAGCAGGTCGTGGGTTCGAATCCCTCCTCAGGCTGGGAATCGACTTCCACGGCGGTCCGTGGAGGAGTGGCAGAGTGGTTAATCGCATCAGACTGTAAATCTGACGCCCTAAGGGCTACGCAGGTTCGAATCCTGCCTCCTCCACCACGCTTCCGGCCGGTCGCTTGGACTGTAGCGTGTAATTGGGTATAATGGGTGAAGCTAGTGCCCACATAGCTCAGTTGGCAGAGCACGCCCTTGGTAAGGGCGAGGTCATCAGTTCGAATCTGATTGTGGGCTTTGTACAGCCTGCATAACAGTGAAGGGGGACCAGAATGGCGAAACAGAAATTCGAACGAACGAAGCCACACGTCAACGTTGGGACTATCGGCCACGTGGACCATGGGAAGACGACGCTGACGGCGGCGATCACGCTGGTTCTGTCAAAGAGCGGCATCAGCGGCGCCGCGATCCGTACGTTTGACAGCATCGATAATGCACCGGAGGAGAAGGCGCGTGGTCTGACGATCGCCATTGCCCACATCGAGTACGAGACCGAGAAGCGGCACTACGCGCACATCGACTGCCCCGGTCACGCCGACTTCGTCAAGAACATGATCACCGGCGCCGCGCAGATGGACGGGGCGATTCTCGTCGTCAGCGCTCCGGACGGTCCGATGCCGCAGACCCGGGAGCACATCCTGCTGGCACGCCAGGTGGAGGTCCCCTGCATCGTGGTCGCTCTCAACAAGGTGGACGCGATGGAGGACGAGGAGCTTCTCGAACTGGTCGAGATGGAGTTGCGCGAGTTGCTCTCCAAGTACAACTTCCCCGGCGATGAGATTCCGATAATACGCGTCAGCGCCCTGAAGGCGCTCGAGTGCGGTTGCGGCAAGCGCGATTGCGAGTGGTGCGGCAAGGTACTGGAACTGATGGACGCCGTCGACAGCTATATTCCGACGCCGGTCCGCCCCAAAGATCAGCCGTTCCTGATGGCCGTCGAGGACGTCTTCTCGATCAAGGGGCGCGGCACCGTGCCGACCGGCCGCGTCGAGCGCGGCGTCGCCAAGGTGGGCCAGGAAGTCGAGATCGTCGGCTTGCGTCACGAGCCGCGCAAGGTTGTCCTGACTGGCCTCGAGATGTTCCACAAACTGCTCGATCAGGCTGAACCGGGCGATGCCATTGGGGCGCTCCTCCGGGGAGTGGAGCGTGACGATATCGAGCGAGGGCAGGTGCTGGCGGCGGTCGGGTCGATCAAGCCGCACACGTACGCCGAGGCCGAGATCTACGTTCTGAGCAAGGAGGAGGGTGGGCGGCACACGCCATTCTTCAACGGCTACCGTCCCCAGTTCTTCATCAGGACGACCGACGTAACCGGCTCCATCGAGTTGCCCGAGGGCGTCGAAATGGTGATGCCCGGCGACAACGTCCAGATGAAGGTCAAGCTGATTTACCCAGTGGCGCTAGAGAAGGGGTTGCGCTTCGCGATTCGTGAAGGCGGCAGGACGGTTGGCGCTGGCACGTTCACCAACATCCTCGAGTAGTCATGGCAAGAAAGACTGAGGCGAGAGTCATCATACACCTTGCCTGTCCCGATTGTCGGGAGAGGACCTACACGACAACCAAGAACCGGCGAAACGATTCGCAGCGTCTGGAACTGAGCAAGTACTGCCCGCGCTGCCGGGTCCATACCCTGCACCGCGAGGTGCGGTAGCAGCCCGAGGCGAACGAGATGCCATCTTCGAGACGTCGCAAGGTTCCCGGCAAGCGTGTTGTGGCTCCGGCCAATCACGCCGTCGCCGTGGCGAAACGCCCCGCGGCACCGGCCAAGCGTGCCCCCCGGTTCAGCTTCATTAGAGATACCGTGGCTGAACTCAAGAAGGTGACCTGGCTGACCCGACGCGAGGCTCTCTACCTGTCGGGCCTGGTCTTACTGGTGGCTGTCAGCGTCGGCATTGTGCTCGGGCTGCTGGACCTGGGTCTCAGCGAAATAGTCGAGGAATTCCTTCTCAATTGATGAAGGCCGATGGTATGCGAACCAAGGTCGGTATTCCCGAATGACGTCTGTCTTTCTGAGTGAGGTTGCGAGTGACGGTGAGCGATAAGGACTGGTACGCCATCCATACCTACTCCGGGTATGAGGAAAGGGTCAAGAAGGCCCTGGATCAGCGCATCAAATTCATGGACGCCGAGGACGTCATCGAACAGGTGGTGATACCGACCGAGGAAGAAGTGGAGATAAAGGGCGGTCAGCGGCGCACCGTCGCCCGGAAGATACTGCCGGGCTACATACTGGTCGAGATGACGATGACCGACCAGAGTTGGACGGTGGTGCGCAACACCCCCGGCGTTACCGGCTTCGTCGGCAGCGGCGGCAAACCGGTAGCGTTGCCGGATGAGGAAGTCGACGGGATACTGAAACAGATGCAGTCCGAGACCCCTAAAGTCAAGATTGGCTTCCGGCAGGGGCAGAGCGTCCGTGTTACCGACGGTCCGTTCGCCGACTTCGTCGGCATCGTCGACGAAATCGGTACCGAGAAGGGCAAGGTCAAGGTCCTGTTGTCTCTCTTTGGCAGAGAGACGCCGGTGGAACTCGACTTCTTGCAGGTGGAGAAGCTATAGTCGCGGCAGCGGAGGAGGCTGAGTGGCCAAGAGAATAGTCGCCGTTATCAAACTGCAGATCGAGGCCGGTAAGGCCAATCCGGCGCCGCCGGTGGGCCCGGCGCTGGGACAACACGGGATCAACATCATGGCCTTCTGCAAGGACTACAACGACCGTACCGCCTCTCAGGCGGGGACGATTGTCCCGGCGGAGATCAGCGTCTTCGAAGACCGCACGTTCAGCTTTGTCACCAAGACGCCGCCGGCGGCCGACCTAGTGAAGAAGGCGCTTGCCATTGAGAAGGGTTCCAGCGCCCCTGGTACTGAGAAGGTGGGGGCGATACTGACTCGCGCCAAACTGAACGAGATTGCCCAGATCAAGGCCAAGGACCTGAACGCGACCACGATAGAGGCAGCCGAGAAGATCGTCGCCGGTACGGCGCGAAGTATGGGAATCGAGATAGAGCAATAATGACCAATCACGGCAAGAAGTACCAGGAAGCAGCCAAGCAGCGCGACCGGATGCAGCCCTACAGTCCGGAGGAGGCGGTCGATCTCGCCAAGAAGATGGCGCCAGCCAAGTTCGACGAGACGGTTGAACTGCACATGCGGATGGGACTGGACCCGCGGAACGCCACTCAGCAGGTGCGCGGTGTCGCCCTGATGCCTCACGGGCTGGGCAAGCAGGTGAGGGTGCTGGTGTTCGCCCAAGGCGAAGCGGCGCGGATTGCCGAAGAGGCCGGGGCCGACCACGTTGGCGCCGATGAGCTGGCGAAGAAGATCGAGGATGGTTGGCTGGAGTTCGACACCGCGATCGCGACACCCGACATGATGACCAAGGTTGGCAAGCTCGGAAGGGTGCTGGGGAGGAAGGGACTGATGCCTAACCCCAAGGCCGGTACCGTCGTCGGCGCCGAGGACCTGCCGCGGGTGATCGAGGACGCGCGCAAGGGCCGGGTCGAATTCAAGCTGGACCGGACGGCCATCATCCACGTGGCACTGGGCAAGGTCAGCTTCGACCGCGACCAACTGATGGGCAACCTGACGGCGGTCGTTGAGGCGGTGATGAAGGCCAAGCCGAGCGGCGCCAAGGGCCAGTATGTTCGCTCCGCCTTCCTGACGACGACAATGGGACCCGGGATCAGGCTTGACCTACGGCCGACGCTGGCACTCACCACGGCTTGATGCATGCCGCCGAAAGGCGGCATTGTTGCGCTTGTGGCCAATCGGCGGCTGTTTCTGGAAGTGCAAGCCGATTAGGGAGTAGAATACAACCACCAGGGCAATAAGGAGGTAACAATGGCAGGTAGCATTAAGGACAGGGTTGCCATAGCCGGAATGGGATGCACCAGGTTCGGGGAACGCTGGGACGCCGGCAGGGACGACCTGATCGTCGAGGCCGTTTACGAGGCGCTCGATGACGCCGGGATTGGCATCGAGCAAATCGAGGCCGCCTGGCTGGGTACCGCCGGTGGACAGGGCGGAATGACGCTCTCTGAGCCCCTCCGCCTCCAGTATATTCCGGTCACCAGGATTGAGAACTACTGCGCCACCGCTTCCGATGCGTTTCGGAATGCTTCCTACGCGGTTGCCGCCGGTATCCATGACATCGTTCTGGCGGTTGGCGCCGACAAGTACAAGGACAGCGGCATTGGTGGTCTGTCGGACGGCACGATACCGGGTCCTGGCCACGGCATGATGGCCGGAGTTACCGGTCCGCCTCCGGCGACGTTTGCCACGCTGGGGACGACCTACTTCGACCACTACGGTCTGAGCTACGAAGAAGGCAAGCACATGATTGGCCGGGTGTCCTGGAAGAGCCATGTCAATGGCGCCAGGCACAAGAAGGCGCACTTCCAGAAGATAGTGGACATGGACACGATTCTTAACGCTCCGATGATCGCCTGGCCACTGGGTCTCTACGACTGCTGCGGTGTCAGTGACGGCGCCGCCGCGGCGATTATCTGCACGCCGGAAATTGCCAAGAGCCTGCGCAAGGGTAAGGAGCCGCCCATATTCGTCAAGGCGCTCCAGATTACGATGGCCCCGAACGACGGCAACCTCAACCAGAAGTACGACTATCTGCACGTCGAGGCTACGGTTCGAGCCGGTGCGGCTGCCTACAAGGAAGCCGGCATCACCAATCCCAGAGAGCAGATCAGCATGGCGGAGGTCCACGACTGCTTCTCCATCACTGAGGCAATCACGATGGAAGACCTCGGCTTCAGTGAACGGGGCACGGTGCAGCGTGACATCGAGAACGGGTTCTTCGACCTCGATGGCGGCCTGCCGATACAGCCTGACGGCGGTCTGAAGTGCTTTGGCCACCCGATTGGCGCCAGTGGCATCCGGATGCTCTATGAGATGTACAATCAGCTCCAGGGCAGGGCGGACAGAATGACGCCGGAGGGTGCGCCTTCACGGCAGATCAAGAACCCCACGCTGGGACTGACTCATAATCTGGGTGGCGCCCCTGCCGGATGCTGCAATTTCATTGGCATCGTCGGTCTCGAGGGCGTCTAGAACCGAAAGGTATTGCGATAGCCGTGTTGGTCACCACAGGGTGGCCTGACGCGGAATGAAGTTGAGGAGGACTAATGGCAGGCATAACGTCATACGGAGCGTACATCCCCTACCACAGACTGGCCGCGGGTAGAGGTGCTGAAGTAGCGGTTGGCCACTACGACGAGGACCCGATTACGATGGCAGTAGCGGCCGGCATCGATTGCCTGAACGGCACTGACCCGAAGACAATTGACGCCGTCTATCTGGCGACGACGACGGCACCGTTCCTGGAACGGCTGAACTCCAACATCGTGGCCCTGGGCCTGGACGTTAAGCGAGACGCGCGAAACGCCGATTTCGGCAACACGCTGCGGGTGGGCGTCGCCGCGCTGCTGGCTGCTAAGGATGCGGTGGACGGTGGTTCGATGGACAAGGTCCTGGTGACAGTGGCCGACAGTCGCCAGGGTGGCGCCAATTTTGGTGACGGCTCGGCTGCCTTCCTGATTGGGAATGACGATGTAGCCGTCGAGATTGAAGGAACCTACACCTATTCCGACGACCTGGTAGACAACTGGCGGGCCGCCGGAGACACGGCTGTTCGTAGCTGGGAGGAGCGCTTTGGCCGCGACGCCGGCTATCTGGAGATACCGAAAGAGGTCGTCAGCGGGCTTCTGGAGAAACTGAACCTCACCGTCAAGGACGTCAACAAGCTCTGCCTCTACAGCGCCACCAGCAAGGTCCACAAGGGCCTGGTCAAGGGGCTGGGATTTGCACCGGAGCAGGTGCAGGATCCGTTGGTGGACAGCATCGGCAATACCGGCGCGGCGCTGGCCCCGATGATTCTGGTATCGGCGCTCGAAGATGCTCAGCCGGGAGACCGGATTCTGATGGTGACCTGGGGCAACGGCTGTGACGCCGTGATGCTGAAGGCTACCGACCAGATCACGAAGATCAAGGACCGCCGGGCAATCAAGCGTCACCTGGTGATGAAGGGTTCGGTGGACTTTGGCAAGGCCCAGACATGGCGCAGGGCCGGCGGCGGCTACGGCGAGGGTATCTCCAACCCCGCCCAGTGGCGCGAGCGCCGGCTGGCGGTGCCCCTGTACGGTGTGAAGTGCCGGAAGTGCGGCACGCCCCAGCTGTACATGACCGGCTCCACGATGCGGGCTCACATCTGTCTGGAATGCCAGGAAAAGGACAACTTTGACCCCTACCGCTTCGCTGACAAGAAGGGCAAGGTGGTCACTTTCAGCCATGACTTCCTTGGCGGCGGCGTCAACCCGCCGATGACAAGGTCGGTAGTCGACTTTGAAGGCGGTGGTCGTGGTATTTTCGACACGGTTGACCGAGATCCCGATGAGTGCAAGGTCGGCATGGAAGTGGAGATGACCTTCCGGACAACCGGCGGCTACTTCTGGAAGTGCAAGCCGATCAGGGAATAGAGCATTATCAGCAGGGCGATAGGGAGGTAGCAATGGCAGGTAGCATTTGGGACAGAGTCGCCGTAGCCGGAATGGGCTGCACCAGGTTCGGGGAACGCTGGGACGCCGGACGGGACGACATGATTGTCACGGCCGTTTACGAGGCGCTCGATGATGCCGGCATTGCCATCGAAGACATCGAGGCCGCCTGGATAGGGACCGCTGGTGGCAAGACCGGAATGACGCTGTCGGAGCCTCTGCGGCTCCAGTACATCCCGGTCACCAGAATTGAGAACGCCTGCGCCACCGCTTCCGACGCCTTCCGGAATGCATGCTACGCGGTTGCCGCCGGCATCCACGACATCGTGCTGGCGGTGGGCGCCGACAAGTACAAGGACAGCGGCATCAGTGGGCTCTCGGACGGTACGATACCGGGACCGGGACACGGTATGATGGCCGCTGCTAGCAGTCCGCCTCCGGCGATGTTTGCCACGCTGGCGACGACCTACTTCGACCACTACGGTCTGAGCTTCGAGGAAGGCAAGCACATGATGGGACGCGTGTCGTGGAAGAGCCACGTCAACGGCGCCCGGCACAAGAAGGCACATTTCCAGAAGATTGTTGACATGGACACGATTCTCAATGCGCCGATGATCGCCTGGCCGCTGGGGCTCTACGATTGCTGCGGCGTCAGTGACGGCGCAGCTGCGGCGATCATCTGCACGCCGGAAATCGCCAAGAGCCTGCGCAAGGGCAAGGAGCCGCCGATGTTCATCAAGGCGCTCCAAATCGCCATGGCCCCGAACGATGGCAACTTTAGCCAGAAGTTCGATTACCGGCACGTCGAGGCCACCGTCCGCGCTGGCGAGCGGGCCTACACTGAGGCCGGCATCACCAATCCCCGAGAACAAATCAGCATGGCCGAAGTCCACGACTGCTTCTCGATCACCGAGGCCATCACGATGGAGGACCTCCGCTTCAGCGAGCGGGGCAAGGTGCAGCGCGACATCGAGGACGGGTTCTTCGACCTCGATGGCGGCCTACCGGTGCAGCCTGACGGGGGCCTGAAGTGCTTTGGCCACCCGATTGGCGCCAGCGGCATCCGGATGCTCTACGAGATGTACAATCAGCTTCAGGGCAGGGCGGACCGGATGACCCCGGAAGGTGCGCCTTCTCGGCAGATCAAGAACCCGAAGCTGGGGCTGACCCACAATCTGGGTGGTGGCCCTCCGGGATGCGCCATCTTTGTGGGCATCGTTGGTCTTGAGGGCGCCTAGGATCCGGCTGGGGGATACGAGACTAGACGAAACAGCGACCAACATAGGGAATATCCTGTGACAGTGGGCGCCGCGGCTGAGAGGCCGGTGGCTTAATGGATGCCTGCCGAGGAGACCCACGGTCAGCTTGTGTGAGAGATATCACCGGGCGGACCGGCTGGATGAAACCAGTGAGGGCTCTTGCGCGGCAGGCGCAAGGGCCTTCTTCTTGACCGGGCCCGGTGGAACAGGAAATAGATAAGGTAGGGGAAGGTGAACAGGGAGCAAAAGACAAAGATCATCGAACAGCTACAGGCTGAGTTGGCCGGCTGCGACGTCGGCGTTCTCACCGACTACCGGGGTCTGAGCAACTCCGAGATAACGGCGTTGCGGCGCAAGATACAGGAATCGGACGGCGCCTACACGGTGGTCAAGAACACGATGGCACGGTTCGCCGCCGAGCGGGCCGGCCGGGCCGACCTGGCGGCGGCCTTCGAGGGGCCGATGGCGATTGCCTTCGGCCATGGAGATGTCACCGGAGTACCGAAGGTCCTGGCGGAATTCGTACGAAAGGCCGGGACGGCCGTCAGCGTCAAGGGCGGTTTTCTGCCCGACAGAATGCTCACCACCGCGGAGGTGAACCAGCTGGCGGCGCTGCCGCCACGGGAAGTGCTGCTTGCCCAGGTACTGGGTGGGTTGCAGGCCCCGATCGCCGGTCTGATCAGGTGCCTGGCGGCCCCGATGCGGGGCCTCGCCGGGGTGCTTCAGGCAAGAATCGAACAGCTAGAGGGAGAGTAGAATGACCGAACAGGAAAACACTGAACAGGAAACCACCGAACAGGAAGCCGAAGTGACACCGGAGACCGGCGGCGAGGAAGCCGTCGAGGAGAAGCCGAAGGCCGCCAAGGCGCCGGCGAAGACGGCTAAGGCCAAGAAATCATCGGCACAGAGTGATATAATGGCTACCATCAAGGAGATGAACGTCCTCGAACTGGCCGAGTTGGTCAAGGCCCTGGAAGAGGAGTTCGGCGTCAGCGCTGCTGCTCCGGTGGCGGCGGCGGCACCAGCCGCGGCGGCGCCGGCTGTCGAGGTGGAAGAGAAGACCGCGTTCAACGTGGTTCTCAAGGACTTCGGCGCCAACAAGATCAGCGTCATCAAGGTGGTCAGGGAACTGACCGCCCTCGGGCTCAAGGAGTCCAAGGACTTGGTCGAGGGAGCCCCTCAGGCTGTCAAGGAAGGTGTCTCCAAAGAAGACGCCGCCAGCATGAAAGAGAAGCTGGAGGCGGTCGGCGCTACCGTCGAGGTCGTCTAGGTTCGCTCCTCCGGTGAGTATCGGCGAGCGGGACCGGGGTGCGGTTGCGAGAAGTCTCCCTGAGGAGAGGTAGGCCATGGAGATCCAGGGCTGGGTAGTCCCGGTGATCATCGGTGGTGCCTTCATTATCCTCGGGCTGGCCGCGTGGCTCTGGGGCAAGCGAGAGGAAAGGAACTACTACGACGCGCTGACGACTCGTGAGGACCTGCGCGAGTTCTTCTCGCGCTGGCCGGGGCGTCCCGAACCGGGGGCGCTCAAGCTTGGCGGCTGGATAGCCGTTGCGGTCGGCGCAGTGATTGCCCTGGTCGGTGGCATCTTGGGATGAACGGGTAGTTTGCCGAAGGCAAACTGGTTCCCCCCATCTCCTTTGGTCCTGCTCGCGCTGGTGATATGTGCAAAGAAGTCCGGCCCCTTCCCATTACGGGAAGGGCCGGACTTTCTATTTGCTTTGCACCAGCGGTAGAGGGCTATTCCCAACCGGTTCGGGCGCCACCTTCCAGTGGTCCGGCGGGCCAGTTGAAGCCGAGCTTCATCGCCGTATTGACGTCATCCAGTGTGGCGATCTTCTCTTCAACTATCTTCTGTGCTTCATTCCGGGCGGCGGTCATGATGCGGTTGCCGATGAAGCCGGTGTCGCCAGGAATGTCCTTGACGCGAACCGGGGTCTTGCCCATGCTCTTCGAGAGGTCCTCGATGAGTTGGATCGTCTCTTCGGACGTGTCGGCGGTGTAGGTTACCTCAACCAGCTTCATGATGTTGGCCGGGCTGAAGAGATGCATGCCGACGAAGCGATCCTTGCGCTCGACGGCGACGGCGAGGTCAGCGATGGTGAATGCCGAGGTGTTGCTGGCGAAGACCGCCGCCTTCTTAACGATGTCGTCCAGTTCCTTCCAGAC
>SDBT01012380.1_pt1 | contig 13698 bp, 13 predicted proteins | sample 2277101 | NCBI WGS metagenome assembly SDBT01 (sample SAMN10404973, study PRJNA504765) | marine sediment metagenome | isolation source: marine sediment core GS10_PC15, 103 cmbsf | place: Arctic Ocean: Southern Knipovich Ridge | collected 2010
TCGACAACAACACTTTGGAGTCATTCGCAACAATGGCTTTATTACCCAGCTTTTTATTGATGCGAATATTAAGCCATAAGACCTGTGCGTAAGGGGCCTTATCGACAACAGCAAGATCAGTCATCATTCTTTGTGCTAACTTATATTTGCCTTGGTTATAATAAATAGTCGCTAATTCAAACATGGATCTCGGCAAACCTGGGTTCGCTATAAATGCTTTTTTAAAGAGTTTCTCGGCTCTTTTTACATTTGGGATGGCCAATGCACAAACACCCGCATTCTCATAAGCTTCACCGACCTCTAAATATATAGGATCTTTTACAGCCAATAAGAAATGAGGGATTGAGGCTTTGGGTTGGCCATTACGGCACAAAAAGGTGCCGTAATTATTTTGTACTTCACCATTTTTTGGTGCAAGCGCAACTGACTTATCGAAGTATTTTTTAGCGCCCGCAACATCACCGGTGCTCTCAAGAAAATAGCCCATGCCATACCATGGTGCTGCTTGTTTAGGTGCCAATGCTAGCGCTTTCAAGAACTTCCTCTTGGCTTCTACAGGGTCTTTCCTCCTCGTCAGATAAGCCATGCCCAGCTTAATATTGATGTCAGCGGCAGCTATCTTATTGATTTTTTTTTCTGGCGCCACTTGCTCTTCCTGAAAATTGGATTTGCTAGCGCAACCAGCGAGCAAAGCCACCGCAATACCAACACAACAAAGGCCAATGAGTTTGCGTTTAACGAATATTTTATTCTTCATGTTCTATTCCTTATTGAAGATTAATCAACTTTTTTACTGCCGTGCTCTGCTAAACGACCTGTTGGTGCAGATGCGAGTCTTTCCATAGCCATATCACGCTTAGATGACATAAGACGATCACGGTTTCTTGCAGTAATAATGCGTGGTGTAATAAAGATTAACAGTTCACGACGTCTTTCAACAATTTGTTTATTTCTAAACAAGTAACCAATGAATGGTAGTTTGCCAAAGAATGGTATACGTGTTGTGTTGTTCATTTTATCACGAGTGAAAATACCGCCAATAACAACCGTTTGGTTATTTTGCAATAAGACTTGTGATTTAACTTCACGAGTATTAATTGCTGGCGGCAATACTGGTGACACTGCACCCAATGAGTTAGCAACGATAGGTGCACCACGGGTGTTTTGCATTACTTTAATGGTTAAAATAACTTTGTCATCCGGGGTTATTTGCGGTGTAATTTCCAAACTCATCACTGCATCTTTAAATTCAACTGCGGTGGCACCACTTGAGCTTGATACCAAATAAGGAATTTCCTCACCTTGTTGAATATAGGCCGGCTGTTGGTTAGAGGTGATCACCCGAGGACTAGACAATGTGCTAGCAAGGTTTTCTTCTTCTAAAGCAGATAACTCAAGATCGAGGAAATAATTATTACCAATACCCGTTAATGCTAAAGCAATACTACCAGGGTTAGCACCACTAATAGGTGCGGCTGGCATATTAAAGTTCAAACGATCGGTACCAGAAGGTCTGCCATCTGGAGCGATAGGTCCAACACCACTAAAGGGGCTGGTCAACGCTTGGTTAGCGCCAGAGAAAGTACCTGACAACGTTTTGCCACCTCTACCGGAGATGCCCCAACGTATGCCAAGGTCTCGAGCGTAGCCTTTATCGACGCTAACGATTTTAGCTTCGATTAAAACTTGACGTGATGGCACATCAAGGCGTTGAATAAACGGGCGAATGGTACGCAAGTTTGCAGGAATATCACGTAACCACAAACTATTGGTACGCCTTTCAGCTGCCACGCTACCACGAGATGACAGCAAGGAGTTAGAGTCTCCTTTTAATAGATTAGCCATCTCTTCTGCATTTGCATAGCGTAGGCGAATAATTTCAGATTGCAACGGCGCAAGCTCAGCCACGCGACGCTTGGCTTGTAATTCTTGAATTTCATTGGTGGCTAACTCATTAACCGGTGCAACAAGTAGCACTTTACCAAAGCGGCGATAACCTAAGCCATTCGCTTTTAAAATAATATCAAGGGCCTGATCCCATGGCACATCGGATATATGCAGGGTCATATTGCCTTTTACCGCATCACTGATTACGAAGTTTAGACCAGAGGTTTTAGCCAATAATTGTAGTAACGTGCGTGTTTCCACATCGTTAAAGTTTAACGACACATTATGCCCGGCATAACTTAAATCACCGCGCCCAGGCACCGACATTTCACCACGCTTATTTGCCTTATTATAAGACGCCGCGGGTAATACATTATTTGGATTACCTTTCCCTGCAGTTGTTATGCTGCTTTGGGCAAATATCGGTTGAGAAATGGCTAAACATGCCATGCCGACTAAAGCACCCGTGCCAACAGCACAGGAGATCTTTTTAATGTGAGTAAATAAGTGTTTGCTCATTGCCTTAAAATTCCCTTTTTTTGGTGGTTCACTTAATTCGCATCGTCACGACACGGTGCTCGGTTTTGTCTGATTCATGAGGAATCAGCTCAGAAATTTGTATGCTACGAGTCAAAATTTTAACGATTTTTCCGTCATTTTGACCTATATACGCGCCTATTGTTACTTCGTAAACATTGCCATTTGGTGCTAATACCACAGCCCAGTCTTTTTCTTGTTTAGAAATAATGCCTATCAGCCGCAATGCATCTAATGAATAATTTTGCAGAGGCAATCTGTGTATGTTTTTCTTTTTGGTGTCATGATATGAAGCAAATGGCGTACGCTTATGCCCAGACTTATACTGTGTTGGCTTCGTCAACTCAAAGGTTGGCATCGCTTTTTTTTGGTTTGCAAGTTTTTCCTGCTTTTTCACCTGTTGAATCTTCTTCTGAATATCTGCCGTCTGGCTGCTTTTATTACAGGCTGTTAGCAACAATCCAAATGAGGCTAATACGATTAGAATGGCAATGTTTTTAATGTTCATTTGCTATTACCACCCTCTAAGTAACGATACACAGAGGCTGTCAGTTGCATTTCTAGCAGCGCATTTTCATCAAGCTCTGCAATTTTCTCCGTTTTAACATCGCCTTGTATGTCAGGCTGAATGGCAAAATTTCCAAATGTTATTGGGCGATTTAAATTTGCAAGTTCACTAATAAAAAGAGCAAGTTGATGATAGGTGCCAACCACGGTGATTTGAATAGGTATGTCTGCATAAAACGCATGTGTTTGCATTCTTTCGGGTCTGAGCAATTTAAATTTCAGATGATTACCAACACCAAGCTTTGAAATATCTTCCAATAGTGTGGGAATTTGAAAGGTTTTTGGCACGCGTTGAATCATCTTGTTGAACACTGCTTGCATATGTGCAACTTCTTGGGCATAGAAATCCAAGGTTGCAGCTTGCTTTAAGTTTGCTTCTAATTGACGCTGCTGTGTTTGCTCTTGTTGTTTTACAGTCTGCAATTGTCGTGCTTGTGATTTTCCATCAATCCAATATCCTAAAAACAAAATGAGTAAGAAAGTTATCACAACCACTGCTATTTTAATTGCTTGTGGCCACTCACTAATATTTTCGTAATCTAAATCACGTATGTTTGTTGCCATTTCTACACCCCACCCGCACTATTCGCAATCGCTGTTTTTTGCATTGCTTGAAGTTGAAATTGACGTGTGCCACCCAGATTATGATCAACTATAATTTGTTTTAAGACAGGCTGGGTCAACGATTTAGAATTATTGATGTTTTTCATAAACTGGGTTACTTGAGCATTTGAGGCCGCATTACCCGTCAAAATGATCGTATTGCCCTTACGCTCCATGTCCGTTATGTGCACACGCTTTGGAATCAGTGTGACAATTTCATCAAGTACCGACACTAGGCGAAAACGACTATTATATAAACCTTGCAATGCTTGGATCTTACCTAACAATTGCTTTTTCCTATCTTCAATGCCTTTATTGCGCGATATTTCAGTGCTAACTTTGGTGATTTCGGTTTGGATATAACTATTGCGCTGCTGTTGCACTGAGATACGTGATGCCATCACCAAATGCATTAACAAAACAACGATGAGCCCTGCAACTGCAGCACCACCGACAGCCATAAAAAATTGCTTTTTCTTATATTGGCGTAACTCTTCGCGCCAGGGGAGTAAATTAATATTGACCATTATATTAAACCACGCAAGGCTAAACCCATCGACAGCATACAAGCGGGTGCTGCTGCCTGTAATAAATTCTGATCAATTCCATCAGCGAACTCAACATTGGCAAATGGATTGGCAATATCGATGGCAATACCTAATTGTTCTTGCAACAAGGCTTGAATGTGTGGAACAACCGCTAACTCACCACTTAAAATGATTTCATCAACTTCATTCTGGTCACTCGCAGAATAGAAAAATTGTAAAATTTGACGAATTTGAGTCACAAAGCTAGGAACCACTAGATGTGCAAGCTTGTCCTTTTCTTCAGATGATAATGTCGCCATTTTTTCTAATAACCCAGTAAACCAAGCATCTACTTCCAACTGTTGTTTAATGCCTTCTTGTAACACATTACTGTTAAAAGGTTGATCTCGATAATAAATCATTTCACCATTGCGCATGACGATCAAACTCATCGCCAACCCGCTGATGTTAATTAATGTGGTTAATTTATTGTTGTTCTCTTCTGCTTTCGCTTTGTTACCTAATAAAGAGCTTGCCCGCTCAAATGCAAAATAGTCAACATCAACCACTTGCGCATTTAGACCCGCCATCAACAAAACATTCACTCGTGATTGGACATTTTCCTTGCGGCAGGCGACTAATATGACATCTGAAAGTTTATCGTCATCTTTGTTTGCTTTGAGCACTTGAAAATCTAGGCTGACGTCATCAATCACATCATGGAATTGCTCATTCACTTCTACCCAAGCTTGAGCTGCCATTTCCTCACCACTTAAGTTGGCCTCCAAAACCGTCTCTTTAATCACGACGGATGAACCTGGAACAGCTAATGACACCAAATTTGTTTTAGTCCGAGCTTTAGAGCAAGCCTTGCGAATTGCTGTCGCTAACCCTTGATGGTCTTTAATTTCATTTTCAACGATGGTGTTTGGTGCTAAAGGAACCAGGGAAAATTTATCTAGACGGTATTTATCGCCCTGTTGAGAGAGCTCAACCAATTTGACATTAGTCGCATTAAAATCCAATCCAACAGCTGGACTCTTTGAACGCTTCCTTGCAAAATTAAATGCCATTCTGTCCTCTTTGGTGATTTAGTCATGGCTCCACTGCGTAATAATAGACCCTACGCACGATACACTTACGTGAATTCTAACCTTTTTAAACCGCATGTCAAGCTTTGTGTAGCCATGAAAAGCCGATGATAATCATTATTCTATCTCAAATGCATAATATTAGGATTGAAATTGCCTCCCTAGCCATTGATTTCTTAAGAAAAAACTGATAGGATTTAGCTTAATCGGCTCAATAATCAAGGATGACAAATAATGAAATGGTTAAGCCTACTGACTGCCAGTCTACTGTTCACTCTTCCTTTATTAAGCTCTGCTGAAATCTATGAGCACGTCGACGCCAATGGCAATATCACCCTCTCAGATTCACCAATGGCAAACAGCAAAAGCATCAAGGCGCCAGCAACCAGTAGCTATAAATCTGCACCAGCACCGAAAATCGATCTAATGACCCAAGCTAAAGATAGCGCAGTGGAAAATAAAGATGATAATGCTTACACTCAGTTTAACTTTCGTCTACCCAGGCGCGATGGCACGACCTTCACAAATAGACCAACTATCCCCATTATCGTTAACGTAAAACCAAAACTCGCCGAAGGCGACACTGTTGAGCTTTATCTCAATGGCAAACTATTTGAGAAAAAACCGGGCACGAACTTTCAGTTTGGGCTGTTAGAGCGCGGCACCTATACAATCAAAGCTGATCTGAAAAATGCTGATGGTGAACTGTTAGAAAGGACGCCGACTTGGACGATTTATGTGAAACGCCGCAGCTCGATAACCGCACCCAATGCCGCCCGACAACCCATTAACCTTAATACACCAACAACAAATTTAGTCACACCCGCAACCCTTTTAACAAGACCAGGACAATAATTAACAATTAGGAGATATCAATATGGACATTGATCAATTACTACAACTAACCGTTGATAAAAATGCATCTGACTTACACATTTCAACCGGGCTACCACCAATACTGCGCCTAGACGGTGAACTTGTTGAGGCAGAAAAAGAATTGCTCACCAAAGAAGCTGTTGATGAAATGCTACATAAAATCATGAATGACAAGCAATACAGCATCTTTAAAGAACGCTTGGAATTTGACTTTGCCTATGCACTATCTGACAAGGCTCGGTTTCGGGTGAATGCCTTTCACCAAGCACGTGGCTACTCCATCGCATTCCGCTTAATCCCATACACCGTCCCGACCTTAGAAGAGCTCAATTTGCCCGAGATTTTCAAAGAACTGACCAAACCACGCAATGGACTGGTATTGGTAACAGGTCCGACGGGTTCTGGTAAAACAACTACGCTCGCAGCCATGGTTGATTACATCAATGAGAACACCCAAAAACATATTTTGACTATTGAAGATCCTATAGAATTTACCCATAACTCTAAAAAATGCTTGATTAACCAACGTGAGATTCATCGCGACACGGAAAGCTTCTCCATGGCCCTACGTTCCGCTTTGCGGGAAGATCCCGACGTTATTCTGGTCGGTGAAATGCGTGACTTGGAAACCATTCGTCTTGCCTTAACTGCAGCGGAAACAGGTCACTTGGTGTTTGCAACCTTGCACACCAACTCAGCTGCTAAAACCATCGACCGGGTCATTGATGTATTTCCCGGTGGCGAAAAAGACATGATTCGCTCAATGTTATCCGAATCTTTACGTGGCGTAGTTTCGCAAACTTTGCTAAAACGCCGTGAAGGCGGCCGTGTCGCAGCGCTTGAGATCATGGTTTGTACGCATGCTATCCGCAACCTGATTCGCGAAAACAAAGTGCCACAAATTTACTCTGCTATCCAAACGGGGCAAATGCACGGTATGAAGACGCTTGAACAACACATCGAAGAACTCGTAACCGCGAACTTGATTGAGAAACCTGATACTGAAATTAAAGCGGTATAACCCACCCCAACTGCCTGAGCGTCCGAGTTAGCCTCAACTTGGACGTTCGTCTCTAGTGGCTGAGAGCCAACATTTTTGGTATGCTTGGCACCCAGTCCATACGAGGTGAGTCACAAACATGCAGCCTATAACAAATATCGCCATTGATGCAGCGCGTAAAGCCGGCACCATTATTGCCCGGGCAGTTGAACATCTTGACTCCATAGGAATAACTGAAAAAAAACACAATGATTTCGTCACAGACATCGACATACTCGCTGAAAAAGAGATCATCGACACCATCCGCAAAGCACACCCTTCACATCAAATTCTTGCTGAAGAAAGTGGACTTTCCGGCGATAACAAGGACCATGAGTGGATAATTGATCCTCTTGACGGTACCACCAACTTCATCCACGGGTTTCCACATTTTGCTGTCTCTATTGCCTTTCGCGCAAAGGGCCGACTTGAGGTAGGGGTGATTTTTGATCCAATTCGCGATGAACTGTTTGTTGCTACCCGCGGTGATGGTGCGCGTCTCAACAATAAACGCTTACGTGTTAGTTCGCGCAGAAAAATGGAAAGCTCTATTATTGGCACCGGCTTTCCATTTCGCCATCCTCAATATTTAAAAACCTACCTCAATATTTTTGAAGCCCTGTTTCCGCAAACAGCTGGCGTTCGCCGTGCAGGTTCAGCGGCTTTGGACTTAGCTTATGTCGCCGCAGGACGGTTAGATGGCTTTTTCGAAATGAGCCTACAGCCTTGGGACATGGCAGCGGGTGTACTCCTCATCAAAGAGGCCGGCGGCTTAGTCAGCGATTTACATGGTGAAGAAAATTATCTTGAAAATGGTAATATCGTTGCAGGTAATCCGAAGGTGTTTAAGGGACTTTTGCAGACGATTAAACCTTGCCTTAGAGAGTAGTCTTTAAAAAAATCACTGCCCAACTAGTTTGCCGTTTTCGAATTTAAACTCAATGATGGGCAGATAACTTTGGCGCTTATATATTAGCTTTACTTGCTTTTGTTGCGCCGGTGCTGTCGATGATTGCGAGATGTTATTCATTGCGCTTGGTTGTCCACAGATCTCTTGTACTTGTTTTTCGGTGTTACCCAACTGCACTCTACCACCCCTAGGGCAAAGCGTCGTCGGCGTCGCATATTCACCCGAGCGAATACCGATTAGCTTACCGCCCTCAAAAAATAGACGAAGCTGGGAGAAGTGTTTTTGATCGCGCTGATAGACCCATTCGGTTCGCTTTTTCTCTTCATTGGCCTGTTGTTTCACATCAATTTGTTGAGTGGGTGTTCCGCAAGCTGCAATCACTTGAGTGATGGTATCACCTGTTCGGACATAAGGGGCGCCACTTGGACACATAAAAGAAGCGGCAAGCGAAAAGCTTGGAATAAATAGGAAAAGAAAACCTAAAATTTTCTTACGGTGACTCATCGATTTCACGTTTTGCTGGCGGCAATAAGTGGGAACGCTCTAAGCCTAACGCTACGGCCATGGAACCTGCCACATAGATTGATGAATACGTACCAATAATAATACCGATGATCAATGCCATTGAAAATCCATGCAACACTTCGCCACCAAATAGATACAAGGCTAAGACAGCGAGTAACGTCAAACCCGAGGTCATAATTGTTCTTGATAATGTTTGGTTAATGGATATATTGACAATTTCTTTAGTTGTGCCTTTACGCACTTTTCGAAAATTCTCACGTATCCGGTCATAAACCACGATGGTATCGTTAATAGAGTAACCGATAATGGTCAACACCGCTGCCAACGCGATTAAATTAAATTCAATATGGAAGAATGAAAATAGTCCTAATATTAAAATCGGATCATGAATTAATGCTGCCGCCGCGCTCACCGCAAATCGATACTCAAATCGAACGGCAATATAGATCATAATGGCAATCAATGAAACCAATACAGCCAAAAGCCCATTAAATAAAAGCGTTTTACCCACTTGTGCACCGATAAATTCCATACTCTGCAAGGTTGCGCCAGGCAACAGTCCCATCATTGTTGCTCGCAGCTGCTCGGTACTGAGTTTTTCTTGCTGCCCAACTCGAATTAATACATCACGCGTTGTGCCATAAGGCTGCACAATCGCTTGGGTAAAACCTGCCTTATAGAGCGTTTGGCGTATTTTTTCAATATTGGCAGGATTAGTGTAACTCACTTCAAGCTGTGTACCACCAGTGAAGTCTAAACCTAAATTTAAATGGTTAATTGCAAGCGACCCAAGAGAAAAGGTAAATAGCACAATAGAAAAAATCGCGGTCCATTTGCGCACCGCCATAAAACGAATTTTGGTATTAGCTTTAAAAAATTCCATAGTTATTCCATTATCGTGTTATTACGCACGAAGCAAATTCGCATTAGTACTTTTAACGTTAATGCCTATCGACAGTTTTTTAACACTGCGACCACCATACACAAGGTTGACAAGTCCACGGGTAAAGAACATCGCGGTAACCATAGAGGTTAAAATACCGATGATCAATGTCACGGCAAAGCCTTTCACCGGCCCACCGCCACCAAAAGCAAACAAGACAACACCGACAATTAAGGTCGTGATGTTCGAGTCAACAATGGTGACAAACGCCCGCTCATATCCAGCGTGTATAGCCGCTTGCGGCGACATACCATTACGCAGCTCTTCACGTATGCGCTCATTGATCAGCACATTGGCGTCCACCGCCATACCCACCGTTAACACAATACCGGCAATGCCAGGCAAGGTTAAGGTGCCCCCTAATAATGATAAAATTGACACGATAAACAGCACGTTTAAGACGAGCGCGGTATCTGCAATCAAGCCAAACAAGCGGTAATAAAATGCCATAAACAAAATCACCAACAAGCCGCCAATTTCGACTGACAACACCCCTTTATGGATATTGGCGCGCCCCATACTCGGCCCGATGGTACGTTCTTGAATAATACTGACTGGTGCCTGGTAAGCACCAGAGCGCAAAAGCAACGCTAAATTTTGTGCATAGCGCATTGAGTCTAAGTTAGTAATTTGGAAATTATTTCCTAATGCTGATTGAATCGTCGCCACACTAATCACCCGCTCATTTTGGTGACGTACGTTAACTTCTTTGCCATTAATTTTCTTTCTTTCCAGCTGCGTTTCAACATAGATCACAGCCAATGGTTTACCGATATTATCTGCCGTGGCGCGATGGAATAGTCCCTCACCACCACCACCTAGACGAATTTGCACTGCCGGGCGACCACTTTCGCCCATGGAGCCTGTCGCGTAAGTAATCGCACTACCACGCAATATGGCCTGGTTTCTTAATAAGACGGGGCGCCCTTCATATTTATAAAGCGTATCGCCTAATGGCACATCACCTGATTGTTCAGCTGCTATGGGATCGTTTTGAGTATCAACCAGAGTAAATCTTAAGGTCGCGGTTTTACCAAGTAAATTTTTCGCCCGCGCAGAGTCTTGAATACCCGGCAAATCAACGCTGATTTGATTTAACCCTTGGCGTTGCACAGCCACATCACTCACACCCAATTCATTAACCCGGCTATTCAAAATTGTAATCGTTTGACTGATGGCATAATCGCGAATTTTGGTGAGCGCATCTTGACGCAACACGCCTTTTAATTCGATTTTTCCATCTTGGCTGATGCGGGTGAATAAATAATCAGGGAATCGATTGGGTAACAATTGAAATGCTTGATCACGATTAGCGGAATTTTGAAAACGAATAACAATGCCATTAGGGCGGACACGTGTCATGCCAGCATAGCGAATGTTATCGCCACGCAAGCTAGTCCCTATATTGCGAATGTCGCCACTTTCTCTATTCTTGATCAAGCTATCGACATCAACATCTAGCAACAGGTGAACACCGCCGCGTAAATCCAAGCCATATTTCATCGGATTTGCGCCCATGGCTTGCAACCATTTTGGCGTTTTAGGTGCAAGACTCAGTGCCACGGTATAGTCATCACCCAAGGCAGCTTTAATGGCGTCACGTGCTTTGAGTTGCAAAGTCGTACTGCTAAAACGAATTAATAAATTCCCACCCTTTTGGTGATCGATAGCAATAGTTGGAACCTTCTCAGTTTGCAATATTGCCTTAATCTGGCCTTCAACTTCTGCCGGCATCGTTGCCGAATTCTTTTGCGAAATTTGCACGGCATAATCTTCACCATACAAATTAGGCAGAGCATATAAAATACCTAGCACAACCAACGTTATAATAAGCAGGTATTTCCAAAGTGAGTATTTGTTCACGTCAAATCCTTTGCGAGCTTAAACGGCTTTTATTGTTCCTTTGGGGATGGTAGTGCTAATAGCACTTTTTTGAATAACGATTTCAGTATTGTCAGCGATGCTTAATATCAAGAAATCATCAGACACTTTAACAATTTTGCCTAACATGCCACCAGACGTCACCACTTCATCACCATTACTCAGCTCTGAAATGAGCTTGCGCTGTTCTTTGGCACGCTTGGATTGTGGCCGAATTAATAAGAAGTAAAAGATTAAGACGAATATAACCAGCATCGGCAGCATAGACATTAAGCTGGATTCAGGTGACGATTGTCCTGCACCAGCTGCTAGCGCATCTTGAATACCCAGTAAGTTCAAAAAGGTCATTGTGTTTCCTCTACTTTATAATAGGCTGTTACGAAAGACGGTAATGTACCTTGTTCTATGGCACAACGCAAACCCGACATGAAATTTTGATAAAAGCGCAAATTGTGGATGGTATTGAGCCTTGAGCCCAAAATTTCCTTGCAACGATGTAAATGGTGTAAATAAGCACGGCTATAATGTTGGCAGGTATAACAGTCGCATGCGGGATCCAATGGCCTGGTATCGCTTTTATAGCGACTATTGCGCAAGCGCACCACCCCTTCGGAGGTGAATAAATGGCCATTTCGCGCATTGCGTGTCGGCATCACACAGTCGAACATATCCACACCGCGCATGACCGCTTCGAGAAGATCACTGGGGGTGCCCACTCCCATTAAATAGCGTGGCTTATCTTTTGGTAGCAGTGGCGCTGTATGGTCTAGCATTTTCCACATTTCATCTTTCGGTTCGCCTACAGCTAGGCCGCCAATGGCATAGCCATCAAAGCCTATCTCTTGCAAACCGGCTGCAGATTCTTCACGTAAATCAGTAAAGGTACTACCTTGCACAATACCAAATAGTGCTGATGGGTTGTCCGCATGCGCTTGTTTGCTACGCTTGGCCCAGCGCAACGACATCATCATGGAATCACGCGCTTCGGCATGTGTTGCCGGGTAAGGTGTGCATTCATCAAACACCATCACAATATCCGAACCCAGCTTACGCTGAACTTGCATGGAAACCTCTGGACTTAAAAATACTTTGGCGCCATCAATGGGAGAACGAAAATTCACCCCTTCTTCGGTAATTTTGCGCAAATTGCCCAAGCTAAATACTTGAAAACCGCCCGAATCGGTCAATATGGGTCCTTGCCAATGCATAAAATCGTGCAGATCACCATGGGCTTGAATGATGTCAGTGCCTGGGCGCAGCATCAAATGGAAGGTGTTGCCGAGTATGATCTCAGCATTGATGCTTTTTAGCTCCTCAGGCGTCATGGCTTTTACCGTGCCATAAGTGCCAACTGGCATAAACGCTGGAGTTTCTATACTGCCGCGCGGGAAGGTAATACGCCCTCTTCTTGCTTGGCCATCTGTGGCTTGTAAATCAAATTTCATTATAGACATAGTTTACCCTATAAACATTGCATCGCCGTAGCTATAGAAGCGGTATTTTTCTTTCACTGCTTGTTGGTAAGCATGCATAATGGTCTTGTGTCCTGCAAATGCACTAACCAACATCATTAAGGTGGACTTAGGCAGATGGAAATTGGTGATCATGGCATCAATTATTTGGAATTTAAATCCAGGATAAATAAATATATCCGTGTCGCCTTGATAAGGTTTTAGCTCACCGGTTTTTGCTGCGCTTTCCACCGCTCGTACCACAGTCGTCCCCACAGCAATAATGCGTCCGCCTTTAGCTTGCGTCGCATTAATTTTTTCGCATAATGCAGCTGACACATCAATATATTCAGCATGCATTTTGTGTTCAAGAATATTATCTACGCGCACCGGTTGAAACGTTCCCGCACCTACATGTAAGGTTAAATATTCAATGTCGACACCTTGTTTTTTTATGCTCGACATTAATTCATCATCAAAATGCAAACCAGCCGTCGGCGCTGCAACCGCACCTTTGTGTTTGGCAAACACGGTTTGGTAACGCTCTTTATCATCCTTTTCATCCGCACGATCAATATATGGCGGTAAGGGAATATGCCCAAATTGTTCTAACAACGCTAATGCCGTGTCATCCCCGGCAAATTCCAATTCAAATAATTCATCTCGGCGACCAGTCATTACTGCTTTAATACCACCGTCTAAAAATAATGTGGCGCCAGGCTTCGGCGTTTTACTGGCACCAACATGTGCCAATACATGGTGTGCATCAATTATACGCTCAACTAAGACTTCTACTTTGCCACCCGTGTCTTTTTGCCCAAACAATCTAGCGGGAATCACTTTTGTATTATTACAAACTAA
>SDBT01012381.1_pt1 | contig 13698 bp, 12 predicted proteins | sample 2277101 | NCBI WGS metagenome assembly SDBT01 (sample SAMN10404973, study PRJNA504765) | marine sediment metagenome | isolation source: marine sediment core GS10_PC15, 103 cmbsf | place: Arctic Ocean: Southern Knipovich Ridge | collected 2010
GTGCTCGCGGACAGCGGCTTTTTCAGCGAGAAGGCCGTTCGCGAGGTGGAGGCCGGCCACGGGCCAACCGTCCTGGCCGCGGTCGACAAAACCCCCCACCGCTGCCGGTTGGCCGATCTTGAGCAGCGCCCGGAACCCCACCCGCCGCCCGAGCCGGCCACCATCACCGCCAAGATGCGCCACCGCCTGCAGACCCGCGACGGCAAAGACCGCTACAAACTGCGCAAACAAACCGTCGAACCGGTGTTCGGCATCATCAAGGAAGTCTTGGGCTTCCGGCGCTTCCACCTGCGCGGCCTGGCCAAGGTATCGCTGGAATGGCAACTGGTCTGCCTGGCCTGGAACTTCAAACGCTTGTTCAAACTCGCCACCGCCCCATCCCTGGCCGCTGCCACCCACTGAGAAACGCCCGACCCCCGGCCCCCAGCGGCCCGATCAACCGCAACGCCAGGCCCCGCCGGCCCGCTGCCAACCATCAAACCCAGACCAATTCCTAACCCCGCCGACACAATTGCCCACCCCAAACACCATCAGACCATCAACACCATCTCACCGCCTGCAACCCAAGTCCGACAGACTGCTAGTCCCTCCCGGAGGATATTTACTGGTTACTGGTCCATACGAATATTATAAGCACATGGACCCAATCGACACAATGTATCGTCCTTCAATAAGTAATCTTGTGGCACTCTTTCCGGACATGCAGTTGCTTGATTCGGCGGTGATTGATGTGGGTACGGTATGGAGGTCATTTTCCAAGCACCCAAGAGGCCTTGTTAAACTGTTAATGCGAGTTGCAGTTCCATTCTGGAAACATCAAGGGTGGATTACAGCAGTATCCAACCTACTGTGGCTCTTTAGGAAGCGGACGGTTGCATGTGTGCTCTTGAAAAGAGCACTGATATCTTAGAATGCGAATCGCTATCTACACCAACGACCTGACTCGCGACAACGTTCACCTGATGCCGTGGCGCACGGTGGTCGAGGTGACGGCGGGCATGCGCAAAGCCGGGCATGACGCGGTGGTCCTTTCCGGGCGTCCGGGAGCGAGGGGCGAGGAATGGGTTTGCGGGACTGTTCCTATTCGTGAAGTTGCTAAGTCTCGAACGCCTGAGGGACGCTCCGCGTTGCTCGACTATATCCGGCAGGAGAGATTCGACATTTTGTATTGGCCGTTTGCCTGGTGGGGCGCGGGCAAAGCGCGCAAACTGCTGGAAAGGTTGAATTTGCGGATTGTCGGGTACGTCCCAGGTTCACGATATCTGTTTAGGTCCGTTCTGCGGGCCATTCCGTCTATCGGCCTGCGGTTTTCCCTCCCGTACTTGGCCCAATCCCTATACTCCGACAGCCGACTTGTTGCAGAGATGAAACGGGGTGGCGTGGGGTCGGCCATCACAATGACCGAGTTCAGCCGCCGTGCTCTCATCCGGGGTGGTTGGCCGGAGGATCGTATCGTCGCCATTCCTCCGGGGAAATCGCCCGTCGCCATTCCCGAGACTGACGCGCCTGTTTTCCGCCGCGTAATGGAATCTGTTGGCGATAAACCGTTCTTCTTATTCTTCGGCCCGCCGACTCCGATTCGGGGAGTGAACCAATTGCTCGACGCTTTTCCCCGAGTGGCTGCGGCGAACGGCGATGCGCGGCTGGTCTGTCTGTTCCGCGCGGACCCGAATGTCGATATGCCGCTATTTCGCCAAAAAATCGAGCGGTTAGGTTTGGGCGATCGCGTCCAGTGCGTTTGGGAGTCCGTGACGCAGGGCGAACTGGCCGCTTTCCTGAACGCCTGCCATGCGGTGGTATTGCCGTTCCTGATCGTTCCCTCGGAAATACCGTTGGCGATCATTGAAGTGCTTGAGTACGGCAAGCCGGTCATCGTCAGCAACGCTGAGGGGACAGGCCGTTTCTGCCGACCGTTCGGAGTTGTGACCGCGCCCGGTAACGTTGCCCAACTTTCGGCCGCGATGGTTCGGTTGCGTGAAGACTTGGACCTATACACTAAGAAGTCGGCTGCAGCTGAAGTACAATGGCGATCACATCCCACCTGGGGACGAGTGGCGGACAGGTGGGGTGCGGTCTTGGACGAAGCCATTTCGGCAGTAACAGCGTAAGGAACACTTTGGCAGCTCAGATTATCTGCATCAGTGGTGTTGACGGGTCCGGCAAGACAAGTGTCATTCAGGAGCTCAAGGCGATGATTGAGGCTCGTGGATTATCCTGTCGTTGCGTCTGGCTTCGGTATAACCACTATTCGACGAAGTTTCTGTTGGCGCTCTGTCGTTTACTCGGCCTGACCGAGTACGAGTATTTCGGTGAACTTCGGGTTGGATATCACAACTTCCACCGATCAAGGATCATCTCAGTGTTATTCATCCTTCTGACATACATTGATATATTGTTCATCAGCCTCTTGAAGGTCAAGCTTCCTGCGCTTTTTTCGAACAGAACCATCATCTGTGACCGTTGGATACCCGACATTATGGTTGACCTTGAGACAGACACTGGTGTTGAGTTTCGAGTTGGTCGACTGTTGACCAAAGCGTTCCTGGGGATCATGCCCAAACGCACCAGGTGTTTCGTTGTTCAACGCGACCGCGAGGCTATCCTCGAGGGCCGGCCGGAGAATGCGCACGACAGGAACTTCCCACGCCGTGTGGAACTCTATGAACGGCAGGCGAATGACCTCCACCTAAACATTGTCGATAACAACGGCACGATCGATGATGCCGTTGCCAGTGTGAAAGATTCACTGGATAGCGGGGAATGATCCGCGCATGAGCGTGTCAGTACTTATCCTGACTCTGAACGAGGAGGCTAATCTCGCCAAGTGCCTGGACTCATTGTCGTGGTGCGACGACATCGTCGTCCTTGATTCATACAGCGGTGATGGAACAGAGCGCATTGCCAAGGACAGGGGCGTCAGATTTGAGCAGCGGAAGTTTGACAACTACGCCTTACAGAGAAACTACGCTCTCAATGAGATCGGCTACAAGACTCCATGGCTCCTGATGGTGGATGCAGATGAGACGGTGCCGAGAGACCTGGCAGATGAGATTGGTCGGGCAAGCACTAATGCTGACGAGCATACATGTATCTTCCGTATGCGACGCAAAGATCACTTCATGGGGAAGTGGATCAAGCGAAGCAGCGGTTACCCGACTTGGTTTGGCAGGTTGATTCGGATCGGCCGGGTCACTGTCGAGAGGGAGATCAATGAGGAGTATTGCACTGACGGTGTGACTGAGAGCCTGAGGTGCCACCTTCACCATTTCCCTTTCAACAAGGGCATGGCGGCTTGGCTTGAGAAGCACAACCGCTACTCGACGATGGAAGCGGAGCTCATGGTCCAGGGAAGTAAACAGCAAAGCAAAGATGTGAGCATCTTTTCGCGCGACCCGGTGCTGCGTCGGAAAGCGATCAAGGCTCTAGTGTACCGACTCCCCTGCAGACCTACGCTGGTCTTTCTAACTTTGTACATCCTACGCCTCGGATTTCTTGACGGCATGGCGGGGCTCCGCTTCTGCCAACTGCGGAAGACCTATGAGTTCATGATCGACTGCAAGGTCAAGGAACTGCGACGCCGAGCCCAAGGCCTGAACATTTGAAGGTGCCCCTGTCACTGTGACCACAGTTTCAATCATAACTGCCGTATTCAACGCTGTCGGCACCATTGAAACAGCTATTCAAAGCTTGCTCAAGCAGGATGTTGATGTTGAGCACATTGTCATTGACGGCGGTTCGACAGATGGCACACGCGATGTTCTCACCAAGTACGAGACACAAATGGCCAAGCTTGTTACAGAACCCGACGAAGGTATCTATGATGCCCTGAACAAGGGGATCACTTTGGCAACCGGCGACGTTGTGGGGGTGCTGCACGCGGATGACATGTTTGCAGCGCCAGATGTGCTTCATACAGTTGCTGATGCTTTCGCTCAGACCTCGGTACAAGCTTGCTATGGCGACCTGCTGTATGTGGACGTGAGCAATACAGACAATGTAAAACGCTATTGGCAATCCAATCCGTTTCTCAAAAGGCGGTTTCGCTGGGGATGGATGCCGCCACACCCAACATTCTTTGTTCGCCGTGAGGTTTTCTCGAAGTTCGGCTCGTACCGAATGGATTTGGGATCCGCCGCCGACTATGAACTGATGCTGCGCTTTCTTCTGAAACACAGCATCACGTGCAAATACATCCCAAAGATCATTACGAAAATGCGTGTTGGCGGAACCAGCAATGCATCCTTGGGAAATCGACTGCGGGCAAACCGTAACGACCGCAGGGCTTGGAAGGCCAACGGTCTCAGGCCATATCCCTGGACACTGCACCTGAAACCATTACGGAAGATCCCGCAGTTTTTTGCCCGCCCCTGACATGAGTAGACCGCTGAACGCATCGTGGCTGCTCTAGCCGGTGCGGATTCTAAAGCCGGGGGCCGGAAGCTTCCCTGGACACCCACCCCCAGGGGCCCTGCCGCGAGCTAAATCTTGCGGTGGGCTTTTTTCTTATCTGCCTGCTTGAACCGCGCGGGCCGCCCGGACCTCCGTCTTGTCAGATGATGGCTGGCAGAGCAAGGCGCAAAAGTCCTACAGAAAAATCAGTATTCTTCCGACATCCAGTCAAGATGACAGCCGCAGCATCATGCTTGACTTTAGGGTTGACGGGAGCAGAACGCGCTTTGTGGAGCAGCCAGTGCAAGACGACCACGAAACAAAGAAGCAAGCAGACGAAGAACTGCGGCAAGTGCGCCGGCGGCTGGCGGAATTGGAAAGCAGCGAAACCGAGCGCCAGCGTACGGCAGAGACATTGACAAAACGCTCCCGGGACTTGGCTGAACGGGTCAAGGAACTGCATTGCCTTTATGAGATCGCTAATCTTGCCACGCACCGCGATCTTTCGGTGGACGAACTGCTACAGGCCGCGGTTAACCTTGTCCCGGCCAGTATGCAGTATCCCGAAATCTCCTGTGCGCGCATTATCTGGGCGGGAAAGGAATACACCGCCGCGAATTTCACCACAAGCGCCATGCGGCAGGCCAGTGAGATTACGGTGAATGGCGAGCAGGCCGGCACGGTGGAGGTCTGTTATCTGGAAGCAAGGCCGGCAGCGGAAGAAGACGCGTTCCTGAAAGAAGAAAGACACTTGATCAGTGCGATAGCCGAGCATTTGGGGAGCATGATCGAGCGCGAACAGACGCGGCTGGCACTGACCGAATCAGCACGGCAATTCCGGGCCATTTTTAGCAACAGCCTGGATGGCATACTGCTGGCGGATACAGCTACCCAGAAATTCAGCCTGGCGAACGAAGCGGCTGCTAAAATGCTGGGTTACGAGGTGGAAGAACTTACGAGCATGGGGGTTGCCGACCTTCATCGCGAGGCGGATTTGCCCTCAGTTCAGGCTCAGTTCGCCGCCGCCCAGGCTGGGGAACACGAGTGGGTGAGCGAGTTGCCGATGAAGAGAAAAGATGGCAGCGTGTTTTACGCGGAGATGAACTCGACACTGCTCTCATTGGGCGGCAGGACTTATCTGTTGGGCATGTTCCGGGACACAACCAAGCGCAGGCAGGCGGAGGAAGAATTGCGCCAGAGCGAGAACAAATACAGGACACTGCTCGAGAATCTGCCGCAGAATATTTTTTTGAAGGACCGGAGTTCCGTTTATCTTTCCTGCAATGAGAACTACGCTGGGGATTTGGGGCTTACACCCGCAGACATTGTGGGGAAAAGCGATTACGACTTTTACCCCAAAGAATTGGCTGAGAAATACCGCGACGACGACCGGCGACTCATGGCGTCCGGGAAGAAAGAAGAATTTGACGAAAGATACCTCCAGGAGGGGCAGGAAAGAATCGTCCATACGGTCAAGACACCGGTCAAGGACGGGCAAGGCGACACCACTGGAATCTTAGGAATCTTCTGGGATGTCACGGAGCACCGGCAGGCCGAGGCCGAGCGCGAGAAGCTGGTGGCGGAGTTGGAGGCCCGGAACACCGAGATAAAACAGTTCACCTACATGGTGTCGCACGATCTCAAGAGTCCCCTGGTCACCATCAAAGGCTTTCTTGGACTTCTCGAGCAGGATATGGCCGGACAGGATGCCGAGCGGACGAAAACGGATCTGGCCCGGATCAATGCCGCGGCCGACAAGATGCAAGCATTGTTGAACGACCTCCTGGCCACAACCCGCGTCGGCAGACTGACCAATCCGGGCGAATACGTGCCGCTGGACGAGGTAGCGCGCGAAGCGGTTGACCTGGTCGCCGGCAGCATTGCCGCCGGAGAGGTGGAAGTGGTCATCGCACCTGAGTTGCCCGTGGTCCTGGGCGACCGGGCCCGGCTGGTGGACGTGCTGCAGAACCTGGTGGATAACGCCGTGAAATATATGGGCGGCCAGCCCCAGCCGCGAATCGAAATCGGGGCCCGGCAGGACGGGGATGAAACGGTCTTTTATGTTCGAGACAACGGCATGGGGATCGAGCCGCAGTATCAGGATAAGGTCTTTGGGTTGTTCCAGCAACTCAACCAGGAAGCCGAGGGCACCGGCGTAGGCCTGGCCTTGGCGAGACGGATTATTGAAGTGCACGGCGGCCGCATCTGGATTGAATCCGCGGGCGCCGGGCAGGGTTCGACCTTCTGCTTTACCATTCCACCGAAAGGGAAAGCGACAGATGACGACGGGAACAAAAATGCAGGGCGAACCCCTGACTATCCTGCTGGTTGAGGACAACCCGGCGCATGCTGAGTTGGTGCGGCGCAGCTTTGAATACCACCGGGTAGCCAACCAACTCCATCATGTGGCTGTGGCCATAAAGAACATCCGTTCGCTTCCCGGGAAAGTATCCGGGTAGAAGGGAATGAAGACATGAATATACGAAGAACCGGTAGAGCCATCGGCATTTGGGCAACGGCTGGCATTATAATAATCGTCATGGTCTTCTTGGGCTGGAAAAGCCAAAGGGATTCTGAGCGGACCGTCATTGCTCAGGCACAAGAGCACCTGGCGACGATCGCCAGAACGCAAGCCAAGATTATTGCATATAGAATCGAGCACATATATGCCGAATTGGAGCTCTTGGCGTTAAGTCCCACGATTCGGGAAAGAACCAGCGAGAAGATCAAAACAAGTGTAGCCCCCGCAGGACATCGTCCCCTCAAGGATACTTTGGTACATCTGCAGGATCTGGTTGGCGCACTTTACCGGCTTGATGCAAAGGGAATAGTCCAGGGGAAAGTCCCATTTGAGGAGGCTTGCAAGGGGACCGATTTGGCTGACAAGCCAGGGGTCAAAGCGGTCCTGGAAGCTCACTACAAGCATCTTGAGCACGCAGAAGAAGCTCATGCGCATATCAGCGGGATATTCACCACGAGTTCGGGGGAAAAAGCGATTTCGGTCTGCGTTCCGGTCTTCAAAGAGACCGTGTTCATTGGCATACTCCGGGCTGTAGTTTACCTCGACGCAGTGAATGGCTTGGTGAAAGGCATCAAAGCAGGCCAGAAGGGCTACGCGTGGATTATTGATGGTGATGGAATAATGCTGGCTCACCCAAGGTCAGAGCATATGGGTAAGAATATAATTACGATAAGAAGAGAAGCGTTTCCGGATTATGACTGGCGCGAGTTGAAACAGATCGTCGGCAGAATGAGCCGCGGCGAAGAGGGCGTCGGCACTTACCGCTCGGCGTGGTGGCAGCGTGACAAGCTCCGACTTAGGCGGGAACTCGTTGCTTTTGCGCCGATCAGAACGGGGAAACGACCGTGGTCGCTGGCTGTGTCAATGAGTTACGATGAAGTCTCGGGCCCGGTCAAGGCTCATTCCCGGAATATTGGGATCGTTACGGTATTGCTGATGCTGGGTCTGGCTGGTGCAGGACTGTGGTTTTACCGGGGCGAAAAAGAAAAAGCCCGGCTGGCGGCTGAAGCCCAATCCGCGCAGCAGCTCCGTTCGCTGAATGCCGAACTGCAGGGAGAAATCACCAACCGTGAACGAGCGCAAGCAGAGCGCGAGAAGCTGCTTGGGGAACTGGAGGCCAAGAACACCGAATTGGAACGGTTCACCTACGCGGTGTCGCACGACCTCAAAAGCCCGATAGTCACCATCAAAGGTTTCCTGGGCTTGCTGCGGGAAGACGTGGCCAAACGGGACGAGGAACAGATAGCCACGGATATAGACCGTATTACCGGCGCCGCGGACAAGATGCGGGCCCTGCTGGACGAACTGCTTGAATTGTCCCGGGTCGGCCGGCTCACCAGTACCCCGGAAAGTGTGCCGCTGGGCGATCTGGCGCGCGAGGCGGCAGAACTGGTCGGCGGCAGTATTGCCGAAAAGGGTGTAGCGATTGAGATCGCGCCCGGCCTGCCCGTGCTTTTCGGGGATCGGCGCCGACTGTTAGAGGTCTTGCAGAATCTGCTGGATAATGCCGTGAAGTATATGGGCGACCAGCCGGAGCCACGGATCGAAGTCGGGGTCCGGCAGGATGGGGATGAAACGGTCTTTTATGTCCGGGACAATGGCATGGGAATCGAGCCGCAGTATCAGGATAAGGTCTTTGGTCTCTTTGACCAACTGAATCCGGAAAAAGAAGGCACGGGTATTGGCCTGGCTATGGTAAAACGGGTCATCGAGATGCACGGCGGCCGCATCTGGATTGAATCCGACGGCGCCGGGCAGGGCTCGACCTTCTGCTTTACTCTAGCGATGAAAGGACAACCGGAAGATGAGTGAGAAGAAGAAAATGAACGGCGGACCCTTGACCATCCTCCTGGTTGAGGACAACGCGGACCATGCGCAATTGGTGATGCGAAGCCTGAGAAACAATCGGGTGGCCAACCGTATTTACCATGTTGCCGACGGCGAGGCGGCGCTGGATTACCTGTGCCGGCTGGGGCAGTACGCGGATCCGGAACAAAGCCCGCGGCCCCATGTGGTCTTGCTCGATCTGCGCCTGCCCAAGATTGACGGCCTGGAAGTGCTTAAGCAAATGAAGACCTCTGAAGAACTGCGGCAGATCCCGGTCGTCGTGCTCACAACATCCAGTGCGGAATTGGACGTGGCCAAGGCCTACGATTACCACGCGAACAGCTATCTGGTCAAGCCAGTTGAGTTCAGCGACTTTACCCAACTGATGGATATTTTGGGATTCTATTGGCTGGGCTGGAACACCTGTCCTTGGCCGAAAGACGAAGCCCAAGAAGAGAGTGGAGAATCCGGAAGAGGCAACTGATGCAGGGCGAGCCCCGAAAAATCTTGCTGGTCGAGGATGAAGCGGCGCATGCTGAATTGGTCCGCCGGGCCTTCGAAGCAGGCGCCGGGAACTTCATTTTAAGCATTGCCTCAGACCTCCAGGAGGCCCGCGCCAAGCTCGCCGAAGCTGCGCCGGACTTGGTGATCACCGATCTGATTCTGCCTGACGGCCGGGGGACCGAATTGTTGCCGAAGGCCGGGGAAGACAGGTCCTTCCCCGTGGTGGTGATGACTGCGCAGAGGGACGAAAAAATAGCGGTGGCGGCAATGAAGTCGGGGGCCCTGGATTATGTGGTCAAATCTGAGGCAACCTTCGCGGACATGCCCCACATCGCCGAACGCGCCTTACGCGAGTGGCGGCACATCTGCGAACGCCGACGGACGGAAAAGGAGCTTCTGTTCAAGAATGCCCTCTTGGAAGCCCAATCGGAGACCTCGATAGACGGCATCTTGGCGATCGATAACAACGCCGAGGTCATCTTATGCAATGAACGTTTCAGAAACATATGGCAAGTGCCTGAGGGGCTTTTAGATGCCAAAGACGATAACGACCTGCTTTTGCACTTCCGGGAACAGGTGGTGGGCCCGCGCGAATTCATGGCGCAAGTAAAGCATCTTTACGCCCTCAAAGACGGCAGAATCTTGGACCGTTTCTCTGCCCCTTTGCTGGCCTCGGACGGCAAATACTATGGCAGAATCTGGTATTTCCGCGACATCACCGAGCGTAAACAAATGATGAGAAAGCGAATCGAGGCGGACCAGAAACAACTGGACATGAAGGATCAGTTTCTTTCTCATGTTTCCCATGAACTGCGGACGCCGCTGGCCGTGATCTATCAATTTGTGACAATTATGCTGGATGGTCTTTCCGGGGAGATCAATTCTGAGCAACGCAAGAACCTGGAATTTACCCTCGCCCATGTCCTTGACTTGCGCAAAATGATTGATGATCTTTTGGAGGTCACACGCAGCAAAACAGGTACACTAAGCATTACACCCAGCAAAACCTTCATCCCAGATGTGATCGCTGATACGGTCAATATGCTGCATCAAAAAGCTGTATCCAAAAAGATCACTTTGTCCTCTGAGGCGCCAACTGATCTTCCACCGGTTCTGGCGGACCCGGACCGGGTACGGCAAATACTCTCCAATCTGATCGGAAATTCACTGAAATTCACCCCGGAGGACGGAACGGTCACGGTCAAGGCTAAAATGTCCAATGACGCTCAGAATGTCATTTGTATCAGCGTGGCCGATACCGGGTGCGGCATCAGTCCTAAGGCAAGAGAACGGATATTCGAACATATGTACCAGGCAAAGACCCCAATTCTACGTACTTCCCGCGGTCTCGGACTTGGCCTGTTCATTTCGAAACAACTGGTCGAACAGCAAGGCGGTCGTATTTGGGTCGAAAGCGAGCCCGGGCAAGGCAGTACGTTTCTTTTTACACTGCCTGTCTTCACGAACAAACGCACTGGAACCCACAAAACTAATGCCAAGAAGAGACGTAACAGGGAAAAGACAGGATGAATGCCAAGAAGATCCTCTTGATAGAAGATGACACCGCCCTGGTGCGTGGGTTGGCCATCCGACTGAAAGCCAACGGCTACGCCATTGCGGTTGCATCTGATGCCATTTCAAGCATAGGTGTTGTCCGGAGAGAAAACCCGGATCTCATCATTCTTGACCTTGGTATCCCCGGTGGCGATGGCTTTGTCGTTCTGGAACGATTGAATAACCTTCCGGCTTTCGTAGGCATCCCCGTGATCATCCTTTCCGCCAGAGATCCGATCTCCTATGCGGAAATGGCGTTCCAGGCTGGCGCGGTGGCTTACGTCCAGAAACCCGCTGACAACGACCAATTGCTGGCCGTCATCCGAGAATTCTTGGGCGAAGGGCGTGAGAACGATGAGCCGCCGAAAGAGAGCCTGCCCGATAGGCTGTCCTGAGTGGGAACAGAGCCCTGGAAGTGCAATATAAGCCGAACACGAGACCTGAAAAGAGAGTGTAAAGTCCACAATTAAGAATAGGCAACTGATGCAGGGCGAGCCCCTAAGAATCTTGCTGGTCGAGGATGAAGCGGCGCATGCTGAATTGGTCCGCCGGGCCTTTGCGGTGGGCGCGGGCGCCGTTTCTTTGAGTACCGCCTCGAACCTCCAGGAGGCCCGCGCCAAGCTCGCTGAAGCCGCGCCGGACTTGCTGATCGCCGATCTGATTCTGCCTGACGGCCGGGGGACAGAACTGTTGCCGAAGGCGGGAGAAGACAGGTCCTTCCCCGTGGTGATGATGACCGCTCACGGGGACCAGGAAATGGCGGTGGCAGCAATGAAGGCTGGGGCCCTGGATTATGTGGTCAAGTCTGAGGCAACCTTCGCGGACATGCCGCACATCGCCGAACGCGCCTTACGCGAGTGGGGACACGTCCGCGAGCAGAAAAAGCTGGAAAAACAACTCCGCCACTTCGAAAAGATGGAGGCCATCGGCCAGCTTGCCGGCGGCGTGGCGCACGACTTTAACAACCAACTGGGCGCCATCCTGGGCTACGCCGAGCTTCTGAGGGACCATCTTAAAGACAACGAAAGGCTCCGTCGTTATGCCGATACCATCGTCCAGTCCGCGAAACACTCAGCGGACCTGACCCGGCAGCTTCTCGCGTTCTCACGCCAGGGCAAATACCGGTCCGAGCCGGTAGATATCCACCAGACCATCAAACAGGTGGTCTCTCTCCTTGAACGCAGCATTGATAAGCGGATTACGATCAAGAAGATTCTGACCGCAAAACAGGCCGTCACCAGCGGCGATCCAACGCAACTTGAAAATGCCTTCCTGAACATTGCGATTAATGCTCGCGACGCCATGCCCACGGGCGGAGCCTTAGCATTCACCACGGAGACGGCAGCCATCGAGGCCGGTTCGGCTCACGAACGTTTGCTTGGGCTGGTTCCGGGACGCTATCTGCAGGTCAGCATCAGCGATACCGGCATCGGCATGGACGCGGAAACGCAGAAGCATATCTTCGAGCCGTTCTTCACGACCAAGGGGATAGGTGAAGGCGCCGGCATGGGCTTGGCCGGGGCCTACGGTACGTTCAAGAACCACCAGGGCGCCGTTGGCGTCTACAGTGAACCAGGCCGGGGAAGCATCTTCAAAGTCTACCTGCCGCTGTCCGAAGCCGCAGGCAAAAAGATTGACCTTAGCGCCGCCATACCCGCGATAAAAGGAACCGGGCACGTGCTCATCGCCGATGATGAAGAAGTGATGCGGAGCGCGGCCGCCGACATCCTGCTGAGCCTCGGATATGAAGTTACCTGCCGCAACGATGGCACAGAGGCGATGGAGTATTACCGTAAAGCCTGGCGCCACATTGATCTGGTGATCCTCGACCTGATCATGCCGGGCTTGAACGGCTGCGACACTTTCCACGCCATGAAGGAAGTCAATCCCCAAGTCAAAGCGATTATTTCCTCCGGTTACGGTCTGGATGACGACATCCAGAAAACTCTCGAGGACGGCGCGGCGGCTTTCGTTCAAAAACCCTTCCGGCTCGCCGAGCTTTCCCAGGCCGTGGCCAAAGTGCTGGGCGGTAAAAGAACAGACTGAACCGCGGACCAGAGGAGATCAGGAGTTGCTCGCCGGCAATGATGCAGAGCCGGCTCGGCTCCTTGATCCGGCACTCAACTTGAACCAGCGCTAAGGGACGGTCACAATGAACTGCGATGCCTGTGATCACGATAATGACCAAGTGCCCGGACGGGAGCGCCGCGAGTTCGCCCATTGCGAAGGCTGTGGTCGGGACCTGTGCGACCACTGCCTGGCTGAAATGGCCATCGAGGAACTCGGCGTGACGCCCGGCACGGCCGCTGAGGTGGCGGACGTTCTGGGGCATAACTGGTTCCAGCAAGATGAAGCAAGCAGGCAATGGCTGTGTCCGGAGTGCTTTGCCCAGCGCGAACGCACGGGTTAGTCAGCTTCGGTAAAGACCGCCGCCGCGAGTCTTGTCGGACAAATACCGACAAAGCGAATGGTAAAAGTCTGACAAAACAATCAGTCATAGTCTGACACCTCGTCCGCGTGACATATGCCTGCTACACCATACTTTAAGCCCCAGACGCCCGCATGTGGGCTGGTCTTGCCGACTCTCATGCCGCGGGCCGTCAGGTAAGAATTGCACATGGCCAGAAAGACTCATGTCCAGGCCGGGCTTAACGCCCAATCGAACCCCGACTTGTCGGGGCATGGCGGTAGCCTGTCCGGGTTTGACGATTCCAGCGGCGGTTTGCCGCTGGCGCGAAAAGCAGCCGTCAAAGCCGCCAAGCTATCACTCAGGTTTCAAGCACGATGAAATTCAGCGTCTCAACCAATTGGAATGCTCACCGGCACAGTTCGGCCGAAGCGATGGTGGAGGAACTTCGGGCCTGCGGGGCGGACGAGGTCGAGTTAGGCTATAGTCTGAAGCC
>SDBT01012383.1_pt1 | contig 13697 bp, 11 predicted proteins | sample 2277101 | NCBI WGS metagenome assembly SDBT01 (sample SAMN10404973, study PRJNA504765) | marine sediment metagenome | isolation source: marine sediment core GS10_PC15, 103 cmbsf | place: Arctic Ocean: Southern Knipovich Ridge | collected 2010
GAGCGCGATGGCGCGCGAGTACTGCGTTGCGCTTGATTGGAGTGCTCGACGTACTGCACGAGTACGTCTCCGCGCTCAAATCGGCGCGCGCCGAGCAGGGTGTTGAAGAACTCCCGGGGGTGCCGCGCATGGGTCTTACGGGGCAGAGGCAAGGAGGGAGGAGTGTTGTATCGTCGGCGACGAGCGACGCAGCATATGCCCCCATGGTGCCCGTAACGGCACCCCCGGGAGTTCTTCAACACCCTGCTTATCCTCACACGCCCTCGCGCCCGCTCGCGACGCCACCCGTTGAGAAGTCCGGGCTAAGTAGCCCGAGCTCCAGCACGGGTCGCGCCTTGATCTCGCGGCCCTGAAGCTCTGCCTCATGCTCGCTAGAGCAACCGACAAGAACCTGGATGAGCTGTTCTGGATCAAGGGGGAACGCTGATGTTCCAAGAAATGTTTGCGGGCGACGAAAGGTCACACGCTATTAACGGCATGATCGCGCAGGTCTTTCTGGGGCTGACCCAGATATTTCTCGCGGTCATCGTCTTTTATCGTCTCTATGTCGTAGGTCAGCCGGATTCCGAGATCAACGACCTGCGGCTGCTTCTCGCCTTCTCGATTTTCGGCTACATCGCCGCGCGGTTGTTCTTCGGCGGCATTCTGCCTGAGCTTTCCTGGAAACCGGCGCTGATTGCCTACGTGGGTCTCGCCGGTCTGATCACGGTAGTCTGCCTCCTCATCTACGGGTGGCCTGCCCCGGAGGACTGGGCCGTCACCTGGCTGCCGGCGTTGCTCGGGCCTGCAATCTTCGTCGGGCTCTATGCGCTCGTTGCCTATCTGGGCAAGCGGCGGGTGGAGAGGGAGATCGCCGAATAGCACCACCTTCCTACCCGTCCTCAGACAGCCGGCCGGTCGTCTCCGTGCAAAGGGGAGCACCAACGGAGACCCGGCCGGTCGTCTCTATGCAAAGGGGAGCACCAAGCAGTTTGTTATCGGGCGCGGGCTTCGGCATCATGGGCATTGGCGGGGGCCTTGAAGCACTAATCTCCGAAAAACGCGCGGTGTCGAACAGCACTAGATAGAGGGTTTCCATGGAACGGATCGTCGAGTGTGTGCCCAACTTTTCCGAGGGGCGGGACGAAGCCCTCATCAAGGACATAACAGACGTCATCGAAGCGGTGTCGGGGGTCACGCTGGTCGATGTGGATCCCGGGGCCGACACCAACCGCACCGTCGTCACCTTCGTGGGTTCCCCGGAGGTCGTTGGCGAGGCTGCCTTCCGGGCCGTCAAACGCGCGTCTGAGCTCATCGACATGCGCCAGCACAAGGGCGCCCACCCGCGCTTTGGCGCTACGGACGTGTGCCCGTTCGTGCCGGTTTCGGGTGTCAGCATGGAAGACTGCGCCGAAATCGCACGCCAGGTGGGCAAGCGCATTGGCGACGAGCTCGGTATCCCCGTCTACCTGTACGAGCACGCGGCGAGCAGGCCCGAGCGTCACAACCTGGCCAAGGTCCGAGCGGGCGAGTACGAGGCATTACCCGAGCGCCTCAAGGACCCCGAGTGGAAGCCCGATTTCGGGCCGGCGGAGTTCAATGCCACCGCCGGCGCCACGGCCGTCGGTGCCCGCGAGTTCCTGATTGCCTACAACATCAACCTCAACACCTCCGACCGCCGCTACGCCACCGAAATCGCCTATGAGCTCAGGGAACGTGGCCGCTGGAAGCGCTCCGGCAACACCGAGCCGTTCTACTACAAGGGAGAGGTGGTCAGGTTCCCTGAAGACGGCACGTATCCGTGCGGCGTGTGCGACGTCGTCGGACAATCGTTCGACGAGCTTGCCGAGCACTACGAGGGTGCTCACGGGGGTGGTCTCAGGGAGCGGTACGAGTTCGTCGGCATTGACCCCGAGAACCCGAGCGGCCCCGTATTCAAGGACGGACGCTTCAGGGAAATGAAGGGCATGGGCTGGGTGATCGAGGACTACAACCGCGCCCAGGTCACCATGAACTTGACCAACTACAAGATCTCACCGCCCCACATCGTGCTCGAGGCTGCGCGTGAGGAAGCCCGGAAGCGCGGCATCGTGATCACCGGCTCCGAGATCGTCGGCGTAATCCCGTATGAGGCGTTCCACGAGGCCGCGATCTACTACCTGCGGCGCATGCGCAAGTCGACGGGCCTGCCGATTCCGGACCTCATGGAAACAGCGGTGCAGTCGATGGGCCTGCGGGAAGTCGGTGAATTCGTCTCTGAGGAACGTGTCCTCGGCATGCCGAAGCTAGAAGGGCCGCTGGTTTTCAGGTCGACCTTCGATTTCGTCGACGAGGTGTCGCGCGACACTGCATCGCCGGGAGGCGGCTCGGTGGCGGCGCTGGCTGGTGCCCTCGGTGGGGCGTTGACCGCCATGGTCGCGAACCTGTGCGCCGGGAAGGGTGAGTTCGACGATCAATACGAGACGCTGTGTTCTATCGCCGAGCGTGGCCAAGTCATCAAGGACGCTCTCATCCGCGGCGTTGACGACGATACCAAGGCTTTCGACTCGGTCATTGGCGCGATGCGCATGGCGAAGGACACCGAGGAGGAGCGCAAAGTGCAAGCGGAGGCCATGCGTGTGGGCTATAAGTCGGCCACGCGCGTGCCGCTGGCCAACGTCGAGCTGTGCCGTGATGCACTCAGGTTGTGCAACGAGATGGCGCCGATCGCCGATCCGCAGATGATCAGCGACGTCGGCACGGGCGCATTGCTGGCTAACGCGGGCGCCCAGGCCGCCGCCTACAACGTGCGCATCAACCTTCCGCATACCGAGGACGACGCCTTCAACGCGGAGATGCGTAAGGATGTCGGGGCGCTGTTGAAGGAATGTGCCGAGCTCGCGGCCGCGGTTGCCGAGGAAGTCGAGAAGAGTCTGGAGGGCTAGTCGCTGCGGCGATTTGCCAAGGAGTGATGCCCGATGTCTGGAAATACCTGCCTCATCGGCTGCCTGGCGTTGATGACGCCCCGTTTCGCCATCTTTCTCGTCTGGTTATTCAGCGACTACCTCGGGCGCGCCTACGAGACGTTCCTCTGGCCGCTCCTGGGGTTCTTCTTCATGCCGGTCACGACTCTCGCATATGCGTGGGCGATCAACACGAACGCCACGATCACAGGGATCTACTTGGTCGTTATCGTGGTTGCCGTGCTGATGGACCTGGGCATGATCGGTGGTGGTGCCAATAGGGGCCGGCGCGATAGCTAGCTAGAGATTCTCAACCGAGCGCGGCTGCGCGAGCATCGGTGGGTTGTTCAGTGCTTCGCTAGAGAACCCGGAAAAGCCCGCTGGGCCGCAACGCCTTGTCAAAGGTCAGCGTCTCCGCACAGCCGGCCTGGGCGCCGACTCTGCCAACCACGTAGTCAGAGAAATCAGCCTTGCCATCGGAGTAGTCGCCGAAGGCCAGCCAAACCGCCTCCTTGTTCTCGAACGCGAGCTGCACACTGCGCAGGATGCTATCGAGGACCTTCTGAATTCTGTGCCGGGAGTAGCCATAGGCGTCTTCGAGGACCCAGACGAGCTCGCAGAGCACGACGTTCGTTAGGAAGAGGGCGGCCCCCCGATCGGCGGCCCCCTCTATTTCTGAGGATGCCCTGCGGGACTGCGCCGGGTCGTCCTGGGTCAGGAAACGAACGAGGACGTTGGTGTCGAGGCCGACCATCGTCATCGCCGGGCCTTGGTCTGTCTACTCGGTCGCATGGCCGGCCGCCGCTTTCTCGGGGGGCGCTTCTGGCCCGATGCTTCCCCCGCTCCGCGGTCCCTGACGACACGTTGCATCTCTGCGAGGGAAACTATCGCGCGACCAGGTTCGTGGAGGAGGCCTTTCAGGTCTCGCACATCCACCACTGCCGGTCGAATCACCACCTCGCCATCGTCGCGGATGATGAAGTCGAGGCGATCGCCGGCGTTCAGGTGGAGGTGGTCTCGGACTGCCTTTGGCACGACCAATTGTCCCTTGGTGCTGAGCTTTGCGGTGAGCATCTTTCCTGTCGAGGTTATTGCCTTGATCTTACTTGAAACCAAGTATCTTACAAATAGGTAAGACGATACCAGCCCCAACCTCGACCTGGGCGACCTGCGCCCGAAGGTGTTCACAATGGAATTGGACGGGCGTGCCCACCACGTTTCCGGGCGGTTCAGCATGAACTGACGAGTCAGGTCGGCCGAGCAATGGAACCCAGAAGGGTGTGACTGCCAAGCTAGTCCGAACTAGGGTCGCTCGAGCTTCGGCGACTGGAAGGACTGGGTTGTCAACGAGCGTGGGCCGGGCGGCAGGTTTTCCATCAAGTAGCGCGTCAGCAACTCGTGCAGGTGCCGTGTGGTATTGCGGCCCTCGTGGATGCCATGTGAGCGGTTGGGGTACGCCATCATCGTGAACGGCAAGTTGTTTTCGATGAGCACGTTGATGAGCCGCTCGGTGCCCTGGTAGTGGACGTTGTCGTCACCGGTACCGTGCACGATCAACAGGTTCCCCTCGAGATTAGCCGCGTAGCTGACGGGGGAGCCGTTCCGGAATCCCTCGGGGTTGTCCTGCGGTGTGCTCATGTAGCGCTCTTGGTAGATCGTGTCGTAGAGGCGCTGATCGGGAACCGGTGCCACCGACATGCCGGTGTGGTAGATCTCCGGGTGCCGGAACATCATGTTCAGCGTCATCGATCCGCCGCCGCTCCACCCCCAGATGCCGACGCGCGACGCGTCGACAAAGGGCCAATCGCGCATGATCCGGGCCGCTGCCGCTTGGTCCTGCGAGGCCAAAACACCGATCTCGCCGTAGACAATCTTGCGCCAGTCACGGCCGCGCGGCGCGGGAGTTCCGCGGTTGTCTACGCTCGCGACCACGTAGCCCTGCTGCGTGAGCATCAGGTGCCATAAATAGCGGCTGCCGCCCCAGCTATCGCGCACCGTCTGGCCGGCGGGCTCGCCATAAACGTAGAAAAACAGCGGGTATTGCTTGGCCGGATCGAAGTCTGGCGGCTTCATGACCCAGGCATCGAGGAGAACCGTTTCGCTGGCCGCGCTGCCCAACTCCGAGCCGTCCATCGAGCCGTCCGCTACGCCGCCAGTGGCCGTGGCAGTTGCTGTCTCCTGCTCCACAGCCGCGGGAACCTCGATCTGGATGAATTCGGTTTCGCCGCGGGCCAGCGCCTCGACGCTGGCGCGTAACTCGGCGTTATCGACCATCGCACGAGCCACCGAATGCTCCGGCAGGCGCACCAGCTCGATAACCGGCGGCACCCCGAAGGCTGAATAAGTATGAAAAGCCCACGCCCCGTTCGGGGAAACTTGATAGCTGTGTGATCCGGGTTGGTCAGCCGGTGTCAGGCGCTCCGCCGTGCCGCTGCCGTCGAGGGGGCGCCGGAACAGATAGCGCTGGGCGGCGTCCTCCGGAGAGGCGACGTAGTAGAGCCAACCACCCGCGGTGTCGATGGTCTCGATGCTGATGACGTCAAAGGGTTCCGGCGTGACGAGCCGCACTTCGTCACCAGACCGTGACACGAGGAACACGTGTTGCCAACCGTCGCGCTCGCTGACCCAGGTGAACTGCTCACCACCGGGTAGCCACACGAGATCGTCGACAACATCGAGCCAGGCGTCGTCGCTATCGGTAAAGACCGTCTCTGCCTCGCCGGTCATGACGTTGCCAAGCATCACCCAGTTGGTGTTCTGCTTGCGGTTCAGACGCTGGAAGATAATCTGCTCGGAGGATGCGGCCCAGTCCATGCGGGCCAGGTAGGTGTTGCGCGCGTCGCCCGGCAGCTCGAACCAGCGTGTCGGGCCGCCCTCGGCGCTGACCACACCGAGACGGCTGGAGGAGTTCATCTCACCGGCCTTGGGGTACGGGATCGGGATGATCTCCGGGTACAACGAATCGGTGTTGTTGATCAGATAGAAGTCACGAACGCCCTCGCTATCGAGCTGCCAGTAGGCGATGTGGCGACTGTCGGGACTCCAGCGGAAGCCGTCACGCAGTCCGAACTCCTCCTCGTACACCCAATCGAAGGTGCCGTTGATGATCGTGACCGAGCCGTCTGCCGTGAGTGCAACGATTTCGTGACTTGCCAGGTCCTCGACGTAGATGTTGTTTCCCTGGACGTAGCCGACCAGCCGGCTGTCGGGAGAGAACTTGGCGAACATCAACGTCGCCGGCGCGGTATGGCCACCGATCCTGAACATGCTCCAGTCCGCCAGGTCGATTACCCAGTAGTCGCCACGAGTGTTCTGCCGCCAGACCCTCTGCGAGTTGGTGTACAGCAGGAGCTTGCTGCCGTCGGCCGACCACTGGTAATCATCGATGCCGAGCGGAGCTGACGCATCTGGGGGAATGAGTCGGGCTGAAGGAACCAGTATTTCGCGCTCACCCGTTGCGGGATCGTAGCGCACGATATCGTCGCCTCCGTCAACGGTTGTGGAAGGCTCCACTGTCGTGTAGCCGGAGCCGTCCTCGAGCCAGCGGGCCGGCCCGAACCTCTCGCTGGCGAACTCCCGCGAGCTGAAGATGCGCTCGAGCGTGAGGAGTGAGGAGTCCGCTGATTGGGCCGAGAGTTCAAACGAAATAGCGAAGAGGGCGATTAGTAGCACTGCAGCGATCGTGCGGGCTCTCATGTACTCCTCCATGGCGGCTGATGTCGGGCGATCTTCCCGCAAGGAGTTTGCTTCCCTGGCAACATATTCTCAACACCGGCGCCCGCGGCACCGCGCGCCTTGGCATTGCGTGCCTCCCGCAACTTCCCTCAGGACCCGCTGAGAAATCCTCGCCAGCTTGATTGCGAGCGCCCTGGTAGGCCATGATCTGGCCCCTGTTGGCCACCCCACGAGGAGATGAAAAAACCATGAGACGAAACGTAGGCTTCTTGGCATTTTCGCTGATGCTGGTATTGGCACTGGCCGTGGTCGGATGCGGCTCCGGTGAGCAAGCCGACGAGCAGGCAAACGCGCCGGCAACGGCCGAGGGTGGAGACGCGGCCGTCCCACCCGCAGGTGCCACAGAGCCCGACGCCGTCGAAGAAGGAGGCTCTCCGTTGCACGATCCGACGCACCCTGACATGAACCAGCAAGCCCCCGACACCTACCGTGCCGGTTTCCACACGAGCGCCGGCGATTTCGTCGTAGAGGTCCAGAGGGAATGGGCTCCGGCAGGCGCCGACCGCTTTTACAGCCTGGTCAGCAACGGCTACTACGACGGCACCCGCTTCTTCCGCGTGCTGCAGGACTTCATTGCCCAGTGGGGCATCCATGGCGACCCGGAGGTCTCCATGGCGTGGACGGGGGCGACGATTCCCGACGACCCGGTCGTTCAGGGCAACGTGCGTGGCACGATCACCTACGCTATGGGTGGCCCCAACACGCGCACGACCCAAGTCTTCCTCAACTTCAAAGACAACGCCTTCCTCGACAGTTCCGGCTTTTCCGCCTTTGGCGAGGTGGTCGAGGGCATGGACGTCGTCGACAGCCTCTACAAGGGGTACGGAGAGGGCGCACCGCAGGGCAACGGTCCCGAGCAGTGGAAGATTCAAGAGGAAGGCAACGCCTACCTCGAGCGCGACTTTCCCGAGATGGACTACGTCATCGAGGCCCGCATCATCCAGTAGGCGCGCAGGTCTGTCACCAATCCCTCGATCGGCCCGGCCGGCGCTGCCTGGCGGCGCCGGCCGATCTCTTACCTCTTTTCCAGCCCGTAGTCGACGCGCCACGGCGGGGGCTCGGTTCCGCCTTCCTTCAGGAAGTGATCGAACCACCGCAGCATGCGGAGGCTGTAGTCGTAGCGCGCGGCGGCGCGAGCGTTGCCGTGACCCTCGCCCGGATAGAGGATTAGTCGCACCGGCACGTCACCCTTCAGCTTCAGGGCGCGGTGCAGCTCGCGTGACTGACCCGGATTGACCCGCGGGTCATCCTTGCCGTGCAGGATTAGCAACGGCGTTTGCGCCCTGTCGACGTAAAGAACAGGGCTGCGCTCCAGGAACAGGTCGAGGTTTTTGTAGGGCGTCGTCAGCCAGTGCACCAGACCGAGCTCATTGGGGATGTCGCTGGTGCCGGTCTTGGAGAGCTGGTTGCTGATGCCGACAAACATGACTCCGGCGGCAAAGCGATCGCTGTGGCGAGTTGCTCCCCAGGCGGTGAAGTAGCCGCCATAGGATCCTCCGGTGATGCCGACCCGGTCAGGGTCGGCAATACCGCGCTCGATCAGGTAGTCAACGCCCGCGAGGACGTCATCGAACTCGGCGCCGCCGCCGTCGCCCTGATGCGCCTTGGTGAATTCCACGCCGCGGCCGGTGCTGCCGCGGTAGTTGGGGTAGAAGACCGCGTAGCCACGTGCGGCAGCCATCTGACCGGGTGAGGAATAGCCGGTGAGCCAGCCGTTCTTGTAATGCGATTCCGGCCCGCCGTGAGCCACCACGATGGTGGGGACGCGCTCGCCTTCCGACCGGTCGAGCGGATGAATCAGCAGGCCCTCGATCTCGCGACCGTCCTGGGCGTTCCAGCGCACGACCTCCTGCTCGGCGAAGGTGATCTCCGCCAACCAGGGATTGGAGTCGGTCAGGCGCCGGGGCTCGCCAGGGGCCGCGAGGCTGAGCGCGAACACCTCGCGCGGCATCGTCGGGGACTCAGCGACGATGGCAATCTGGCGACCGCTGGCATCCAGGCTGAAAGCGTCGATCACCAGCTCTGAGCTGCGGAACAGGACCTCAGCATGGCTGCCGTCCGGCGCCACACGGCCAAGCTGGGCTCCGACCCCGATGTTTGCCAGATAGACAATGTTGCCGTCGGGCGTGAACTCGAAATGGGCGATGTGGCCCGCCAGCCCGGGCAAGATGTCGCGCAACTGCTCGCCCTCCGTGGAGACCACCATCAGGCGTCCCTCCATAGGATCGTTGATGTCGGCCCCGGAGATCAGCACCACCGCGCTGCCGTCTGGAGACCAGGCAAACTGACCCAGCTTGCCCGGGTTGTCGATCTTGCCCTGGACGTTGCCGCTCGCCGCGCCGACGATCTGCAGCCGCCGGAACATGTAGCGGTCGTCGACGAGGGGGGTCGGGGCCGGGTCGATAACGAAACGGTCGCCGTCGGGAGACCAGGCGATGCCATACGGGTGCCCCGTAATTCCGTCGATCACCCGTGGCTTCTCGGCCTCCCCGGAGGGCCCATCCGGCAACTCGACCACGACAATCCGCCGGGCGCTGTTGTCCTCTTCATAGACCTCTTGGTTGAAGCCCTGTGCCCGCAGTGCCTGCAGTTCCTTGTCGACCGGCTCTCTGGCGATGAAGCCGACCGCTTTGCCATCGGGGCGCCACTCGAAGTTCGAAACGCTCGTCGGATAGTCCACCAGGCGGCGCGACTCCCCGCCCGTCGCGGGGATCACGTAGATCGCCGCGGCGTCATCACCCTCCCGGCGCGCCGCGTACGTAACGTACTCGCCATCGGGGCTCCAGCGCACGTGCGAAATGTTGACCTCGCCGGTCACAAAGGGGCGATGCTCGGAGCCGTCGAAGCTGACGAGATGAAGCTCGGACCACGCCGGGCCGTTGTTCTCGCTGCCGGGCTCCCTGGGGACCCTGAGCGTGAAAGCGATCTGTGTGCCGTCAGGGCTGATGGCAATCTCACCGACGGTGCGGACGCGTGCCACGTCCAACGGCGTCAGCGCGCGCGTTCCCGCCTGGCGGGCGACTGTTTCGGAAGCGGCGCCCACCGCGGGCGAAGCCGCGGGAGCAGTGCTGCTCAGAGCGAATACCGCCACCACAGCGACAATCGCCAACAGCGTCAGGTGTTTCGTGCGGAGCATCGTGACCTCCAGGTTCAGATTAGTGAGCTTGTACCTACTGGCCGCAAACGTTGAAGTAACTCATGAATGACTGGATTGCGGCGCCATCGGCCGGGGTGCCGAGCAGGGCAGGGCTGCCGGCCGCAGCCTCCGGGTCGGGGTCGGGGCCGAACCAAATGCCGAACCGCAGCCGCTCGTCATCCGGGCACTCGATCAACACCATGGCGTTGAGGCCCTGCTGGCGTTGCCGGCCTCTCCTTCCGCCCTCTCCCGCACCACCTACCGGCTGGTCGGCCGCGATCTCTCCGCGATAGGCGGCCCACCTCAGCGTGCGGTCGTCCTCTTCGAAGGTGCCACGGCCGAGCATTTCATCGATATCGAGGTCGATCGAAAACTGGCGCAGGGCTTCGGGGTCCTCGATCTTGCCGTCGAAGAAGTCGCGCAACTCCTGCTCCTGCTCGCCGAAGCGCAGGGTCTTCACATAGATGAAGCCACGCTCCCTGAAGCCAGGCACCCCGCCCGTCTCGTCGGGAGGCTGGTCGGAGAGCACCGCCGTTTCTACCAAGAACGGGATCGACATCCCCACCATCGGGTAGTAGCCGTCCGGGAGCTCGTCCACTCCCAGGATCCGCATGGCTGCGTCGGCGCGGGCCACGGGATCCTCCATGGCCTCGATCGTTCCTGCCACGGTCCGGTAGCCGATGTACCCGAGCCCGACGACGACGGCGACAAGAAGCAGCACGGCGGCCAGGCAGCCGATGCCGATATACACCCAAGGAGAAGTGCCGCGTTCCTGGTATGACATATGCCTTCAACTCCTCCTGAGTTTGCCCGAGCTCGAATGCCAGCGTTCGGGAATGTTGTTTCTCATTCGTGCCCGCCGGGATCAGTGTAGAAGAAAAACGAAATAGAGCAGGAAGATCACCCCAAGCCCGTAGACGAGCGGGGAAACCTCACGTCCGCGCCCAGAGGCAAGCTTCATAAGAGGATAGCTGACGAACCCGAGGGCGAAGCCGTTGGCGATGTTGTAGGTCAGCGGCATGCCAATGATCACCAAGAAGGCGGGAAGCGCCTCGGTGGGATCCTGCCACTCGATCTTGCGCACGCCGGAGACCATCAAGCAGCCGACCAGAACCATGATGGGCGCCAGAATGGGCAGCAGGAGAATCTGTACCTCGAGGCTTTGGCCGCCGGCCTCGAGCGTGTGAGTCACCAGGTTGCCGCCGCCGATCATCTCGACGAGAGGTGTAAACAGGATTGCCAGCAGGAACATGACGCCCGATGTGATCGCCGTCAGGCCCGTACGGCCTCCCTCGGCCACGCCCGCCGCGCTCTCGATGTAACTGGAGACGGTGGAGCTGCCCATCGCTGCCCCGGCAGTCGTGCCCACGGCATCGGCGAACAAGGCCTTTCCGGCGCGCTCCAGCTTGCCGTCCTTCATCAGGCCGGCCTGATCTCCGACGCCTACCAACGTGCCAATGGTGTCGAACAACACCATGAACAGAAAGATCAGCACAATCGGCATCATCGCCAGGTTCAGGGTCCGCGCGAAATCGAGCTGGAAGGCGATCGGTGCGATCGAGGGAGGGACGCTGGCCACGCCGTGAAAGGTGACCAGGCCGAAGCCGAGCCCCGCCGCCGTCGTGATGGCGATGCCCAAGAAGAAGGCCCCCCTCACCTCGCGCGCCCACAGGACCGCGGTGACCAGTAGCCCGAACAGCGCCAGCAGGGTCTCGGGTCGATCCAGGGGCCCGAGTCTCACCTGGCTGAGCGGATCGCCGACGATCACGCCCGCTCTCTGCAATCCGATAAAGGCGATGAACAAGCCGATGCCCACCGAGATGGAGTACTTCAGGCTCACCGGAATGGCGTCGAAGATGATCTCTCGCACGTGGAAGACCGACAGCGCGAGGAAAAGCGCTCCCGAGATGAACGTAGCGGTGAGGGCGACGCGCCACCCAACCACCTCACCGGCGACGGTCATGCCGGCCACGGTCACGAAGAAGAAGTTCTCTCCCATGACGGGGGCGAGGGCAATGGGGTAGTTGGCCACCAATCCCATGACGAAGCAGGCCAGAGCGGAAGCCAGGCAAGTGACGACCACCACGGCCCCCGGGTCCATGCCGGCGCCCAGTGGTGGGGGCCCCCCGAGAACTGCGCGTTGTACGAAGATCACGTACGACATCGTCATGAATGTAACGACGCCGGCGCGGATCTCCGTGGGAACCGTTGTACCTCGCGAGCTCAGACCGAAGAACCGTTCGAGCATGGCAGGCTCTCAATCAGTGCGAATGCGGAAGAGGAGGAAGGAGGTTCTTTGCCAGGGGTTGAAGTTGTTGTCGCTGACGACGATCAGGCTGGGGCTACCATCCGCCAGAATCGGCCCCCAACTGAGTCCTTCGAAGTTGTCGAGCTCAGGGTACTCGGGACTCAGCCCAGGAGTAATCTCGTCGAAATCGATGATCAGCTCTTTCTCGACCGGGACCAGACCTGTTGCATCGGCCAGCGAGAAGATCTCCGCCACATCTGTGGCGCCATGCAGTGACACACGAAAAATCCTGATCACATTCCTACGCCGCGGTGCCTCCCGCGTGCCGCCGCTAACGAAGTTGCGCTCGAGGGCGAGCAACTCGGTGTTGCTGAGCGCCAGAAGCTCGACCAGACCGTTCTCGCCTGCAGCCGGCTCGAAATCGCCGGGCGTCGTCAGGGGTTCGACCGGATAGATGTACTCCCTCACCAGGCCCGCCGTATCCTCACCGATCCCAATCTCGAGGATGCGCGCGGGGCTGCCCTTGCCGGCAGACGGGGGTGTGCCGTCCTGCACCAGTGCGGCCTCCGTGGCGGTGAACACCCGGCTGCCGTCCGGTGACACGGAGACGCTCTCGAAGCCGAGATTGTTGGCGATCCCCTTCGTCTGTGGACCTTCCGCTTCCGGCACGTACTTGTCAGGCACCGGCAGGAAGCGCACGAACCGGCCGTCGGGCTGGAACTCGGCGATCGTCGGGGCGATTCGAGGCTCACGCGCCGCGATGCCTTCCGCGGACACGAACAAATTGCCGTTGGGGGCCCGGGCAATGGACTCGGAGTCGAAGACCCGGCGGGTGGCAGAGTCGCCGGCAGCAGAGTCCCTGGTGGCAGAGGCCCCAGGCACGGCCGTGCCGCCAGCCTCGGAAGAATCTCCATCTTCCAGCTGCGTGACCGACTTCGGTGTGAACCTGATGGAGTCGCCATCGAGCTCCACCCCCAGCGTGAAGTACCGGTTGTTTGCCCGGCTATCGCTGATCGCCACGACCTCCATTCGGTCGGGATCGAAGTACAGGCCCGAAATTCCCCCGAAATCGATATCCGGAATGTCCTCGAAGGAGGCGCCTGTGGGGATGTTGAAGTCGGCGACGAGCTCGAGCGTGAAGGGGCCGTCCGGCAGGACCTGAGCCGACGATTCGCGCTGACTGGTTGCAGGTCCAGTCTTGGCATCACCCGCCTCAGGTGGCACCGTGCCGCAGCCTGCCGAGGAGGTGGCCGCTGCCAGCAGGAGAAGTAGGATTCGCCTCATGCGTGCTCGTCCTCGGATCCCGGGGTCCTACAGCGGGGTGGCTGAGCTCTCACGTCACGAAACCCGCTGCGCCCGTGCAAATAGTACTAAGGAGCCGCGTGCGCTGATACTCTTGCGGAGAAGGTCTTGATTACCGAATATTCTGATCACCGTATATTCTGACCGGAGACTCGAGCAATGAGGCGAGCCCGGGTTTCTCAACGGGTCGCGAAGCGAGCGGGTGCAAGGGTCGCGAAGCGAGCGGGTGCAAGGGTCGCGAAGCGAGCGGGTGCAAGGGTCGCGAGGACAAGGCGCGCGCCGGTTCGAGTGTGCAGGCGTACTCGTGCAGTACGTCAAGCACTCGAATCAAGCGCAACGCAGTCATCGCGAGTCA
>SDBT01012384.1_pt1 | contig 13697 bp, 11 predicted proteins | sample 2277101 | NCBI WGS metagenome assembly SDBT01 (sample SAMN10404973, study PRJNA504765) | marine sediment metagenome | isolation source: marine sediment core GS10_PC15, 103 cmbsf | place: Arctic Ocean: Southern Knipovich Ridge | collected 2010
ATTCTGGAAGACTAACCCGCATATTTCATGAACGAATGTCTATATCTATGGAACCGCCTTGGCAATTATCTGGTTGAATGACAAAATACGGTCCCGACACGTCGGGAGAAAAGCGAGAACATCTCGCCTGAAGACCGGTTCTCAGGTCTTTGCCGGCTGATTTCGCTTTGTCGGCGGGCATAAAGAAACAAAGTCGGGAAAAGCAGCTTGGCTTGTCGGGTTGAAGGTATATCATTGTCCACGTTAGATAATAACGAACACAGTCGCCGACCGGTAGGAGACACTCCGATGAAAGCACGCGGCATGACGCGCCGGAGGCGCTATGCGAGAGATTGCCATGATGACCAGGCTGAAGGGAATACGATCTCGTCATTCCACATAGATTGCCGCAATTATCTGTTCACCGACGGCCACGTGGTATTCATCACCCGGTAGGCGCCGGCTTGCCGGGGATCAGTCCCGGCAGCGTCCCGAAGGGACCGCGCCAACGTAGCCCAGCACTTCAGTGCTGGGTTCAGGAAAGTCCAAAGAGACAGTCCTGTAAGGACGACTGAATATCCCCGGTATTTTTCATGCCGGGGCAGTCTGGAGCGACCAGTCGTCCCTACGGGACTGATTTGATGGCCGGCCAAAGACCCAGCACTGCTGGAGGGCCACACTCCCGTGTTTCTTCCGTTTCGCGGTCGCGCGGAGCGCGACCCTCCAAGGGGCTACGTTGATACTGTCCGCTGCGCGGACGTTTCCGGATGGGCTGCATACCACGATAGGCGCCGGCTTGCCGGGGATCAGTAGCCGAATTTGACGTAGTTCGCGGCTTTCTTGAGTCTTTTTCCCGGTTTTCCCAGGTTTTCGAGGGAGCGGAGCTTGCCGCCGTTCTTCCGCGCGTCGAGGATAGCCGCAACCGTGACCTGGCCGAAGCCGGGGACCCGCAGCAGCTCTTCCCGGTCAGCCTGATTAACGTCGAGCGGAAAGAATTCGGGATGCCGCCGGGCCCAGACCTCTTTCGGGTCAGCCTCGAGTGAGAGATTGCCGTCTTGTTCAAAGGGGATTTCATCGGCCGCAAAGCCGTATTTCCGCATCAGCCAGTCCGCCTGATAGAGCCGATGCTCGCGGGTCAACAGGTCGCCGGGCGCCGGCGCGGGGTTCTGTTCGCCGGGCAGCGCGGGGTCGCCCAGGCCGCGCTGATAGGCGCTGAAATAAACCCGGTTCAGACCCAGCCGCCGGTAGAGCCGAAAGGTGGCGGTAACCAGGTCAATGTCGCGCTCGGTCGAGGCGCCGACAATGAACTGGGTGGTCTGCTTGACCCGGGCATGAGGAGTGCCGCGGGCCGTGAGTTCACTGATGCGCTTGAGCGGACGGACAATGTCCCGCTCATAGTCTTTTGAGGTGGAAAGCAGGCCGAAGGCCGAGCGGGTGGGCGTCTCGAGGTTGATCGAGACCGCGTTGGCCCAACGGACGGCCTCGGCAATCGCGCCGTCCGAGGCGCCGGGAATAACTTTGAGGTGGATGTAGCCTCGATACTGATGGTTCTGCCGCAGCAGCCGGGCCACGGCGATCATCCGGTCCATTGTGTGGTCGGGATCGCGGATCACGCCGGAACTGAGAAAGAGCCCGAACACTTGGCGGCGGCGCACATAGTCCATGAACACCCGCGCCACCTCTTCCGGCGCCAGGGTACAGCGCCGGAAATTCCGTTCGCGGCGGAAGGGACAGTAGCGGCAATCGTTGACGCAGGCGTTCGACAGCAGCGTCTTCAGCATGATCGAAGTGCCGCCGTTGGGCAATGACACCGGATACAGCCACATGCCGTCCTGCCCGCGCTGGCGGTGGTCGGCATTTTGTTTTGTCCCACAGGCGCAGGCCAAGTCGAAGCGCGAGGCGTCCGCCAGCACTTGCAGTTTCTCATACGTGTCCAGAGAGCGAGACGCCATCAGTCAATGCCTCCTTCTCGCAGTCTTTCCCGCCTGCCTGAAATACTGAATGATGTATTATACACAGCCTTGTCCCTTTTTTCAAGAGTAATTGTGGCAAGATTTGCGGGTGCAGGCGCGTGCAGCGCGCAACGGGGGATGACCTTAACCAGTTCAGCGGACCTTTCCTGGTCGCTGGCGCCGTCCACCCGGTTATTCGCTTTCCATGAGGACCGTGCCTTGAAAACTCACTTTGCCCGATTACCGTACCCATTCAGGAAGAACGACTGAATAAATCCCCGACGGCGGCCGTCTGTGTTTACGGGTTGCTTTTTGCGCAAGCCCGATGAACTTGTCGGCAAAGGGCGAGGTAAAAATGTTGAATACACTTGACCGGCAGAAAGAGCGGCCGGAACGGGCGTTGCTCGTGGCCGTGCACAATCATCAGCAGCAGGAAGCCCACACCTTGGAAATGCTGGGTGAACTGACCGAACTGGCCCAAAGCAGCGGCCTCGAGGTGGTGGACCGGATGACCGTGCGTGTCCGTGGGCCACAGTCGCGGCTGCTGATGGGTAAAGGCAAGGCGGAGGAAGTGGCGGCCCGCTGCCGCGAGCTCGAGGTGGAACTGCTGGTTTTTGACGACAGCTTGAACCCGGGGCAGCAGCGGAACTGGGAAGAGCTCGCGAAGATTCCGGTGATTGACCGGCAGGAGGTGATTCTGGACATCTTCGGCCAACGCGCTTCCACCCGCGAGGCGGAATTGCAGATCGAACTGGCCCGGGCCGAATACCTGCTGCCGCGGCTGAAACGGGCCTGGACCCACCTGCACCGGCAGCCCGGCGCCGTGGGCGTCCGCGGCGGCGAGGGAGAGAAACAGCTCGAGATTGACAACCGGCTGCTGCGACGGCGAATTACCAAGCTGAAGAGCGAGTTGAAAAAGGTCCGCAAGCGGCGGGCCGAGCAGCGCAAGAAACGGCAGGGCGTGCCGGTGGCGAACGCGGCGATTGTGGGTTATACCAACTGCGGTAAGTCCTCATTGCTGAATCTGCTGACCAAGGCCGAAGCGACGGTGGGAAACAAACTTTTCGCCACGTTGGATCCGACGACGCGGCGGCTGAAGTTGCCGAATAAGCAGACGTTGCTGCTGACCGATACGGTGGGCTTTGTGCGCAAACTGCCGCATAACCTGGTCGAGGCCTTCAAGGCGACGCTCGAGGAAGCGGCGCTGGCCGATTTCCTGGTGCACATGGTGGATGTCAACAGTCTCAGCGCTGATGAACATATGCAAACCACGCTCGAGGTGCTCGAGGAAATCGGCGCGGGCGGCAAGGAAAGCATTGTCGTGTTCAACAAGATTGACTTGGCCGAGGCTTATCTGCTGCGGCGGCGCCGCCGCCGTTATCCGGCGGCGGAATTTATTTCGGCGAAGACGGGCGAAGGCATCGAGAGCCTGGTGGGGCGGCTGTCGGCAATTGTCGCCGGCAGTCTTAAGGCGATGAAATTGCACCTGCCGCTGGACAAGTACGCGGTGCTGGCCTTTCTGCACCGGACCGGGCACGTGCTCGAGGAGACTTACGAGGATGACGGCATCTATGTTACCGCCTCGGTGCCCGGCAAATGCCGGCGTGGACTTGAAAAGTATCTGGTTCCGTGATACATTATCAGCAACTTTTACTGTAAAGGAGTGTGTACGATGAAACTCGCGAAGCTTATGCTGGCCGCACTGGTGATCGGTTCTTTTGCTTGCCAGGTTCAGGCCGCGCCGAAAGACAGGAAGGGAGCCGGGGAGGGAGATTCCAACCCCTTTCTGGAAATTGATGTTCCGTCGCAGATTCTCAGCGCCATAGACAAGGCCGCCGGCCTCAATCGGAAGATTGATTATTGGGACGAAAAGTCCATGGACGGCCTGAAAAATGCCGATAAGAAGGTCAAGGGCTTCCTGGAAAAGCGCAAGAAGCTGCTCGAGAAACTGGAAAAAGCCATCGAGAACTCTAACAAGCAGTACAGATCAATTTGCAAAAAGCTGGAAAAGAACCTCGATAAGCTCGATCGAAAATACGAACGACTCGGCGAAAAGGACGAACGGAAATCAGAGAAGATTAAGGTGCAAATGGAGGCAATCGAGGCGAAGCTGGATTTCTACGGCGATATCGAGGAGGCCTACGAGATGTTTACGAACTACTGCAAAAAGGAAGCCACGGAAAAGACGCCGTATGGCCTCGAGGGGATGGCGCCGCCGGGCTTTGCCGCGGACACTTACGGCAAAGACGCCAAGGCGGTCAGCCTGAGCGATTATCAGGGCAAAATCGTCGCGATCGTCTTCTTCGCCGCGGCCCATCGAAAAAGCCTGGCGGCTCTCGATAACGTCTACAGCGTCTTAAGTATGTATAAGAAAAAAGCCGTGGTGATCGGCGTGAATATGGATGATGACCAGAAGGCAGCCGCAAAGTTTATTGTCCGCAAACGCTACCGCTTTCCCGTGGTCAACGATGCCAGCCATGCCATCGCGGATAAGTATTATGTCCAATTCCTGCCGCAGGTGCTGTTGCTCGACCCGCAGGGGGACGTCCGCAAGGTCTATGTCGGCTGTTCGCCGAAGATGAAAACGGAAATTCGGAAAACGACGATCAAACTGCTGAAGGAAGCCGGCAGGTAATGGCATGTGGGTATGTGGGTACGTGAAAAAGACTGCTTCCCTATATACATACGCCCATACCGTTATACTCTCATGCTTCCCTCCTTGGCGGACCCGGCGCGGGCGTTTTCTGTGCATCCTTGGGGGCATTGTCCTGGTAGCGCTGGTGTTGCGGCTGGCCGTGAGCGCGCAATTGTTGAACGGCTACTGGCCGGTGCGCAACCCGGCCCGGGACACCGATACAGGCCACTACCAGTATCTGGCCGGACAAGTCCTTGACGGGAAATACGATTACTCCCAAGGCTTCTATTTTCAGCCCTTCTATTATACGGTTTATCTTCCCGTGGTCTACACGGTGTTTGGCCGGGGCCCCTGGGGCGTGATCATCGTCCAGGCCCTGCTGGGCGCGGCCTGCGTGTGGCTGACTGGCCTGGCCTTTGCCCGCCTTTTCGGCAAAAAAGCCGGCATCATGGCGGCGGGTCTGCTGGCGCTTTGCCGATTGCACATTTTCTATACGCCGTTTACGCTTATCGCGTGCCTTCAGACGTTTTGGCTGTGCCTGATTTTCTATTGCGCCGTTCGGGCGGTTCAGCGCCGCGCGTGGTGGCTGTGGGCCGTTACGGGCCTGCTGTGCGGCCTGGCCAACAGCACCCGCGGCAACATCATTCTACTGCTGCCTTGCGTGATTGCGCTGTTAATCTGGAGCTTGCGGAGGCAAAAGGCCAGGCTCTTCGGCGCACTGGCGCTGCTGCTGACCCTGTTCTACCTTCCGCAGTTGCCTTTTGCCTGGAAAAACTACCAAGTCAAGAAGCGCTGGGTCGGCGCGTCTTATGCCGCGCCGAATGTCCTGGCCTTGGGCAACACGCCCGAGTCGCCGCCGGGGGGCCGGGAACCGGGCAGTTCCGGTCCCATGGAATACCCCCAGAGCTATTATGGCTGGGTCGCCCAGGCCACCAGGTTCAGTGGCGCGAAAAAGGTGACGCTGCTGCGGAATATGTGGGGCTGGTTCACGACCGAACCGCTGGCTTATCTCGAGTTGAAGTTCCGCATGTTTCTGCTGTTCTGGAACAAGATGGAGATCCCGAACAACGTCTCGATGTTCGAGGGCGACAAGCCGGTGAAAAGCTGGCTGCTGCATCTGCCGGTGCTGCTGGACTTCTGGCTGCTCGGGGGCTTGGGCTTTGCCGGCCTGGTGCTGAGCTTGTGGATTTACCGGAAAAAGCCGCTGGTGCTCTTCGCCGGGGGCATGGTCGTCTTCTATTGCGGGTCGATCGTGTTGTTTTACATGCTGGCGCGGTTCCGGCTGCCGATCGTGCCAATGCTCTGCGGGTTCGGCGGCGCCACCCTGGCTCTGGCCTGGCGCCGGGGCCGCCGGTGGCGTGAGAAGAATAAACGCCGAGGCCTGGTCTATGGCGGGCTGCTTATCTTGCTGAGCCTTGGCTTTGTGGCTTTCGGCTATGACATTTACCGCTATGGCTGGGAATCGGCGGTGATGCGGGTGGTGCAGCCGGCGGGCGTGCGGGTCGAGTTGCCGGGCAGACGGCAAAACTGGCCGGGCTATCGCCTGGTGAAAGACCACGGCCCTTACTCGTTCGGCGGCTGGTTATTCCTACCCGCGGACGGTCTCGAGGTGCACAAGATATTGATGCCGGGTAAGCCGCCGGCGGCATTTGCCAGGCTGAAACTGCGGGTGGCCCTGATGATCCAGGGGCCAACGCAGATTGAACTGACGCTATACCCGCCCGGAGCGACGCAGGCCGCGCCCCTGGCCAGGAGGGTTATTCAACTGCGACCGAAGAAGCAATATGTGCCTGAGCACTGGGTGGCAATGGAACTTCCGCCCGGAAGCTATGTCTATAGTCACGATGACGGTAGCCTGGCGCTCAGCTTCAGGCTCAAACAACTTGGCGGAAACCCGGCCTCGGCAATCCTCGACAGACAACGTGATTACGGCCGCACCAGGCTGAATCAGGAAACGCCCCCGGGTGAAATGGTGGTCGAACTGCAGATGCGTATGAAGGTCGAAGACCCGGGTGAATGACCGGCTGAAAATTCCAGATCTAAACCACTCACATACGCATATACGGACAGGCTCATTATGCAGCAGCAGCTCAAGGAATTGTTGATCGAGCGGCTTTTCCTCGACCTCGAGCCTGATGAGATCGAAGCCGATACGCCCCTGGCCGAATACGGGATTGACTCGTTCCTCTTACTCGAGCTGATTGTCGCCATCGAGGAAATCTTCGACGTGCGCTTCGACCAAAGCGACATCAATGCCGACACCCTCCGCTCGATAAACTCGCTCCAAGAATTGATCCAGGCCAAACAATCGCCAAGCTGACGGTGCAACCAGCTTCACGCGGGGCGGTTGCCTATTCTCTGCCGGCTGTGGCCCTCCAAGTTCCCCGGCGTCCGTAAGTTCCGGAGCCGGTTCATTCCTTTTTCGCTTTGGCCTGCTTTGCCTGGGCGTCTAGTTCAGCGCCGGTTTTTGCCCCGTGCCTGCGAAGGAGTTCTTCGATTTCTCTTGCCCAGGTGTAATCCAGCGCCGTCGTGCCGTCGGCGCCTACTGTCCGGCCCCGTCAAGGCCGATAATGTTGTTCATTCCAATCCTGGTAGGTCCCGACCCCGCACCTAAAGCACCGCTTTAGGTGCGGGGCGGCAGGAAGACGACTTTGGGGATGAGGACGATTACGATTACGATTATGATTACGAAGGGGCAAGGACACGGAATCACGGCATGGTTGACGCTTCGCTCTCGCCTGCGGCTCGCATTGCCGCTTCGCTCTCGCCTTCGGCTCGCATAGCGCCTGCGGCGCGTCTGCCGCCTGCGGCGCGTCTGCCGCTCCCACATTAGGGAAACGGACGATACATTATCATCCCAGGCCCACCGGAGGCGGCAGGAGACCTCCTGACGTCCTGAAAGGACGCTGTCAACGTAGCCCAGCACTTCAGTGCTGGGTTCTCAGACAACAATCAAATCAGTCCCGTAGGAACGACTGAAATGGTTAAGGTATTCAGTAAAATCTGCGTAATCTGTGGATAGCTCCGGGACCACAGGCGAGACGCCTGTGCTACTTAGCTCAGCAAGCTGAAGCTTGAGACGGCCCGAAGGGCCTATGCGAGCCCCGCACCTGAATTTGCATCGCAAATTCAGGTGCGGGGCTGATTTCGGGTGGGGACCGAAGTCCCACCGCTGCGCGGCGCGTAGCGCCGCTGCGCAGTGGGCTACGTTTGAACCGCCCGCATTGCGGGCGGCCTTACGCCGGCACGCCAAAGCACCGCCTGCGGTGCGAGGCATTTGGGCAACAACCCTTCAAAGCCTAAATTCACCGAGAGGACCATTTAGTCGCGGTCTTCGGGTTCGGACCGGGCCTCGGCCTCAACGTCAATGATCTTGTCTTCAGGCGCTGATTTCGCGCCGGCATGGTTGCGATCGGTGTGGACGCCGGTATGCTCGAAGAGCTTGCGTTTGAAATAGCTCAGCAGCCAGCGCGCCACCACCCGGCGCGAGCCGGGGATAAGCAGCAGAAAGCCGCTTATGTCCGTAAGCATGCCCGGCGTAACCAGCAGCACGCCGGCAACGAGGATCAGCAGCGCGTCGAGCAATTCCTCACCAGGCAGGCGGCCGGCGGCGAAGCTCTCATTAACCCGCGCCCAGGCCCGCCACCCCTGCTGCCGGGCCAGCCAGGCCCCAACAATCCCGGTCAACAGGATCAAAGCGATGGCGAACCCCCAATTGGTCAGGGACTTCAGCCATAGCAGCAGAGCCAGCTCGATGACCGGTAACAAGGTAAAAAGCAGCAACAGTAACAGCAGCATTGGCGGCCTTGCTTATCGTCGCGAGATGTTTCGGTAAAAATAGATGTGAACCGTGGCTTTGGCAATCGCGCGGCCGGATTTTGCTCCGGCGCATTTCTCCCTGAAAGGCCCTGCAGTTGAATTCGCACCGTGAATTCAACTGCGGGGTCTTGATATTTTTCTTTTTCAATATAACTTAGTTCATAGTTTTTTGGAAACAGTATATACTACATGTTTTCAGAGCGCGCGAGCTTTCGCAGGCAAGTTGAGCGGCCATCGCTTGTGAACGGCGCTTTGAAAGCAGCCCACGTTTCGGGTGTGCAAGAGATTGCCTGTGGGTGATCAGGTGCTGGAGGTATGCAGTGCGTTTTCAATGTGAGAATTGCCAGAAAGTCGTTGAGATTGATGATTCGGAACTCGGCCAGCCCGTGGGCTGCGGTGATTGCGGCAAGATTACCACGGTGCCGGAGACGCCGTTTTCCGCCCGGGCCGTAATCAACGATTTTCTGATTCAGAGAACCCTGGGCAGCGGCGGCATGGGGACGGTGTATCTGGCGCGTCAGATGAGCCTGGACCGGCCCGTGGCCCTGAAGATTCTGATGGAACAATTCTCGCGCAACAGTGAATTTATTGTGGACTTTGTACGCGAAGCGCGGGCCGCGGCAAGGTTGACCCACCCCAATATCGTCCAGTCAATTGCCGTGGGTGAGGAACAGGGCATTTACTTCTTTGCCATGGAGTACGTCGAAGGCACGACGCTGAAAGATATCCTGACTGAACAGACTAGCGTGCCATGGAAACAGGCCCTGGGCATTATCCAGCAAATCGCCGGGGCCCTCGAGTTCGCCTGGAACAATCAGCAACTGGTACACCGCGATATCAAGCCTGACAATATCATGATCACCACCCGTGGCGTCGCCAAGCTGGCCGACCTCGGCCTGGCCCGGGCCGCCCGTGAAACCAGTGACGACGACGACGAGGTGATGGGCACTCCGCAATACATCTGCCCGGAACAGCTTCTGGGCCAGCCCATGGACGTGCGGGGCGACATTTACAGCCTGGGCGCCACCTTTTACCACGCAATTACCGGTCACTTCCCCTTTGCGGGCGACTCCGCTGCCGAGATTGCCCGCAAGCACCTGAACGACCCCGTGCCCGACCCGCGGGAGTTCGACTCGAGTATTCCCCCGGAACTGAGCTATATCATCAGCAAAATGATGGCCAAGAAACTTGAGGACCGCTACGAGGATGCCGAAGAACTGGTGATTGATACCGGTTTGGTGTTGCGCGGCCAGCAACCCGCTGGCTTCGCCACCACGGGCGCCCGGAAGAAAGCGGGTACCGGCAAGCACGGCGCCAAGCCCGGCACCCTGAAAGGAGCCAGGGACAAGCTCAAAAAACAAACATTCAAAGGCGATCGCAAGAAGGACAGCAGTCAGGTCAGCGGCAGGCGGGGCACCGGTTCGTTCCGGGCCGTCCAGGCTCCCCCGGAGGCCGTCGCGCCGCCCACCCCGGCGCCCAGTCCTTCCGCGACCGCGGAGAAAAAAAGCATGAAAATCAAGACCACCGGCTCCAGACGAATCAAGAGCGCAAGTGGCCGCCCCGGCGCCCGCGCGCCGGCTTCCAGAGGTTCCGCCGAGGGCACATACCGCCGTCCCGGCGCGGCGCCGGCAAAATCGAACAAGGCGGCGATTTTTCTGTTATTGATCATCATCAGCATCCTGGGCGGGGTTCTCGGCAGCGCCGGCTGGTACTATGTGCGCTTGAATTTCAGTACCCCCGAACAGGCCCAGCGGTACTACCTCGACAAGGTGGCCGCCCTTACTGATGAAAAGGACGCGTATCAAAACATCGAACTTCACTTTAAACACCCCCCGAAATCACTTGAGAAGTCGAAAGAACTGCTGGACATGGCGAACGCCTTCCTGGCGGACTATCCCGACAGCCTCTTTTCTCTGCCCGCCCCCACCGACAAGGAACCTGCCAGAACCATACATTATGTCAAAGTTTACAAGGTGAGGGTGCTTCCATTGTTCGGCCAAAATATTTATAAAACGGCCGACGCATGGGCCGGCATCATGCTCGATAAGCGCAACGATCTTTTCCGCGAAATCTACCAGTGCCGGTTGCGCGAAGAGCGGCACAAGCTTGAAGAGGCGCAGATCAAAGAGAACGAGGCGGAATGGAAGTTTAAGACCACCAAGGAACAAACCTTGAGCGACTTGAGCGAATATGTCGACCAGATGGCCGAAGAATACCGCAACAAGACCGAGCAACTCAGTGGGATCGTTAGCGCTAATGAAGCCCTCCTTGAAGAAGAAAAGACGCGCATTCGTAATAACGTGATGGAACGGACCTTCAAACTGGACTTCCCCGCCGTGCTCGAGCTTGTCAACAAGGCGCGGAAGAACAAAAGCAGCTATAAAGAATTGGTCTCCCGACGAATCGATGGTTTCACCGAGCATTCGCCGCTGGAGAAGGCCATGCCGCAGCTGCAGCAATTCAACCGCCGGTTTATTAACCTCATCCGCAGCGTCGAGTTGGCCGAGTTGAAAAGGATCTTCGAGCAAGATGCCGAAGAAAGGCAATTGTATGCCGCGCTACGGACCTTGCTTGACCTGAAAGTCAAGGAAAAAAGGCTCTTCGAGACCCGCGATGAATGGTTCGGCAGCCACCACGCCGCGCTTGAAAAGGCCAAGCAGTATAATGATCTGGTTGCCAATACCGGCAAGAAGTTTAAAGGCACAAAGATTCAAAAAACGCTCCAGAAGGCCCACTTCGAGTTGAAGATGGTCAGGCAGAAACCTGGCGACCAAAAGAAAATTGCCGCGATCCTCCGCTACGAGGTGCAAGTAGTGGTGAGTCGCTACAACCGCGACGGAAATATCGAGACGGTTGGCACGGAAGGCATTCCATTGGGGGACATTATCCGCTACGGCATCTTTTGGGAACTGGCCCGGAAGGGCTGGGACGAGGACAATATGAATGAGCTGAAGCTGCTCCGCGGCTGCCATGAATTCTACTTCAGGCCGCCGATGGGCAAGAATATCCTGGAAAAACTTGGCGATGACGAGAGCGCTAAATTCCTGCTCGAGGAAGTCGAGTTCGTCCTCACTGGCTGGACCTCGAAGTATCTCGAATCAATGCGCGCGAAAATCCGCCGTTCCAAGAGCCACAGAGAGCGAAAATGGCTTTACAAACAAATAAGAAGGATGGTCGGCGACAGCGAAGCGTTTAAAGAGCAGGAAGGCACTATCACAAAAGAGGTTTCTCGGAAAAAATAGACTTGGCCCGCGGCGCGTCCGGCGGGCGCCTGGCGCCGGGTCTGCCGCCGGGATTGCCCCCTTTGCAGTCATGCGCATTATTCACTTTTCAGATATTCATGCCGGCGGCCGCCTCCGGGACTTGCGCGGCCTGTTCGACAAGCGTCTCTTCGGTACGCTCAACCACCTCTTCCTGCGGCGGCGCAGCCGCCAGTGGGAACGAGTGGCCCGCGCCGTTACCCGGATCAGACTGCTTGCTCCCGACATCGTTATCTGCACCGGCGACCTCACCACCCTCAGCGAGCCGCGCGAGTTTGAGCAGGCTTGCGAGGCCCTCGAACCCCTCGTGACCGACCGCCGCTTCGAATTCCTTTACGTACCCGGTAATCACGACCACTATGTCCGCCGGGCCAAGTGCCGGCACAGTCTCCGCCAGGCTTTCTCCATGCTTAACCGCAAGCGCTGGGAACTGGACGAACTGCCGGTGGCATTCGAGTTCCAGCATCTGCGCTTCATCCTCGTCAACCAGGCCGGTCCCTGCCCGCTCTACGCCTCCTACGGCAAAATCAGCGCCGAAGCCGAAGCCTGGCTGCGAGACCACCTGTCAGGCGGCGAGAACACCCCCGCGGTCCTCATCGGCCATTACCCACTCTACAACGCCCTGGGCAAGAAACTTCCCTGGCGCCGGTGCTGCCGGAACAATGCCGTTCTTCAGCACGCCTTCGACCAGGGGATCATCCGGTTGGCCCTCTGCGGGCATATCCACACACCCTTCGCCCGTGAGGGGGAAACCGGCAATCTCGAGGTCTGTGCCGGCTCCCTCACTCATAGCGGCCTGGTTAATCTGGTTGATTACAACGTCATGGACGATACCCTCGCCCAGCGCTGGCTTTCGGTCGATAACGACGACGAACCCGTGCCCGAGCTGAACGGCTTCTCCGCCCTCGCCGAGAGTTAACAAGCGGCATTTACACGCCGGTCGAGCCGAAGCCGCCGGCGCCGCGGCGGGTGTCGGACAGTTCCTCCACCTCGACGATCTCGGCCTGCGTGACGGGTTTGACGATCATCTGGGCAATCTTCATGCCCTTTGCCACGGTGAACGCGCTCTTGCCGTGGTTGATCAGGATCACGCCGACCTCGCCGCGATAGCCTTCGTCAATGGTGCCGGGCGTATTGAGCACGGTGATTTGATGCTTCACGGCCAGGCCGCTCCGGGGCCGGACTTGCGCCTCGGTATTCGGCGGCAGCTCGATGGCGATGCCCGTCTTCACCAAACGCGTCACGCCCGGCTCGAGTTGCGCGTCCTCATTGGCGAAGACGTCCATGCCCGCGTCGCCCGGGTGCGCGTACACGGGCAATATGGCATCCTGACAAAGCTTCTTGACCTTCAGGATCATCTGTCCAACTTCCTTAGTTCCGGGTTGGAGGGTCGCACTCCGTGCAACCGCGGCCCTGGAGAACCCAGAACCGATGAACAAGAGAACTCAGAACCGATGAACAAGGAACGACGAAGTAAGAAGTAAGGAAATCCGAACCGATGAACAAGAGAACTCAGAACCGATGAACAAGGAACGACGAAGTAAGAAGTAAGGAAATCCGAACCGATGAACAAGAATGACGGCCCGCAGGGCCTATGCGAGCCGCAGGCGAGAGCGAAGCGGAATGACGCGCCGAAGGCGCTATGCGAGCCGCAGGCGAGAGCGAAGCGGCAACTCCGAAGGCAGAACTTCATCATTCTGAATTCCTTGTTCGATATTCTGAATTTCTGAGTTCTTCGCTTCCTTGTTCGGACTTCTGACTTCGGGTGGGCCGCCAGTTCTCAAGGTGAGCCCAGCGCAAAGCTCAGTTCGCGCCGCGGCCGCCCACGCCTCGGGTGTCTTTGGTGATCTCGCGGGCCGCTTCTTTGGGGCGCAGTCCGCGGGTGGCTTTGCCGGCCTGCCACATCTCCGAGTCGCCAATCTCGGCCAGTTCCTGCCGCAGGACCTCCTGGTAATCCGGCGCGCCGCAGGACTCGATCACCCGCCGCGTCTCGACCCCGGTCTTAACCCGCTCGTAGAGTTCATGGAACAGCGGCAGCACGGCCGCCTTGAA